>JAABUW010007017.1_pt1 | contig 13781 bp, 8 predicted proteins | sample 5560081 | NCBI WGS metagenome assembly JAABUW01 (sample SAMN10711882, study PRJNA513363) | rock metagenome | isolation source: Antarctica rocks | place: Antarctica: Victoria Land, Knobhead sud
GAAATGCTTGATGACATTCACCGACATGTGATTGGCGTGTACCGTGTTTGTAGAAAGGATACCGCATCGATTGCAACAGAGAGTTTGTGCTTGACGCGTTCTCATGGCATCAGGTCTGCGACATCATCTCCGCGCTTTCCGTTCGCCTCGAAGTCAGCCAGCGATGATATTGGGTTGGCAGCTTCACATCATGTTCCTCGATGGAACACGAGTTCATCTTCATTCCTGGTCCGCCTCGACGCCTTTGGAACCTTCAGCCTTGGTATGAGCGAAACTTTGCAGAGAAGCACTGTAGAGGCGAGCATGCCGACCGACATAAGAATGTCCGCTTCTACGTTGGTGTCCGTTCGAGGCAGCAATTCCGCTTGGCGATACAATCTTTCCAGTCTTGAATCGCACATACCAGACATCGATTGTGGACGAAATCGAAGTGGCAAAAGGGATACGTCCAGTCGCCCTCCACGTCATCGAGTATGAAGTGATAGTTTGGTGGCACCCAGATGGGCTGGACTGGACTGAGATCCACGCCTTCAACTCAATCGCGAAGTTCATGGGCCAAATGCCATTTCCGCGGCCAACGTCGAGAACTTGGCGGACCGAGACCGGCTGGATAGGCGCGAAGAAGAGCTTATTATCTGGAAGTCCATTATCTTGTTAGTCATCGTTAGGGCCGTAGTGATCGTTCTCGCCTACGTGGTTTGTAATATATGCGACCGTAGAACTCGCGATACCGCGGGAATGTAAAGTAGGCGTAGAATTAGTTTCCTTTATACTATAGATAACCTTAGAAGTTAATAGAATAGTAATATAGATCTTAAGATATTAACTATAGCTAATATGTCGTTCGGGTTACGCTATTAAGACTATTAATATTACGCTATATTAGCTAGTAATTTCTATAGTATGTTAAGAAAGAAGAACTAAAAAAATAAAGAGAGTAAAAGCCTAAAATACTCTATGTAAGTTACTATAGAGCTACTATAATTAGCTAGGCTAATTTAAACTAGAGATTTGAGTATAAGTATAAGTTAAAGTATATATAGTTAATTTACTTTAGTTGTAGATTTATGAGACTGATAAGGCTTATATTAACTCTATAAGTATTAGAAACTAAGTAGTAGGGCTATTTACTAGGTCTAGCAACCCCCTATACGTAGTTAGGCTAACTTTCCCGGTTTCGGATCCCGGATCGCGTTTGACTTAGGCGCTACGCAACTCTACATCATACAAACAAACATTACTGCTGCTGCCGTAACTAACAACGCGAAACAGAGAAGATATTTATCTGTGTATTGCAACAACAGCCCAAGGCTGAGACAATGCTTGCAACTGATCATGACGCAAACATGGCAGGGTAGCCCGAGTTTCAGTGACCGCGTTTCAGCGATCTCGAAAATGCAAGTGAGTGCCCGTTGGTGAAGGCCTTGATGAACGACAATTGGCTCATGATGGCATAGATCTGCTGCATACAGGAGTGTACACTCCGAGTACACCGCAGCGGAGGTGACGAAATATGCAAAAGCAACCGAAGAAGTCGCCCGGAAGGCTGCCACACACTTGGTGGGTCGTGAGGTTTCATATTGCCTTTCCAGAGGCTAACTTGGAGTAGGACGACTACAGGGCAAGATGTGATGAAGCTATCGAAGTCTTGCTCAACTCAAGATCGGATCGCCAGCCTCGCGAAAGCAGACTCGAGGATCTACCACAGCTTCCCGAAACCGGGTTTTCCATCGGACGATATACGAACGCCGAACATTACAAAGATGGCCTCTTCTCTGCAGTCTTCAGAGCTCACAATCCGGATGCACATCTCGAAGTATCCGCGCCTGGTATGGTAGCACTGAAAGTCACCACTCTCTCCGACAACACACCACCCCACGATGCTGCCAAAGAAGCTCGTCTGCTCAAGGCCGCCAAAGGTAGCAACATCATACCCTTGATCGAGGTCTTCCAACAGTCAGGCGGCCGCTTGATCATGGTATTCCCGTACATGCCATATGATCTCGGCGTTCTGCTTCATCGAAAGCAGATCACACGCGATTCGGGTCGAGCGATCCTGAAGGATATGTTCTCAGGGCTTGCACACCTCCACAGACTTGGCATAATACACCGTGATGTGAAGCCTCCGAATATTCTACTTGCCAGTGCGAACGGTCCAGCATATATCGCAGACTTCGGCATTGCCTGGTCTCCGCACGATCATGCCTCCGAGCTACCAGAGGCGAAGATCCTCGATGTTGGCACGACATGCTACCGGCCGCCAGAGGTTCTCTTCGGCAACTCGAAATACGATAGTGGTCTCGACATGTGGGCCGCGGGATGTGTGGCAGCGCAGGTCCTGTGTCTGAGCGGAACGACGCTGTTCGATGCTGGTGATCTCGGCAGCGAGCTTGCTTTGATCAAGAGCATATTCGCGTCGTTGGGGACGCCGACTTTGGAAACCTGGCCGGTGAGTTGATGTTTGTGCTCCGTGGGTTTGGTTCAAGGACTGATTCTTGAACAGGAAGCGGCAGACTTTCCGGACTGGGGCAAGATGAACTTCAAGGAGTATCCTGCAAAGTCGTGGCAAGAGCTACTACCTACCGCTGATGACGATGCTGTAGACCTTGTCAAGGACCTCGTCGTATTTGAGTCTAGTCGGCGGCTGACAGCTGAAGCTGCTTTGGAACATAAGTACTTCAGGGGGGGTAATCCTCAGGGATGCAAACCGCGAGAGTAGATAGTGATTGACTTAGCCGTGTTATGCGTTTACCTAGGGCAAGTAGAAGATCCGCTGGTCAACGTACATATATATGTGTATTTGCGATACGTCGAGATCTCAATCAGTAGTATAGAGGAGCAGCAGCTACAACGGCCAATCGACCTCCTCTTCTGGACCACGACAAAGGAGCACAAAGAACGTTCTCATTCGCGTATCGAAAGAATATCACGAACGATCCTTAGCAATGCTTAGGCCCGCCTTAGATGTGAAACGTGATAAGGATAGGCAGCTGATTTTGCGCGAGACAGGGATGGAGTGCTATTGGAGCACCCCGAAGATTAGGCGTGCTTCGGTAGTCGAGCAGTTGTCTCTATGTCAGCGCTGGTAGTTGTCTCCATGCCCTCTGATTTCCGAACGCGCTGTGAGCGCATGAGACGTGCGCTGGCGGAGTCGGACTGACTGCCGTCCGAACCTGGAGACGTTTGTCACGCGTGGCGAACCCCGAGCTGGCTGACGTGGTTGTTGCTTAAAGAAGAAGGACAGGGTGTGTTTCCACGCTAAACCTTAACCCTGGCGAATTCATACGTCATTTTGCTGAAGCGAGCGAGGACTTCGTCCATTCTCGAGGCTCGGTCGCAAAGCACCTACTAACGGCCGACACGTGGTTAGCAGCCTCTCAGATGTGTATGTCGAAGAAGAGAAGACAAGGCGCGCTATTCAACGTGTTGAATGCATCGCCGCCTAGGGTCTGCTGAGAGAAAGAGCGACGTCTGGCTTCGCAATGAAGTCGCCCGTCGCACTCAAGGAGACACACTCAGACACAACATCAGAGACACCCTCCGACACCACATCAGATGACTCGGGATACAATGGAGACGACACTGCACCGACCGATGTCTCCTACAGACCCAAGTGCTTCACGACCGCAGCTTGCTCGGTCACCGCTGGATCGATTGTCGGAGCCCACGGCGCGTCTCGCCGGTCGTCAGCAACGCCAGGCCGATGAGAAGAGTGCGAACAGGAGGCAGGAAGCGGATCAAAGCCGGGGAGTGGGAGTGGGAGTGAGCGCAGAACGCAACGCCCGGAATAATGTCGCTGGGACGACCCAACCATCATCGCCCGAAGAGGAACGTCTGGTGACGTTGAGGGAGGCAATGAATGCCAGACTGCTTCTTCAGCAACGTATGCGCCGCAGTCAGGGCTCTTTCAAGACCGAGCTTGGCACTTCGAGAGTATCGCCAATTCCGGAAGAAGGGGCGGGAGCTTCGCATTCGCCGTCTCTGGATGCGACAGTGTCCGATCCCCCAGGAGTTGCACGAACGGCCTCGACGCTGTCCACTGAGTCTACAGAGTCCTCAAAGACCGTGAGAGCAAGCGTGCCACCGACACCCGCAGCAAACCTGCCGCTTCGGACGCCGTCGTATCCCTTCCCTTACGTTCCAGGTACTCCTAAAGCATGGCCATCGGCTTTACACCAACCTTTCACCGCATTATCGCCTACAACGTCTGGGCTACCTGCGGTTGACGACGATACTCCTGGAAGATCAAGTGGCATGTATTCGGCAGGCAGCACGCCCGGTGTAGATGCCAGCTCGTTCATGCCACCCGGTACTGTGTTGCCTGCACCGGAAGATCCTCGCTTTCCAGCGCCCAATTTGTACGACCTTGTCTTGCAATTAAACTGCGAACCTGGCCTGGAGCAATGGTGGGCGACTGTGACGAACATGATGCACGACAATTACAAGGCCGACAGAGTGACTTTGGTCATACCAATGGACCCCACCGACATAGAGAACGTGCCGTGGGGCCAGAAGGCGACATTCAGCATGAACGGGCCAGAGGAATTTGTTCCGCACCCTACTATCCTGGAGCAAACTGCTCGTGCGAAAGTACGCATGTCAAGCTCGCCCCGTACCGACTTGCGCCCCACACCATCAGCAGAGACGACTCAAATGAGAGCACTGAAACCACAGTCGAATAAACTTCGGCCACAGCTAGAGTCCCGCCATTCGTATGCTGGTCACGGAAGGGAGCAATGGGACCAGACCAGCGCCAAGGCAGCAAGACCGCAGGGCCCGCAGCGAACAGCCACGCATGCAGCAGGAATCACAGCTGCCCGTGGTCCCGGCGGTCTCGCTCCTTATCGTTTCCCCTCGACGACATCCGTGCGACAGGCATCTTTGGGCGACCCGGCGTTTAGTAGTGTAGCTGGCGATGTTGAGCCAGGGCCTTTTGCCGAAGTCTTTTCCGCACTGCGTCCTCTGGACGATGAAGTCCGCCCACTGATAGAACCGAGTGGTGTTAATCGTGTTCTTGAGAGAGGCAGGGTGGTCACCGTGACACGCGACTATGTGCCTGACGCTCCGATCTCAAAAGATGATAGCTCTTCCGACACTTCATCGAGCAACAGGGGAGCGACAGAGCACAGACCAGCAGCTATAGGTGTTCGAAGCTATGCTGAGAAAATCTTTGGCAATTACAGAAGTGCATTTGCGTCGGACAACTCACTTACCGCGGCTAGGGACTACGAAGAGTACGAGCAGTACCCGTCGTCGCCATGGTCCCAATCGCCCGCCCCCTCTCCAGCAATACAAGCAGATGAGGAGAACAATCCTTTTTTCGCTTCTGAGGGTCAGAGGGTGGAAGACGCCTTCGATGAGACAACTACTCCGCGGGACTACTCGCAATTTGGCCAGGTGGAAGCTATCGGTGTTGACCGGGTCAGCACTGTGATCCACATCCCTTTGATTCACCCTTCGCTTTCGCAGCCGATGCAGTCTCTGAGGACGTATTCAAGACCACGAGACCATCCAGGTCCACCGCAACGGAGTAACACGATAGACGTGGAGCGCAAAGCACCCATCGCGATCTTGTCGATCTTGACCTCGACTGTGCCATATCCGCAAAACTTGATAAACTCATTGAAGCTGTTAGGTCCACACCTTGCAACCTCGTTCGCCACATCTCAGCAGTTCTCATACACTCACATGCCGAGCGTCAGCATTCGGCATCGCAGAACAGCGTCAGGGCGCGCCTTCAGTACTGCACCGATGACGGTCGAGCCAACGTCACTGGCGGACATCGTCAACGCACAGATGGATCAGCCTTCTGGCTTGAGGTCTGGTTCCGGCAGCGTCACAAGTCCATCTGAATACTCTAGCCGGTCCAAATATAGCCCCACAAGCTCAATAGTGGGCACGCCAGGCTGGGATCCTGCAAGCCACTTCTGGACTAATCGTTCAGTGACGGGCACCCCTGGCATGAGCGGTACAGAGATGGTCGACAATTACTTCGAGGCGAAGAAGCGTTCAGGGCAGAGAACCTCGAGCAATACCAATCAGGTTCAAACGCCTGCGCGATCATCGCGGAAGGTGCCAAGCTCGGAGAGTAAAGCGGGTGCTCGAAAGCCTTCTCCTCCGGCGTATGAAGAGAGTAAACTACCTCAGAGTGACCGAAAGCCAAAAGCGAAACGGGACGATAAAGCAAACGCCAGAGATCGCAGCCCGCAACTCCTACCTGACCCTACCACAACAGAACGGCCTGTCGTGAATCGAACACCTTCTCATGATGGTGAAACTGGCGCAGAGAAACGTCATACACAGCTGCATTCATTTGGTGCGGACTACGTCTCCTCCTTCGGCGCAGTTGCAACTCCCGCCACCGAAGTAGGTCCAGACTTCTCTGCTCAAGGGAGGGGGGAATCACAGCAAGACGATATGCCACCTCCTTCCGAACGATTGCTTCGTACCATCATCGACTCTGTACCAGTACAGATCTTCACCGCAGAGCCAGACACTGGGCGCATGACTTGGGTCAACCAGAAGTTCATGATCTATCGAGGACAGGAAGCACGCCAAGTTCTCTCCGAGCCCTGGCAAGCTATCCATCCGGATGATCGTCAGGACTTCACTGCTAGCTGGCATCGATCACTCCGCACTGCACAACAGCTCCAGCAGAAGGTACGCTTGCAAAGGTTTGAGGGCAGCTATCGCTGGTTCTACGTTCGCGCTGCGCCGCTCAAAGACAAGAGGCAGAAGATAGTGCACTGGATCGGCACCATGATGGACTTCCACGAGCAACACATGGCGGAGATGAACCTTTCTCGCCAACACGAAACAGCTGCATCAGAGGCGAAGTACCGTGCGCTCGCTAATTCAAGCCCGCAGATTGTCTTCGCTGTGAACAAAGTGAAGGGCGTCACCTTTTGCAACTCGCAGTGGATCCATTTCTCCGGCCAGACCGAAGCTCAGGCGCTTGGCGTCGGCTTCATGGATCACGTTCACGTAGATGATCTGGCTAAGTGCAGACTTCCAACGTTCGACGAGGATCCAGATAAACCAGGAAACGTACCCCAGACAGTCCCACCCGAGATTAAGCGCAGAACATCGGCCTCAGCAGCGTCCAGCAGTGGCTCATCCGAGACTGAGAGAGGTGTAGCGAGCACGGAAGCTTCACCAGTGTCCCCACAGATGCCGCAACGTAAACTGTCGGAGCTTGCGAGCACTGGAATTCTCAAGGTCTCGAGAGATGCCGACGGCCGTCCTTCCTATTCCACTGAAGTGAGGCTCAAGTCTCGAGACGGAGACTACAGGTGGCATCTGGTTCGTGTTCTGCTAGCCGAGCCACTGATACAAACCAGCAACGAAGAGGAAACTTGGTACGGGACATGTACGGACATCAACGATCACAAGGTGCTCGAGCGTGACTTGAAGGCGACTATGGATGAGAAGTCCCGATTCTTGAGCAACATGTCGCACGAAATTCGAACGCCGCTCAATGGTATCACGGGTATGGTCAACTTCCTGATCGACAGCAGCTTGACCACCGAGCAGCTCGAACATGTGAATATCATTCGCTCGAGCACTGAAGGCCTACGCGGCCTGATCAACGACATCCTTGACCTTTCCAAGGCTGAGGCTGGGATGATCCAGCTCAATCCGGAATGGCTGTATGTCCGGGCACTAATAGAAGAAGTCAACGACTTGACGTCTACCATGGCCATCGAGAAGGGACTGGAGCTCAATTACTTGGTCGGAGACGACGTACCGCCTCGAGTCAAAGGCGACCGCTTCCGCATCCGACAGATCTTACTCAATGTTGTCGGTAACGCCATCAAGTTCACACAGAAAGGCGAAGTCTTTATCCGCTGCAATACTCAAGACGATGGCCAGGGTGAGCTGGCTAAGAACGAGATGTACATCAAGTTTGACGTCGTTGATACCGGACAAGGCTTCACGGACAGGGAAGCTGAGTACTTGTTCAAGCGCTTCAGTCAGATCGATGGCAGCAGCACTCGCCAACACGGCGGCACAGGGCTTGGCCTTGTGATATCGCGGCAGCTGGCTCAGCTCCATGGCGGAGACATGAGTGCGAAAGGTGTGCCGGACAAGGGATCAACGTTCACTTTCTACATCAAGACAACGTTGCCGTCACAGCGTGACCAGCCTCCACCAGCAACAACGCCTGGTGTAATCACCATACCAATCCTACCAATATCACCAGGTCCGGTGCCGAGCCCAACAACGGCTTCCAAGCCGTCAAGAGCCTCGTCGATCCAGATGCAGAGTGACGGCCAAGCGAGGGCATCACCGAGAATCGCCCTCGAGTACAGCCAGTCGCCGTCTCCGTATACATCACCGGATGTCGCTTCTGTATCTTCGGCAAGCTCTGATCCATCGGTAACATCAGTGAGATCGGCAGCGCGGACTAGCAGCTTACGTTCGGAACGTTCGTCTGCCTCGTCATATGTGCAGGACATGTCGATCCCCGGCACACCTCCAATCAAGCTGGCTCTTCCAACTACCTCTCGTCGTTCCACTGCCGAAGCCGAACCAGCTCGCTCCGCAGGCTCGGAGAGCACTACGCGAGCGCTCTCGCCTGGCGACAGTCTCCTCCCACCGATGTACTCGATCTTAGTACTGTGCCCGCTAAAGTACGCCCTCGAAGCTACGGTGCAACATGTCGACCAGACGTTGCCACAAAACATTCCGCACCAGATCACTGCCAGGGAGAGTTTCTCCGAATGCCAGGAAATGATCGGTGGCGACGACCCCGTCATCTTCACACACATTGTCATGGTACTGCACAACATTGCCGAGATCGTTGCGCTCATCGAGCAGGTCTTGGCCTCGCCATCGCATCACGGGACAGAGATGGTGGTGATCACCGACCTAGCGCAGCGCAGGAAGATCATGGAAGAGGCACCAGGCCACAGTTACGACGATCTTAGCGAGCAACGGCGGCTTCGCTTCGTCTTCAAGCCTCTGAAGCCGTCTCGATTCGCCACCATCTTCGACCCGCGCAAGGAGCGAGAGATGAGTACCGATCGCAACCAGGACAGCGCACAACAAGTCGCCTTGACACAGAAACAAGTGTTCGAAGGGGTGACCAATAGACTTGGCAACAAGGGCAAGCGCGTTCTGCTCGTGGAGGATAACAAGACGAACCAGCTTGTAAGTCTCCTTTCGACCTGCTGGTATCCGTGCGAACCAATTCTAATTCATCACCAGGTCGTCCAGAAGTTCCTCAAAAAGGTCTCTATCGATACAGAAATCGCCATTGATGGCGTCGAATGCACTGACAAGGTCTTCGCGCACCCGCACGACTACTACTCCATCATCCTGTGCGATCTGCATATGCCGAACAAAGACGGCTACCAGACGTGCAAGGAGATCCGGAAGTGGGAGCGACATGCTAAACTGCCCTATTTCCCCATCATCGCGCTGTCCGCTAATGTACTGGGTGATGTGTATGAGAAGTGCGTGGAGGCGGGTAAGTTACTGGAGCGTAGAACATGCGAGACACGTGAGACATTTTATGCTGACGTACTGTTGCCAGGTTTCAACTCATATATGACCAAACCCGTCGATTTCAAGGAGCTGAGCACGGTGTTGATGACGTTCATGGATCCCAGTGATCCGAGCAAGCCTCATGAGCTTATGAAGAAGAGGCGGCCGAGTATTGCGCCTGGCCGTTAAGCAGGCAGGCAGAGCGAAGGGACGTGACGCATGATGTCCGTTGCATTGCGTGGTGCGCATTTGAATTTTGGGTCATTTGTCGGGTGAAAGCGGCGGTGTCTATCCTTATCGCAAAGAAGCATATGGTAGCGAAGGCGCTGTACTGTTGCATGGCTGGCACGGCCGACTTGCATTGCGGGTTTGGTGCTTGGTGGTTGGGACGGGACGATGGATACCACGATCTTTGAGCCCTAGATTATCTGTACATGTACGATATCACAACCTGCCTAATAAGTTACTGCTTCACACGACCGTTACATTCTACTTCTCTTGTTGGGGAGATGTTGAATGATACTGGGGTGAGCAGTGTAAGGCTCACAAGGGTATGATATGTACAAGCGCCTCGCAGAGCCATGAACGGACCGTCTGTCGTAAGATCTTCAAAACCATAAGCTCCAATCGCGATACAATACCTCCATACCACTATCCACGGCTTTGCCGCTGCCTTAACTCCGTACACCACCCATGCATCGCTCATCAAGACCGCACCTGCGCCGTCGTACTCTGCTGTGAAACACCCGCACTCCCGTTAGCCGGTCTCGCAGCCGTCGGCGACTGTATGCCACTCGTGCTGTCCGGGAGATTGCCAATAGCCTTGACAAGCCACGCCTTCTCGTCGTTGAACTGATCATCCTCCGTACGGTCCTCTAGAAATTTGGGTAGGAACTTGAGGAGGCGTTGCTTATTCATGATCAAGAACTTCTGGACTTCGTATGACTTGTTCGGGTTGGCTGCGAAGATCTGGTACAGGTTAGATCCGCTGATATCATGGTTTTGTTGATGCAGGCTCACCTTGAACACGTGAAAAGCTTCATACTGCACCATGCGCCTCTCATCCTTTAGCTGCCACATAACGAGCTTCAAATTATCCCCCGAATCGACATATCGCGTCATGACCTCATAGAACTGCCGATCCAACAACACCTCCCCAAGCAGCTTGATCGACTGCCGCTTCGTCACATAGCTGTCGCTCTTGACCAGCACATCATTGTACTTGCCAAAGAACGCCTCGAAATTCGTATTGATGTACTGCGACACCAACCCCTTATGCTTGGTCAAAATCAGCCGGAAGCAATCGAACGCATCCGCCGAAACCTCAAAAGAACTCTTGTCGATCCAGTCGAAGAACTTCCAGAACACCCCCGTCCCAGAGCTCTTCTTCGTGATATCAACATCATTGTAGATATCAATCTTCTGCCCCCCCGTCGTCTCGGGTTCATCATAAAGTATCACCGCAGCCACCGCGTCCCACTTCAGCGCCTCCTTCAATATCCCCCCGCACGCGCCAGCGCTTTCCCGGCGCTCGTAGCCATTGCACAAGCTGACCACGATATCTGGTTGGGAGCGCAGCACGTCTTTCAGAGCGTCCGGTTCATTCGAAGTGCTGCCCGGGTTTCTAAACCGGAAGACGTTCGAGATGATGGTCTGGGTGTCTTTGCGGGCTTCGAAGGGGAGGCGGTGGATGTTGGTGACGAGGAGGGGGAGCAGGGATTCGGCGAGGATGGCGGAGACGAGTTGGGCGACTTGTTCGGGCTGGGCGTCGATGTCGGGGGAGCCTTGGAGCGTTGTTTTGGTGAGGGAGAGGGTGCGGGCGAGGTCTTCTTCTGTCTGGCAGACTGTTAGACATCATACTGGTAGACAGTATATGACTCCATACCTTCGGGACTTGTCCATCCTCTTTGATGAGCTTTTGGAGCAGGTCTTTGGTGGATTTGATCAGGTCGGAGGCGGATCGCTGCCGGCGGCCGAAGAGGAAGGCCATGGAGCTTCCAGCGCTCGAGCGAGCGCGGTACGAGCCTACGCCAGATTGATCGTGCTTGTTGGCTGTTCAGTGGCCGGTCTTCATGAAATCCTCAAGCCATACAAACGCCGGTGAAGTACTGTGCGTTCAGAATAGACTTCGCAGACAAGCTTAAAGGTTGCAGCTGCTTGGGTGGTGACTGCGCGGGGTGAGGTGGGGATGGTCGTCCAGGAAACATCCTCCCACTTCTCCTCCTGACATTCAACACTTCAATCTCATTCCTTATCTCAATCTCACTGTATCAAATCCAGTCTTACTCTACATCTCCAATCGCGAAGTTGATTCCTGGAAGACCCTTCATATCCATGGTTGAGCAGCAGCAACACGGAAACATGTCCCCCCATCCCACTCCAAATATGACCGAGTGTCCGTTGCTCGACCGCCTGCCCGTAGAGCTGCGACTGAGAGTAAGCTATCTTTATAAGTCCATTGCCCTCAAATCAGCTCATCAACTCCCATAGATCTACGAACACCTCCTTCCGAACCGCGAGAACCTCAAGCTCCGTCAACACATCCCCGGCACCCTGGACCTAACCATCCTGCGGACAAACCAACAGATTTACGAGGAAGCCCTACCAACCCTCTACGATCTGAATACTATCGTAGTCACCCGTAACGACTTCTGCGCCCAAACAGACGCCAATCTCAAGACTCCGTTGAAGTCGCAATACGCACGTAACCTGTGGTTCGCAAGCTTTAGTCAATCAATCGCCTGCACCCTCGCAGGCCCAGAAGGGCGATTTGACGTCTGCGAACCATCTGCGTCTGGACTACTGAAGGCCTTCGCAGCTATGCCTAGACTACGCGGTGTCACCATCGATACCAAGGGGAATGCTGCCGAGTGTTATGCGTTCACGAAGGCGCACAGAGCCACGAGACTTGACGACACTGCTTTCGGTCTGAGCGGTGTGAAGATGTTCTTAACTTTCGGTCGGGATGTCATTGACTTTGTTCGATTACTATCAGAATAGAGTATCGTTCTGCTTCGCTACGACGACGGCCTGCTCCTGAGCACGTTCGATTTCGTGACGGAATTCGCGAAGGGCTCGAAGCTCGCTGCCTACGAACAAGCCGCCCATCAGACCTTCGAGCACACCGCCGCCGAAGCCCAGAGTGCTGACTAGGAGCATGATGAATGCTACGTAGTTCCGTGGTGACCACCATACGGCGACGAAGCAACCCAGGGAGACGAAGATGGACACGCCGAAGCGAGCGAGTCGGTGCCGTCGTTGTCCTCTCTCACGGGCGTCGTACTTCGAGATCATAGCCAGAATGATATCATACGTATCAGGCGGAAGCGGTGTAGTCATCTTCGGCCGCCTACTCGCCCCCTTACTCGCTTGCGATCTCACCAACGTAGTCTCAATCGAAAAGTGATCGCTCAGCGAACACATCAACGTCGGATGCCGCATCCTCATCCCAACCTCCATCCCCTCAATCTCCCACCTATACCCCGTCTCCCTCACATTATCAGCCAAAAACACATAATCCAACCTCCTCGCCCTTGGGTCCGGCGCATCCGGATCCACAACCGTATCCCTCCCCCTCTCAAGCTCCTTCCTCGTCTCCTTGCTCCACCGCCACGTATTGAACTTCCCATCGCACGTCGCCCCATGCTCATCCAAACACTCCTGCGCCGTCGGCACCGTCCTTCCCCTCGCCTTCTCCGCCGCCTCATGCGCACCCCCAATCGCCGAGTCCGGCTTCACAATTCTCCACACATCCCTCACCGGCGCATGCGCCTCCACCAACCGATGCGCAAGACTCATCGGCACCATGTTGAAATCCCCTAACCCCAGCACCATGTGCCCTCGCTCCGCAGCATGCCGCATGAGCTTCGCAATCTCCCACGCCTGCGCTGTCCTGTGACATATGTACGAGTCGTGCGGCTCCCGCTCATACGGCGCATGCAAATGCGTATTAAACACCTCCACAACATCCTTCATCCCCGGCCCAATCCGTATCCTCGCGCACGCAACACCCTTGCCCACAAACCAATCCCCTCGATAGAAAGCCGACGGGCGCCCGTTGAGCGGGTACCGGTACATAGACGTCTCTTCGATGGGCCATTTCGATAATATGGCCAGCCCGCCGCCAAATATACCTGACCAGTAGAATTTACCATAGGGTAAGATATCTTTGGTGAGGTCGCGGATGGCGAGGTAGTCTTCCTGGGTCCAGCATTCCTGGAGGCCGACGATTTGGGGTGGGGGGGAGGCGATGGCGAGTTGGTGGCCGATTTCTGAGAGGCGGGCGTGGCGGT
>JAABUW010007020.1_pt1 | contig 13780 bp, 13 predicted proteins | sample 5560081 | NCBI WGS metagenome assembly JAABUW01 (sample SAMN10711882, study PRJNA513363) | rock metagenome | isolation source: Antarctica rocks | place: Antarctica: Victoria Land, Knobhead sud
GAGGTGGAGGCCTTGACGAACGTCGATCGTGCCGGCTATCGACGCTCTCCTCGTACGTTTCATCACGTCTCCCATCTTTCCTTCGTTTCCACCACTCGTACGCTCCGAAAGCACCTGCGCCTGCCAAGATTTTCCTGCCCCAATGGCTCTCCTTCTGTCGAGGCGGCCTTTGATCCACTCGCGATCCAGACACATAGCTCCCGTAATTCGAGCTGTACTCTGACTGCCCTCCACCATGGCCACCACCACCACCACCTCCATTCTGCGTCTTGTGTCGATAGTCCAGCACCAGATATGCAACCACCAGCAAGAACACCATCAAAGCGTAAAGTATGAACAACACTTTCGGACTCCCATACAAAGTCAACCCAAGCGCAACCTGTACAATCGCAAGTATCGCCACAGCACGTCCTTGAAGCTTGTGTATCCAGATGCCAATAGGAACTTTCGTCGGGAAGGACTTCCGTCTTCGCTCATGCCGGAACATCAAGCTCCCATAGAGGAATTGGTAGATAATCAAGACATATATCGCCACCCCAATGCCATGATGCGGGTTTGTCAAGCTCCGTTCCGGTCCAACTGCGAACCATCCCAGCACCAGAATGACCGTCGAAAGGAAGACGACCAGGATCTGGAGGTATACATGCAGCTTGAAGCTCGGTCTTGTCCCAGGCCACTGCCCTCCGTACTTGGCTAGGAATATCGCTGCCGGTAATATGCCCAGAAATGTAATTGCTGCCAGCACTCCATGTCCCAGTATCAATTTGTGGTACCCGGGTAAATCTTTGAATCTGTTGCCCATGCCATTGTAGCGCATGGTTTCGAAGTTGAGGCCAACGAGGTTGGGGAGAAGGAAGGAGTTGCGCGAGCTGTCCCAGGTGCCATCGCCGACTGTCATGGTGTTGGAGCTGTATTGGGAGGAGCCCGGCGGTGACAGGTTGGATGCCATGTTGTCGACTGACAATGGGTGCGGGAAGAGAGTCGCTACTCGCGCTCAATGCGCTCGATCTGATAGTGTGTCGTTTTCATCCATCCATTGCGTAGCGGAGTTGATCGGGAGTGTCGTCTTCGATTCGATTCGTTGTTGTCGTCGATTGGTGGGGTAGAAGTGTGATGAGGAGTTGTGGCGGTCTCGCGACAATGGCTGCGGTGTGATACAGGTGCACTTCGTTCGGATTGTGAGGTAATCATTCACTATCGTCTCTTGCTTCGTCCATTTCCAAGTTTCGAGATATTCGCGGCCGTGCTGCAGCTCTCCGGGCAAAAGCTACACTGTGCTGGCGGATCCCTGCACCGTACCCACAGCAACGGCATGGCGCTACTGCCGCCGACGGACCAACCACGAGAATAGACCTACATTTCCTTGGTGGCGACACTTGCTTCATCCTCGAAACATCAGGCAGGCTTGCATTGAGACGTGAGCTGGACGGGAAGAACAGGCGAAGTGCTTCTGGATTCGATCGGAATGCGGGCAAGATCACTTTTGCACGTTTGGAACCTCACGCCTTCCCGTTCCGACTACCAAGGCCTAACCGCACGCTGCGGAGAGCACAGTAGACATTGTGGGTTGCCTACCGTTCATGACAATGAACATAGCCTCGAGCTGCTACACGTGGGCTGGGTTCAAGCGAATGGACAGATCCCGTACCACCACGGACAACATGATGCGGACGATGTAGCGAGAACGGGTTAAAGTTGGGGTAGGTAACGGCAGCTCCTTTCTGCGTTCCTCGTTATTTGCGATCAATATCCTATGGCTTTGTATCGACAAGAAGATGTTTCTGTAGGCGCCTTGGTCGATAACCACGTTAGCCCTCGACCAAGTTTCGATCGCGGCCCATCGACCTCATTGCTTTCAGTCCACGACGCATTGCTGCGTCCGGGACGGGGACAAACCCATAGTCACTTCTGCGCATGCAAGCGAGGAAGAATGTTCCAGAGCCATCTGGTCGCGGGCGTAGCTGTCGAAGCAATCGATCGAAGAGTCTGACAATGGGACATGATGCGCCACAAAGGGCTAGGTGAAGAGACACGTACGATTTACTCGAGGCTTTATAAACAGCGTTCTGGCTTCAATTTGGGAGAAAGACTTGTTCAAAGCAGCGTCAAAGAAATTAAGGTCATTGCAATAGCAGCAAACTAGCTGGTAAGATATATGAGTCTTCTCCGCCATAAGTCGATGTACTCAAGCATCAAGCGCAGACCTCACATCAGCTTCAACATCTTCCCCTTTGCAAAGACGCAGGAACGAAGGCACGTGAGTTGTAAAGCCAATGGCCTGAACACACACAAGCTAACACTCCGCAGGCACAGCCGAGGAAACCGACAACATGGAGACCACGGACAAGCAAGAACCACAAGACTCCCAGAACATCACAACCCAACTGTCCCAGCGTCTCGAAGGCCTGAAGACCACGCTCGGCGACAGACAGAAAGCAGTAGTGATCGGTGCCCTCAGTGAGACGATCAGAGCACTGAAGCCACTTTCCGCAGCAGAGACAACGGCGATGATGAGTTTCCTGTCCGGCTATCTGGAGTCGTCGAAGCTGCGGGCGGAGGAAGAGGTGAGAGAGCTCGCATTGACCGATCCAGTTGTACTGGTGATGAAGAGGAAGTTGGCGGATATGGAGAAGCAAGTTGCGGCGCACAAGAAACTCGTCGTCGCGCGAGTCGCAGATGTGCTGGCTCAGAAGAAGCTAGAAGCAACGCTGAATCAGGTGGCGGTGACGGACGAGGAGCAGGAGAAGAAGTAGTTCGAGGCTCGGAACGCTGAGCAAGGGCGATCGTCACCGGGTTGGTTCTTCCATGCTTGGTGTGCCGGGGCTGGATTGAGTGGTATAAAGATCTGCAGGACTAAGCAATGAACACCATCCACCTGAATTTCTCTCCCGTCTGCGCCGTACCTTCGCTGACATTAAGCGAGGACCTAGGATACCTTCACATCACTCGTGCGATCGAGAAGACAAAGTATCGTAGTCCTGAGTCACTTGTGTTCGGAACGACCGGGCTGAGCCTCAACACCAAGGTAGGTACCTCAGAGGTCAACACACGCCGCCTTTGCTTTGAAAACGGAATCGACGAGCGGTTACCATGGACCGCTAGGTCGACGGTTCTCTTTCTCTGTTGTCTCTGGGCCTTTCTTCCCAAGATAGCAGTCATCATCCGGCTTACTGGAATGTAAGCGGGATATTGTTTCAGTTTCTTTGTTGTGCATGGTGGCAATGAAGTCTGCAGCAGTAGCGTCCCATGTTGAAGAAAGGAACATACCTCACACAAGTACTGCGGCCAGGCTAGTGGGCACAACAGCAAGCAGACTATGAGGCCTTTATTGTAACAGCAAACTGGATGGTAAGATATTAACCTTCCTCCTCCATTCTAATTTCAAGTTCTTAAGCACCAAGCCATCTCTCTGCCACGGCCTACTACGTTTCGCAACATCACAACCTCAAGAGGTATCTAATTTTGACACAAGTGCGAGAAGCTTCAGCTAACGTTGTGCAGGCACAACCAGAGCAATAGTCCTTTATTCTCCAATATGGATACGATCCAGCAGCAAGACCCAGAAAGCTTCGAGTTCATAATGTCGAATCTGACTGAGCAACTCGACGGCATGGAAACAGGACTCACTGCTGCAGAGAAAGCAGCGGTGATGCAGCAATACAGGGAGACGTTGATGACCTTGAAGGCGCCACTTACTACAGAACAGACTGCGGACGTGATAAGTTTTGCGCGCGGTGTGATGCAGCAGCTGAAGCTCACAGACGAGACGAAGGAGCAGATCGCCGCCAAGGTGTCCCAGCAGGAAACGAGTAGGATCGTGGAGGAGCAAAATGATCTGGTAGAGACGAAGAAGGAACTGGCGGAGTTGGAGAAGCAGGTCGCGCTGAAGAGGGAGCGGATTGCAGAGTTGGAAGCAGCGAAGGAGCTTTCGTTGAGGACGAAGTTCGCAGCAGAGTCGATCACGGAGAGGGGGAAGCAACTAATCGAAAGGGAGAAGCGACTCACTGAGAGGGAGAAGCGTTTGGCCGCAGAGGTCGCGGAGGGGAAGAGGCAGTTGACGGTGAATCTCGACTGGATCATCTCCCAGGATGCGAGGTTGGCCAAGGCTGGTTCGAACCCAACTGAGGAGGAGCAGAGGCAGTTCGAGAAGGAGAGCGAGCTCTTCAAAAAAGGGTTGGCGGAAGACCATGGACGCGTAGCAAAAGAACTCAACGTTCTTGAGGAGGAGGGTGCGCAGTTCATGATGGAGTTGTAGAACGACAAGGCAGAAGGCTGGCGCTCTCTCCAGAAGGATATGAGGCTGGATGATGACGCTGAGCGATGAGGGGAGTGGTTTTATGTATCATTGAACAGTAGTGGGAGCATCAGAGAATCTGACGTTCTGGTGTCGCATGGTGATTGTCAGAATGCTACGGAAAGGGTGTAGGCACTAGAAATTGTCGTCACTAAAGCTCAGAGACCAAGACCATCCGCGCTGCTATGGCCATGGGAAATAGGCGAGTGCTAGACAAAGGAGCTCACATTAAAGACTCTATGAAGAATTCTCACTATCTGCGATGGAAGAAGCGAATAACCTATCATCACGGCAGAGACACCTGTGGCAGCAGCGTCTTTGTGCCTGATAAAGAATGTGCGATACCACAAAGCAGCCCATCTGTCTCAATGGCAAACATGGTGAGACCGTAGCGAGCAGGTGGACTACGTGTATGTCCGCCTGCTTCTCCGAATGACATGGCAGTACTTCAAACATCAAGCAGGTTTTGCAATCCAGCCCCTCGACACATCCGTCTCAAGGTCTCAAGATCTCAACCAGAAAGGTATGTGAAGGCCAGCCTAGCCACCCTTCAACTTCTGCTGACGTCTTCTTAGAGCAGGAGAAGCAATGGACGAGACGAAAGCCCAAGCAGAAGCAGAAGCAGTAGCTGCAGAAGAGAGGCAGGACGTGATCTATGATGCGGAACGAGTGGCGAAGCATCTGTCCGAGATCGTGAACGAAGCCACCGTAGAGGCGGAGAAGGAGGCGACGCCAGAGGAGCGGACTGAGATAGCAGAGGAGACAGAGAAAGTAGTGAGAACAGCAGGACAAAGCGCTGAGCTTGAGAAGGTCCAGAACAGATCGAAGAAGACCCTATATGGGCAGAAGGCCGCAAGGCAGAGGTTGAATGGCCTCTTTGATGCGTGGGAGGGTGAGCGACGCCTGAAAAAGCTGAAGCAGATAGATGAAGAGCTGGCGCAGGCGGTGAAGGAGGCGAAAGAGCTTGCACGGTCGATGGGGATTGACTTGTAGAGACAAGTGTAGCGGACATCTGGTTGTGGAAACGGGAGTGAAAGGGCTATGGGCGGTTTTGGCTTCGGAGCGATGGTGTGGCTTGCGGTGTGATGAGATTCAGATCAATCAGCTGGAGTCACAACATTTATTCGGTCAGCAGAGATCACATACATACCTATGGTCAATGACTACAGACGTCGAGACGACGATCAGACTTCCAGATTCACCATGATTGATGTGTTCAGACTTCCGGGTTGGTGACTGAGTTAGGATGGCACGGCACTGATGATAAGCATTTCGAATGAATCTCTTCCATACGTAGCGTGAATCTCTCGAATGCATGCCAGCCATCTTACACAATCTCCTGGAAGCAACCGCATGCGCGTGCACACGATCCGCTGTATCCACTGCTCGTATCGCATCACCAGCCAAGCCAATAGCAGAAGAACGAGTGCGTCTTCCGTTCACCGGCCTGTGCCTCAGCCATCATCGATGAATCAACCAATATCCACCCAATCGCGGCAAGTCGTGTCTTCCGTCCGTGTCGATCGACTCATCTCCTGCCGAACCTGCTGCAATGCAGTCAATACCCGTTTCTGGGGGTTGGAGGTGGGATGAAGACTTACTTCTGCTTCTTCTCCGCCGGCTTCAGAATCTGGAAGGAGCACAGGAGGCTCTCGTCCACACTCATCATCGCACCCGCGTTGTCGAACTCACCGCAGTAGTTTGGCGCAGAGAACAGCGTGACGAGCTGGCGCTTAGAGAAGAACTCATAGCCGTCTTCCACGACCTGGTGTGCACGGCAGATAAGATCCATGTCGTGCTTTTGCAGGAAGCGGGAGACGACATCGGGTCCGAAGGTGAAGCTGACACCGCGGTCGTTCTCGCTCCATCCGGTGATGTCCTTGTCCGGGTCGGACCAGAGCAAGTCGCAGAGCAGGCCGCAGTCGGGGATCTGCACGTGTCAGTACAAGGTCGGTGGACGGAGAACACAGTATACGTACATCAGTCGGACGCATAACACGCCTAATCTGCTCCATCGAATTGAGATCGGGGCTCAAGCCACCGTGCATGGTGAAGATCTTCTCGTCAATGATCGCTGCGATTGGCAAGCAGTTGAAGCAGTCCGTAAATGTCTTCCACAGCTTGATGTTGTAGCGTCTCTTGCACTCGTCGTAAAATCCGTAGATGCGGTTGATGGAGGCGCACTCGTGGTTGCCGCGGAGAACGAAGAAGTTCTCTGGATACTTGATCTTGTACGCGAGAAGCAGGCAGATGGTTTCGAGAGACTGCTTGCCGCGGTCGACATAGTCGCCGAGGAAGAGGTAGTTTGCCTCTGGTGGGAAGCCGCCATATTCAAACAGGCGCAGAAGATCGTAGTACTGGCCGTGGATGTCGCCGCAGATCTAGGTTAATGTGTCAGTGCAAGCCGAATGCTTTCGAACCGCGGTACATGTGCATACCTTGATAGGAGCTTCGAGCTCCAGCAGGATTGGCTGGGAGATGAAGATCTCGCGAGCTTTGGTGCACAGGAATCTTATCTCTGTCTCCAGCAGCTGTACCTGCTTACCCGGCCTGCTGCCACGAACTTCGAGGAGTCTGTCAATAATGGAGTCGAGATCCACATCATTTTGGTCCGCCATCGTTGGCAAAAGACGAGTGGAAATGGGTGTGTTTCGCGTCGGAGCTGGCCAATCCTAGAAGCCAACGGTGCCCCGGTAATGTCTAAGAAGCTCCTACGGGTTAGCTTGTGGGACATAACATCATAAAGCTGACGGAGGAAACATGTGATCCGCTGAAGTGAGTTGGTCGCATCTGCCCAGCACGTGACCAGGCCATACTCTGTGATCTGTGGCAGACCCAGCTCGTGCTTTCAGCAATCCACTTCACGCCAATCCGCCGCCGCCGTGCCTGATTGTGTATGTCCGGGGGGTATGAACGAAGCGACTTACCGAGCGTATTATGAACGAGCACAAGGCCCAGAAAGCGCGCCTTCGCTGGAGCTTTGCTCTGCTACCAATGGGCAACCTAGGTCGTGATGCCGGTGTGCTCGTATCGCCTCTTGCAGGATCCCTTGTTGCCGGCGGGATCGAGTGCTATTCCTCACGCTCAAGCACGGATTTGTCGGTAAGCTTTTTCTGATGCCCCTTGGCGGTCTCTTGTGCTCTTTTCGAAATACGTGGTATCTCCTGTTTCGGCAGCCCACTGTCGTGATGTTTTTGCCACGTGCAACTGGATGTTTCTGGTCGCGTTTGTGCAGTGTTTTCACCGCTTGCGCTTTTGGTGGGGCCTAACGATTCGGCCAAGTCAGCTACCACCGGAGCGCTTGTGACTCGTACATATACAGACCTGAAACTGTTGTATGGGCTTGTGGGTGGTGGTGAGGTGTTGTGCCTGTGCGATGTGTTGGTCAACCTGTGGTTGTGGTGTTGTTGTAGTCGGAGTACGTGTTTCGAGAAGCCAGAAGGAAGGAGCGGCAGGGCGGGAGCCAAATGGGTCTAGCGCCAAGAATATGTCTTTGGCGCCCAAGACTATTGCACTTCCTGAGTATACAGACAATGACGGACTATGTTAGCAAGACCAATTCACAATCTCATCGTGAGATGGGTGAACACAACTGTGTATCCGCTGGGGTCCTGCCAACCCCCTTGTCCACCACTCATCAAGCAGCTCCACCATACCCGTTCCTTTCCCTGGGACGAGGGTCCAATCAGCTTACAACGCCGACTATAAACGCTGCGAAAGTTCGACACCAGTGCTCCTGCCTAAAGCGTGTGCGTCTCACATGTGAAAGGTACGCGCAATCAAGCCAAGTAGCAGTCTAACCATGATACGAGATCGTTGCACATATATCCTTCCTATAAATGTCGCACAGCCCAGAACAAACCTCCCAACGCCTCGCTCGCACGCTAAAATTGCTGCATTACTCGCGCATCCAGTCCAAACAAGAACAAAACGCTCACCAAGCCGTCCCAGATCCATATGCTGGTTCCCTTCTGAGCGGGAGAAGAAGTAGAATGTCGTCCGTGGATGCCACCAGCGTCCCGCCTTTCGCACATTACCGCAAAGGACCCGACCTCGCAAGATGTCCCAAACGCCTGCGCTATGCTGTTGCCGACAACCCTATCACAGTGTCCTCCCACCAACACTCACACTTCTCTCGTTGCTCGGATTACTGTTCGCCTTGATCGTAGATGACCTTGAAGCAGGACTAAAGCTGCGCCGTTGATCCCGCTGCTCGGCAAGCCTGTCCTCGTTCAGCGCAGCAAGCCACCCCGGACCCAGGTCGCTCTTGAGCGCTTCCATCTTCTGCCGGTACACATCCGAGTGACCCGAGTCTTCCGGCGAGAGATCATCGTTGGAAGGATCACGGATTTTCGGCACTGGCGTGGGCGATACGAACGCTGTGTCGAGTCTCGGTCCTAATCGAGGCGAACGTGGCCTGGTAGGCGCGGTGTGATACGGCGTGTCGCCTGGCGTGGTAGGAGGCTCGCTATCAGTTGGTGTTCTGGGCGCCTGAGTGAGCTCTGGCGCGTGATTCTGATCAATGAGTTTGGCCGGCATCTCTTGCTGGGAGAGCTCTACGATTCTTCGCCGCGGAGCTCTTCTCTTCTGCTGCATATTTATGGGTCCAAGATCGCTGGTTGTTCGTCGGTGACCTTGCCGTTGTCTTCGCGGCTGCTGAGGTATACTTTCGAGCGCCCTCAGCTCGTCTTCGGTCGGTGCGCCACCAGCAGCAGCTTGTGGCTCTTCTTCATCCTCTTCAGGAGGCGGCTTCACATCAGGTACGTTAGCAGGCTCGGGAACACGATCGACCAAATGCTTCTTTTCGTGATGTAGAGGCCCAAAAGTGTCGATCGTCACATCCTCGGAGTGGCCTGGCGCTGCTCGGAAGGCGTTAAATATGGTGACCCTGTAGTTGGCATGAGTCTTCTCGAACGGATTCTTGATAACGTAGATGTCAGTCACGTCCGGAAGGCCAGCAAGACGCGCCAGCTCCATTGGGTCGCGTAGCCCGTTATCGCGTACGTCCACTTTCTCCAACGATGGTAGGCGCTCAATGCCAGCTAGGTTCGACAAGCGATTGGAGCGTAGGTTCAGCGTGGTGATGGCGGGCAGGGGGTTTCTCGATAGTGATTGCAGACTATCGATCATGCAATTGCTCAAGTTGAGCGCTCGCAGATGCGTGAGTGATGTAAGTGCGTCAGGTACGTCCGAAAAAAGGTTGCCTGATAGATCGAGAGATTGCAAGGTGTTCGCAACGGGTGCTAGACTCGAGACCGCCAGCGAGGTCAGTCCATTCTCCGCGATGCTGAGATGTCGCAAGACTCGCCACTTGGATGATGGTAGAAGTGCAAGCAGGTCGGTCGAGCTGTGTCTCGGCGTCATCTCATACGAGTCTGAGCCCGAGCTGCCCGAAGACCGTCGGTACCTTAGCGAGCCGTTTGGTGCACGCTTGTGTAACGAGCCATGCCGTGAGCCAGATTGCTGGGGCGGCGACCTGCTTCGCTGGCGCTGCTGCTGTGGAGTGGCCGGCTGCTTGCCATCAGCCGATCCTTGCCGGTCCATCCGGTCGAGCGTTAGGCTCTGTGGACTGCCTTTCGAACCACGTCGCAGGTCAATGTAGGGTGAGTTGGGTGCCGAAAAAGTCCTTGCGAGTTCTGCGTGCCTTGGTCTGGGGCTACTGTTCGGCCATGGCACACCTGCCGTTGATGGTGTGGTCGGCATTGGTGTTTTGAAGGAGCGCTTTCGACGCTTCTCCGTGTCATCAAGCACGATATACTGCAACAACTCGATCGGATCATCGACACATGCGCGCTTGACCGTCAAGCTGCGAAGCTGTTCGGACAGTCGATCCCAACCTTGAAACTGTCTGAAATCGATATCGCATATCTCGAGAGCGCTGACGTTCTTGAACGCGAACAGTGGGACAGCAGTATCGAACGGGAACTCTTCGAAGCCCGACACCAACCTTGCTCGGTGATCCGGGGACAGCTTGAGCGCCGGTATCTTGGTGAAGCAAGAGTACAAATACTTGATGTCGTCACGGTGTTGAGCCATCTGTTTCTCCGCCCTTGCCGCACTGTTTGACAAGCCCAAGTTCGACAGCATCGAGGACATGCTTGAAATGGCGCTGCGCACGCTCGAAACCGACTTCAAAGATTCTGCATCTGTCTGCTTGCCTCTTGACTTTGGTGCATGTCCGAGGAAGGATACATAGTTGGCCGGCGCAGCGTCATGCTGAAGATTCTCGAGACGCACATTCATAGGGCCGACATTGACGCCGAGGTCTTCGAACTTGCTGAGGAGGTAGAAGAGGTGGTGGGGAGTAAGTGTCAGCTTGGCGGGCTTGATGCTGGCCGAGGAGAACGACAAAAAGGGTCTGGTGAGGGCGTCGGACAGTTTGATAGTAGTCGCGGTTGTGGACAAGCCAGCAGTAGCCTGCTGCTGGCCATGCTTGTTGCGCTGCTGTAACTGCAGCGCGTTCGCGAGGGCTCGTTCATGCGTGCGGACAAAGTAGGCAAGGTTCTGCAAAGCACTGATGTCAGATGGTGAATATATAGATATGCCCGGCTTGTACGTGCCTTCACGAATACCTGGCCGTCCTCCGAGTCCATCGTAGCGCATAAGCCGTATAACCATACATGAGGACGGGTTGCTTCGACAAAGGAGCGTGGTGGGTGGGCGCAGTGATGCGCCTCTAAGACACTTCTATGAGTCGGAGTATCACAAGACGCCGCGTGTGGAACTGCGTCTGTTCCGAGCGGGTGTTCGAGGGCCGAGGACTTTGAAGGAGTGGATGGGCGTGTGAATGGTGGTGAGTGTTCGCGTAGCCAGTCTGTCGCGCCTCTCGTTAGCATATCCAGTGTTTTGCAGTCGTTATCACCTCAGTTGTCCCGGTGTACTGGGAGCCCCACGTTTTCCAGTGTTGATCTGTTGATCTGTGGTTGCCTTACCTACATCTACCTCACGATTCGTCCAGGACACCTTACCTCCTCTCCTCAGTCCTTCTAGACCGCGATCACTCCCATTGCTGCCGACGTCGCCGCAGGAGAGACGGGCGTGGGAACCAGCAGGTATCGTCTGGACCCGCCATGATATCTCCCTCCATGGCCCACCCCACCAGTGAAATAGCGGGAATGGCTAGCCTCATGCACGCCATCTAGCGCTATCGCCAAATCCTTGTCGGTTCTGTTGTGTAACCAACACTCTATTCTCCATGTATAGGTGCCAACATCTTCGGAATTGTCGGTGGCGGTGAAGCAGCAACTCACTCACCGAGCGGTCATCCGGTCTACTGCTCGTGCAACACATCATATATGCTACCAGGTTCCCGCTGGTCGAGCACGAACCTCTCGAGCACACCGAGTGAGCGCCGCCGGCGGCGTTAGCGCGTGTTGCGCAAGATTACGTTGGCACCCTCACCCGACGCGACTTTCTTAGCTCTCTTCTGCACGACTTCGGGCTTGATGGTCGTTCTTCGAGGGCATGTATCTGGCCAAGGCTGGAGAACGACGGCAGTCCAATCATTCGACCATGATGGCTGCCATCAGCATGAACAAGCTGGGTGCTCGTGACCCGGCCTCACCGCCGAGATGAGATGGATGTGTGTGCTCGAGCAGAGGTCCGACTGCACTGCACGACCACAACTGAGAGAAGCCAAGCATCGTGAACTTTTTGTAATTTATGAGAGCTGCGAGGTGACAGCACGAACGACCACCCCCACGCTGCATGTGGTATGCAGCAGTACTTCCTAGCGCCCTGCATCTTGAGCTCTAACCTGTCGTTCACAGTGACTTTGACAACAGACACGTTCCATATAGAAGGCACGAAGAAGCATGCTGTGGAACATGAGCATCTTCGATCCCACCGAGTCTACCCAACATCTACAACACGCCACCGAGGCACACCACATGCTGCAACACAGCATTGAGCATGAACCAAGCTCCGCCATCAGCATCAATTATGGTACCAGGGAACAATCACATGCTAAGCTAGCTCGGTTGCTTCCGACCACATGCCGGCAATGCGACTCGCAAGACATCGGCTGATCACCTCTGATATGTGGATCATAATGATGGTGTGGTTGTGCTGCAGGACATCCTAAGCGGCCGATGCGGACCTCGCGCCTATTATCATCTGAGCTCGACAGCTTCACCTCTTACTCTCGGATAGCGGCTTTATTTCGTATCTCGTGGGATACGGAGTACGGTGCGTTGACCGCTTCCGGTGCACAGGTCGACTTCACATGGTCGGCTGGTCACCTAATTTCACAACAGGGTAACAAGTAGATATGAGGTGATTATGGTGTGGATTCCGAGCTGAGTACAAGACATCTCCGCGACAGCCAACAACACTCCGAGGAAGGCAGGTGCAGCTCCGTGCCAAAGGCAGAGGAGAATAGGTGTAAGTTAGCTCGCATGTATTCATGAGCTCGTGCTACTTACATAATGGAAGAAGTTCCTTCGAATGCTTCAGCGACCTTGTCATATTTAGTCCATCATCTCTTCAACAGCCTGGGGCCATGACCCGCGGTACATATGCTCGCCCAAACGACAGAAGTAGCGCGAACATTGGCTCGGCCGCCTACCACGCCTCTTCTCCTGGAACACGGAGTAACCATCACTCGGGGTCCTCCTTCGGCAGCCTATCTCGATGCCCAGACTTCTCGACCATCGCCCTCAGCTTCTTCACAGACTGCTTGCGTTTCTCCCTCTCCCCCCCCCTGTCCACACTCGGTCCGAATTCTTCGCCAGCCACGATGACAGCCCGATATGCCACGCGACCTCCCCAGTCCATTCTTCCTGTCCTCAGCAAACGTAGCCTGCTCTGCAGCCAACGCCTTCTTCTCAGCCGCAAGCTCCTCCTCCTGAGCCGCAACCTCCTTCTCTCTCGCCGCAACAGCCTCCTCCCTAGCCTCAATAAAATCGGCACTCTTCTCTTCCACATTAGTGAGTGCAGTAGCCTCTTCCTCGTGCTCACGTGCAGTCTCCTCTACCTCTCCTTCCTCTCGATTCATCCTCTCGACCCGACGATCCATCCTCGCCATGAGCTCCTTCCTCTCTTCGACAGTGTACGCAGGCATCTTAGCAGCGAGAGCCTCTTTCACGATCGATTTTGCTTCATCAAAGCTCATGGGCTCTTGTTGCACTTGGTCTTTGTCCATCGCGGCTTGGCTTGCTATCTGGTCAGTATTAGTGCTGGGTTCGCCGAGCAGGATATCAAGCGTACCTTCGAGCTCCTGGGATGTTGAAGATGGATTGTACGGGGACTGGTCTGAAAATTGTGCTTGTGCTGAACCACGTCTAACGACGGACGAGCTGGATGGTTTATATGATAGCTTACCTGCTTGCTACTAAGGTACAATACTTTCTCAGAAGCTTCTTGATCCGGGTCGTTTGGTCTAAGGATCTGCTTTGATGATTGAAGAGTCCTTTGTGCCAAAAAGCATGCTACGGCTCCACGTGCCAATGGAGTGTAGATAGTTGTGGGTGGTTCCAGGCCATGGTT
>JAABUW010007021.1_pt1 | contig 13778 bp, 9 predicted proteins | sample 5560081 | NCBI WGS metagenome assembly JAABUW01 (sample SAMN10711882, study PRJNA513363) | rock metagenome | isolation source: Antarctica rocks | place: Antarctica: Victoria Land, Knobhead sud
CCTCGCGCAGCAACTCCTGCACGACGCGGGCCTTGTAGGCGGAACTGTATTGTTGTCTCATCGTGGTCTAGTCTACCACCTATAAGTGCCCCCTTTCACTGTCCAGATTCCTGGGTCCACTATACTTCCTGCAGCATCTCTCTGAATTGCAGTCCATCGATCTATCCGACACTTCCTTGACGGACGTTGGGATGGTATCGCTATCCCTTTTGTCACAATTACAGGAGGTAGAACTTACTGGGACTAATATAAGTGACGCCGCGATTACCTTCCTCACTCAGTTTGAGGGGCTACGCACCCTGTCTTTGGTTGGCACTGACGTAACTGATAATTCTGTAGATACATTAGCTTCTATCACCACCTTACGCGACCTTAATCTGATGACCACAAAAATGACCAATAGGGGAGTTGACAGGTTGCGCCAAATATTGCCACGATGCGAAATAGCGTTCGTAGAAAAACCGAAAATGCTTAGATAAGTTGACAGGAAGACGTGTGCATCTCTAAGTATATGGATTCGTTAAAGAATTACTTCCAGTTTTGGCGACTCCGTTCAAGTAGCTGATGCCCTTGGGTATCCGTAGCGATGACCGTGTTGGGTCAAATTCCAGCCTTTCTATAAAAGCTAAACCATCTACGCCTGGAACTACTCCTTGACGCAATTCCTATCATTTCCCCTGCTGGTCACGCTCCTGCTCCTTATCCAGGTCGGACCATTGCGATCGGCGTCGGCGGCGTCTATCATTGGCGTCGGCGGTAGTACGACGTATCGCTGCGCCGCCTTGACGACGACAGCGGCGCTGGCGGCCGATCCGGGCACGGCGAGCGCGGGACGGGCGCTCGTGTTGGACACGGGCACGGGCAGCCAGCACCTGCTGCTCAACAGCGGCGGCGCGCTCACGGCGGGCGACCTCGACGCCAACGGGACCAACGCGCAGGCAGTCTGGGTCAACAGCCACGCCGTCATCAGCGCGACGACCATCGCCCTCCAGGGCGGCCTCTTCAACCAGGGCGGCACGGTCACGGGGACGCGCGTGGCGCACCCCGCCGCGTTCACCGACCCCTGGGCGGGTGTCGCGTCGCCGCCGACGCCGAGCGCGACGTGCCCCGGCGCGGCCTGCCCCGACGGCACGAACTTTAACAGCGGCGGCACGTACCGCCTGTTGCCGGGCCACTACACGCAGGGACTCACCCTGAACAACGGCGCGACGATCTGCGTCGCCCCCGGCGTCTACGTCCTGGACGGAAGTTGGAGCCTGAACACGACGCTCCACCGGTATGGGAGTAGTGGGTGCCCCGCGCTGCCGACGGGCACGAACGACCCCGGCGTGCTGCTGTACGTCCACAGCGGCTCCCCGCAACTCAATAGCGGCGGCGACCTGACACAACTCGTCGCGCCGGTCTCGGGCGCGTATGCGGGGCTGTTGGTGTGGATCGCCAGCGCGACAAATCTGTCCGAGAACGGGGCGATCGCGGGGGGCGGGTGGTACCAGCCCAGCGGCAGCCTGACGCTCAACGCGGGCGCGCATCTCAGCGTGCCGTGGCTCATCGCCCAGGACCTCACCCTCAACGGCGCGCTGACCATCACGGACAGCGTCGCGGGCACGCCGACGGCGACCCCAACAGCCACGCCGCCTAATACGCCGACCAGCACGCCAACCACGGCCCCAACAGCGACCAGCACCGCGACCGCGTCACCGCGCGCGACCGCGACCACCGCTCCGACCAATACGGCCACCGCCATACCGGCGAGTACAGCGACCAAGACCGCCATACCGACGAACACAGCCACGGCCCTACCCACCGCGACCGCGACGGCCACGCCGCTGCCAACAGCGACGGCGACCGCGACGGCCACGCCGCTGCCAACAGCGACGGCGACCACGACCGCGACCGCGACGCACACCGCCACGGCGACGCCACTGCCCACGGCCACGCCGACCAGCACGGAGACGCCGACCGACACGGCCACGGCCACGCCGCTGCCCGCGACGACGCTGCGGCTGGGCTACCGCTACGACGCAGCGGGGCGCCGCATCGGCCTCGTCTACCCCGACGGCAAGCAGGCGGGTTGGAGCTACGACACCGCCGGACAGGTGAGCGCCCTCACCGCGACCAGCGGGCTGACCACCACCGTCACCCACGATGGCGCCGGCAACCTCACCGCGCTCACCGCGCCCAATGGGGGCGCGCAGACCTGGAGCTACGACGGGGCGGGACGGCTCACGGCCACGACGTGGGTCAGTGACACGACGACGCTGTTCAGCCAGACGGCCACGCTCGACCCCGCTGGTCAACGCGTCGCCCTCGACGACTCTTGGGGCCACAGCGCCTACGGCTACGATAGCGCCGGTCGCCTGGTGAGCGCCCAGTACCCCGACGGGACGACCGAAGCGGACCAGTACGACGCCGACGGCAACCGTCTCGCGATCACGGACACGAGCCCACTCTCGGGCACGAGCGTGACCCAGAACCAGTACGACGCCGCCGACCAACTCACGACCAGCGCCGGAGCGCAGGGCGCGAGCGGCGTCACTACGTACAGCTACGACGGCGCCGGCAACCAGACCGGCAGCGTCGGGCCGAGCGGAGTCGTCACCAACACCTTCAACGACCTGCACCAACTCACGCAGGTCATCGGCCCCAACACGGCCGGCAGCTACGTCTACGACGGACACCTGCACAAAGCAGGGAAGGTGCGTCTGCTCACGCCACGCGAATGCGCCCGCCTGATGGGCGCGGACGAGTACGCTAGCGACGCGTGGATCGCGGAGTACTACCTGAACCCTATCGTGTCCGAGTTGATGCGCAACCGCGCTCTATCGTGAATCGTAAACCCGCCTCTCGACACCAGGGGGATTCTATATTATCGCCACAGGTCCAGATCTTCCGGCGACCTGACATAGTAGGTCGGTAGGGCCGCGTACGACGACGCGCCGCCCCGGCTGCCGAGGACGGCGCGCACGACGTTGAAGCCGGCGCGGCGTAGCGACAACAATGCTGCTTGGTGCTCCGTATCGCCCTCAGGCCCAATGGCGACGACCGTCGTGCCCCACGGCAGCCGCGCCCGCGCCGCTTCGAGCAACGCGCCGGTGGGTGCGTCGGGCACGGCCGCGACGCGCGCCAGCACTTCCAATACACGCACGAGGTGGGCCTGCCCTTTGCCCAGGCCCAGCCCGACGACGCCCGCTTCGGGAGTAAGAGGGTCGCGGCCGGTGCTGAACAGCGCGATCTCCTGACGGGCCTGACCGAGCGCGGCGGCCAGGCTGGCCGCGACGACCACGCCAAGTTCCGTCGCCACGACGCCCTGACCCCGCTCGTAGGGGGCCAACCCCATGTCGAGCAGCAGCGCGGTTGGTAGGCTCATCGCCGGTTCGTAAGTCTTGACCTGCAGCGCGCCCGCGGCGGCGCTGGCGCTCCAGTGGATGTCACGTACGCTGTCGCCGGCGGCGTAGTCGCGCACGCCGCCCACGCGCGAGGGGTCGGCGTAGAGCCGTTCGCGGCTACGCAGGTGGCCGAACGGCGAGAGCGAGGGAAGGCCTAGCCGCTCCAGCGGGACGATGCGCGGGTAGACCGTCAGCCGTGTCCCTCCGTCCTCCTCGCCGTGGTATTCCTCCTGACCGAACAAGTCGCCGCTGGAGAGGCGCAGCGGCCCCAGCGTGTAGAGCCCCCGTTTACGGCCATGCAGCGTGTAGCGGATGACCTGCCGCTCGCCCGGCGCCAGCGCGAGGGCGTGGGCCACACGCAGCGGGCCGGCCAACTCGACGGGCAGCGACTCGCGCGCCAGCACCCAGGTGACCGGCAGCCGGCCCGCGTTACGCAACTCCAGTTCCACGGGGATGTCGTCGTCGAGGAAGACGTGGTCGTCGAGGCGGCGCGCCGTGCGTACGCCGCGCAGGGCGCGCCGCGCCCATAGTCGCGCCAGCAACAGGGCCGCGAAGAGGGCGTAGACGACGTAGAGCAGGAACGGGGCGTGGAACAGCGCGGCGATGAGGAAGAGCAGCAGCAGGTAGGGCAGCGGGCTTTTCACGTCTGCACGGCCAACGGCACATCGACGCTCGCCATGATGCCCGCTAAGATGGCCGCCGCCGCGCGGCCGCGCAGCAGGCTCTCCGGCCGCACGATCAGGCGGTGGGCCAGCACGGGCGCGGCGACGCGCTGCACGTCGTCGGGCAACACGTAGTCGCGGCCGGCCATGGCGGCGACGGCCTGCGCGGCGGCGACGAGGGCGAGCGTGCCGCGTGGGCTGGCGCCGAGGGCGAGGTCGGGGTGCTCGCGCGTGGCCCGCACCAAACGCACGGCGTACGCGCGCACCGAGGGGTCGAGGTGGACGCGGGCACGCTGATCGTACAGGAGGGGCAACGCGTCCGCGTCGACGGCCGCGCCGAGCGTCTCGATGGGATGCCGCCCCTGCAGGTTGACGCTGACCTGCTGCTCCTCCTCGAACGAGGGGTAGCCGACGGAGAGGCGCAGCAGAAAGCGGTCGAGCTGCGCCTCGGGCAACGGGTACGTCCCCTCGTACTCCACGGGGTTCTGCGTGGCCAGCACGATGAATGGGCGCGGCAGCACATGCGTCTCGCCACCGACGGTGACCTGGCGCTCGCCCATGCACTCGAGCAGGGCCGACTGCGTGCGCGGCGTGGCGCGATTCACTTCGTCGGCCAGCAGCACGTTGGTGAAAACGGGGCCGGGCCGGAAGATGAACTCGGCCGTGCGCGGGTCGTATATCTGCACGCCGGTGATGTCGTTGGGGAGCAGGTCGGGTGTGAGTTGCACGCGCTTGAAACGGGCGCCGAGCGAGGCGGCCAGGGCGCGCGCCAGCACCGTCTTGCCGGTACCGGGCACGTCCTCCAGCAGCACATGCCCGGCGCAGAGCAACGCCACCACGGCAAGTTCGATCACGTCGCGCTTGCCCACGATCACGCGCTCGACGTTAGCGGTGACGGCCTCCGCGAAGCGCCGTATCGCCGCCACGTCCGGCCGCCCGTCCTGCTCCATCAATCCTCCAAGAGTCCGCGCTTATGTGTACCATAGTATAGCCTGCACACCCGACATAGCTGCCTCAATGTGGTGAGGGGATGCGCCCCGCGATGGTGATGGCGCCCGTCGCTGGCCTGGCCTTAAAAGACCATGGCAGGGACCGGACCTTCAAAGGTCTCTTAGCGGCCAGCGCCGTGGACACCCCACAGACGGACGGCGCGCGTGTCGCGCCCAGGCAGACCTTTCAAGGTCCGTCTCCTGCCATGACCTTTCAAGGTCAGGCCACCTCTCACAATGGAACACCCTGGGCCAAGCGTTACATAAGGGCGCCGGGATCGTCGGTGTCGTGCCACAAGGACCGCATCTCCGCGCAACTAGCCAGCAAGGAGGCCAGCGTGCCCTGTGCTTCGATGTGGCCCTCCTTCAACACGACGATGTGGTCGGCGCGGCGTAGCGCGGCGCGGCGGTGCGAGACGGCCAAGCACGTCACATCACCGCTGGCGAATAGACGCTCCCACAACACACGCTCCGTCTCGACGTCCAGCGCGCTGGACAAGTCGTCGATCACCAGCAACTCGGCGCCGCGCACGAACATGCGCGCCGCCGCCGTGCGCTGCGCCTGGCCGCCGGAAAGCTTGACGCCGCGGCTGCCCACCGACGTCTCTACCCCCGACTCCAGCGCCTGCACGTCGTGCTCTAGGACGGCGCCCCACAGGGCGGCGGCCAGGGCCGCCGGGTCGTCGGGTAGCCCCAGGAGAATGTTCTGCTTGAGCGTCTCGCTGAACAGGCGCGGCGCCTGCGCCGTGTACGCCGCGCGGGGCGGCACAAAGAAGGCGGCCGCATCGTCCACGACGTGGCCGTTCCACCGGGTCTCACCCGCCTCCCGAGGCAGCAAGCCCAGGAGGGCCCGCAGGAGCGTTGTCTTGCCCGCGCCGACGCGCCCCGTCACCACCGTCAGGCCGCCGCGCGACAGACGCAGATCTACCGCGGCGATACCGCGCCCCGACCGCGGGTAGCGATAGGTCAGCCCCCGCGCCTCCACGAGGACCAATCGGTCGCTCGCGCCGCGCGCGGGCGCCGGTACGGCGGGCAGGGAGCCGCGCAGGTGCAGCGGGGTGGGCGCCACCAGCGCGTCTAGCGGGGCGCCACCGAGCAAGCCGCCCATGCGTGCGAACGCGACCCCGGTCTGCCGGTAGTGAGCCAGGAACCGGCCGAGTCCGTCGGTGAAGTCGGCGATGTAGCTCAGGTAGGAGACAAACAGGACAAAGTCGCCCACCGTCAGGCTGCCGTCGCGCAGGCTGCCGGCAGCCAGCAGCATGATCAGGCCCGTGCCCACGCTCACCGTGTTGGCCGTGATGGCGTCCAGCGCCTGCGTGGCCAGGCGATCGGCCAGCATGGCGGTACGGCGCTGCTCGTTGAGCCGTCGGAAGCGGGCCACGATCCGCTCTTCGGCGTCGGCGGCCTGCAGCGTCTGCGTCGCCGCCAGGATATCGCCGATGGCCCCGGTGACCTGGCTGGTGGCCTGGCGGCTGGCCGCGCGGTAGCGACCCAGCGCAGCGCTGGCCCGCCGCGCCACTGCCACGACAACGAGCAGCGGCAGAATGGTGACCAGGGTCATCCGAACGTTCACATGCAGAAGGATCAGGAACGCTCCCAGAGCAAACAACCCCGTGCCCAGAATATCGCTGGTCCAATCCAGGTTGTCCTCGGGCTCGTGAGCGTCGTCGCGAAAGCGGCTGATGGTTTCGCCAATAGAGTAGGGCAGCGCATCGGCGCCCGGCCGCTCCAAAACGTGCCGCAGCAGGTTGCGGCGCAGCAGCCCGCTCATCGTGAACCGGCAGAGGATTTCATACCTGCCAGCGATCATAAGCAGGGCCGAACGGCCGGCGGCGATCACCACCAACAGCACGATCAGCCCCGTCGCGCCAACCGGAAGGCGCCCGTTCCCGGTGAGCGTATCGAAGAAGGCGCGGGCGATCAGCCCCAAAAGGAGCGGCGATGCATGCCACACGCTGAACAACGCCGCGTGGGGCAGGTAGAGCCGGGGCGCGTAGCGGGCCATTTTCACCAGATAGCGCCAGGTCGGCAGCGGCTTCATAGGGCGATATCCTCCGCGGCGACGCGCAGCAACCCGGCGAAGCGCGAGGTGGGGTCGGCGGCGAGGGCAAGCCGCGGCCCGTATTCGCGCACCTGCCCGTCCTCCAGGACCAGGATGTCGTCGGCGTAGGCGACCGTGGCCAGCCGGTGCGCCACGATGATGCCGGTGCGGCCGTCGAGCAGCCGGCCCAGCGCCGTATGTACCAGCCGCTCCGTGGCTGGGTCGAGGCGCGAGGACGCCTCGTCCAGGATCACCACATCGGGGTCGCGCAGGAAGATGCGCGCACAGGCCAGCACCTGGGCCTGTCCAGCGGAGAGTCCGGCGCCGCCGTGCCCCAGCAGGGTGTCCAGCCCGCGCGGCAGCTCCCGCAGCCACCTGGTCAGGCCCAGGGTGTCCAGCACGGCGCTGATCCGGTCATCCGGCACGCCATCATCGAAGAGGGTCAGGTTGTCGCGCACGCTGGCGTTGAAGATGTTTACTTCCTGGGTGACCAGGCCGATGCGCGCGCGCACCGCCGCGAGGCGGACCGCCCGCAGGTCCACGCCTCCCAGACGCACCACACCGGCCAGTGGATCGTAGAAGCGCGAAAGCAGCCGCGTCAGCGTGGTCTTGCCGCTGCCAGTGCGCCCCACCACACCCAGCACGCGGCCCGGCTCCAGGCGCACGCTGACGTCGCGCAGGACCGGTGCGTCCTCCGCATAGCCAAATGAAACGCCGTCCAGCTCTACCGCCAGTGGCCCCGACGGCAGCGCGACGCCGGGGCCATCGGCCAGGCGCGGCGCCGTCTCCAGGAGCGCCTCGACACGGCCCATGCTGGCGTCCGCCTGTTGCAGGTCCTGCACTTCGTCGCTGATCCGCTCGGCCGGCTGGCGCAGCAGCTCGGTGTACTGAAAGATCAGATAGACCGTACCGATGGTCAGCGCGCCTTCCCGGAACAACAGGGCGCTCAGGGCAAAGGCGACCGCCGTACCGAGCGCGAATAGTCCCTGGGTGGTGGCGCCCATGGTGTAGTCCCAGGTCCCCGCCTTGAGCGTCACGGCCAGCCACGGCCGCATCACTTCGGCGCAGCGGCGCAGCACAAACGCGCCAGCCCCGCTGGACCGGATATCCTCCAGGCCGGCCATGTATTCGCCCAGGAAGCCATAGAAATCGGCGCTGGCCTGGCGCTCCGCAGCCCAGGAGGGTGTGGCCACGGCGCGGATGCGCAGCATGGCCGTCAAGGCCAGCGCGACAAAGGCGCTCAACCCCAGGCCCACCCGCCAGTCCACATGATAGAGCAGCCCCAGCACACCGATCATCAAGACGGCGTTGCCAAGCACATAGACCACAAACCGTGAGAAGAAGCGCGCCAGAGCGGCCACGTCACCGTCCACTCGCTCGATCAACTCGCCTGGCGTATGGGCCGTGTGAAACGTGGCGTCTAGTCGCAGCAGGTGGGCGAGCAGGTCGGCGCGCAGAGCGTTCGTGGCCGCCCAACTCACATTTTCAGCCACATAGGTTTCGGCGACCGCCAGACCCTGTCCCACCAGGGCCAGGGCCATGGTCAGCAGCGCCAGGACGATCAGATCGCGCAGAGCCCCGCCGGAGGTGGCCTGGTCGATGAAGCGGCTTGCTATCAGCGGCGTGACCACCTGCACACCGATGGCGCCGCATAGGATCAAGGCCAGCAGGCCCATGCGCGGCCACTGGGGCCGCAGGTAGTGGGCTAACAACCGCCAGTAGCGGTTCAGTACATGAAAAGGATGCAAAGAGGAACTCCTCGTCTCGCCGCGAACGGCAGGTCATTGGGCAGAAAAAGAGACGGAAGAACGCGTGGCGGATGTCGAGAGACCTGGGGGGGCCGTGCCGGCTCACCCATCGTTTACGACGCGGCGGCGCGGCAACAAAAAAGGCCGTGGACGCGAGAGGCGCGCCCACGGCCATCGTTCATGGCAGGAACAGGATGCCCTCAGGCGGGCGCGCCTCTCCCACGACACGTCTGTGTCGGGAGGCTCCCCAGCATTGTCCCGGTGGTCACGCGGCCAGGCAGATCCGCCGTACGGCGCGCGGCATCACACCACGACACTGTTGGATTGCTCATAGCTCTTGCCTCCCGAGACACACTATCGTGCAAGATAGCACAGCGTTAGTCTAGCAATGGCATGTCCGGTTGTCAACACGCAGCCGACGTGCCAATAGTTGCAGCGCCGGTCGGTCGCCACGGCGGTGACGACATCCGCGAGCAGGTGCGCATCGTCGTCCCCGCCGAACGGCCGCGAGTGTATTGTCATCGATTACCATCCTGTGATGAGCCGCTCTTATCCTGCCGACGTTGGTCCAACTCCGCGCGAAGATGGGCAAGCTCGGTAGCCTGATCCGCGAGCAGACGCGTCTTCTCAAACTCGAACGGGACCGGCAGGCCGGCGTGGTCGAACACGCGCAAGAGCGCCCCTTCGGGCCGCAGCGCGATGCCGAGGGAATGGCTCTCGTAGTATCCGCTATCCGTAGGGTTCCACCCTTCGATCCAGCCTCCGATTGTACGCCATCCCCGGCACGGGCCTCCCAGGTAGGCGTCGAGTGGATCGAACACGAGGTATTCGGGGACGCCAAGAGCGAGATAGCCACGGGCTTTGCCCTCGTCCGTGTTGAGATCGACATCCCTGCGCCACGTCGATTCGCTCGCGACCTCAACGATGAGGGCGGGGATGCCGTCCGTGCGCGCGTCCATCTCCTTGCGCCGCGTCGCGCCCGCCAAGGGGTGTACCATGATGTCGGGACTGGGTCGCCAGGACGTCCCATGTGGCCCCCAGGCGACCAGGGTCAACTGGTCGCCAACGTGCCAGGGCAAGCCGGCGAGGTCGGCAAGGTCCCGTAGGCTCGTGCGCACACCGCGGATCGCGTCCTGATACCAATCCGTCCCCACCAAATCCTCCTCGGTATCATCGCGCGGCCCCGGCGCCGTGCGGCCCACCCGCGTCGTTACCATCCCATTACTCCCTCGTCCCTTGTACGCGCGCATATCCTCCGCGCGGTCAGTATCCCCCTTGACCAACATAATCAATGGCCTGCTTATCTATCGACCATCGACTTCCGACTTCCGACTATCTACTGGCGTTGTATCGCCCCCACGACGCCGGCGTACTTCTCGGCCAGCGTGTCAGCGGCGGACTGCGAGTCACCCTCGGCGACGACGTGGAAGATTGGGCGGTCGGCGTCGGGCAGGATCAGCGCCCACTCCGCGCCGCCGTTCTCGTCGACGCGGATGCCGTCGATGGAGCCGCCCGCGCCGTTGCCGTAGCGCTCGTTGAGCACGCGCATAACCGTGCCCTTGCGGTCCCACGCGCAGGGCACGTCGGTCGCGCCCATGTAGTAGGCGGGCAGCGTGTGCACGGCCGCGGCCAACGTCGAGCCCGTCGCGGCGAGCACTTCGAGCAGCTTGGCCAACCCCATCATGGCGTCGAAGGTCGGCTGGAAGCGCGGCACCATGAAGCGGCCCGCGCCGTCGCCGCCGAAGCGTACGTTGGAGCCGACTGTGATCAGGGCCTGCGGGTCGACCTTGGTGCGCACGACCGTCCCGCCATGCTCCGCCGCGATGTGCTCGAGCACGCGCGAGGCCGTGACCGGCACGGCCACGGCGATGCCCTGCTGCCCCTGGAAGGCCAGCGCGACCATCGCCGCGAGCGCGGACATCGGCGGCACGGCGTAGCCGTGCTCGTCGGTGAGCAACATCATCTCGCCGGAACTGTCGATGACCACACCGAGGTCCATCCCCAGCGTCGCCGTGATCGCGCCGACGCGGCGCAGGTTTTCCGTGAGGTCGCCCTCGGCCGGGCCGCCCGGCAGGTTGTCCGGCGCCGTGGCGTTGATGGCCAGCACGTCGCAGCCGAGCGCGTCGAGCAGGCCCGGCAGCACGCTGGCGGTGGGACCGTGGCTGTAGTCGACGACGAGGCGGAAGCGGCGGTCGCGCACGCGGGCGATATCCTCGACCTGCTCCAGGAAGCCCTGACTGTAACGGCCCACCACATCGGCGGCATAGTCGATTGAGCCCACATCGTCGGGCTGGGCGCGGCGGAAGTCCTCGCGGAAGAACAGCGTCTCGATCTTGCGCTCGGCGTTGCGCAACATTTCCTGGCCGTTGCGGTCGATCAGGCGCAACTCCACCACGCGCGCGTCGTCGGGGTTGACGCGCACATGCACGCCGCCGCCGATCTCTTTGTTAGCACGGATATAGTAGCGCAACACCGGCAGCGGCAGCGACTCGCAGTCGGAGACGTTGACGCCGGCCGACGGCACCCCCGAGATGAGGGCGCGCTTGATCATGCGTGAGGTGCGGTAGAGGTCGCGGTTGATGGCCACGGTGGCGCCAAGCGGCAGGGTCGCGCCGTAGGCCGCGCCGAGCTTGGCGGCGAACTCAGGGGTCACGTCGATGTTGACGAGGCCCGACACGGCGTGGCGGCGGAACAGCATGCGCTGGCCCTGGCGCCCGAACACGATCGACGAGGAGACGGTCGCGCCGGCTTCAATGCCCTTGTTCGGCCAGATCTTGACGTTGGACTGCACCACGGCGCCCTCATCGATGGTGCAGGAATCGCCGACGACCACGCCCTCCATCAGCATCACGCCGCTCTTGAGCACGGAGCCCTCGCCGACGAGCGCGCCGTTCAATTCGGCGCGCTCGCCCACGTAGCAACTGCCCTGCAGCACGCTGCGCGCGATGTGCGCGCGCGCTTCTACACTGGAGTTGTCGCCGATGACGGCGGGTCCGTCGATGACCACACCGGCGGCGATCGTGACGTCGTGCCCGATGTAGACGGGTCCGTTGAGCGTGGCCGCGGGCGAGGTCGTGGCGCCGGGACCACACCACAACCCCGGCCGCGCGCCTGGATTGCCAATCGACATCTCGACCTTGCCTTCGAGAGCGTCGAAGCAGGCGCGCATGTACTCCTCGATCGTGCCTACATCGGTCCAGTAGCCGCCCGTCGGCACGTAGCCGTAGATGGGCCGCCCGTCGGCGAGCAAACCGGGGAAGAGGTCCTGGCTAAAGTCGAACGGCTGGCCGGTCGGGCAGCGTTTGAGCACCTCGGGTTCGAGCACGTAGATGCCTGTGTTGATGGTGTCGCTGATAACCTCGCTCCAGGAGGGCTTTTCGAGGAACTGGCGGATGTGACCCGTGTTGTCGGTGATGACGACGCCGTATTCGAGGGGATTGTCCACATGGGTGAGGGTGAGCGTAGCTACGGCCTTCTTGGCCTTATGATATTTGATGATGGACGTGAGGTCGTAGTCGGTGAGGGCGTCGCCACTGATGACGAGGAAGGTGTCGTCGAGCAGGCGCTCGGCCAGCTTGACCGAACCGGCCGTGCCGAGCGGCACATCCTCGACGCTGTAGTGCAGCGTCATGCCGAGCGACTCGCCGTCGCCGAAGTAGTCCTGGATGACGTTGGCGAGATACTGCAACGTGACGACGACTTCGGTGATGCCGTGCTTCTTGAGCAGCAGCAGGATGTGCTCCATGACGGGACGATTGACGATCGGGACCATCGGCTTGGGGCGGCCTATCGTCAGGGGCCGCAGCCGCGACCCCTCACCACCCGCCATAACGATCGCTTTCATCGGGCCTCCTTCTTGTAGGGGCGTATCGCCATACACCATTGTAGGGGCGTATCGCCATACGCCCTTTCCTATCGGTTGGCCGCAATTTTCAGGCCTGCGTGCGCATATTGTAGCGCAAGTGGGCTCGCCTTTGTCGCGCCGGTTCACGCTACCCCATACGCCTCGTTGGCCAACGCGAAAAAGGGGGCGACACGCTCACCACTTCAGGCCAGCGGCTCGGCCATGGTGCGCATCTGTATCTCGATGATGCGCGAGCCCGGAGCCTGCGTGCAGGCCAGCAGCACGGCCCCGGCGACATCCTCGGGATCAAGCATAGCCGATTGCGCCACGCTCTCTACGGTGCGGCCCTTGCCCAGCGCGAACTCGGTCTTGACGCCGCCGGGGCAGATCACACCGACTTTGATGCCGTGCGGACGCAGTTCTTTGTCCAACGCTTGCGCGAAGCCGACCTGCGCGAACTTCGTAGCGCAATAGACCGCTTCGCCCGCAAAGCCGTAGACGCCGGCCATCGACGAGATCATTAGGATAGTCCCCGCGCCCCGTTCGATCATCGATGGGACGGCGTGGTGGGTAAATAGGAAGGTCGAGCGGACGTTGCTATCCATCATCTCGTCGTAGTCGTCGGCGCTGGTCTCGACGATATTCTTGTAGTTGCCTACGCCGGCGTTGTTGATCAAGATGTCGATCTTGCCGTAGCTATCGAGCGCGGCGTCGACGCAACGCCGCGCCGTCTCCTCGTCGCGCGCGTCACCCGCGACCGTCACCGCCTGGCCGCCGGCGTCGCGCACCGCCCGCGCCAGTTCGTCCAGGCGTTCCTGCCGGCGCGCTGTCAACACCACGTTGGCGCCTTCACCAGCAAGGGCAAGCGCGCTGGCCCACCCGATCCCCGCGCTCGCCCCCGTGACCAGCGCCGTCATATTCGTTAGTTTCCCTGCCATGTCGTTTCTCCTTCTCGTTCTATTGGGGCCGCAACCTCTTAATACATCACGACTGTTTGTTATCGTGTGGGGGTGGCGCTCCCCGCGATGACTGGATCGAGCAGGGCGTTGATAGCGCTATCCGTCAATTCCCCCTCATCCAACCACCAACCCTGGATGCAACTGACGTC
>JAABUW010007025.1_pt1 | contig 13768 bp, 7 predicted proteins | sample 5560081 | NCBI WGS metagenome assembly JAABUW01 (sample SAMN10711882, study PRJNA513363) | rock metagenome | isolation source: Antarctica rocks | place: Antarctica: Victoria Land, Knobhead sud
GCGGCCGCGTGACGGACCGCCCGATCGAGGCGTGCCTGAAGGAGGGCCTCGGCCCAATCGAGTACGTCGCGGCGACGAACGGCACCCGCAAGGGCCTGGCCGACACCGCGAAAGGCACGGCCAAGGCCGGCTACTTCACGCGCAAGATGGTCGAGGGCGCCCAGGAGGTCGTCGTCCGCGCGGAGGATTGCGGGACGCGCGCGGGGCTCGCGCGGGGGACCGCCGAGGCGGGGGGCAGGGTCGCGGACCCGACGCGGCGCCGCGCGGTCGAGGCGCGCTTCCTGCGCCGTGTGACGGGGCGCGTCGCGGCCGAGGACGCGCGCGACAGCGCGGGGCGGACAATCATCGCGCGGGGCGCTGAGATCGGCGACGCGGCGGCGTGCGCGTTGCTCTCGGCGATCGCGTCCGGGTCCCTCGCCCATGTGCGCGTGCGGTCCGTCATGACGTGCGAGGCCGGCGAGGGGGTCTGCCGTCGGTGCTACGGATGGGACGTGGCGACGCGGCGGCTCGTCTCCATGGGCGTCCCCGTGGGCGTCGTCGCGGCGCAGTCGATCGGCGAGCCCGGCACCCAGCTGGTGCTGCGCACCTTCCACACCGGTGGCGTCGGGGGCGGCGACATCACGCAGGGGCTGCCGCGCATCATCGAGCTCGTCGAGGCGCGCCGCCCCACGGTCCGCGCCCTCGTCGCGCGGGCGTCTGGGATCGTGGGCATCGAAGGGGAGGGGGCGCGTCGGACCATCGCCGTCCGGCGGGACGACGGGACGTCCTGGACCGCGCCGGTCCCGGCGGGCGTCGCCGTCCTGCCGGAGCCGGGCGCGCGCGTCGAGGCGGGGGACCCGCTCACACCCGGCGCCCCCTGGCCGCACGACATCCTCGAGACCCGCGGCCTGGAGGCCGCGCGCGCCTACCTCGTCGGGGAAATCCAGGCGATGTACGCGCAGCAGGGCGTCGAGAAGGACGACAGGCACGTCGAGGTCATGGTCCGGCAGATGACGCGGCACGTCCGCGTGACGGACCCAGGGGGCAGCGGCGCGCGCGTGGGCGCGGTCCTCCCGCGGGCGGAGGTCGCCCGGCTCAATCGGGAGCTCGTCGCCGTCGGGCGCGCCCCGATCGAGGCGACGCCGCTCGTGCTGGCCATCTCGGCGGCGACGATGCGCGGGCACTCGTTCCTCGCGGTCGCCTCGTTCGAGAAGACGACCGACGCCCTCGCGGTCGCGGCGCTCGAGGGGCGGGTAGACCACCTCACGGGGATCAAGGAGCGTGTGATCTGGGGGCTGACGATATCCGCAGGGACCGGGCCGGCCCTCCAGGACAGCGAGGAGGCCGCGCGCGGCCTCCTCCCGCGTGCGGGGGCCGGGGAGCCACGCTGGCCCTGGGTCGGCGGCGACGACGCGACGGCCGCGCGCTAGATGGTGGAGCGAACATGCTCCGACCGCCGGTAGAGCAGGGGCGCCGCGTGCCCGGATCGGATAGTATCCGATCCGGGCGCGCGGCCCGCGCGCGACGATGGGTGTGTGATGCGAGGAGGGAACGATGAGGACGTGCCCCGTGTGTTATCGGGCGAACGCGCGCGAGGCGCGTTCCTGTTACAGCTGTGGGGCGCCGCTCCCCGACCTGGGGGGAGACGGCGATGAGGGGCGTGCCCCGGACGCGCCGCCGGGGGTCGGCGCGTTCGTGTTCGCCGATGACGGTTCGATCGGCGCGACCGCACCCCCGGCGGCGCCCGGGAGATCCCGCGTCCCCGCCGCCCTCGGGCGCGTGCATTGGCAGCTCGCCGCGCTGTACGAGGGCGCGGCGGCGACGGCGGGCGACGTGCGCGCCCTCGTCGCCGCCGCGCGGGCGGGCGCCACGCCGCGGGTCGAGGCGGCGCGGCGCGCCCTCGGGCCGCTGGCGCCCGCAGCCACCCGCGCCCGTTCTCTCATCGGGGGGAGGGGCGGCCTGGCGCTGACGGGCGCGAGCGTGGCCGTCTCCATCCTCGCGTACGCCGTGCTGTGGCTCCACGACATCGTCGCGGCCGGCGGCCTCGTCGCTCTGCTCGGGGCGCACGAGATCGGCCACATGCTGGCGTTGCGCGCTAAAGGCCTGGCCGCCCACCCGCCGGTGTTCATCCCGTTCGTCGGCGCGCTGATCGGCGTCCACGCGCAACCGCGCGGTGCGAAGGAAGAGGCGCAACTCGCCCTGGCGGGGCCACTGGCGGGCTCCGCCGCCGCGGCGGTGTGCCTGGCCGTGGCCCACGCCACCGGCGTCCCTGGATGGGAGCGCGCGGCATCGTTCGGGGTGTGCCTCAACTTATTTAATCTCATCCCGATCGCGCCCCTGGATGGCGGTCGCGTCGCCGCCGCCGTGTCGCGGGCCCTGTGGCCGCTCGGGGCGGTGATGCTGGTGGCCCTGGTCGCCGCGCACCCCACGCCCGTGCTGGCGCTCGTCGCCGTCGTGGCGCTCGGGGAGACGGCGGCGCGGCTGCGTCCGGGCCGGCGCGCGGCGCGCCCGACCGACTACGACAAGGTCGGCCGGCGCGATCGCTGCGCGCTGGGCGCGGCCTACATCGGGCTCGTGCTCGCCCTCGTCCTCGCGATGCTCATGGCCCACGCGTAGGCCGGCGCATCCCACGCCACGGGCTGCTGGCTGAGTGACTTTGGGGCATGGTACACAGCGTAGTCTACCAAGTAAAGCGTCGCTTATAATGGGACATACGTTCAACGATAGAGAGGGGAGCAGGACGGCTATGACCGTGTCGGCGCGGCAGGCAAGCGAAGATGAGGCGAGGGCACAGAGCGACGGTTCCGCGCTTGACCTGCCTACCACTATCACCGGCGCCAGCGTCGTCCTCTGGGCCTGCGGCGAGATCGGCGCGTGGGCCGCGACCGGGTTCGGAAATCCCAACGGGGCCGTCTTATGGCGCACCCTCGCGGCTGTCGCCGGACCGGTGGTGTGGGTGAGCGTCGGCGGCGTCGCTATCGTGGCCGTCCTCACGCGACGTCGCGTGCGACCGCGTGGTCGTGTCGGCGCGGGTGGGGGGGTGAACGATGCGAAGGAGGGGGGATGGGAGATGAATAGGCGTGTGCTGATCGGGTGGCGGACCGGCTGCGGGCGCACTGGTGATCGTGGTCGCGGCGGCGGTGGCCGTGCCGGGCCGGTCACGCAGCCGGCCTGGCGGCTGTTCGCCGCCGCCGTGGTGTTCCTCTGCGGCGGGCTCGGCGTCGCGGCGGCGCTCATCCTGGAGCAGGAACAGCCTGGCTCACGGCAGGAGTAGCCATCGTCATAACCGGCGCATGAACGTTCGGACGAGGGGTTACAGCGCGAAGGAGGGGATATGGTCGGGATTGGACACCGTTTGTACGCTTGGGTCAACGGCCGCTGGGACCGCCGCGTCGCCTATGAGAACGCGGCGGTCCGTGCCGCACGAGAGGGCGGTGCGACGATCGCGCCGGGCGCAAAGACAATCTACAGCAATCGGGAGGCTATATGATGAAGACTATCTTAAAGCATTCGGATACGACTCCAGGGGTGACAATCGGCGAACCGCCCTTTTCGCTGAACGCAGCGATGCCGAAAAGGTATCGCGCGAGCGAGTTAGATGTGAGCGGCAGGATTGTTGTCGGTGAAATCGTGCTCTTTGAGTCCTACGACGATTGGCACAATAACCAAAGCGCCCGGACAGAGTAACTCGCCGTCATATCTTCCTAACGGGCGGGGTGAGGTGTTCGTTCGGGGCAAGGCTCACAATGATATATGTCTTGTCAAGGTCGTGTTTCAACTGTATTGTATATGGATAGCCCTTTTGTGTAACCGCAGGGGTCGCGTACACTTTAACCAGATGGGAGTCACCGCGTCGGAATCTCGGGGCGCGAGGTCCGGCGCGCAGGGCACGACATGAAAGGAGACGCGGGGCGCAGACCCTGCGGCGGCATATGGACGTGAGCAGGGTGCAAGGGCAGCTCTTGGCGAGCACGATCGAACGCATCACGGGTGGAATCGTTTCGTACGCGAGGGATGGTATCGGGCCCGGCGGCACGGCGCGCCTCGTCGCCCCGGTGCGCGGCCCGGAAGAGGCCACCCACGGCGTATCCTACGGAGACGCGGTCCGCCTGTTGACGACTCACCTGTTCTTCGGCCTGACCCCGCTGGTGGCCCTCGGCCCGCACGAGGCCCGCGACGTGCAGCGCACCTTGCGCGCGCTGCGGCATGTCGCACCCGACCGCCCCGCGGACGTGTGGGGGAGCGGGCACGGCGACCCGACCGCCGAGGATCTCCTGCAGGAAGGGGCGGCGATCTACCTCTTGCAATGGGCGACCGGCGGGGTGTTCACGTTCGACGGCGAGGTGGCGCGCCTCGTCGCCCCGCGCGCCTCGGGCGCCGGGATCGCCGCACGCGCCGCAACCGCCTACCAGGGCGCGATGACCCTCGTCCCCTACGTCGAGGACAAGGGGGCGAGGAGCGCCGCCCCGGTGGAACTGCGCATCCCGCAGTGCCTCATCCCCGAGGTGCGCAGGACCTGGCAGAACATCCTGTTTGGGCGCGCTCTCGGCGCGCCGCCCGCCCGCTAGACGCCGGCGGACGGCGGCAAGGGCAGATCCTGGCCGCGATAGTCGTCCCGTCGTACGACGGGGGTACGGAACGGACTGATCGATGGATAGGGCGTGAGGGAGGCTCCGATGAGGCAAGTGAGGACCGGGCGGAGGGGCGTCGGATGCGTCGGATGGTGATAGGGCCTCGCCGCGCCATCGGCGCGGCGTTCGCAGCCGTTTCCGCCCTCGACGGCGCGCTGGCGGCCGCGTCCAGGGGTGCGACCATGACCATGGGCGCCGTGACCGCTCGGGTCGCCGGATCCACCATGCTTGACATAATATTCAAGATGGTTGCGGTCGGCAGGGGCGCGGCGCGGCGTGACCGACCGTGGCGGGCGACGGCGGGACAGGGGACGGTCGAGTTCCTTCTGCTGCTGCCCCTGCTGCTCCTCTTCTTCGCCGGTATCTGGGATGGGGGCTCTATGCTGATCGCCCAGGGGCGGTTGGAGGGCGTGGCGACGTCGGCCGCCGTGGCCGCGGCGCGGACCTGCGCCGTCTACCCGACCGTGGCCGACAGCGCCGCCGAGGCCGCCAACGCCGGCCGCCCGCGGCTCGACCCCGCCGGCATCACGCTGCAAGTTTACACGAACGACCTCGCCTCGGCCGGCGCCGCGAGCCCCCTGACTGCGGCGCCGGCCGCGACGCCCGAACCCCCGCGCGACGGGACGGCCCTCGACGTGGTGGTGCGCATGCCCTACGCGTTCCCCTTCGCGATCGGCGGGTGGCGCGTCGTACTCACGGCCGAGGGACACCGCACCGCCCTCTGTTATCGCGGCAGTGGGCCGGCCTCATGACCACCACGTCGCTCCTCGTTCGCACCGCCCGGCGCGTGGCGCGGGCCAGGCGCTGGCGCGGCCGCGCGGCCGCGCTCACCCGGCGCGCTCTGCCGGGGCGCGCCGTCCCGGGCGCGATCGGCTTGCCAATGATGGCGTTCATCCCCGTGATCATCATGCTGGGCATGATCGCCTGGGCGGAGATCGGCTTCCACAACGACGACACTTTCGTCGCGGCCGCCGTCGACAACGCGGCGATCGCCGCGGCGCGCACGCTCCCCGTCGGCGCCATGGCGGGCGACGCGCCGGCCTTCGCCGGGTGCGCGGCGGGGCAGATCTGCGACGGGGACGCCACTCCGGCCGGCGCGCGGGCGCGGGCCGAGTTGCGCGCGGCGTTGCTGCGCCGTTTCCGCCCCGCGGCCGCCGGCGCGCCGGCGCAGGTCGATGTCGACGCGGCGATCGCCGGCCTGCACACGACGATCTACGACGCGACCCCGTCCGACCCGATCACCCTGACCGTGCCCGCGACGGGGAAGGTCACCGTGTTACACTATCCGACCCTCCGCGTTTTCGCTGCCATAACCATAGGACTCCTCGAGGCGGACGGGGTGCGCTTCACGCGCAGCTACACCGCTTGGCCGCAGGAAGCCACCTAGCCGCGTGACGATTGGGCGCGATGCGCGGCCCCGGGCGCGGCGGCGCGTGCCATGAGAGGGCCGGCGCCGACTCACCCACTCCAGTCGGCCCTGGGACCCATGAGCGGGTAGCCCGCCCCAGGTCGAGGCTACAGGTCGGGGCGAAACGCGCCGGTCGTTCGCGCCGGTCGTTACAGCATGGGACACTATCTATACATCCACCCATACTCGACCGCGCACTTCACCTGTCCGGCCCGCGATGATTGCACGTCCCAGTGGCGGGTGACGCGCGTGCAGCGCGCCTGTTTGTGGCGCTTCCCGTGGCGGGTCTATCGCTTAAATGGAGGGGATACGCGTGATTAGCATCGGGGTCGACGCCCACAAGGACATGCATGTGGCGCTAGCGGTGGACCGGCGGGGCAGATGCGCGGGCACACGGATGTCCCGAACAGCGCCGACGGGCGGGCAGAACTCTCCGCCTAGGCGCAGGATCTGGGCGCGAAGCGGCGGGGAGGAGAGATACATCGTGCACGCCCTGTGGCGGCTGTGGCAGGATTGCGCGCCGCCGGCCATCACGGTGGCCCGCTCACAAGCCGTCCGACCGGCAGGGCCCGAGGCGCGTCCCCCGCGCTCGCAGCCCGCAAGCTCCGGCTTGGGCTTGACGGCGATGGCAGGGACTCTTGCCATCGCCGTCAAGCCCAAGCCGGAGCGGCGTTGCCATCCATACCACCGTCCAGTCTTTGACAGAAGAGCGTCAGATGCATCCGTCTTGAGCGCCCGAAGGGCATCGCCGGCACTATCCTCGTGATGATAACCGGAGGATTTGCGGCAAAATAAGCTCACCTTTCGCCGATCCAATGGAACGTATTAGAGGATTAACACACCTTGGTGGTGGACGCATCGGGCACGTGCCCGATGCGTCCACCACCAAGGTGTGTTAATCCTCTAATACGTTCCATTGGATCGGCGAAAGGTGAGCTTATTTTGCCGCAAATCCTCCGGTTATCATCACGAGGATAGTGCCGGCGATGCCCTTCGGGCGCTCAAGACGGATGCATCTGACGCTCTTCTGTCAAAGACTGGACGGTGGTATGGATGGCAACGCCGCTCCGGCTTGGGCTTGACGGCGATGGCAAGAGTCCCTGCCATCGCCGTCAAGCCCAAGCCGGAGCTTGCGGGCTGCGAGCGCGGGGGACGCGCCTCGGGCCCTGCCGGTCGGACGGCTTGTGAGCGGGCCACCGTGATGGCCGGCGGCGCGCAATCCTGCCACAGCCGCCACAGGGCGTGCACGATGTATCTCTCCTCCCCGCCGCTTCGCGCCCAGATCCTGCGCCTAGGCGGAGAGTTCTGCCCGCCCGTCGGCGCTGTTCGGGACATCCGTGTGCCCGCGCATCTGCCCCGCCGGTCCACCGCTAGCGCCACATGCATGTCCTTGTGGGCGTCGACCCCGATGCTAATCACGCGTATCCCCTCCATTTAAGCGATAGACCCGCCACGGGAAGCGCCACAAACAGGCGCGCTGCACGCGCGTCACCCGCCACTGGGACGTGCAATCATCGCGGGCCGGACAGGTGAAGTGCGCGGTCGAGTATGGGTGGATGTATAGATAGTGTCCCATGCTGTAACGACCGGCGCGAACGACCGGCGCGTTTCGCCCCGACCTGTAGCCTCGACCTGGGGCGGGCTACCCGCTCATGGGTCCCAGGGCCGACTGGAGTGGGTGAGTCGGCGCCGGCCCTCTCATGGCACGCGCCGCCGCGCCCGGGGCCGCGCATCGCGCCCAATCGTCACGCGGCTAGGTGGCTTCCTGCGGCCAAGCGGTGTAGCTGCGCGTGAAGCGCACCCCGTCCGCCTCGAGGAGTCCTATGGTTATGGCAGCGAAAACGCGGAGGGTCGGATAGTGTAACACGGTGACCTTCCCCGTCGCGGGCACGGTCAGGGTGATCGGGTCGGACGGGGTCGCGTCGTAGATCGTCGTGTGCAGGCCGGCGATCGCCGCGTCGACATCGACCTGCGCCGGCGCGCCGGCGGCCGCGGGGCGGAAACGGCGCAGCAACGCCGCGCGCAACTCGGCCCGCGCCCGCGCGCCGGCCGGAGTGGCGTCCCCGTCGCAGATCTGCCCCGCCGCGCACCCGGCGAAGGCCGGCGCGTCGCCCGCCATGGCGCCGACGGGGAGCGTGCGCGCCGCGGCGATCGCCGCGTTGTCGACGGCGGCCGCGACGAAAGTGTCGTCGTTGTGGAAGCCGATCTCCGCCCAGGCGATCATGCCCAGCATGATGATCACGGGGATGAACGCCATCATTGGCAAGCCGATCGCGCCCGGGACGGCGCGCCCCGGCAGAGCGCGCCGGGTGAGCGCGGCCGCGCGGCCGCGCCAGCGCCTGGCCCGCGCCACGCGCCGGGCGGTGCGAACGAGGAGCGACGTGGTGGTCATGAGGCCGGCCCACTGCCGCGATAACAGAGGGCGGTGCGGTGTCCCTCGGCCGTGAGTACGACGCGCCACCCGCCGATCGCGAAGGGGAACGCGTAGGGCATGCGCACCACCACGTCGAGGGCCGTCCCGTCGCGCGGGGGTTCGGGCGTCGCGGCCGGCGCCGCAGTCAGGGGGCTCGCGGCGCCGGCCGAGGCGAGGTCGTTCGTGTAAACTTGCAGCGTGATGCCGGCGGGGTCGAGCCGCGGGCGGCCGGCGTTGGCGGCCTCGGCGGCGCTGTCGGCCACGGTCGGGTAGACGGCGCAGGTCCGCGCCGCGGCCACGGCGGCCGACGTCGCCACGCCCTCCAACCGCCCCTGGGCGATCAGCATAGAGCCCCCATCCCAGATACCGGCGAAGAAGAGGAGCAGCAGGGGCAGCAGCAGAAGGAACTCGACCGTCCCCTGTCCCGCCGTCGCCCGCCACGGTCGGTCACGCCGCGCCGCGCCCCTGCCGACCGCAACCATCTTGAATATTATGTCAAGCATGGTGGATCCGGCGACCCGAGCGGTCACGGCGCCCATGGTCATGGTCGCACCCCTGGACGCGGCCGCCAGCGCGCCGTCGAGGGCGGAAACGGCTGCGAACGCCGCGCCGATGGCGCGGCGAGGCCCTATCACCATCCGACGCATCCGACGCCCCTCCGCCCGGTCCTCACTTGCCTCATCGGAGCCTCCCTCACGCCCTATCCATCGATCAGTCCGTTCCGTACCCCCGTCGTACGACGGGACGACTATCGCGGCCAGGATCTGCCCTTGCCGCCGTCCGCCGGCGTCTAGCGGGCGGGCGGCGCGCCGAGAGCGCGCCCAAACAGGATGTTCTGCCAGGTCCTGCGCACCTCGGGGATGAGGCACTGCGGGATGCGCAGTTCCACCGGGGCGGCGCTCCTCGCCCCCTTGTCCTCGACGTAGGGGACGAGGGTCATCGCGCCCTGGTAGGCGGTTGCGGCGCGTGCGGCGATCCCGGCGCCCGAGGCGCGCGGGGCGACGAGGCGCGCCACCTCGCCGTCGAACGTGAACACCCCGCCGGTCGCCCATTGCAAGAGGTAGATCGCCGCCCCTTCCTGCAGGAGATCCTCGGCGGTCGGGTCGCCGTGCCCGCTCCCCCACACGTCCGCGGGGCGGTCGGGTGCGACATGCCGCAGCGCGCGCAAGGTGCGCTGCACGTCGCGGGCCTCGTGCGGGCCGAGGGCCACCAGCGGGGTCAGGCCGAAGAACAGGTGAGTCGTCAACAGGCGGACCGCGTCTCCGTAGGATACGCCGTGGGTGGCCTCTTCCGGGCCGCGCACCGGGGCGACGAGGCGCGCCGTGCCGCCGGGCCCGATACCATCCCTCGCGTACGAAACGATTCCACCCGTGATGCGTTCGATCGTGCTCGCCAAGAGCTGCCCTTGCACCCTGCTCACGTCCATATGCCGCCGCAGGGTCTGCGCCCCGCGTCTCCTTTCATGTCGTGCCCTGCGCGCCGGACCTCGCGCCCCGAGATTCCGACGCGGTGACTCCCATCTGGTTAAAGTGTACGCGACCCCTGCGGTTACACAAAAGGGCTATCCATATACAATACAGTTGAAACACGACCTTGACAAGACATATATCATTGTGAGCCTTGCCCCGAACGAACACCTCACCCCGCCCGTTAGGAAGATATGACGGCGAGTTACTCTGTCCGGGCGCTTTGGTTATTGTGCCAATCGTCGTAGGACTCAAAGAGCACGATTTCACCGACAACAATCCTGCCGCTCACATCTAACTCGCTCGCGCGATACCTTTTCGGCATCGCTGCGTTCAGCGAAAAGGGCGGTTCGCCGATTGTCACCCCTGGAGTCGTATCCGAATGCTTTAAGATAGTCTTCATCATATAGCCTCCCGATTGCTGTAGATTGTCTTTGCGCCCGGCGCGATCGTCGCACCGCCCTCTCGTGCGGCACGGACCGCCGCGTTCTCATAGGCGACGCGGCGGTCCCAGCGGCCGTTGACCCAAGCGTACAAACGGTGTCCAATCCCGACCATATCCCCTCCTTCGCGCTGTAACCCCTCGTCCGAACGTTCATGCGCCGGTTATGACGATGGCTACTCCTGCCGTGAGCCAGGCTGTTCCTGCTCCAGGATGAGCGCCGCCGCGACGCCGAGCCCGCCGCAGAGGAACACCACGGCGGCGGCGAACAGCCGCCAGGCCGGCTGCGTGACCGGCCCGGCACGGCCACCGCCGCCGCGACCACGATCACCAGTGCGCCCGCAGCCGGTCCGCCACCCGATCAGCACACGCCTATTCATCTCCCATCCCCCCTCCTTCGCATCGTTCACCCCCCCACCCGCGCCGACACGACCACGCGGTCGCACGCGACGTCGCGTGAGGACGGCCACGATAGCGACGCCGCCGACGCTCACCCACACCACCGGTCCGGCGACAGCCGCGAGGGTGCGCCATAAGACGGCCCCGTTGGGATTTCCGAACCCGGTCGCGGCCCACGCGCCGATCTCGCCGCAGGCCCAGAGGACGACGCTGGCGCCGGTGATAGTGGTAGGCAGGTCAAGCGCGGAACCGTCGCTCTGTGCCCTCGCCTCATCTTCGCTTGCCTGCCGCGCCGACACGGTCATAGCCGTCCTGCTCCCCTCTCTATCGTTGAACGTATGTCCCATTATAAGCGACGCTTTACTTGGTAGACTACGCTGTGTACCATGCCCCAAAGTCACTCAGCCAGCAGCCCGTGGCGTGGGATGCGCCGGCCTACGCGTGGGCCATGAGCATCGCGAGGACGAGGGCGAGCACGAGCCCGATGTAGGCCGCGCCCAGCGCGCAGCGATCGCGCCGGCCGACCTTGTCGTAGTCGGTCGGGCGCGCCGCGCGCCGGCCCGGACGCAGCCGCGCCGCCGTCTCCCCGAGCGCCACGACGGCGACGAGCGCCAGCACGGGCGTGGGGTGCGCGGCGACCAGGGCCACCAGCATCACCGCCCCGAGCGGCCACAGGGCCCGCGACACGGCGGCGGCGACGCGACCGCCATCCAGGGGCGCGATCGGGATGAGATTAAATAAGTTGAGGCACACCCCGAACGATGCCGCGCGCTCCCATCCAGGGACGCCGGTGGCGTGGGCCACGGCCAGGCACACCGCCGCGGCGGCGGAGCCCGCCAGTGGCCCCGCCAGGGCGAGTTGCGCCTCTTCCTTCGCACCGCGCGGTTGCGCGTGGACGCCGATCAGCGCGCCGACGAACGGGATGAACACCGGCGGGTGGGCGGCCAGGCCTTTAGCGCGCAACGCCAGCATGTGGCCGATCTCGTGCGCCCCGAGCAGAGCGACGAGGCCGCCGGCCGCGACGATGTCGTGGAGCCACAGCACGGCGTACGCGAGGATGGAGACGGCCACGCTCGCGCCCGTCAGCGCCAGGCCGCCCCTCCCCCCGATGAGAGAACGGGCGCGGGTGGCTGCGGGCGCCAGCGGCCCGAGGGCGCGCCGCGCCGCCTCGACCCGCGGCGTGGCGCCCGCCCGCGCGGCGGCGACGAGGGCGCGCACGTCGCCCGCCGTCGCCGCCGCGCCCTCGTACAGCGCGGCGAGCTGCCAATGCACGCGCCCGAGGGCGGCGGGGACGCGGGATCTCCCGGGCGCCGCCGGGGGTGCGGTCGCGCCGATCGAACCGTCATCGGCGAACACGAACGCGCCGACCCCCGGCGGCGCGTCCGGGGCACGCCCCTCATCGCCGTCTCCCCCCAGGTCGGGGAGCGGCGCCCCACAGCTGTAACAGGAACGCGCCTCGCGCGCGTTCGCCCGATAACACACGGGGCACGTCCTCATCGTTCCCTCCTCGCATCACACACCCATCGTCGCGCGCGGGCCGCGCGCCCGGATCGGATACTATCCGATCCGGGCACGCGGCGCCCCTGCTCTACCGGCGGTCGGAGCATGTTCGCTCCACCATCTAGCGCGCGGCCGTCGCGTCGTCGCCGCCGACCCAGGGCCAGCGTGGCTCCCCGGCCCCCGCACGCGGGAGGAGGCCGCGCGCGGCCTCCTCGCTGTCCTGGAGGGCCGGCCCGGTCCCTGCGGATATCGTCAGCCCCCAGATCACACGCTCCTTGATCCCCGTGAGGTGGTCTACCCGCCCCTCGAGCGCCGCGACCGCGAGGGCGTCGGTCGTCTTCTCGAACGAGGCGACCGCGAGGAACGAGTGCCCGCGCATCGTCGCCGCCGAGATGGCCAGCACGAGCGGCGTCGCCTCGATCGGGGCGCGCCCGACGGCGACGAGCTCCCGATTGAGCCGGGCGACCTCCGCCCGCGGGAGGACCGCGCCCACGCGCGCGCCGCTGCCCCCTGGGTCCGTCACGCGGACGTGCCGCGTCATCTGCCGGACCATGACCTCGACGTGCCTGTCGTCCTTCTCGACGCCCTGCTGCGCGTACATCGCCTGGATTTCCCCGACGAGGTAGGCGCGCGCGGCCTCCAGGCCGCGGGTCTCGAGGATGTCGTGCGGCCAGGGGGCGCCGGGTGTGAGCGGGTCCCCCGCCTCGACGCGCGCGCCCGGCTCCGGCAGGACGGCGACGCCCGCCGGGACCGGCGCGGTCCAGGACGTCCCGTCGTCCCGCCGGACGGCGATGGTCCGACGCGCCCCCTCCCCTTCGATGCCCACGATCCCAGACGCCCGCGCGACGAGGGCGCGGACCGTGGGGCGGCGCGCCTCGACGAGCTCGATGATGCGCGGCAGCCCCTGCGTGATGTCGCCGCCCCCGACGCCACCGGTGTGGAAGGTGCGCAGCACCAGCTGGGTGCCGGGCTCGCCGATCGACTGCGCCGCGACGACGCCCACGGGGACGCCCATGGAGACGAGCCGCCGCGTCGCCACGTCCCATCCGTAGCACCGACGGCAGACCCCCTCGCCGGCCTCGCACGTCATGACGGACCGCACGCGCACATGGGCGAGGGACCCGGACGCGATCGCCGAGAGCAACGCGCACGCCGCCGCGTCGCCGATCTCAGCGCCCCGCGCGATGATTGTCCGCCCCGCGCTGTCGCGCGCGTCCTCGGCCGCGACGCGCCCCGTCACACGGCGCAGGAAGCGCGCCTCGACCGCGCGGCGCCGCGTCGGGTCCGCGACCCTGCCCCCCGCCTCGGCGGTCCCCCGCGCGAGCCCCGCGCGCGTCCCGCAATCCTCCGCGCGGACGACGACCTCCTGGGCGCCCTCGACCATCTTGCGCGTGAAGTAGCCGGCCTTGGCCGTGCCTTTCGCGGTGTCGGCCAGGCCCTTGCGGGTGCCGTTCGTCGCCGCGACGTACTCGATTGGGCCGAGGCCCTCCTTCAGGCACGCCTCGATCGGGCGGTCCGTCACGCGGCCGC
>JAABUW010007028.1_pt1 | contig 13765 bp, 22 predicted proteins | sample 5560081 | NCBI WGS metagenome assembly JAABUW01 (sample SAMN10711882, study PRJNA513363) | rock metagenome | isolation source: Antarctica rocks | place: Antarctica: Victoria Land, Knobhead sud
TTGACGCGCTGAGCAGATACACAGTACATTGCTGACCCACAAACCATGTGCTATTGCATACTGTGCGCCTTGATCTTTGACCAGGTTCTGAAACAAAAGACTCCATGTAGCCTGCATGAAAAGAATAAAGCAATACTGTCAGATGATCTGCCCCCTGAAGCCTATGTTGCTGTCACAAGCCTGCAGCTTCATGCTGAGTATACACAGGCTCAACCAACAAGTGGCTCATGCTCTGTGCTTTGCTCAAATTCCCGGTAGTCCGCATCCCCAAGCCCCTCCCGTCGTCCAAAGGCAGTGCGAAGCCTGCCCGGTAGTTCTGACAGGATCCCAGGTCTTACACTGACCGCCAAGCCAACTGCTGCTGCTGCCACAACGACAGCAACGGCGGCTATTATCCCCAGCGGCACTAGAACTTCCGCCCAGGCTGAGGCACTACTCTTGCCTGAGCTGCCTGCAGTAGAAGACAACATCACAAGTCAAAATCACTCAACAGCCTTAGTCCCTATGTGGTCTTGGTGTACTTCCCTTGTCATCATCATGAGTCATGCATAAGCCAACATGGGTGAGCCATGCAGTGCCACAGCCTGCCCTGCTGTTTGCGGCATTTTCTCATGTTGCAGTCCTGAGCAGTGATCCTGACCAGTGAGCACTGGCCACTATTTTGGTGAAACCCATGCATCACGGTTGTAAGGAGGAGCAAATTGCAACAGGATGACAGACAACCCACATGCTGCCAGTGGGGTATAGCATGTCATGTTCATCATTCCTTCATTTAACCACTCGTTGATCAAACTTTGTCCAATACAGCCAGGTACATACAGCCCTGAGCAGATCCCTGTATGAAGCTTTATGCTGACAGTAAGCACACCAACAATAAATCGTGTTGAAGTAGTTTGCAGCAGAACATACAAGCTCATGCCAAGCGCAGAACTTGAGGGCACAGTACCTGACTGCCTGGCATACTTGTCCTCTATACTCTTCTCTCCTGACATGTCAGCATCAGCAATCACCTCCTGCTCATCTGCAAAGAGGCCGCTGGTGTGATTGCCCACCCACCCAAACATTGCCTGCATGCATCACCCAGCCTCACCCCAACACGCTGGCAGCTAAGATGCTCCTCATGTCAAATGCCCTCAACAACATGCTGATGATTGAGATGCTCCTCACGCCAAGTTCAGCAATGACTTTTGAAATTCATGATTTCCAGTCTGATGATAGTGTGTGGTCACTGACAGCTTCTTCGGGGACATGAGACATGCTACACAACATCATCTCAACACTCAGCATGTTCTCAAACGGTGCCTTGCACTGCCAACAGATCCATAATCTCCACACAAGCCTAGAAAAGAAAAGAAAATACTACGCCGTTCGGCGTCAACTTAATGAGAAGCCAAGTATTATACTGGGCTGCCCAGGTCCACACAAGGCTACTGTATGTAATGTGATTGTACGCCTTAGCTCAACTCACCTTTGTGAGTTGCACAGCCATGAGCTCCTGAACTCACCTCAACTCAACTCAACTCATCTCAACTCACCTTGGTGAGTTGCACCGCCATGAGCTCCTCAACTGCATCTGCGTCAGGGTTGCTGCCCCCATCGCACCAGCTGGCATTCCTGCTGCAGTGGGTGGGCAATGTTTCACAGCGGCCAGTGAAGCCTTCTGTACCACTGGGGGCATACAGGGAGCAAAGGGGCTCATCATACACACTGCCAAAGATCTGCTGGCTGAAGCCCTCCGGTAGCTGCTGGCCTGGCTGCAGACGCACGGCGGACAGACATCAGACATGAACACAGAGGGGGGGAGGATAGGCAGAGTTGAGAAGAAGCAAACCATTGAGGCATGCTACATGAATCTGCAGAGCAAGATGCTCATTGCATACTTGGCAGACATCTGCTGGGTGTCACGCTACACAGGATAGCTGGTCTGCTGCCAGGCCAAAGATCAAGTGAACGTCCAAAGCTGTGATGTCATACACAACACTCAAGCCCATACAAACCAGACTTGCAAACTGACTAATATGCACATTATTATTATCATTACTATCATTATCATTATCATTATCATTATCATTATGATTATCATCATCATTATCATTATCATTATCAGCAGCATTACCATTATTATTGTTATCTAGCATGCATGCAAGAACACTCCAGCATGAAACAACGTTCCTGGAAAATGTCACTGTTGAATGCGATGAGCAGTCAGACAACAACCAGCTAGGTGACAGAGTGTTCACCAGTAGGCCATCCATGACCTTCTGCAGCAGGCTGCCCAGTGTACGCTCCTGGCTGCAGCTACATGTGGACATCACAGCCTCGCACATCTCCCGGCATGGCAGTGACAAGCTGGAAGCCTGCAGAATAACATGCATCCAATGTCAATGTCAATGTTGCAGCATCACAGCAGGCATGGCTTCGTGTCAATGCTGCTTATGTATGCCTTGATAGGAAGGAACCCATCGACTGCTGACATGCAGACATCAACTGCAGTGACAGCACGCAAACAGGGCTTTAAGCACTTGAAACCCTACAAAGAGTAGGGGCTCACTTACCTGCGTCTTGACCTTAGAGTGAGCACATACATCTGGAAATGTTGTTTCAGCATCACATCAAGTGCATCACCACTGGCTATTTAGGCCTTGATAAGATGACAGCCATCAACTGCTGGCATGCAGACATCCATTGCAGTGACAGCACGCAAAGAGTGTCATACTCTGGGCTGCTGCCTCTGGAGGCTCCTGCTATGATCGCTGAAAAGCATAGACTTATTTTTGCATTTCTTTTCTGTTCCAACAGTGCAAATCGAAGCACACACATCTGGAAAGAGCAAAGAAGGGTGACCTGCAGGAGCTGTGGCATGACACTGCTGAGAGCTTCGTTCTGGGTCAGACCGTTCTGTTCTGCACTGACAGCCTGGGCCACAGCTGGCAGCAGCAGGCCCACCAGGTTCTCCTGGTAGCTTCCACAAACAGGAACGGTTTGCGCACACCACTGCAAACAGGGCAGGGCAAATTGAGCCTGATCTTTGAATATGGACACAAACCTTATTGTGCACGACTAAGGGTCTGGTCATGGCAACATGCAGTACATGCAGGATACAGGTGTTTGTACACGAACAGGTGTTAGTGTGCCAATAGAGACAAAGCAACACAATATGCAAGCTTGTGTGTGAAACAAGACAAGGTATCTTGAAAAGCAGCACCCCACTCCTGGGAGCTACATTGCGGACCAGTTTAGGGGCTTGATCCCACTTTCATGCCGCAAACTTTCCTGTGCTTGCCGCAGACGTATGAGGATGAAGACAAAGCAAGGACACAGTGTGAGCTGAAGGTCTGCTCACCAGCTTCTGCTGATTCTCAAAGCACTGAGGGCAGGAAGCTTCTAAACTTTCCAAGCCTCTGGCTTGTAGCAGCTGCTTTAGCTCAGTGCCAGGGTCCAAATCAACCTCTTGCAGTTCGTCTGAGTAGTACGCACAGTCCACCTAGCACACCATTGCAGCATTCAAGCCACACAGACATAACTTGCAGTGGCTGCTGTTATGAAAGCAGAGGCTTTGCAAATGGCACACATCATTATGTCTCGATGGTGCTTTGACGCAGTGCTTGCAAGCTGCGCTGCGTTGCAAGAGTAGAACTAGACGGACTTTGGAAGCCAGGTAGACCTCTGGAAATTGCCCTTCTGTGTAGTCTGTAGAGCTTTAGCAGGTGTTGCGCTGCAAAGCGTAGCTGCAAGCAAGATGACACAGATCATTTCTGATGAGGCAGCAGTGATTACCTTGAGGTCATGCCCAGAGCAGACCTGAGCAAATTTTGAGTCTGCCGAGAGGGTCATGCAAGACTCGGCACCACCAAAAGGATTGCAAGGCTGCAAGCAAGCTGACTATGTAATTGTTGTGTTTTCTCACAACAAGCCGGCTGCTTGCCCACTGAAACATGTGCTGCATACTGACTTACCAGATCCTTCTTTTGCTGCATTGTGGCGCCAACCAGCAACAACAAGGCCTTCTGCTCCTGCACAGGCCAAGTCTGTTATTATCACAAGCTGTCCACACTTTGCGAAAATATGCCTGTTTTGACTCGGACTTGCCTCGGGAGGCATGCTCCCAAGCAGAGACACAAATGCTACTGGATCTTGGCGGGCGTATGTGCTGTACTGGCTGACCAGGTCCCCAGCTGCAGAGTGCATAGAAGGATGTCAAGTTTTGAAAGACACTGCAAGCATGATGTTCGCGATGCGTAATGCTCGATGTAAACAACTGACTGCTGCGTACCTTCTTGGGCACTTGTACCCACCAGCACGGTCGCCACAACGATCAGGACACCAGCGACGCGACAGTGCCCAGCGCGCACCATATTACTGATAAGGTCAGGTGCGCGCTCGATGAGACTTTGATGTTGCGCAATGCGTTTCAGGCGAACAGCGGCTCGGGTGGACTGCTGCGGAGTCAGGTTTGAGGCTTGTGCCACCTGCCAACTTCCGTGAGCAAAAGTGCAGTAATCACCATATGACTAAGCGTCGGCAGCTGCCTTCGCCGCGTTGGCGTTACGAGAAGATGGGCTGGCGTTACTTTACGAGCTATCACCACTTTATAGCCACAAGGAACAGCAAAGCCCACTACACACATGTTTATCCCAGGCATCACAATTGGTGCATGATCCGTACTTGTCAATACTACAACCAGTATCACACAGCAATCCGTAACACAGCAACAGTAACATCATCTGTCGTTCCAACTTCCTGCGCAGCTTCCACCAGTTCTCTCGCCAGCTGCTTGGCACTTGTGCCATCCTTGGACTTCAGACACATATCTACCACCTGCTGATTATCAAGACCGCCGCCACCGCCCCTGACTTCATTCTCAAACAATCCATCGCTGGCTATGATGATCCAAGTGTCATCCCCTACAGATGCAAAAGTACAGCGTGTGCCTCGTAGTTGCAGCATCAGAACATGCCCAGCACTGTGTTTGCAGACGGCACCAAGTTGACAACAGACTGTGCACCAAAAGTTGCAGCTTGTTGAGTAATACATGCAAGCATAAACTCAAAGCTGGGTGTACATAGTCTGGCCAGATCAGCAACAGCAGCTTGACTACATTGGTGGCAGCGTGCTCTGTTGATCGTGGGAATCATGGTCTCTAACGCATGATTGCAAAGGGACAATACTGGTGTGTGCCCAATGACATTCTGGTCATTGAACTATTGTCAGATGCAGGCAGGCTTACTTGTGAGCTGTGTAAGGGTGACAGTTGGGTCAGCCACCACACCAAAGCCACTGCTGTATCCATCACTGCCTGCAGAGATGCCCTCAAACTGCCCACTGCCCTTCAGATAGGCATCTCCAAAAGCCCTGGACAGCGCCAGAATGCCCCCCACCCGCCATGTGCCTCCCACATACCGTACTAGGGGCATCTTGGGATTTGGATTCTTGGACTCTATTCTCAGCCTTTCACGCTCCCTGCAACTTCCACTCTGACTTTTGCAGCCCATGTTCAAAACTTGTCCACACTTGTCAACAGTTTTCTTGAACAAAACCAAGCAAGAGGCAATCCTTATGCAAAGAAAAACCTGCACATAGCTGCACTGAGTTGCTGGAGGCAGAGCAATGTTAAAATCAAAGTTGCACCCACTCTTGTCAAACACTATTTCATCAAATTCCAATCACAACTGTCAAGGGTGACTGGGCTAGTCTAGACAGGCACATGCTGTATCTGCTGACATAGTGCGCTGTTTGTAATTGAGGCTGATTATTTCCAAGCCATTGAGCAAGGAGGTGTAGTACTCACATGTCAGGCACATGATCTTCTGTCAGCTGCACAGCCTTGCCCTTCCTGGCAAGGACAACGCGTGCATCACCAGCATTGGCTGCCAACAACTGCAGTTTGCCAGATTTGTCCTGGTACATCACAGCCACAGCTCCTGTGGCCCCGCACTTTGAGCCACCAACGCCACGCTCGCCTAGTCCTCCAAAAATGCCCCTCTTTGGTGCTAACAGAGCCTTGTCAGCCTATCAACAGGGCAAAGATATGGGTATGTTTTGCCCGGATCTCCACATTGTGATTGCAGCGTGGACTGCACAGAGTGTGGCGTAAGTTCAGCAGCAAACGGCAAAGCCAGCGTTGGCTTCATGCATGCTTGAACACCTGAAGAAATGCTGTAGTGATGTCGCCCTGTGGACTCTGCCCATCTGACCAGTGCTGACCCAGAAAGTCAGAGAACCTGGCTTCCAGCCACTCCGATGTTGCTATTCCACCTGAGTAATGCTATACATGAGTGCAGGCAGATTCCAGGACTCTGTGACCGAGTATCGTATTTCATCACTCAACTCACCATGCCCGTCAAAGACACCAGCGTATGCAAAGGGCTGTCCACTTTCGGCAGCATCCTCGACCTGCGGAGCAATGTTTGGAGTCTTCATCGATATGTGTCGATCCGTGCATGGGGACAAACAAGCGAGAAAGCCCTGCTCATCCGAAGCACCTGAAGATCGAATCTATCTTCGTTTCGTTTGCGCGACGTGCCCTGGACGGAGACCCCTCCGTACTTCTTGAGATGATTCTTGACAGCGTCAACCGTCAGAGTCTGCTGTCTTGACCGAACGTGGCCTAGCGTATGTGAGAGGGCAGAAGTACTGCCGAACACCTTCGTTGGTCTGCACGTTCGGAACAGCGATGAGTTATGGTCCACAAGCATGATCTGACAATCAGAACTGCACCAATGAGGCCCGCGCACTTCCCGAAGTTCAACTCAGTGATCAGTGATCGCCTGCTTGAAGCAGCTGTAGTCCTCTTCTTTGTGAGCTGGCTATGGCGATTTTTGATGCCCAGCTGTAGCCCAGGTGCATAGGTAGCGTCCAAGGCCACATACGTTTGTGCGCAGCCTGTACGTGTATGTACGCAACGTTGTACGTTAAGATAGACTGGACGCTACGCTTACTGCTGTTGAAATTTGCTGACGGGCATACACAACAACGCTTTGGAGATCTTTCTTGTGAAGCGGATATTGTTTAGCAGCCCCTCAATCACCAGCAACCGCGTCTCGGATCCAACAGAGTTTACCCAGACGTACGTAGCACAGGGTCCCAGTTAGCGTAAGTGCGTGTTGGACCCTGTTGAACGACTCTCAAATGTATTCCGCGCTGACCTCTGAGCACGACGTTGAGGACACCTCAGTCAAGAATGGAAACAGGCTGGACATGCTACATCCAAGCAGGTACTTGGCTATGCAAATGCAACTGCTTAGTGTTCAAGCACGCACTGCAACGCAGCAGAATGCACACTTATAACAGTGATATCAATATGCACTGTCTTTCAGTTTGTGAGCATGCCACAGGTTGAAGGCTGCAGTCATGGAAGCAGGCACATCACTCACACCTGCCTCATGGCATGGCAAGCAAACCGTCAGCCAGTCCAGGATGGCACTACCGCACCCATTCACTACAGACACCAGTGACTCAGATGCAGAGTCCACATTCACAGCACCATCAGGCCGTCTCACCTCAGCTAACCCCATTCCCTCAGCCAACCTCAGCAGCCAGTCAAGATCCGTCTTTAGAGTCAGCTCGGCATCCAACAGATCCCCACAGAGTTCATTCCGCAGGAAAAGCTTTGGCAAAGCTTCCTTGTCTCTGGCAGAGGATTCCATCAGCCTCAGCAATCGCTCTGACAGCTCCAGTCACCAAGATCACTTGGCGGGTGACACAAAACAAGAAACATTGGATCGCAGATCAAGTGGCAGATTAGTACCACCAGGGCAGCAGGCTGTGCCAAGGTCTGCTGGCAGAACACGCTCTCCCCAAAGAGTTGCCCCTGCTCCAGGTCTGTTCTGCACTGCTGTCTCAGTCTGGCCTTGCTGGAGCATTGCAACGGATCATCCTGTGGCTGCTTGCAACAATCTATGCAGCACTGTTGCAAGGGATCATATCGCAGCAGGAGCTTGTTAATCATACCTGAGTGCGTGTAGTGTGCATGTAGTGTGTTTCATGCAATGGTCAAGTCATAACAAGCTGCTGCTGCTGCTGGCTGTGATGCTGCCTGACCTGTCGTTGCCCTTCCTGTTGCGGGATGATTGTTGACACTGCCATAAGCTTTGCTGTCATTGCTGTTGTTGACCCTATCGCTTTCTGCTAGCTGCAGTCAATTCATTTGCCACTGATTTCATAGCAAAGTGGCAAAATGCAACAGCATGGGAGGCCTTATCATTTGTGCAACCCACATGCAGCCATTCCTACGCTCAGTTGATAGAGACAATGCTGCACAAGGCCGTCCACAGCATGTATGCAGTACAAGTTGCACTTTGAGACACTTACCTCTGAACTGCTTTCCAGGCCCTTCAGATGGAAGCATCAGCAGCACAACTGGCAGGCTTGGTGAAGCAGAGGGGGTCGGCCCCTCCTCGCCCCACTTGGACATCTTTGAGCCCCGCCCAGTCCTGTCAGGGGGCCTTGAGGCGGTGTTGGGACAAGAAGCTGAGTCACTAGGCAGCATGTCAGGCCCAGAGCTGCTGACCCACATGGCAGATGGTTTACCCACTGGCAAAACCTGGCTGAGAGGGGGGGAGAGCTTACCCTCCCCTTCATGCACCCAGGGGCCCTGCAAGTCCCGCTCTGTGCGCAAGATCAGCTGCATGTTGGATGCAGATACAGTCAGCATCAGCTATAACCGCAAGGTCAGCCCTGCATAGCTTTGCACTGTTTTGTTGTCAGTCTATTTGTAGATCCCGCATTTGTTTGCAATGGTCAGGCATGTATAGCCCTGAGCAGGCCCCTGATTTGCTTTGTTGCGGCTATGCATTGCTTACAAATAAGCTCCACGCAGCTTTCAATTGTCCAAAGGCAAAGGTCGACCAACTTTGCACCACCCACATGTCTCTACCTGTCAGGAATGGTCAAGAAACATTGTACGCACGTGATCCTAGGGGGAGTACATTTGCTTGGTGAATGCATACATGCATGAATGATGGTGGAGCACTTTGCCTGCAGCAGACTACCGTCAGTACCCATTGCCGCATGTTTTGCTAGCATTGTGAATTGTTCGCAACACAGGGGCTCTGTCACAGTCTGTCAGCTCTTTTCCATCTCACACGTAAATTTTATTTCAGAAATGTCATCCCTACACTGGAGGCCTAAACTTGGAAACGTCTGGGGACAGGAAAACACGTCTCAACATTGTGGAGATGTTTTAGGGACAAAGTGTCATGTTGGTGTCTCCTGCAGGGCTTCCATGGAATGATGCAGAAACAGGCGACAGGTACAGAGCAGGTGGTTGCAACAGTCTTTCGAACGCAGATCACGCCTGGGGAATGGCACAGCAATAAGCCAATCATGGTGCTGACTAATCGCGGCTGGCTCGCTCTGCATGCTCTGAGTGATGAGGCCTACGTCATGTGGGTGCTTGGCCTGAATGCCATCCTGGGATTGAGTCAAGTCCAGCAACGGCTGTATGTTGAAAAGTGCAAAGTCAGGGATATTCCCCGGAGTCTGTTGCTCATGGTGCAAGGGTCTTAACACCGGAATATTGTCAGACTGAATGCACCATTTGGGCCATGGAGTTACAGTCTGATGCTGACCTCTGATGTGAAATACCTGAAGTAAGTCGTTGGCAAGCAAGGCCACAATGGCCTCAATAATGGGAGCACAATGAGCGAGTTTGTCATTACTTTGCAGGAAACGCAGCAGCTGAGATTGTCACATGACAGCAGATGGTTTCTAGCATTGCGCAATGCAGCATTGAGTGTGTGAGTCAGTGTTGTACCATCATGCCAAATGGGCGCTTGATTTTTGCAGATGAGTCACTATTTTGATACTACATGTTGATTAACATGCTGCACAGCTTTAGGCCTGTTGGATGACGCATGCTTGTTCTGACCACATTGCATGTGCAGACGTTCATCGTCAAGCATGTATGGTCGCATGACCATGGTGCTTACGGTCGGAGTGTTTGAATGCGTTGCCTCTGGTGACATATGCTTGGTCAAATTCAGTGTGCATCCAATGATACAGCAGAGAGTGACATGTAACAGTACCATGCATTGCGTGTTTCACGAAAGCCTGCTGACTTCGAGCTGGGCTTGCACTGCACATTAGTTGACATCTTCATCACACTTTGCAGCCGAAAGGAGAGGATAGTGCAGTACGTGCCGCATCTAAAGCTACGAGAAATACATGTCTAATAGGTGGCCTAAAGACCAGAGCTATTTACTGAAATTTGACAGCTGTGACACGCTTTGACCAATCATCATAGCCTGTACAGCTGGCATTCAGCTCAAGCCTGCTATCTAAGCAGTTGTGATAGTGTTAATGTAGTGCAGTACAGTACAGAAGGACCGGGCTGTATAACAAAGGCAGACAAGCTGCAATCAAACATGTGCTGGACAAATTACTTTGAAAACCTGAACAGCTCGAGCTGAAGCCACAAGATGAGCTTATCTTGTAGTTTCTTCACTGGTGCACTAACTGCTTGAAAATGACAAAGCTAGACTCCACCAATGTCCATGCTCTGATCAGGAGTAGCAGGCGCGTCCACATGGCCGTTTGCATTAGTCAGCTGACCAGAAATTACCCAATTTTGCACATGGCTGTCGCTCACATTATAGCTGGCTGTGTCCTGCTCGCCATCATCAGCTACTTCCCGGATGTTACCAGAAAAGTTTCCAGCATCTATGTGAACTACCTGTCCAGCTTCCTCGGCAAATTCGAGTTCCTTGATTGTAATGTCTCGTCGATCCCTCTGAGACATGATGAAAGGGAGGTGGAGCGTCATGAAAAGAGCAACTAGAGCGGAAGCAAGGCAGGGCACTGCCACCTCGGGATGCCCTGACAGGGCTGTTAGAATCAGGCTTGTGGCAAAGGGTGTCCTTGTGATAGCGGTGTTCAGGCCTGCATGGAAATGTATATACCTGACTTCTGCACGCACTGTAAATCTTTGCAATCAAATGCAAGTATGATCTGTGTTGTCAAAACAACAGCAGTGTCTTGCAAGCCTGATGAGAAGCTGCACGATGCAAATTGCAGCTGGACAACGCAAATTGCACAACAGTCAATAAAGTAATGGAGACAATTGTGTATGCAGATTGCAATGCCATGCAGTGCAATGGCATGAGTATCATAGCATCATTGCACAAATGCCAATGCCAAAGAGACAAGCATACTGATGGTGTAGGTCATGAACTTTGGAAACGAGGACACACATGTCCCCAACAGCAGGGACAGGGGACTGAAAATTCAAAAGAAAATGGTCACCTGCAGCCATTGTCATGGCTACCACAACATCTGGCAGATTCTGGAGGAATGGCATCCCAGGGATGTGAGTGATTGCCAAACCCAGAGAAGTTCCCGCCATGAACAAGGGGAAAATGAAACCTCCTCTGAAGCCAGAGTTGACAGTCACACTGACAGTGATCAGCTTGACCACTGCTATGACCAGCAACAGCTGAGGGGTGTAGTGGTTCTGCTGGAAGGGCTCAAGCCCCCAGACTCCGCCTTTCGGCCAGATGTGTGGAAGGGCAGTTGAAGGGGCAGCCAGGGTGCCTATCTCAAACTCTCCCCAAAACATTACAGGGGGTAGTAGGACTCCAATGACACCAATGACAAACCCACCAAAGAGACCGGATCTGACGGGGGTGTGATGCTCCTGCAGTTGCATCAGACAAACATTCAGGTCTTGCTGCTGCACCAGAATGATCAAAAGTTGAAGGGACCACATCTGCAAAAGCATTTGCACCACTGTGTAGCACATGTCTCAAACAATGTTGACAACATGACAAAGCAATGCAACAGGGTGCAGTGGCAGCATCAGGGCAAGCCAGAGAAATGTAAGTTGGTGGTATCTCCACAATGCAGACACACGTTTTTACTGTCCCCAGGCGTTTCTGAGTTTAGGTTCCAGTGTAGAGATGACTTTTCTGAATTGAAATAGACGTTTTGAGATAAAAAGAGCGACCAAAGGCTTACATGTAGTCCAACCCAGCTGACCAATTTCACAAAGGCGTGATGAATCTTCATGAACAGTATCGCAAAGAGAGCAGCAATGACGCCGACCACAGCGCCAAGCAGAACATGGCGGAAGTCGACGTGGAAGTGTGGTGCTGCTTTTGTGAACACCCAGATGGCGCCAAATGGGATTCCGGACAGTGCACGGAAGACCACCAGACACAATGCACCAGTGCCCACAGCATAGGTTGCTATCTGCATGTGCATGTACACACTGCTTGCATGGGTGCAAGTCCTGTTGAGCTATGTTGCAATAAGCAGTTTGTGACAAAGCACATGACTGCTTGAATAGCTGTGGCAGCAAAACCAGTGTGCACAATGTTGTGATGCAAGGCAGCACAAACACACCTCATAGAACTGCATGCCTGATCTGTGCAACACCTCCAGCGCAAACAATGATCCTGCAGCAACACGTCACAAAGTTGGTGAGCATGCAAGACAGGCACCGATGCTTTGCCTGTATCCCAGACGCAACCACGCAGTAGGCAATGAGGCAGCAACATGTAAGCTGTGTCTTACCTCCCAAGGCAACACCAAAGAATGCTGCAAGTCCAGCAGTCATGCCTGCATGGTTCAAGAGGGGTCAGGCAGACAGGCCTGTGTGATGATGCTCAGGCTACGTTGTTTACAGGACAGCTAAGAGCAGAGTGAGCTAGCGCACTGAAGGCAGGCAAACATACCTAACAAGGCACAATTCCTCAGCTTTTGCCCCTTATACCGCAGAACACTTTTGCCAAACCAACTGCAGGTGGCTCCACACAGTGCTAGAAGGGGTGCCTCCGGTCCCAGTGAACCACCAGCAGCTATGCTGAACGTAGAGCATAAGAACATTGAGGGTGACTTGTTAATGGATATGTAGCCCTGCTCGTGAATGTCGCGAACTGTGTCAGGCAAGTCTCCCGGAGATCCGAGGAGCCTCTGGACCAATCCGGCGAGGAATCCAAAGGTGGTCGACAGCAGGACTGTGTATACCCAGGCGACCTTGCTCACAGCCGGAAACCATGACACATTACTCGACAAATGGGTGAGCGCCGGTGCTACAAGCTTTTCTGGCGCGATCTCCCAAGCAAGATGTACAACGGCCTCAAAAAAGCTGTTATAAAGCCACGCGACGACTCCAGTCCCGCATCCAAACATTGAAACTAGCAAAAGCATTTTCTTCGGGGTTAAATCTTGCATGCTTTGGCGAAAAGCGCGCAACGATGCAGTCGCCTTTCGTCGCATTGGTGACACATGTTGCTCCCCACCGACCGGCAAAAGGGGATCTTGCATCGCGGAGTCTCCCATGTTGCCTCTAGTTGACAACATAGCAGAACAGCGGAGTGCACAACCGTTTCTGTTTGACCATTTTTTTGTGCCCGCAAACCCACGTGCACGTGACTACTAAGGGGTAAATTACGCATCCCGAGCGGGCCGGCAAAGGGTTCGCCATGCGAATCACGTTGCCGAAAGCAAGCCTTACGCCTGCACAAATCCAACACAACCTTGGATCAGGCGACAATGCCTTGCACTGCACCGAAAACGGCCATGTAGGCAAATACATATACTGGCCATGTAGGCAAATACATATACCGGTATTTGCGAAGGCACGCCTATAGGGATTAACAGTATTAAATAAAAGCTTCTCAGCTTATGAGCTAGGTACGTGCAGCACAAGTCTTGTATATATCAATTGCGTGAGGGATATATGATATCATATATCAAACACCACATGTAGCTTGCTACACATTGCCACAAATCTTATGGGCCCTAGATTTTGAGTTGTGCTCTGACC
>JAABUW010007030.1_pt1 | contig 13762 bp, 11 predicted proteins | sample 5560081 | NCBI WGS metagenome assembly JAABUW01 (sample SAMN10711882, study PRJNA513363) | rock metagenome | isolation source: Antarctica rocks | place: Antarctica: Victoria Land, Knobhead sud
AGCTTCTTAATTGTTCGTCTCGACAACTATCTAGATCTATCTAGATCTTGATCTACCTCTTATTCTCGACACGATTCTCTGAGCCATCTGTGGTGGCCCAGAGAAACCCACCCGCCGACGGCTGGCGGGGCCACCCCCGGTCAATCCGCCACCGCCTCGAAATTCACAAAGGCGTTCTCTGACCGAGAACTTTCTATGACGAAAGGTGTAGAGCCGACCGAGGCAACTTCAACGGTTCAAAAATACTGGGAAAATATGAAGATTCGACTCAGCAAATGAGCTCGAAGATATTGAGGGTTTTGGCTGCTCGGTCTCCCAGCTGCCAGCATCTTTCCCCGCCCGAATCAATTTCTGCGCGCTGACTATCTCACATACTTTGAGAGGCATAATTGTAGCTCAATGTTGGTTGAATTCGGGCGCAAATCAAAACGGGGACTTGGCGAAAAAAAAAAAAACTCAGCAATCTTTGCGCACTTTCTCGTCGCAGTACCGTTGAGCAACCACGCGATTGAGAGAGACATGATCCATGACATAATTGATGCGCTCGACGATACGATTTCAACGCCGTTACACTCTATTTCATCCGACTTTATTCAAGTGCGCTGTCGTCGTCATGTACAGTCGAATGTTCAAGTTTTTGAAGTTTCATTGCGGGAACGCTAAAAGATTGCCGATTTCGAGCTTCATCAATAAACATAGATATAAAGCGTCAAGCGTCAAGCTAAAACATTAGTTTCCCGCTTGATGCTTTATACCTATGCTGATTGGCAGAAAATCTACTGTTCTTTCAGTAGAGGTTTTCTCAATACGCTTGTCGAGAAATAGAATGATGAAGCATTCATTAACTGTATCGTTGAGCAATCACGAGACTAAGAGAGATATGATGTTGAACACAAATCATGCGCTCGATGATACGATTTCAACGTCGTTACACTCTATTTTATTCGACTTTATTCAAGTGCGCTGTCATCATCATGTACAGTTGAATGTTCAAGTTTATGAAGTTTCATTTCAGATACGCTAAAAGCTTGTCGATGTTGAGCTTCATTAATAAACATAGATATAAAGCATCAAGCATTAAGCTAAAACATTAGTTTCTCGCTTAATGCTTTATATCTAGATTAATTGACAGAAAATCTACTGTTCTTTCATGCATTCTTTCTTCATCAACAAACAAAGCAGTCAGATGTTTTCTTTCTTGTTTATCAACTTCAATCATGAGTTGTCGTGTCAAATTGATCATCAACAAGCGCATCGATCAATCATTGAGACAAGACAAATATGAGATCAGACACAGACAGACATATGTCATTAACATCGTTGATGTCAATGCTGTTTCTTTCAAATCATCTGCTCTCTTAGCAGATGATGCTTTCTTAGCAGACAATGTTCTTTTAGCAGATGATGCTCTCTTAGCAGACGATGCTTTCTTAACAGATAATGCTCTCTTAGCAGATGATGCTTTCTTAGCAGACAATGCTCTTTTAGCAAACGATGTCTTCATTGAGAATCAATCATCTTCATTCTCTTCATCAGTTTCATTGACATCAGTTTCAGACTTTGTCTTTGTGACTAAGTTATCTTTAATCAGTATTGTGTGTATCTAAGTCTATCGTGATCAATCTGATTGAATTGATTATCAGATTCTTGCTCAATACATGCTCATCATTCAATCTTCTTCTTCTTTTTGAGTCTATTTATCAGTGATTGACATCAACTCAATTTTAATCTCATCTTTGCTTCAATTATCATTTGCAGATACTTGAACATCAATCTCTTCATTCATTCTCAATGAAGAAATCATCAATCGCTTTTTCACTCATCTTTCAACTTCGTTCTTGCACGTTTTATGTGATTTCATTGCTTTCTTTTCATCTCAATCTTGCACTTCTTCAGTATCACTCTTCATGATTACTTTGCACATCTTCACATCTTTATCTGATGACTCATCTTCTTTATTCTCTTTCTTGATGAGTAATAGTTTCATCTTCAAGAGTAATAGTTTCACATTCAATCATCATTTAACATCATCATCAGCTCAAAATGCTTCAGTCATCAGCGATCATTCAATGCTCTTTATATTGAGTTTCTTCTTCATTAATGAAAAGCATGATTTTTTCGCTCAATCGTTCTTCATCAATAGCTCTCAGACTTCAAGTGTTGCATCAATGATCTCAAACAATCAATGCTTCATAATTGCAAACAAAGCAAATGAAGATAGAAAGAAGTGACTCAAGCGAGTCAATCATTGCTTGCATCACGCATGAGCATTGAATTGCTTCTGTGATCAATTCATTATTTCAAATGTTAAACATGATTAACTGATATTTTCAAATTTTGAAAATCATTTGAATTCTATCTCGTTGCAGTATTCTCTTGCGAAAATGACTGCATTCTGACATTGACAGTTGCTTTTCTTCTTCAGAAACTCGATTTCAGCTTCGCTACATAATTTGAGTTATCGCTGCAACATGATAATCAACATGATGATTTCACATTCATTCAGTGAAAGACTTTACTGATCAAAGATGATGATTTCTCATCGAGTTTCAGTCTTTGAAGTTCGAAGAAATGCTTTCTTGCATTCTGCAAGTCTGCAAAGTCTCAAATTATGCAAACATGAGATGTTGACAGTTTTCTCGCTTGTGTCATCACTTTGACAGTTCATAAAGATGACTTTCAGCTGATGTATTGATCTTTCTACCTGCAACGTATCACGCAAAATCAGCGAGTGCTTTTCAATGATTATGCAATTCACAAATTGAAACAGCTACAAATTGAGCACAACATCATGTCAAAGAGAAGTAATTACAACTGTTATCTGATTCTGTCACACATGTCACTAAATCATGATGAAAGTACTCATCTTCAATCTGTCATTCAAGCTGTCTGAATCAATGAAATCGTACTTTTTATCTTGAGAGTCAGCTGTTTTCTTGACATTCTACAGCATCATTCTCGTTCATTTATTGATGTCATGATGAAGATCATGATCAAGAAGAAAATTCATTTACAAGACAGCAACACTTTCATTGATCTGTGATACATTGTTTCAAATTGTTTCTTGCATGCTTTCTGAACTGAAATTCTTTGACGCTGCAATTGAAGATGAGAAGATCAGATCTCAATGTAAATTGAGTTTCATGATTCATTTTTGATTATCATCGCGCATGATCTGAAACTGCAGATCAAACGTGATACAACATTCAAGACATAAATCGACTTTGTACAGCATCTGCAGCAGTGTTTTCACTGACATTTCAATAACTTTTCTTCTCAGAACTGCTGACTTGACTTCGAAAATGAGAATATATCTCTGACAACTCATCATGATTTCATCATCATCTTATTACGAAAGATCATCTGTCTTCGTGACAGAAGTCATCAGTTTCGTTGTCTCATTCATGTTTCAATGCTTATCATCACACAGATTTTTTTCTGAACATTGACGTGTAATGTCAGTACTGCGTTGATAAAACTGAGAGAATCAAATGACTTATGTCATCATGAACAGATGATCTTTCACAAGATGTACAATTTTCACAAAGATCTGTGAGTTACTTCAATGAAGAAACTTCAACTTTTCAAAAACATTCAACTTGAAGCGCTAAAATACTTATAAACTCTGTTGAATTGATGATATGTGATCAGCAAGCAATTCAATTCGCGAAAATGAGAATGATTGATCAAGATTCTTCAGCAGATCAAGAATTGCATTAGTGTTGCACTTTTCACTTTCATGAACATCAGCTTCAACATGCAACAAGAATATTGCATTTGATGAGATCTGTTTCAAACTCTGAATCTTAATTACATTGATTTCATTAATGTTGAATTGACGTTCTCAGTTGAATTGATTCTCAACAGTTTCAAAGATGAAGCATTCAATATTGAGTCATCATCGCTCATTTGAATTCTTAGATGATCAAGATTGATCGCGATCAACTCAAGCATACAGACTGTCAAGTTAAGTTGACAAAAGAAAAACAACAGAAAGATTTGCACTTCTTCTGTTGCAAATCATGAGAACTCAGTCGCGACTGCATCAAGTCATAAATCATACTGAGTTCTTTTCACAAAGAAAGTTAATCTTTTCATTGTCAAAGAGCTGAATTAATGATTGTTCTGTGTGAAGATTTTCATGTCATGCTCACGTTAAGATTCAAACAAGCTTCAATCAGCATTTGAGAAGTTACAGCTGATCAATGAGATCATGATCAGCACACTTATTTAAACTCTTCGCTTGAGTCTTAATATTAATGACTCATTCACTCAATCAACAATGTGACGAAAGTTCTGAAAATTGAAAGAAAGATGAAGAAAAAATTGATCTTTAAGCTGTAATTCTCAATTTGATCAATCAATGATGATAAATCTCAATTTTCAGACTTCTCTTGATTAATATGATCTGACCTGATTTCTTTGTGACTTGATTGAATGAAACTGTTCATTAAGATTCATCTTTCAAGTCTTGCAATGTCTTTTTCTTGCACATTGCAATTCATTTCAGATCTCGTTCATCAAAGTCATCAACATACAAGCTCATCTGACTCATGAGAATCAGCTTGCAGAACTGTTTCAAGAATTTCTGTAGAAACGACATGATCATCTCACTCGATCGAAAAAATATAAACAAGTTATCACAGAAACTTTCATCATCAACGTCAATCTTATGATTCAGACTTACATTCAAGATATATTCAATCTGTTGATTTTACAAATGATAACAGATGATGATCTTTCTGAATTCAGAATTAATCATCAAGCTCATCTCACTCAATTTCTTGCATTGCTCAATGCAAAGAAGATTTTCGATCTGAAGAGTTTAAGCTATGACATGATCACTTGACTTCTGAAAGATCAATCACAAATCACAATCTTCAAATCATCAACAAGAAAAGATAAAGAACAGTCTTGATTCAATGATACAAAGACAAGTCTATGATTGAAAAAACTACGCGCTCTCTTTATTAATGATGATTATATCATAATTTCATCTGTTTCTATTGACGAGAATAATTCAGCCTCATTCGTTACAACGTCGAAGCTTTGCAAATAACACAATGCTTTGTTTTGACAGCTTAATCAACGTCTGCAATTGATGATTGATCGCGAACTGAGCATAGCATCTATCAATCACTACTCATTGTAAATCAAGAGTTTAGTGAATCTTGCTGCAAGCAAACTATGAATTATTTCTCACTACAGTCGCAAGCAGCTTGTCATAATGCAAACATCATTTCACTTTCATGATGCAGCTAATCATATCAAGATTCAGAATGAATCTTGTATGTAACAAATCAACTGATTTTTATCTCAACTGAAAGAAGAACTTTGAATTAACTTACATCAAGTCAAGTTCAAAATTGACATGAGCAATCTGTTTGATCGAAAAACAACAAAGCTCTTTGATGATACATTAAATCTCTGAAAGAATGTTGCAATTCAATCTTTTGTCAAGATTGAAAAGATACTTAAACAAGAATCTCTTCAGATTGCAATGATCATTCTCATTTCAGATCACAAACTTTCTCAAGATTTGAAACAATTCAATGCAAATTTTAGTCTATCACTTATTATTGAATTTGAAGAACAGCTTGTTAAACGTTTAAAAGTCATGAAGATCACGTCATTGAAGTTTATCAATGCTTCGTTGAACATGAAGAATTAAATTTTTCTGCTTCAGATTCAGATGTTTGTTTTTTGATCAAGTAGTTAAAGTGAACATTTTAGATTGCATGTGAAATGAGTTGCAAAGCTCTTTACATAAATAGTGATGCTGAAAATAAACTCACATCGCAAATATTTTCTGAAGTGATATCTTTCTTTCTTCTTTCACTTAGTTTTCTGAATGACATTTTATACATCATGACATCAATGACATTTTGCATCTAACAGTCTCAAGTTGATTAAGATCAACTTAAGACTTTACATTAAGAGTTCAATTTTAATGATTATTAGTTGATTGTAATCAATTAGAAGCTGCACACTGAAGATTCAATTAATCAAGCAGTCATTTATGTTTAAATCTTATCAAATACAATGAAGAAATCAACTAGCAACGTCTCAATATACGTTGATTTTATGTTAAAAGATTGATTCAATTATTATCATGTGCAAAGCATCTTGATTTAATTATGAATGACATCTATCTTGCTTATATGTTATAATAGTCAGTTGATCAAAAAGTAGAAAATGAAGTTGTACAAATATGAAAAAAATGACATGAATATCATGCACAGCAAATTTAAGACAAATAAATTCTAAGTCGTGAAATTCGAAGTTGTTGATATAATCTTGAAGAATTTCTGACTCAGAAACGATGAAAAATCATCATTTCATCATTCTCTTTAAACTTCAACAAGTTATATTGATTGATGATGATAACAATTCAATTCATTTCAGTCTGAGTCACATTTCACATTTCTCAATAAAGTTTACATCATTAATCTCATATATATCAGGTTGAAAGAGTTGAACTAGTTTCACAGTAAATCATGCATGCATTCAAATCTAAGTTGATTGCAACTGACTTAAAGATCATCATCATTCACTTCTTTTTGCAACATAAGATTCACTCACTTTTCATCTTTCAATTTCTTTCAATCTTCACAACTTCTTCTTTGCATGATATTTGCATCTTCATTCTAATTGCAAGCTGTTGCTTCAAGTTATGAGAGCTGAAATTAGCTAAAACATCTGTAAGTGCTTCATCTTGCTACTACTACGCTGATTAAGTCTGAAATTCAAGTGAGTAAAAATGATGATGATTAACTGAATAAAATGAGTTCAAAGTATCAAGCTGATCTTAATCAACTTAGATTTTATCTGAATGAATTAACTTTGATCTGATTATTTTAGCTTGATTTCAAGATTAAACAAATCACTTTTTCAAAAAAGCATCAAGCTGATCTCAATCAACTTAGATCAGATTTCAATGAAATAGCATAGACGTGATTTCTTCAAGCTTGACGTTGTTAGAAAGTTATACAAATCATTCTTTAAAAAGAGCATCAAGCTGACTCAAGTCAATTTAGATTCTATTTATTCTTATAATAATTAATGAAGATGAATATGCAAACGACAATTATAATGATTCTGATGATGATGTTGACTTAATGAATAACTTTGAAGACAGTGAAAACTCGACAGATGAGCATGAGAATGATTCAAAGAATTTAGAAAATGAAGAAAATGTTATCATGAATAGTCTTTCATTCAATCAATCAAAAGATAATGAATTAGTCAAGACAGATCTTTCTTCAAGAAAGAAGCATAATAATGCAGTTAAGTTCAACTCAGCAGCATTAATCTTAAAAAGCAGCTTAAACTCTTTGATTAAAAAGTTTAAAAAAGATAAGTTAAGCACAGTTTCTCAACTCTTGAAAGAATTGAAAGAATTCAAAGAACTCAAGAATGTTAAGAGATTTAAGTTGCTTAAGTCACTTAAACTATCAAAGTTTTTGCAGAAATGTAAATTTTACACATCAGTCAAGATGAAGAGTTACATTCAAAAAGTCATAAAAAAATCACTTGCAGATGTCAGAATCATATGAGATAACTTAAAGATTCTTAAACTCAATCTCACTGATTATCTGAGATTAGAAACAATCATCGATTTGCGAAATTTCTTAGAAACTAACTCAAAGATCACAAAAATAATGAAAAGATTCATTGAAAGTCAAGAGCAGTGATTTGACTTGACGAAAGATATGAAAAATGTTTTGCAATCAACTTTATGAAACTTCATCATGAATAAAGTCTTGTTAATTCTTCGCGAACTGAACAGAAGTTTATTACTCTCAATGTCATGATATTCAGACTCAGAAAAGCGATCAATTGTATCTTGACTTGTGATCATGTTTCAGCTTATTCAGACAGCATTGAAAGCATTTTCAGATCTCGACAATGTGACAATCATTAAACACTTGAGAAACATCAGCGAAAAAGATTGACACAAAGCATATTATATCATACGATGTTTCTGAAAATGTTGCAATGACTCAAGAAAAATGAAAGCAATTGAAAGCATTTTAAAACTTCAGAATAAATCAATGCATTTGTCACTTTATTTGACAAACATCAATCTTCATGATGTTGCAAAGATTGAAGTTCTTGAGTTGATCATGATCAACATAAATTTATTCAATCAAGAAAAGTCACAAATATCAATGAACAACATTGAATTTCTGAATGAACTTTTGAATTTTGAAGTCTTGTCAAAGAATGAAAAGATAAAGTGCATTGCAGTCATCAATGATGTCTTTGAGAAGTTTTTTTACAAAGTACTCAGTGATCTGCGAAAAATTGATGTGAACAACGTGCAATCTTCAATGAGTGAGAATGTTCAGATGAAACTGATTGCAGCAATGATAAAAAAAGTAAAAATAAAGTTATTATTTCTTTTTAAAATGATGATGATACTTAAGAATTGCAACATCAAGCAACAAAAACGTTTTGTCAAAGAATTCATAAACATGAAGAAGAAGAAGACATAACTTATAGCATTCAAGTTGCAACGAGAACACACTACGTAATTTCTCGCTCTTCAACAATGCATGAATTGCATATCAATAAAGATGTCATTCTATGATGTTACATGTTTGAAACTAAATCTTAACTTTAATCACTTGATATGCTTTCAATTTCTTGAGAAAGAATCATTTGAAAATGAAGTGAACAATGATGAAAATGCAAAATTAAGTCAGCAGATACTTGTATTTTATTTCTGACAAATCATTGACATGACATGAATCATCATCATGAAATTCAATGTTCTTAAAGATGACTTAATTGTCAACAACATAAAGTTAGAAAAAACAATTACTGTCTTGACATCTGTTGTTTTGATGATCAAGTTAAGAGTCAGAAATGATTTAAGTGACTTTCATAAACTCACTCTTATTGTGATTCTCTTAATCACAATGAGAATCTGAAAAGTTGAAATTCAGCAGTACTTCTTGAAGCTTATGATTCAATACTTTATGAGCTTTTTTGAAAAAAGCTTCATTGAGAAAAAAAATCATATGCTTGACGTTTCTATCTTTTATTCTCGACCGTCAGATGAGCATATAACGCTTTCAACTCTTCTCGACAACGATTGTCTTGACACGTTGATTCATCATATGCTTCTCGATCAATTTATCATATAGATCAAATTTCTACTAAATGTTCTTGAGCTCAATACTTTCTATGACATGAATCATAAAGTCGATTGAGATAACTTCAACGCTTCAAAAATTCTCGAAAAATACACAGAGTTAATGCAGCAAATGCATTCAAAAATATGAAGAGTTTAATTGACTTGATCGCTCAGCTGCTCTCATCTTTTCTCGCTCAAATTGATTTCAACACGCTGACTATTTCACATACTTTGAAAGACATAATTGTAGCGCTGATTCAGCTGAATTCAACGCTTCAGAAATAATTGAATAATGTCAAGATTTGATCTAGAAATCGAGATTGAAAAGATTCACTGCGCTGAGTGATCATCGTTTCTCTCGTAGTAATTCTTTTTCTCGCTTGAATCAATCTATGTGCATTAACTATCTCACATACTTTAAGAGACATGATTGTAGTTCTGAATTAACTGAATTCAATGTCGTTAAAATAATTGATTTATATCAAGGTTTGATTGAGTAAATGAGATTGAGAATGTTGATGCTTCAAGATCTATCTGTTTTCATCTATGCTCAGCTCTAGAAGCAGTGATCAGCTTTATTGAAAACTTTCAGCTTTATCAAAGACTTTCAGTTCTAAAAGCAGTGATCAGTCATAGCAGCAGTAATCAGCTTTATTGACGAAATGAATGAGTGAATTTGCTATTTGCTATCAAATTCTTCGCTCGAATCAATCTCGATGCGCTGACTATCTCACATACTTTGAGAAGCATAATTGTAGCTCTGAATCTGCTGAGTTCAATGCTTCAAAAATAATTGAAAAATATTCAAATTTGATCTAGTAATCAAGATTGAGAAGATTCATTGTGCTGAATGATCACTCATCTAGTAGTAATTCTATTTCAAATGAGTAATGATACTCAGCTTTAAATATCATTGTTTTTGAAGAGAAAATTAAGCGAGAACTTGAAAACAAAGAACTCAATATCATTGTTTTCAAAAACTGAGTATCATTTAACTTTCTGAATTGATTTTCTTCAAACTTTCAGATCTTATTTCTTTCAGTCAGCTGTATTCATGAACATAATATCAAACTCAACAACATCAAACTGCATTTTTAGAAAAATGTTGAACATTGAGATTTTAAAGAATTTTGCTAGCGCGAATCAGTTTGAACATCAAAATCATCAATTTTCCTCGCTTGAATTGATTTATGCGCGCTGACTATCTCACATACTTTGAAAGACATAATTGTAGCTTTGAATTAGCTGAATTCAATGCTTTCAAAATAAGTAAAAAATATTGAGATTTGATCTAGAAAATGAGGTTGAAGAAATTCATTGCGCTGATTGACTAATTCTTTGCCTGTCATCATCTTCTTTCATTTGAATCAACATATGTGCAATGACTATCTATCTTGTATTTTCAATCGTCATTGAGATCAATGATGCTTTCACTCGATCTCAATGATGATCATCTTGACACATCAATTCATCATTGACTCTTCAATCAATTCATCATCTGTCTTGAACTTCTACTAGACGCGCTTAAGCTTGATACTTTCTATGATGACAATTGTAGAGTTGACTCAGACGACTTCAACGCTGTCAAAATCATGGAAAAAGACGCAGGTTTAACTGCGCAAATGCAATCGAGAATTATTGACGGTTTTGAGAACTTGATCGCTCAGCTGTCATCATCTTTTCTCGCTTGAATCAATTTCTGCGTGCTGACTATCTTACATACTTTGAAAGACTTAATTGTAACTCTGAATCAGATGAATTCAATGCTTCAAAAATAATTGAAAAAATGTCAAGATTTGATTTAGTAAATGAGATTGAAGATGTTACTGCGCAGCTTGCTGCAACTCTTTCATCTCTTAGCATCTTCTCTCGCTTGAATCAATCTATGCGCATTGACTGCTTGATATACTTTGAAAGACATAATTGTAGCTCTGATTGAGCTGAATTCAATGCTTTAGAAATAATCGAAAAATATCAAGGTTTGACCTAGTAAATGAGGTTGAGAAGATTCACTGCGCTGGTTGATCGCTCACCTAGTAGTAACTCTTTCTTCGCTCGAATCAATTTCTGCGCGCTGACTATCTCACATACTTTGAAAGACATAATTGTAGCTCTGAATCAGACGAATTCAATGCTTCGAAAATAATCGAAAAATATCAAGGTTTGATCTAGCAGTCGAGATTGAGAATATTTCAATGCGCTGAGTGATTGAATTTCTTGCATAGCAGCAATTTCTTAATCAATACTGAACTTCATGCACTCACTATTTGACAAAACTTTCTACAACATACTTGTAGCTCTGAATCATCTGAATTCAAATCTTCAAAAATAATTAAATAATATTAAAATCTGACATAGCAGTCATTATTAAAAGTATTGCAAATGTTAAAGTTCAACGTTCAACATAGCAACGCTCATTGCACAATTGACGTAAAATCACTACAGTTCAACAAACAATGCTTTAAAAGAATAATTTTATATGACAAAGTTTTAATTTAAGCAATTATGATTTAAATAATATTAAACTCATTAAGTTTACTGCTTGCGTTGTAAATCAAAATGTCAAAGATCAAATATACATGTTCAGTTTTGATGTTCTGTGCAAGCTCTTAATTCAGCGCTACTTTAATAAATTTGCTTCATCTTTCTTTCAACTTCATATCTTGTTCAACATCAGAACATCATTGACAAGCTACATACAACGCACTCAACAACGTTGCTACAGCATTCATATTACTTGTGTTTAATTATCAAAGCTACATATATTAATTGAGATTAAATTTACAACGTTACATCTTGTGTACATGATTTGACATGTCTGTACATAATGAGCTCATCAACGACGCAGCAATTGATCGAAGTCAACGCGTAAGATCTGCATCACAGTAAGTAAATATAATAATACATGTAATAATAAAGCATTATATATTAATTTATTGAATAGTAACTCAACGTCACATACACAGAACGCAGCTGAGTGTATTTCTTTCTCTTTTCTATTCTATTATTCTAAGTTTTCTTTGTTACTTTGTTCAGAATGTCATATTGCTTTGTTTTCTGATACTTTTTCTTCTCACGTCAAATCTCATTACAAACAGCATGCAGAAAAAGAAAAACAGCGAGAACTTCTTTTACAAATTTCATCTCTTTCATTGTTCACTGCTGCAAAAACATTCGCTTTGATACAATAATCATTAATGACTTTGTTTGCTTTTTCAGAGCTTGATGTTCATAAAAATGCATTTTCTTGCAATTTATGTCATTAAGTTTTGATGAATAAAGAAAACATGAAAAAACATTGTTCAAAAAATCTATCTTGTATTCTTGATCATCATCGAGATCAATGATGCTCTCACTTGATCTTGACGATGATCATCTATCTTGTATTCTCGATCATCATCGAGGTCAATGATGCTTTCACTCGATCTCGATGACAATCATCTTGGCGCGACGATTCATCATCGACTTTTTCGATCAATTCGTCATCTGCCTATCTCAAATGAGTAATGATACTCAGTTCTGAGTATCATTGTTTTTGAAGAGGAAATTAAGCGAGAACTTGGGAACAGAGAGCTCGATACCATTGTTTTCGAAGGCTGAGTATCATTTAACTTCCTGAGTCGATTTTCTTCAAACTTTCAGGTCTTATTTCTTTCAGTCAGCTGTATTCATGAACATAATATCGAACTCAACGGCATCAAACTGCATTTTTAGAAAAATGTTGAACATTGAGATTTTAGAGGGTTTTGCTAGCGCGGATCAGTTTGAACATCAAAACCATCAATTTCCCCCGCCCGAATTGATTTATGCGCGCTGACTACCCCACATACTTTGGAAGACATAATTGTAGCTCTGAATCAGCTGAATTCAATGCCGTCAAAATAATTGAAAAATATCGAGGTTTGACCCAGGAATCGGGGTTGGGGAGGTTCACTGCGCTGGTTGATCGGTTCCCCGCCTGTCATCACCTTCCCCCGCCCGGATCAATCTATGCGCATTGACTACCTCACATACTTTGGGAGGCATAATTGTAGCTCTGATTGAGCTGAATTCAATGCTTTCAAAATAATTGAAAAATATCAAGGTTTGACCTAGTAATCGAGGTTGGGGAGACTCACTGCGCTGGTTGACCGCTCACCTAGTAGTACCTCTTCCCCCGCCCGGATCAACATATGCGCGCTGACTACCTCACATACTTTGGGAGGCATAATTGTAGCCCTGAATTAGCTGAATTCAATGCTTCAAAAATAATCGAAAAATATTGAGGTTTGACCTAGAAAATGGGGTTGGGGAGGTTCACTGCGCTGGTTGACTGGTCCCCCGCCTGCCACCACCTTCCCCCACCCGAATCAACATATGCGCAATGACTACCTGACATACTTTGGGAGGCATAATTCTAGCTCTGAATCAGATGAGTTCAAATCTTCAAAAATAATGGAAAAATATTCAGATTTGACCTAGTAATCGGGATTGGGGAGGTTCACTGCGCTGGATGGCCGCCCACCTAGTAGTAACCCTTCCCCCGCCCGGATCAACATATGCGCAATGACTACCTGACATACTTTGGGAGGCATAATTGTAGCTCTGATTGAGCTGAATTCAATGCTTCAGAAATAATTG
>JAABUW010007032.1_pt1 | contig 13762 bp, 12 predicted proteins | sample 5560081 | NCBI WGS metagenome assembly JAABUW01 (sample SAMN10711882, study PRJNA513363) | rock metagenome | isolation source: Antarctica rocks | place: Antarctica: Victoria Land, Knobhead sud
CCACTTGTATGTGAGTGGGTAGTGGGTGGGTCTTGTATGTCGCACTGGTCAAAATCCCCCAAGCGTTGCCACGGCCTCCTCGTAAGGCCCAGAAGTACTCAGGGTCGGTGTACTCATTTAGCACAATATGCTCTCCGCAAGGGGTGACGATGGTGGCTTCTAGCAAGTTGTCTGCTGCGAGACCGTAGAAGTGTGAAAATGGAGAGTGACCACCTCCGAGGACGTAGCCACCAACAGCGCCAACACTGATCGCAGAGCCGCCAGCAATTGTGACGTTGTGTACATCTGCATCTCGGTACACATCCAACCATTCTTCGCCGGCTTGTAGAGTGACCGCCGAAACGCCGCCAAAGTTTGAAGGTGCGTTCTGAGGGAAAAATACACTGTGCCACTCCCGGCCTCGGAGATTGTGCGTCCAGATAGCAAATGAGCCGTCACCACTTGGACGGCCAAGATGATCATGCCCAGTGTTCTTGACCGTCAGCAACAAGTCGTGCGTGGCGGCAAAGCGCACTGCGGCTTGAATGTCTCCGACTTCTCTGGCATCCACTGTCATGGCCGCAACCAAACCTTGCTGGCACGATTCGTCAGGATCAGTCCATGGGAAGCATTGCTCGTCGCCAAGCTCCCAGATAATAGCTGAGTAGCTGCCGATCTGATCGGTGCGCCAGGTTCCGTTGGTCCAATTCGATTTGACGTTCTCGCATGCTCCGCTATCAAAGTTGGGCCTGTGACAGGAGGCCGCAGGTGGTCGAGAGGTGATCAGCCGGCCGGAGATGGTCGAGTTGAATCTGCTCCATTCGGAAGAGGAAGGCCAGCAGTCGTCATGTGCCGTGCACCTCTTACGAGCAGATGCTAAGAGCCCCTGCGCATCGGCAGGAGCTCCAATAACTTCTGAGATGAGCGAGCTGAAACATAGCAGTCGACTGAGCGCAGAATGCATTTTCGTGAGCGAAAGAACCAAAATGTACTTACCTGAGAGTTGGACTGAGACTATTCTGATATTTATGGACTTGTTGAGTGCCGTTCAGGTGGCTCGGAATGGTGTGGAAGCACGCAGGATCTACGTCCCGCGCTCGTTCCAGTCCTTGGCCATATATTGGCATTGAGGGCACTTCCAGCCGTTACCGATGCTGGATACACAGGCTATGGTGACACCACGCCCTCAGAGACAGTTCAATTCATCTTTCTACAGCCGAATGGGACCGATGAAATGCTTGACAAGGCAATCGAAGGTAGGTAGGATCTCCCCTAGTCTTACCACACAGACTAATTGTGCTTTTCGCTTCAGCCTTCAGCGGCGTTATAGCGATGGACGGAGCCAATGGCATCAGCGTTGCTGTTGGCAATATGACCTTCGCAACATGGATGGGCTATGCTGAGGTCTTCGTTACCCATCCGAACATCGCTACCAACATTCAGGATGCAAGTCGGCTGTTGACCGCTGAAGTGCTGACTGAAAAGGCAGGAGAGATCGTCGATCTGGCATTGCGGTATCCCGACATGAGTGCAGGGCATAACTTTAGTAAGTCATGAACTCTACACTAAAGCGCAGGCAACTCTGACAGCAGGTTAGTTGGCAAAGTCAACCCCGCAGTGCGGGCCAAGACATCAGTCCATCCGGTGTGGGCGGATGCTCGTACAGTCTTCAGCTTAGGTCTGGACTGGTCGAACGACGCAAGCGCTTCGGAGAAGAAGCGTCTAAAAGAGCAGCTTGTCCAGGCCAGTCTTGAGCTAGAACGAATCGTCGGAATTGACGGCGGTACATACATCAACGAGGCCAACCCCTACGAGCCGCACTGGCAGGCCGCCTTCTGGGGATCAAACTACGAGAGCTTGCTGGAGATCAAAAGACGGATTGACCGAACGAATTTGATGGTGTGCAACAGATGTATTGGGACCGATTTCGTCTACAACCCATGAGGTCGCAGCCTATAGCACTCGACTCCAAGCTCTTTCCCACGACAGCAAGCAGGTGCATTGGTATGACAATGAGATTTTACCCTTTGCTCCAATCTCTGTCCTGGACTCCAGCCTGTTCTTTCTTATCAGCAAACCTTCTCTCCTGCACGTTCTTTCTTATCAGCAAACCTTCTCTCCTGCACGTTCTTTCTTATCAGCAAACCTTCTCTCCTGCACCAGGCGCTGCTTCCGCTAGGACATGTGTGCCACTTCTTTGCACGGCCGCCAACTAGAAGATGGAAGAACGTGACAAACAACTGCTTGCTCCCTATATAAGGAGCTGGTGATACCATACCAGCGTAATCTATCAGCGCCATGGACGAAAAGGAGCCCGAAACGAGCGTCCACCAAAACGAGCTCATCACCAGTCGCACCGAGTTGTTGAAAGGAGAAAAGTACAGCGATCTTATCATCAAATGCGATGGTCAAGGATGGCGCGTCCACAAGGCGGTGATGTGCTCGACATCGTCTGTGCTGGCAACGGCGTGTGATATCGAGATGAAGGAAGGCATCAGTGGTGTGATCGACCATGATACATTCGATGCAGCCACAGTGGGTCGGATGATTGCATACGTGTACAAGCGAAACTACAGCGTCGAGACCGAAGACGAGGTTCTCGCCGCATCCCAGTTGCCAGCGGCATACAATGAGGAGCCCGAAGTGCCAAAGGGTATCAACGAAGTTCTCATCGCTCACGCCAACGCTTACGCTATCGGAGAGTACTACCACATCCCGACGCTCAAAGCATTCGCAGTCGAGCGCTTCGATGCTGTTTCGAGGCGTGGCCTCCAAGCCGACGGCTTCGTTGATGTGATCAAAGCGGTCTGGACACAGACAGATTCCGGCGACAAGAAACTACGAAGCTGTCTTCGCGATTATGCATATTGTCACCGATTCAAGTTGGCGCATGATGAAGCATTCGGGCACAGACTGGCCGACGAGGATGGTGTACATGCGTTTACAGTTGAGCTGTTCCAGCACACGGTGCAAGAGCAGGTGGCCATGCGCAATCGCACGTGGAGCGATGAAAACCGTGAGGCGGTCATCGCACTGCGTAAGCGAATATCTGCTGGTATCTCACAGCAAGCAGAGGCAGGTGCAGGTGACTAGATGAGATCAGGCCGGTGTCGACAGTTCAGAAGGGAGGTTCCTAGCTTTTGATATCAACAAGCCATGCTGACAGGGGGGTCTTACATCAACGTCAATGGAAAAGTGTTACTGTTCAAGAGCTGTGTCTGGAGAATACCTTTGAGCCTCTGACACGATCGTCCTCCATAGCAGTCTTCCGTTGTGTCCGTTCGGATAGAGATTGATCGTTGTTGATACTTACTTTCGCGTTTACTCACCTCCATGTTCCCGTCTCAATCTGGCCAGCAATGAGTATCTTTTAACCACATCGCCAACCAAACTACCAGCTGCACCGTGACATCATGGAAACAAGGGCCAGCGATAGCCGAAGGAAAGAGGAGATGGTAGTAAAAGTAACAGAATCACCATCAAGTGTTGCCCTACCATACCATAAAAAAACAAAAATGGCGTCGTCCAAACCCTTCGTCCCGGCCCTAGACGCCCAGAACGGGGACCCAGATAAAGACACCATATACGACTTCCCTCGTGACCTAGTAGGCTATGGCCGCCACCCTTCCCATCCCCATTGGCCCGGCGATGCGAAGATAGCTGTGAGCTTCGTCATAAACTACGAAGAAGTACCACCTCCCCTCACCTTCCCTCCCTTTCCACCCTTAACCCCACTGACGCACCCCCAGGGCGCCGAGCGCAGCGTATTGAACGGCGACGCCCAAAGCGAGTCCTCCCTGCACGAACAATCTGGCGACCGCCCCGGCCGCATAGGCGAACGCGCCATCAACGTCGAAAGCGACTACGAGTACGGTTCGCGGGTCGGGATCTGGCGGCTGCTGAATCTGTTTGAAGCTCATAAAATGCCCATCACCTGCTTCGCCGTCGGTCAGGCGCTGGAGAAGAACCCGGAGGTCGCGATGGCGTTGATGAGTGGTGGACATGAGGTGGCTAGTCATGCGTATCGGTGGATTGACTATCATGGTAAGTTGAGCTTTTTGTGGTTTGTTGAAACGAGGGGAGGGCTAATGAGAGTGTAGCAATGGAGCCAGAGATAGAGAAAGAGTATATTCAGCGCCAGCTGAATACTGTGAAGGGGTTGACGGGGGAGTACCCGGGGGGTTGGTATTATGGTCGGTTGTCGCCGCGTTCGAGGGCGTTGGTGTGGGAGGTGTATAAAGAGCTGGGGACTCCGTTGCTGTGGGAGAGCGATTCTTACTGCGATGACTTGCCGTATTGGGTCGACGTACCTGCGGAGAAGGATGTTGAGAAGCCGGAAGGCATGTTGATGATTCCGTACACGTGAGTACTCCTACATTCTGCGTTCGCCACTTGCTGATTTGCTTCTAGGTACGACAACAACGACCTCAAGTTTCATAGCACGACAGGTGCCTTCTCGCCACAGGCGTTCTTCGAGTATCTCCAGTCTGCCTTCGATGTCCTGCTCGCCGAAGGGTACGCTGGCACACCGAAGATGATGACCATTGGCCTGCACTGCCGCATCATTGGCAAAGCTGGCCGATTCATGGCTCTCAAACGCTTTGTCGAGTATCTGTCGTCCAGGCCGCAGGGTGAGGTGTGGGTGACCAGACGGGATAGTATTGCAAGGCATTGGAGAGAGCAGTATCCGTACCAGAAGGGCAAGATGTAGACGAGCCGATACTTTGGCCATCGATAGTGTCCCACCCAATAATCTTTTTCCGTTCGTCGTGAGAGCTGAGTGGAGTCGTCGTTCCAGTATATTTGTTCGATATTCATCGGAACCAGCTCGACCACCCCTGATCCCTCGCAGTCTGACTCTTCCCTGGCTCCACCACTTTCGTCGCCTCCAGTATCTCCGGCCTTGGGTGCTCTGCCTGCCGGTCTCTGTTCACCGTAACTTCGGTATCTTGACCCTGTTGCTCCATCGCCAATCGATGAGCGCGCCTCGCCAAACGTTGCGATTTTAGTCTCTCAAGCTCCTCTCTGATCTCATCCTTCTCGTATGGTATTTTGTTCGCTTCGTCCTCCTTCGGCCAGAAGTCGGGTACCTTGAACCTTGAGTCCAGATTGGTGCCGAAGTAGTACATGATGCCGATGGGGAACATGATGTACATTCCGAACTGTTACATTGTAAGCCATTGATGCTGCAGGATGGCCGTATGATCGTACTTTGAAGACCTCGAGATTGGGGCCTCCCATGATGGCGCAGATATAGAAGGTTTATCTAAGTGGTAAATTATCGTTGTTAATGATGCAGACGCGGTTTTGCTAATCACATTCAACTCATATACCTTCATCGTGTGACGTTCTCGATTCTCGGTAAGTTCCGAGATGACTTGGCTCAGGACAGCTCAATGCTGCCTCGGTATCTTTCTGTGAGCGGCAGTGAACGACTCCAACAACACCTCCTCACACGGGTATCGTATGCATGACTAGATCACTCGCCAGGTAGGCATTGTAAGCACATCTCCTCGACCTTCTCCAACTCTCCAATACTCGCTCCTCAATCATCTCTGCTCTCAATATCTCCCACATCTCTTCCTCTCGAACAATCAACATATAGCAACAACAACACCTACGATAAACAACATGGCAGACTCCGTAGTAACCCTCGAGTACCGCAAGAATGAACGCGGCAACATCGCCCTCATCACCCTCAACAACCCAACAAAGCTCAACGCCATGACCCAGGACAACTACTACACCCTCTCCCAATACCTTCGTGAAATCGCCGACCGCCCGGACGTCTACATCACCGTCCTCACCGGTAAAGGCCGCTTCTTCAGCGCGTACGTCCCGCTCCCTCCCCTACCGCAACACCCCTCTTCTCTCCCCACTAACACGCCTCCCAGCGGCGCCGATGTAACCGTCCCCCGCCCCTCCTCCACCTCAGAAACCCAATCAGAACTCTACCGCACCTCCCTCCGCAACTTCGTCGCCGGCAACCTCAACACAACCCAAGCCTTCTACACCCACCCCAAAATCCTCGTCATCGCCCTCAACGGCCCCGTCATAGGCCTCTCCGCCGCATTGACAGGCTTCGCAGACTTCATCTACTGCACACCCCACACCTACCTCTTGACCCCCTTCTCCTCCTTGGGTCTCGTGAGCGAAGGCGGCGCGAGCATAGGATTCGTGCAACGGATGGGGCTGCCGAAAGCGAATGAAGCGCTGATAATGAGTAAACGGCTTACGTGCGAGGAACTGGTGTCCTGCGGGTACGTGAACAAAGTCTTCGGCACCAAACCGACCGAGCAAGAGAAATTTCTCGACCTGGTCCTGAAAGAGGTAGATGATCGGATGGGACCGCATCTTGTTCCGGATTCTTTGACGAAGATAAAGGCGTTGATTCGAAAGCCTTACAAAGATGCGCTGGATGCGCAGGGGGTGGCGGAGGTGTATGGAGGGATAGAGGTGTTTATGAAGGGGATCCCGCAGGAGGAGTTTCGCAAGATTGCTAGTAAGGAGAAGAAGCATAAGTTGTAGATACATACTGTGAGTCGCGGAAAGTGGTGTTGGGTATCTATCTGTCTACTCTACCACGTAGTCTGCGATGTCGAATTTCAAGCTCCGAGCCAGACTTTGCACATACTCCCATCGTACGGAGGTGCCGACTTTCCATTTGCTGCCTGGTTCCAGGGGATCTGCGCTACCGATGCCGCCGCTTCTAATCAGTAATTTGAGTCCGGCGAGTGTGGCGATTTGGGTGTAGATGTCGATCGTTGTTCGAAGGTCGTGTGGCAGGATGGCGTGCAAAATCGCAAGTACTCTGTCCAGCGTGAACTGCGAAGGTGCGAGCAGATGTCGTGGCACCGTACGCTTCTGACTCGGACGACCTCCAGAACGAGCAGTCCCTCCGCCTTTCTTCCTCCGCTTGCGGTCGGTGGATTTCATGAAGTAGAGCGCATCGAATCGGGGTGGGTTGAAGGAAGCGAGGTATGCAGCTATGAGCAGCCATTTGGCGTGGTAGGGCAGTTCATGCTGGATTGCCGGTTTCGAAGTCGGTGTGTCCGCAGAAGTAGTGACAGGAGCAATAATAGAGTCAAGCAGCACACTCTCATCCTGAAATAGCTTCCTCTGATTCACAACCAGCCGGCTGAAATCTCGCGTCCCGAAGTCTCCTTTGACGATCGGCGCCACAAACGGTCTCCATAGCTTATTGCACACGTCCCGGAAGCTGACGAAGTCCCGAGCGACGTTTTGGCCTAGTGAATCCCAGACTGCGGCGCAGAACCGTGGCCATAGCCATGTCTTGTCTTCTTGATGTGTCTCGTCGTCGTATTCGAGCTCGGCCGGCGGAGCGTCAACGAAGATGTCTGCAGGGTTGCGAGAGAGGATGGCGAGGGACTGCGGGCGCGTGTAGGAGGTGAAGTGGATATGCGGGACGCCTGCTTGGTGTAGGAAGCGAGGGGGTGGGTGCTGGACTATGAGGACGGTTGTGAGGTTGGGAATCTGGATCGCCAGGTCAGCTCGAGCCGTAGATCAGATGAATGGGTATCGTACAAACTCTCCCAATCTCGCCAAAGCAGGTAGAAGCGTAGGCGGAGCATCCCTCTGCTTGTCCACCCTATCGAACACCAGCACGAACTTCTTCTTGCCTTCTAGCAGCCGTTGGAGGTGCACGACGAGCGCGCTGATGCTCTCGCACCGCCCGTTGTATTCCTGCGCATCTTCCTCCTCTGCTAGACTCTGGTGTACCGCAGCCACTGTCCTCTCCAGCAGATGTCGTCCTGTGACACACTCTCGACATCGAACGATCGCATGCCGCAGCGTCGTAGCTTTGAGGTATGATCGCACAATATCGCTTTTGCCAGTCGCACGTGGCCCGTAGATAGTCAGAATTGAGGGATTGTTGCGTGTGGGCTGTTCCTCAATCAGCTGCTCGTTCACGGACGAGATGAATATTGCTCACGGAAAGCAGAGAAGCCAGCCGCGTGATTTGTGTTTCCCTACAGGGCCACTGTTCCGTCAACATGAGCATCAGCTCGTCTGGCAGTAGTGGTATGCCCATGGTCGTGTATGTGTTGCTTGTTCTACAGGTGCGGTCGTTGATCTTTCTCGCGGTCGCGGGGTGACGCGCCGAGTTCACGCTAAGAAACATCCACTATACCCAACAAGGAAGGAGCTCTAAAATGATTTACGAATGAACATCCAGCGGTGGAGACGACATCGTACAACATTATGACATTAAGCTATCTGCTGATGCGACTCCTATGCAAGCGTTCGCTCATCGCTCGCTCAAGTAACGCTAATGATAATAAGAAACACAGCTACGCTAATCAGCAGCGACTCCACCCATTTCCTTATTCCAATACACCTGTCCCTCCCGTACCAAATATCCAAGGAGGATGATTGCATCGAGCAAGAAGCTGATGTCATGAGTCCGTATCAGCGTCGTCCGCCCGACGGCGGGTTCCAGGAGTGGAACTTGGCAAAGCTAGCATCGCTTTGCGCCCGACGACGGTGCCCTGACCCGGTGGCGTTGTTCTGCTGCTGCTGTTGTTGCGCTTGCTGTTGCTGCTGAGCTTGCTGAGCTTGCTGCTGCGCAAACGCTGGGAGTGGTTGCGAAGGCCTGAATCCCGGCGGATGATAGCTCGGGTTCGCTGCAGGTGCGAGTGGTGGTCCGCCGAACTGCTGGCCGTATGAACCAGGTGTTGATTGAGGTGTGGGCGAATGTGAGAAACATCCAAAGCCAGGAGGTGCAGGCGGTCCAAAGCGATTGTACTGCTCTGAAGGCATGCCTTGTGGAGGTGGATTTTGTGGTCCAGGTACAGCATAGAGAGGACTGCGAGACGGCTGTTGGTCCCAGATCGAGGCTGGTGGACGAGGCGGAAAGCTCTCGCGGTGTCCGAAGAGATCCCGCATGCTTGGAGGAAACGGCTGAGGCGGACGACCGAACGGTGCGCCCTGTCCAAATACCGACGGCGGTGGTGGGCCGAGTGGAGAGCGGAGGGGTGGCTGCGTGGTCTGCCATGGGGCTGGTGGAGCAGCGCGCTCGTCTGGGCTGCGTGTGAATATTGGCGACGCAGTATCCGATGACACCGCGGAAGCCGGGCCTGGCCTGCTGAATGGCTTGCCGAGCTTCTTCTGCTGTTGCGACCAGTGTCGACGAGGCAGGCCTCCCCTCTCAGCCTTGTTGGTTTTGTTCCAGGTGTTCCTGAGGCCCGGAGTCTTTTGTTTGTCCTCGTCATTGAAGGTAGGGAACATCGACGACTTCCGTGAGTTCGGCGACCGCAACAGGTCCGGGGTCGAGCGGTGTGCATTATCTTTAGGCGAGGAAGGTCGTTGTGATTTTGCATCAGCTGCTCCGGCTTGACTTGCTGGCTCCTGCTGCAACGTCGACCGTCTTTGCAGGTGGTTGGATGTATTGGATGTGCCGTTCTTGACCACCTTTCCACCATCTCTTCTGTCCTGCATGCCTGGTGTGCTCTGAGGCGGTCGAGCACTTTGCGATAAAAATCCGAATCGCGGCGGCCTGGTGTCCTGATCGGATGGTCGCCTCTCGAACACGGACGATTGGCTGGGATTGTAGTCCAGCCACAGCGGAGGTCCAGGCCTGCGCTCTCCAAATGCATAATTGAAAGAGCTTGGCTGGTTCCACTGATCTCGATCTCGTTCTTGCTTCGAATGGTCTTCCCAAACACTTGATCTAGCCGAAGGTCGACCCTTAGACCCGGACCGAGACTCTGGACCCGCGCTATGTAGCAGCTTGAAGACATCTGAACGATTGCCGTTCATGGCTGGTGACTTTATTTGAGGGGTCGTGCTTGCAGCTTCTGGCAAGTTTGGAAGCGGTGCGAATGTTCGCTGCCCTTGCTGAGGCGTCGAGGGTGGATGTTGTCCCGAGTCGAATCGATCGTTCATAGCCTGAGTCGTGCGAGGCGACATCTCCACAGGTATGTGGCTTGGACCGTTGTTGGTCTGCACCTTGAGATGAGGTGGTGGTTGTCGAGGTGGAGTCTCACTAACATACGACTTGCTGCCTTGTCTCCGATGGTCGGGTGGCGGCACAGATCCGACGATGGAAGGTCTCGAGGCAAGGTCTCCCAGCATCTGCAGGCCCGCAGCATCCTCGTTCCGGATGATGTTGCGTGACATACGCTCGATCTCCTTGAGATGCTCGACCTGTGCTGCAGCATCTGCCAGAGTTCTCGTGTTCAGCAAACTGTTACGCTTCTCGACAGCCATGTCTCGAAGTGCGCTGTCACGGACTGTGAATTGCTTGAGCTCGTCCGGCTTGTCTTCTTCTGGAAGCTCGTTGAGCATCTTGCGCATCTCGAACCGTTTATCCATGTCGATGATTGCACGTTGCGTATCAATTCCAAGACGGCTCCGCGAATCGTAAGCTTGATCCAATGGACCTGTCCCCTTGAACCGGTAGCCCATGCCTTGAAGTCGAGGGATAACGTCATCTTCATCCTCAGTCTCGTAGCCCGCATCGTTGTTATGAATCTGAGCAGCTCGTGCAATCCGTAGGAGTTCGTACTCCACTCGATCGAGCTGCTCATCATACCAGTTCTCCTTCTGTCGCATGCTTGCCGCTTTCTGCACTTCTTGATGGCTGGTGTATGTCTGCTTGAGCTGTTTAATGTTGAAGTCGTGTTGCGCCCGTATGCGTCGTTGCCGTTCAGCCAACGAGTCCTCGAGCCCGGCGCGAACATATGCGAACTCGGAGGCTTGGGCATGAGACTCTGCGTCCACTTCCAGGCCGTCGACCGTTCGTTGAGCAATCTCCGCAAGTACTGCTTTCTGTGCGCGAGCAATAGCCCTGTAGGCAGACTTCAATTCTGATTGACGTTGCATTGCTCTCTCCACTCTAGGGATGGCATGCTTTGCTCGTCGCCTGCCGCCAAAGCGACCTCGGCGTGGGAGGCCATCATCGTCGAATCTAACTTGCTCGTCGACCTCATCGGCATCGAGCTCGTCAGCAGGCTCGACGATATCTTCGTTCTCATCACGTTCGTCTTGCTCGTCCTGTTCGGCACGAGCAAGCTCAAGTGCGGCACCAAGTTGCTTGGCATTTGCCATGTCATTATCATCCTGTGACTTCGATTCACTGGTAGCAGGAGAAATTTCACCTGAGATGGCAGGAGTCTGGTCGATGGAGGGGACCATCAATCCGTTGTCGATTTGCATTGCATCTTCGTCGGATTGCGAACTTGCTTGAGATCCAGGTATCTCTCGATCGGACAAGTCGTCGAGTTGCACTACTTCGACGATATCGATCTCGTCTTCCTCATCAAGGCCGATGTCATCGTTCCCAAAGCTGGTTGCTGCAGTGTTATCCGTTTGTTGTGGACTCACTGGTGGTTGAGGTGATGGAGATCGCTTTCTCTTCCGCGATGGCGACGGGGATTGTTCAGCTGGAGGTGATTGCTCAATAGCTGGCAAAGGTCTGAATTCGATGTCGTCACTTGCTTTGCCTTCAGAAGAGTGAAATCCATTCACTTGTTGGCCTTCTGGAGTGACGACAGGAAGCGAGACGTCCGAGAGACGCCGGCTTTTCGCCGAAATCTGGCTACCATTGCTGTAAGAAGTGATGGGTCGGGAGTCGAGAGAACCTCTTCTGCTTTCGTCGTCGTCGACAGTTCCAGTAAGCGATGGCGTGCCGTTCACAGTGGTAGTTTTTGCGGCTCGTCTGGTCGTCATGTGTAACGGTTCTGTTGGGTCAAACCGTCCAGGACGGCCAGGCACTCTTTTGCCTTTGATACCTGGCATGTTGTTGTCGGTTGGTGACATCTAAGACAGAATGTTAGCATCAATAGTTCTTCATTCGTTGATGACAAGTGCGCTGCCGTCCGAACGATGGCGTAGTGCGAAAGTGCCAATATCGAAGCCTGTATACAGGAGGCGATGCAGCCTTTGCGACCGCAGAACGCACGACAGTCGTTATTGAATCGACAAAACCATCAACTTAGCACGAGACAAGCTCAATGCGACAGATGAGAGTTTGCGATGCCAATGTGCGACAGTCGTGGTTCGCAAACCTTGGTGCGGCGAATTGACCTCGCAGCGGAGAAGCGGCTGGCGTCAGACGAACATACAGCGCCACCACAACGGACGCTGTGCGAAGGAATATGCTGGCGCATGGAAGGAGTTGGATACGTACTTGATAGTGTCGTCGATAATGCGGCTGTTCGGTGGAGAATTCCACGGTAGTGAAGGAGGTTCAGTTGGACAACAACCCCGTACCTGCGCTGCGGGATGGCAGGAAGTGCTGCAAGAGTGCGCTGCTAAAACGATGAAAGATCAGATCAGAGCGTACGGTGACAACAACTCGCAACGAGGAGGCAGCAATAATGGTCTGTCGGCGCGGCTGACCGACGGTGGGTTCTGTGAAGAGGTGTACCTATTTGTCGTTCTGAGAACCAGCGACGGGCGTCCACAACGGGCTTAGCGTGTGAGAAGACGTTCTAGTTCACTTTCCTCGCAGTCTGTGCTGAGTTTATAAATGAATGCAAGACAAGTGAATCAAAACCTTTCGGGCTCGACCGAGCAGGCGATGGAGCGGCTTCGATATATGGGCAGGAAGTGTTCATCGGAGGCTTGCTAGAGACGGTCGCTGCAACGTTCGTTCTTGCTCGTCGGCCGACTTTTGCTTCTTCCGCTGACCCCTGCCTTCTCACTTGTGATATGCAGGATGTTGTAGTTTGGTTCTTCGAGCTGCTTTTTCGTCCCATCGATCAAGCGTCTGCTGGGAAGGAGGCGGTCTCACTTTCATTGTTTTGACGTTCCCTGGTGAAGACCCAGACCTTCGTCGTCACGAGACCTGGCGGGAAGAAGAACGACGAGAAGATGGTTTGGTGACTGACGAAGTGGTCGTGAAGAAGAAGCAGTCAAGTGAACAGAAAGTATCTAGACTGGTGAAGACGGATGGACTATATTGAGACACTAAGACACATGTTCAGATGGATGTCAACGACTCGTGATTGATGAGTAGCACGCAAAGAGCTTTATTGACACCCACAGTCACCCGGAACGCAAGGCACCAGTCAGTTGTATAGGGGGGGCTGGAAACTGCTAGTATGTACAGCGTCTTCTCTGGTATAGTCTACCGTCCGATCATTGCCGCTGGATACGGCATGTGAACAGTGTGGATTCAAGTGTAGTCGTTTTGGTTGCATTAGCATAGAGCAGGTACCTATCTACAGCCGTCCAGAAGCTACCAGCGACCGAAAGCCACTCCTGTAGAGCTACTGTAGCTACTCAAGACAGCCATGCCAGACTTTTGGCCTAATCGACCTCATCATCGAGGAGATACGTTTTCGCCGAAAGAAGTCAGAGCAGCCGCCGAATGCCTCCTTCGTCATGCACCCATTGAGATTGATTTTTGATTCTGTGCCACGTTCGTCGAAAAACCTACTGAGCGCCCGCTGGCTCATCTGGCTCGTCTGGCTGGTCGAAGAGGAAGTTGGCGGCCAGCTCCTCGTTCTTGTCGCATGCGAAGTAGGCCTGGATCACCATGTCCCTCTCGAAACCTAGACGGCAGAGCTGCAAAAGTGTTAGCTGACACAAATCTTGAACAACGGACGGTTGACGTACCCTCTCAATCGCCTCACGCTCCTCTTCCGTGACCGCAATCTGCTGAGCTCCCGGTGGCAACTGCACATCCTCATCTCCGTTGTCGTCCGCAAGCAGCTGCATGAACTGATCCGGGTTGTCCTGGATAATCCGCGCAAGCTGCGGGTTGCCCGCCGCCACCTGCTGCAGAATCGGCTCAAGCATCTGCGGCTGTTGATGA
>JAABUW010007035.1_pt1 | contig 13756 bp, 24 predicted proteins | sample 5560081 | NCBI WGS metagenome assembly JAABUW01 (sample SAMN10711882, study PRJNA513363) | rock metagenome | isolation source: Antarctica rocks | place: Antarctica: Victoria Land, Knobhead sud
CCTATTTGGCATCTTCATTGATGATTTTCAGGCTGAGCTCGAAGCCGGCTCTGCCGGCTTCGCCCTTCCCACCCTATCCGGCGTGCAGACGCCGGCGCTCTTCTACGCTGACGACCTGGCGCTGGTATCCACCACTGTCGCGGGCCTGCAGGCGCAGCTGGACCTGCTACAGGCCTACAGCAAGCGCTGGCGGCTCACCGTCAATGTGAAGAAGACGAAGGTGGTGGTGTACACCACGCCGAGAGGCAATAGTCAACCAATTGGCAGGTCTGCCTTTAGGCCTGTGCTATAGTCAACCAATTGGCTGCACAGTATGTAACCAAGTCCAAGTCCAAATCCTGTCAGTAGTTGATGCTGAGCTTGCCCCTCTTGCTACCATCTTCAATGCATGTCTATAATGGACACCAAGATGTCGTGAGTTCGATCCTCGGTGGTGGAGTTGAAGGGTTATAGTCGTTCGATACGGCTGCCCGCGCTTTTCGATTGCATCGGCAATCTTTCCATCATTGTTGTGGATTGCAAGTCGAATTAATTCGATTTCCACAACAGCCTTCATGTCAAAGGTTCACTTTTCCATCGCTTTCATCCACTCCCTTACGACCCTCCCCCCCAAGACCCACGTCCGCCTCTCACTACAGTGCCCACCGCCCCCCGTGTTTCTTAACACGCTGCCGCCGCCGCCACTTCCACTGCCGCCGTCCGCGCCGCCCTGCCGTTCCGTCATCTCGCCGTCCCGCCGTCCCGCCGGGACGGCGGGCCGCCGTCTCACCGTCCCGCCGTCCTGGACCGCACCACGCTTCGTCCGTCGCCTAATGACCTCCTTAGAAAATGCCATACCGATAGCCAGCTCTTCGAGCGGAGCATTCGAGCCGCGTGGGCTGGGCTCTGCCGCCCCCGCCGCCATTCCCCCGCATTTTGTTGGACCATTAGTCAGCTTAGCCTCACCGGGACTAGTGCCTTTCGCTGGTCTCATCCTGTATTCCCCAGTGGTTTCAGTGTTCTCCACCGACATTCTTTTCGAAGTATGATCTTCTCGTGATTCACCTCGAAATCGACAGCGATTGTGCAATGCGAGTGCGGCGTGCTGAGCGGGCGCCGCACGGTCCGCGCTGCTCACTGTGATTTGCGCCGTGCTGTGCAAGTCAACCCCCAAATACCTGAACGTGTGAAGCATTTCGATGGGGGCAGACATGTAAGAGAGCTGCGGTGCCGTTACCTTGCCTCTCGGCGTGGTGCACCACCACCTTTGTCTTCTTCACGTTGACGGTGAGCCGCCAGCGCTTGCTGTAGGCCTGAGGCAGGTCCAGCTGCGCCGGCAGGCCACTGCATCTCTCGGGGCGCTGATGTGTTTGGTTGGTTTGTTGCTTTGCAGGGATTGCGCCGAGATGCGGCATTGCCTAAGTTGCCTGCGGCAGGTAAGCCTGCACGCCGCCTACTTCGAAGAAAGGGCCGGCAGCGGAACGCTGGCGGTGCTGGCCTCACCACCGGTGTTGCAGGACCTAGACGTTTCTTGGTCGTCAGCAAGAGACGTCCGGCCGCTGCGGCATGCCACCAAGCTGACGCGGCTCCTGCTCTCGAACTTCTACTCGCCAGAGTTGTACCTGGTGAGCATCATATTCCTAATTGCTTTAGGACCAGCGTCTTATTTAGAGGCGAATTACTGCCTTTTAGGCGAAATTTCCGGAATTCGGCAGCCGATTGGCGATGCGTTCACAAGGTTGGTGGCCGGAGCCACCGAAGGCGACCGAATAAAAATTCGCAAGAGCCTTGGCAGCCGTGTGGCGAGCAAACTTCTCAATAATACGCGACTGAGCGCCAGTTTTGGTGTAAATAGCCGCTGAAATGGCTAAATTGAAAGGAACCGCCTTTCAAAGAACTGTCTGACAGCGTTTAACAGTACTTAAGACGTCTAGGGTGTAGGTTTGGGCGATATTAGATCCGATTTCCATCGCCCCCTGGCGATCCGTACTATATTTACTTCCGATAGTCGTCGCCACCCGACGCCCACGGTTTAGTCGGTCAAGTAAGACACTGTTTAGGACGTAGAAATAAGAACATGCCCGTGTCGCCGCTAAGCCCCGCCTCCGGTGGCCAGCTGTGCACAAAGACAATGGCGGAGCTGGATATTATTGGATGGTTGTCGCGCGCGCGGTGTTTGAGCGCTGGCACCCGCATCTCAGGTCACAACTTTCTAGTACCTCATTGTTCGTACCCTGATGAGATTCTGCCGGGTATAAAGGACCCAGTGGCCCTTTGTATCAACTACAGCTTTTCAGGTCCAACTGCTACATGGTGTCATTGTTTTTGGGTTGCCCAAGTCACCATTTGTGCCGTCGCTGATGAGCTTTTGCAGATGCCCGACAGGTCCAGCCTTGTTACAATTGAAAAGATTCCCCAAACACTCAGACTTCAATGCCGATGAGCCGCCGCGTTTCTGTGAACTCTGGCCCAATTGAAGTCTGACACTGAATGTGGCCCGTCCGGCAGCTTCCATTTTTTTTCATGAAATGCGATTGCTCAAAGAGACTGTCGCTGATGATCAGGGAGATAGAAGACATTACCCGTGCGCTAGCCTCACTCGAGCTGAAAATGGGACCACAAGCATCGATGGGGCCTCTCATCAGAGACCTCTTGAGGTCAAACCAATGGGGTTCGTGACACAAGTTCCAGCCCAGCAGCACAACATAATGTTCAAGATTGCCGAGTAGTTGCTCGCAACTCACCTCTCATACATCAAAGGACGGTCGACTATCTTTTGACACACCACAGCCCGCGCATATCTGCTCTAAGGATTCTCTCTCCCTCAAAGCAAACCATGGCGCCAGCCTTCACGGCAGAGCGCTCAATCGGTCACAAAGTCCACATCCTTCAGTTTCTGATCGCAGACGCGGCACTCCTTGCGCTTGCCGAAGACGGTGTAGCGGTTGTTGGCGACCTGGTCGTACAGCACATCCCGCAGGTTCAGCGGCAGGATGTATCCGGCCGTCGACAGCTGGGCCCAGGGGGCATCCAAGCTGCACGCAATCCGCAGGATGGCCTCCGACTTGATGAGACACCGGTCCTCCTCCACCAGCACGATGGAGGAGATGTCGTCCGGCTCACGGCCGCATCGCTGCAGCAGCTCACGGCCAGCTGCACTTTGCAAAGGTGCAAACCTGCAGCAGCAAAGCCCCCGTCTCAGCTCAACTCTCAAGCGATATCCGCCGAGCAGATTCATGAGAGCACTACAGCTCCTCAGTGCGCTCACCTGAAGGACTTGTTCGAGTCCCAGTCCAGCGCAAAATTCACACCGCCGTTGCATCTGCACAAAGGAAATCCAATCGAACACTGCCAGTGTAAAATGAAGCATGGTGCATGCAATGCCGTAGCCAAATCAGTGACTTACATTCGACAAACACCATCAAAGAGAATAATAGGCCTTTTGTCCTCCTGGAAGTATGTCTGCCGCTTGCCCGAGTGTCTGGCCTGCGCGACTGCCAATCGGAAGGTCAAATCCTGCACATCATGCGGGTCACATTGAGCCAATCATGCTGAGGCCTGCAGTAAGCTTACCGTCTGTGATAATTCAGCGCACGGGCGAATCGGGCGCTGTCGTGTGGGCTGATGCCTTTGCAACAGCGAGGTTTGGCCGATATGCCTAGACACCAGCGGCGTTTGCATGCCGGACCGTCCACTCAGCAGCACAAGATGCTTCTCCTGGTGCGTTGTCTGCTGTCTCAATGCAGTGCGCAAGAGGTTTCTGAGCTGCACCTCCTGCAAAGCCAGCCAGGTGAACTGAGAAGCTGCCTTCGAAGACCCTGCGAATCGCTTGCCGAATCTCCTTTCGAGTGTTCCTACTCGACTGACGGGACTCTTCCAATCACAATGGCTGTTTGACACGAGTCGCAACCGTTGATTCACAGTGCACATTGTCCGACAGGGCGTTACAACTCGTCTTTCTGCGGCGGTGCCGGCGCTGACTTGCACACGCCACTGACTTCGCGGCAGATTTTGGCCTCCAGGTCCGCCCTACTGGCGCCCGTGCGGATTGCCGCCACCACGTCATCCTCGTGCTCCTCCACGAAGTGATGGCAGTAGTTGACGAGCTGCACGTCAGAGATGGTCCTTCAGAGCACCGTTGCAGTTCAGCACTCACACACACCCGGCCGTGCATCATTCATGCAGCACTGAGTAGATGCAAAGTGGTTGGATTTGTTGCCCTGCAAAGACCACACAGCTTCTCTCACAGAAGCCTGCAAAGACGGTTCGCCTGCTTGGTCAGCTGCTGCGCTGTGGCCGCCTGTTTCACACTCTTGTTTGCCTGCGAGTGCCGGGACCAGCTGCCCTCCGACTGCGCCTCTGACGCCTCATGGAATTCGTAGCCTTCCAACTCCTTGCACAGGCCCTCGAGCAGCTCCAGCATCCTTAGCTCGCTCAGCCTGCATCGAGAGGGAGCGCTGGTCCATCACATGACGCGTGCATATGGTAACGTGCAGCAGATTGGGGACATGCTCATCAAGGCATGCTCAAAATACGTCCGCCAGGAGAGTGGCAACGCGCACTTGTATTCGATGACCTTGCCATATCGTTTGCCATGCTTGTCAAGCCGGTGCCGCATGTCTGCACGCATTGAAAGTGACAAGAGTCAGCGTCTGCACGGCAGCTGACGCGTCCTGGAGAGAGCGCTGGGCAACGGAGGTTTCATGTTGAGCAGGCGTCATCCGCAAATGAGTTCAATCACATCTGCATTTCTGCGCCTTGCCGCACCTAAGTGGTTTCTGGGCACTTCTTTCTCGAGCCTTGTCAGCAGCTCCCCCTGTCAGATGGTAAACAGTGGTGAAGCACATGAGCTCAACGGACGGACGCCTTCCATGCTGCACACCCAGATTATTCAGCATTGCGGCGCACCATGATGGCTCCACATGCGCTGCATTTGGCGTCCAGCGCAGATGCTGGAGCTGACGCCAGCAGCATAACGGCCAGGCTGATAATCTTCCGGAACATCATGCTGGCTGTTTAACGATGCGCTGTGTCAGGTGTCAGCCGCGCAGGTGTTGCGACATCAAAGAGCTTCACAAACACAGGCTAACACCAGGCCGAGTAGTGAAACTGATGTGCAGCTGCACATGATTTCAAGCAATAATTCGATTGCGGTGTGATCGACAACGCGACGAGCACTCTATGGGAGAAATATGATCTGCGCAGAACTGCACAGGATCACAGCGGCTGCAGGGTCAGCGCTGGGCCGGAGGCCTGCAGTTGGCTCGGCAATGCAAATTTGGGGGCTGTGGAGTGCGCAAAGGCAGTGTTGGCTGCAAGCGTGATGCTGGGAATGGACAAATACTGGGCAGGAGAGAGCTGCCCAGGTTCTGGCAGCCTCATTTGCAGTTTACACGCCCACAACGCCCACGCAGAAGGCTGTTGGTATAGATTCACCGCTTGCACAGGCTCATAGACGAGCCCGTGCAAGCGTGCAGCACCGATTACAAGTGGCTGCTCCTCAGCCTGCGCTTGCGCGGTTGCATTAAAGCTTGCAACACCGGACCAGATGTCGGTGAGTAGACGCGTTTTGCGTCCCTGTTGCCAGAATGTCATACAATGGCGAGCGTCAAACGCGTATTATCGCTCACTGTGACCCCTTCGGCGTGTGGCACGCAGAGCGGCAATTGGGCAGATGCCGTTGACGCAGAGGACCAGGCCACAGCTTGTGAAACACTATCGCGTCCGGCACAGCCACCTGCAGGTATAGCATAGTCGGTTTACACTGGGTGCAAATTCACTCTCGTTGGCCCTTGGCATCTGGCAGTGCGCATTTGAAGGTCTGACGTTCTGGCGGCCTGCGCAGGTGACGGCGGCGACGACGAGCCGCCTCCCGGCTTTGAACACGTACAGGTCGGCACACACTCACTGACCGGCATCACGGACCAACTCGCCGACGTTGAGGCGAGTTTCGTTCTGCGGTGTACTGCGTGCCCCAAATGCAATGCCCACAGCGGTGCAGCCAGCACATGGAAGAGTGAGTTAGCTGGTGGCTCATGCAGGTCACTCCGGCTGAGGCAGACACCGGCGGAGGCGATACCGACGTTCCGCTGTCCAGCGGGGGCCTGCAGGAGAGCGAGCATGAGCCGACGACGGTGGCGGCGGATGACACGCTCTACACATCAGCGCAGTCCTTTGAGGACCTCGCCCTGCGGGACGACCTGCTGAAGGTAAGTGCTCATATGACTGCTGCATCGAAACTCCATATTCGTATGGCGCCGCTATCGGCTTGCTGGGGGACACGCCCAGGGACGTTGCATGGTCACTGACTCCGGCATCCTGTTGTTGATGAGTAGGGGCTCTACACGGAGATGAAGTTCGAGCGGCCGTCGCGCATCCAGGCCACGACCCTGCCCATGATTCTGCGGCCGCCGTGGCGCAGCATGATCGCACAGGTTGGCTGAATAATCACAGTGTTCCTAAACCTTCTGAGGTGATAGCCGCACGCAGCCTCGGGTCGATGAAATCTGCGCCGTCGCATCCCAGAGAGCGTGACCTGGCTTCATTTCGACCTGCCTGGTATCCATGATGCGCAGGCCCACAACGGCAGCGGCAAGACCACGTGCTTCGTGCTGGCGATGCTGAGCCGGATCGATGTGCAGGTCCAGCAGCCCCAGGCAAGCTCCCAAAAACTCTGGAATTTGCTGCTGCCAGTACCGTTACGCATCTCTGCTGTGACTCGCTACTACGATCCTACTTGTATTTGGTCGTTGACATGTGCTGGCAGAGCCTCGGCAGACGCGTGTTCCCCATGTTGCAGGCCCTCTGCATCTGTCCGACCAGGGAGCTCGTGATCCAGAACTACCATGTCCTGTCTCGGATGGCGAAGTACACGTCCATCAGCGCGATGACCACAGCTTCCGGCAGCTCGGAAGGCGCCAGGCAAGGCCCGCACCGCCGCCGGTTCTTTTGGGAGCTTTCTATGTATCTCGAGGCTTTTGTGCAAGCTGCAGCCGACTGACGACTTTGTTTACATTGCCGGCCTTGCATCTTTGTCGAGCGTCACGGCTGAGTGGAATTGCTGCTGCTGGGCCGCCAGGAGAGAGAAGATCTCGGACCAGGTCGTCATCGGCACGCATGGCCGGCTGCACCAGTGGATGAACCGGCGGCTGCTGCCGGCGCGCCACCTGAAGATCCTGGTCTTTGACGAGGCCGACGAGATGCTCAAGGTGAGTGGCGGCGCGTGTGCCATCAGCCGCTATCTGCATGTATTTCGCAACGCTGCAGCATGTGACATCTTTGGTGGGCTGGCAGCAGAGGCAGCCCACTGCAGCACAAGCACTGACAGCCACCGCAGCCGAGGCGCTCGCGATACGTATATCGATCCACAGCCATGACCCACAGTAACTCCCCGGACCCTGGCTGCAATTTGCCGCAGGGCGCGGGCTTTGCGGCAGACTCTGTGCGCACGATCAACGCCGTGCGGCGGGAGGCGCCGTCGCTGCAGATCCTGCTGTTCTCGGCGACCTTTGACGAGACGGTCAAGCGCTTTGCCCTGAAGATCGTGCCGGGCGCCAACCAGGTGCTGGCGCTGCTGTCTCAACACAAGATGCAGCAGCAATGTATCTTTGATCTGCCTTCTCTTCATCCTGCAGGAAACGATTGCGATTGGCGGACGTAACTGGTGCTTGGCCTGTGCTTCTTGTCCAGGTGTTCGTGCCAAAGGAGGAGCTGTCGCTGGATGTCATCAAGCAGTACAGCGTGGTGCGTTCCGCAGCTCAATGTATATAAATGGTAGAAAAGCGTGCACCTGGCAGTCTGTCAAGGGCTTTTGTGTGGGGCGGAATTGCTGCAGCGCAAGCAGTGTTGGCAGAGGGGTGAAGGCGGGGACGCAGGTGATTCAACCATGCAACCGCTTACAGCTGTGCCTGTGCCTCCGCGCAGCGCTGTCCGACGCGGGAGGACAAGACGGTGGTGCTGAAGGACATGATCTTCCCGCTGTGCGAGAAGCTGGGGCAGACGATCATTTTCGTCCGCACGAAGGACACCGCTCGGAAGCTGCATCAACAGGTTGGTTGTTCTGTGGCACTTCCCCCGGTCCGGCACTAACAGGCTGTGTGCAGGATGAACTCTGTCTCTTGGCCTGTCTCGATTGGCACGGGCGCCGTGCTGCTGAAAGCAGTCCTGTGCTCTTGTGCCGTGCATGCTTTTGCACAGAAGCCCAGGGCGTTGTCATGCAGGAATGTTGATGGCGGAGCGCTCAGCGCCACAGGGTTGATGCCGAGATTGTGAAGGCGCTATGGCCAGGGACTCCGGCTACTGAAGATGCATGTCGTGTCCACCGCAGCCGGAGAGCCGGGGCAACAAGTGCACCTCCATCCAGGGCGACATGGATGACACTGCTTGAAGGAGCAAGGACGAGCTTTTCAGTCTTTGAAGCTGCTTGTGCGCCGCAGCTGGAGAGCGAGGGGCACAAGTGCACCTCCATCCAGGGCGACATGGAGAAGGACGCGCGCGACCGCGTCGTCGACGAGTTCCGCTCGGGCACCACCAAGATCCTCATCGCCACGGACGTCCTGGCCCGCGGCTTTGATGTGACCCAGGTGCACCACATATCTTGAAGATCGCCCTTCAGCCACATACCACAATCTGTCAAGCCCCGCACCAAAAGGCCGTCTCACTCGCTGCTGTAAGTTGTTGCGTGTGGCAAGTGCCGTGGGATGGAACGAAAGCGTCTTGAGCCTTGTCATTGGGCGGCATCGCAGGTCACGCTGGTAGTGAACTACGACGTGCCGGTGGAGCGGGATAGCAGGAAGCCCGCCTTTGAGACGTACCTGCACCGCATCGGCAGATCAGGCCGCTTTGGGCGGCGGGGCGCGGCCTTCAACCTCGTCACAGGCGCACAGGTGTGCTGCAGATGTAGACGCAGCTATCTGGCGCAGATGTGTTTGGACCATCTGCAGGTGATTGGTTCTGAAGCTGAAGTCGGACAGCTCACCTCCATGCTATGCAGGAGGAGGGTCTGCTGCAGACGATCTCGGATTACTTCCAGAAGCCCATCCCAGAGGTTCCGTTTGACAACGAGGCCAAGTTTGTGGACGTCCTCAAGCAGGCAGGCTTGACGGAAGGGTAGATACCGGCTTGCGGACCTGGGTGCGCATAGCTGGCCGCGAGCTCAGGGTCGCAGTGCAAGCCAGCGGTTTTGCTTGGAGAACAACTCTGCCTGATGGAGAACGTTGCCAGCAACTGCATTTGGAGTCTCGGAGCTGGGGGAGTAGCAGGCAATTCGCTGTCGTGGCACGACATGCACAGCACGAACATTTCACCACTTGCACTTCGCACAGTTGGAATCGTTCACTTTCGATTCTGGAATTGCCTAGAAGTTTGAGGCCACGTTGACAGCGCAGTTGACGCATCTGACTAAGTAATATTGCTCGCAATCTGGCAGCAATTGCGTTTCGTGCGACATGCAGCCGATCATCCTGCATCGGCGGAGCCACGCGTCGGAGTAACACGCTTCAAGTGCCTCAAGCTATGGATTTGAAGGCCACGAAGTCCAAAGCCACTGCTCAACAGCATTCGGTGTTGTGGTTCAGAAAAGGGCTCAGGTTGCACGACAATGGCGCACTACATGCGGCCCTGCAAGCGTCGCCCGAGCACCTGACGCCTGTGTTCTGCCTGGATCCATGGTGAGTGGACTCTTACGACTTCGCACCATCGAACACAAGACCAGGCTGCTGCAGCGCCCTGCCGGATGCGCTGCCGGATGCGCTGCACATTAATCTTCATGGACTATGCGGCACGCTGTGTTTGATGGAAATTGCCACACGCTCTGGTGGATGGACGGTGCAGCATGCTGTGGTGCATAATATGTCAGACAGGCAGACGCCTCACCACGCAGCTGTGATCTGCTGTGCAGGTTCATAAGCAGCGAGCGAGTGGGCATCAACCGCCTGCAGTTTCTGCTGGAGAGCCTGACAGATCTTGATGCCAGGTATTGACTTGCGTAAACTGCCGCGAGCCAGCATCTTTGATCTGTGGCATCAAGGCATGTTGGAGCGCAGCTTGCAGTGGCGCCGCAGAATGGCCAAGTTTTCTGGTTGCCGTGCAGTCTGAAAGCGCGCGGCTCGAAGCTGGTGCTGCTGCGCGGCAAGCCGGCGGAGGTGCTGCCGGCGGCCATGGCAGAGTGGGGCGTCACAAAGCTGTGCTTCGAGGCGGACACGGAGCCGTATGCGCTGGAACGCGATGCCGCGATGAAGGCCGCAGCAGAGGCTGCTGGCATCGAGATCGCCAGTCCTGTCGGACACACCCTGTACGATTCTGCAGAGCTCATCAAGCGCCACAAGGGCACTGCGCCGCTGACGTACAAGGCCTTCGAGAAGCTGCTGAAGGTGCAGCGCCCACCGCACAGCGCATGCCGCCGCCTTCTTGGCTTGTCGAGCTGCATTGTTGCAAACATGACGCGCAGCGCGCTGGTCCTGGGAGGTGTCCCACGATCCTGAGTGGGGTAAGCTGGAGGTCGCAACCCAACAGCACAACATGTCACCTGGCAGGATGTGGGTCCGCCGCCGGCGCCCCTGGGGGACGTGCCGGCGCAGCTGCCGCCGGCGCACCCAGCCGCACTGCAGGCGGACACCGGCATTCCCACCACGCAGGAGCTGGGGTATCAGGGCGCGGCGTCGACCGATTTCCAGGCAAGTGGCCGGTCTGCCTGCAACAGCATGCTCAGCGGATGGACAGACACGTCATCAGCTCGCATGGCCGATATGCTCATATGTCTAAGCTCTTTACTTTTCGACCGGATAAAGTTTTCTGCTGACCTTATGCTGCGGAATATGAGATGCATCTGCAGCGCGCTTGGGCAATCACAAGCTCTCATTTCTCTGCTTTGCCTTATCTGCGGGGTGGGGAGACAGTGGCGCTGGCCCGCATGGCACAACAGCTGTCGGACAAGGAGGTGCGCGCTTTCGTGCTTGTGGCTGTTGTGCTTGCAGCACCTGCACCGATGGCAAGTTGTCCAGCGCTCTGCACAAAGTTGAAATCGGAGGTCGCTGTCATTTGGAAGTCGAAATGAAATCTGGCTTCTTGATGCTTGGCTGTAGTGGGTCGCTGCCTTCGAGAAGCCAAAGGGCGATCCTGCACTCTTTGCGCCGCCCGCAACGACGGTGCTGAGCCCTTACTTAAAGTTCGGGTGGGTACCATGGTTGCCGTGCCGAGGATGCACTGCCTCTACGTTTGTATAAGATCATGCGGATCGCCAATTAAGGCTTTCGTCTCTGGCCATGCAGGTGCATCTCTGCTCGCCTCTTTTATTCGCGCCTGATGGAGGTGAGCCTGAGCAAAGCTGAACTTTGCGCCATTGTGTGACGGCTATGTCTTGTGGCGATCAACGGAATCTCCATTCGCAGATATATAAGGCCCAGAAGAAGTACTCGAAGCCACCGGTGTCGCTGGAAGGGCAGCTCCTCTGGCGCGAATTCTTTTACACCGTAAGTTGCCACCGCAAAACATTGCCGGGATGCCCAAACATGCATATGGGGGCAGCTCATTGTGCCATTTACTATTGTACCTTGCACTATTTGCACCTAAATCGATTTGAGTGTCGCAACCATCATGCACTCGCGTCCTTTTGCATACAAGTTCGCGATGAGCGACATGCATTCCACCGCCTGCAGGTGGGCGCCGGGACGGAGAACTTCCACCAGATGGAAGGCAACCCCATCTGCAGACAGGCGCGTGTTCTAGAGCATGCGAAAGATTGTTGTTATATTTTCGCTTTCATCTTCGCCTGCAGTGCGAAGAGTGTGACAACAGTCCCCTCTCAATCGATTGTGCTGCTGCAGATCCAGTGGGACGAGAACGAGGCGCACTACAGAGCCTGGGACCAGGTTCGCAAACACAGCATTTGCATGAACTACGGGCTTAGTCCGACCTGTCCACTGAGAGTGTCGTCTGCTGTTTAGCATCTTGTTTCACTGGTGATCTGTTGCGTGCAGGGCCAGACAGGCTACCCATGGATCGACGCCATCATGCGGCAGGTGAACACTGGCTGAAGTGCAAGTAGGGAACCTGAGGCACAGCCATGCCAGCACCTTTGCCTCATCACACTGTGAGTCAGTACTGGTGCTGTGGTTCAGTGTTTCAAGCATGTCATCCGAGTATTTTGGTTATCTTGCAGCTGAATGAGCAGGGCTGGATGCACCATCTGGCGCGGCACTCGGTGGCGTGCTTCCTGACCAGGTAAGCCATGCCGGACGAAGGGTAGCACTTGCGCATCTCTGCCATCGCATGAGCCAACAGCTGGTCCAGTGCAGCGAGCTGAATCCATTGCATCGCCATCTGCAGAGGTGACCTCTACATCTCGTGGGAGCAGGGGCGCGACACATTCGACCGGTGCGCGCATTGAAGCAGCTCCCTGCTGCATGCCTCGAGCACTTTGTGGAGTTTCGCCTCAAGGGGCGAGCCTTTGTAGGTACATCGCCTGAGCCAGATGGAATGGTCATGTGCATGCAGGCTGCTGATCGATGCCGACCACTTCATCAACAACGGCAATTGGATGTGGCTGTCGTGTTCCGCATTCTTCGCGCAGTACTACAGGCGAGCGCCTTTGTGCTGTCGAGCACCACACACTCGGGATGATACCGCAGCAGTTACATTGGAGAGACAGCTGAAATTACACTTTGATCTGCCGCAGGGTGTATGGCCCCGTCTCCTTTGCGAAGAAGTACGACTACGAGCCGTACATCAGGCACTTTGTCCCTGAGCTGAAGGTGGGTTGTGCCAGAGCAACTCGAACAAAAATCCCTGCCAGCGCACACAGCCGTTGTGGCAAGCGGCTTGCTGCATGCCTGATGTGCTGGTTTTTCCTCTCACATTGAGCTGCTGCATATTGGACAATGCTGACGCTGCGCAGGACATGCCCAAGGCGCACCTGCTGGAGCCCTGGAAGGCGTCCAAGGCGGTGCAGAAGAAGGCGAACTGCATCATCGGCAAGGACTACCCGGCGCCCATCTGCGACCACGCCACCGTTCACAAGGAGAACATCCTCAGGTGGGTTTGCCGGCGCGAATGTGAGATGTGTTCCAGTTCATGGCGTTAGGTTGACGCATTCCTTACCACATCAGCAAGGATCTTGCAGACAGGTCGAAGGTTGCTGTGTTGTGCTCCGCAGGATCAAGGCAGCGTACGACGCGTCCAAGGAGTCAGCAAAACGCAAGGCGCCTTCGTGATGGCGATTGACTTAACATGCAGCGGATCGTGCCAGCTCCGCCTTTCAGAATACGTGCCGGGAAATCTACAGCTCGCAGTTGCGCATTGGATATCCGGATGTTTTAAGTATGAGACACTGTGTTTTGTTGGTTTGATGCCGCCGCCGCCATTTGCGATGGCGCTAGGATCATGTATGCGCGGTGCGCCATGATCATGCTGTTGAGAGAGCACTAGCACAGTATTACGTCTGGACTGTAACGAACTTTCACGCCTTGACCATTTGCTGCCCTGCAGCACTTTTGCTGATTCTCTGCTTTTTGGCCTGAATCGGCCTCCAAAGCCCTCCAGGCCTCCAGCAACCGCCCTGCAGCAAATTCTCTCCCAGATCCTGGCCTGAATCGGCCTCCAAAGCCCTCCAGGCCTCCAGCAACCGCCCTGCAGCAAATTCTCTCCCAGATCCACAACTGGAGTCAGTTCACAAGCTGGAAAGGGGGCAAAGGAAGGCAGTTGTTGGAAGAAAGGCAGTGCAAAGGCGACCAAGAATTGGTGCTTCTTGGTCCAAATGTTTGTTGCAGCAGTGGAAATTGCC
>JAABUW010007037.1_pt1 | contig 13753 bp, 11 predicted proteins | sample 5560081 | NCBI WGS metagenome assembly JAABUW01 (sample SAMN10711882, study PRJNA513363) | rock metagenome | isolation source: Antarctica rocks | place: Antarctica: Victoria Land, Knobhead sud
TGGGGATTTCATATATGGTGATGAGGGTTTGGTGGGTGGGGGAAGCTTATGGGCGTGAGGATGTAAGGATGTATGTGTGTGGGTGGAGTATTGTATACTGGGGTATAGTGATGGGAGCTGTGAGGGTAGTGGTGGATATGTCTATAGGGTTGATTTTGTGGGGGGGAGGAGTCAGGGGGGATTGTGGGGTGGTGGTTTGGGGGGTGATGGATTTAATGCTATCTGGGTTGAGGTTTGGATAATTTATGGATCGTAGTCGTTTGGATTGATGTGTCAAAAAAAGAGACACTGGAAATATATCAGGCCCCTCTTAGCACCCCGCTATGTAAATACCATCCATCTTTCATGTATCTGGCAAGGCCCATAAATCGATCCATCCTCGATATCTTTCATCGACCCTCCGTAGATTTTCAACATGATGTTCCATGTATCGAAAATTGGGTGGATCTCCCGTTCCAAAAGAGCTCTCGGACTGCTGCGATAGCACTATGATTGAGATGAAGGGCGGCGTGACTGGTTTGAGCCAGATTCTCGTGGCGAGATTGACAGCGGGTTTTGATTTTTGATTTGTCGCTGTTGCCTTCTTGATCGCTGGGGCTGTCCCAAGGGGGTATAGTGTCATGCCATGTTTGCCCGGATCCCTTTTCCTAATTGGGACGCTGCATTCCTCGGCCGCGTTCTCGGTGGCTTCAATTTCTTCTGTATTGGAGTGAGTGTCGTAACCTCTGAGCAACAAGTATGTTCTCTTCTACCGACGTAGACTGAGCCGCACGTGGCGTGTATCCCTCCCGTGACGACACCATTCTCAACCTTATTTGTACGGAGCGAACAACTCAACCGGACTTCCTTTCTCCCTCCTGCCCTGTCCCTTTGGTTTCAAACTCTTCACGCTCTTCGTCGAAGCCAGCTCATGGGCTTCGCTTTTCCCGATCAATACACTTCTGGTCGAAGCCAGCTCGTGAAATGCGCCCTCTGCAGGCAACTCCTGTCTCTCCGTTGACGGCGGCTCCGCCTGTTTATCCTCACGCGCACTGTGTTTGAGTGGATGTTCCTTGTGACCAAGGTCGGTCAGACTCTCACCAAGTGCCGTAGGGCTGCCCGCCGTGTCCTTGAAAGAGGGTGAGCTTGGGTCGTGGTAATCGGCTCCTGTTATACCGTTCTCGCTGTAAGGTCCGTTGTAGAAACGATCGTAGCGCTCGTGGTCTACGGGTGTGATGTTGAGTTGATGCTTCTTTGCGACACGGTGGCGGTGGTAGACGACACTGGCGTAGATCAGTGTTGCGATGAACGCAACTCTGTTACAATCAGCCTCGAACATCTTCTTGGGACTGAAGCCAAGGTTTCCAGGAGATTCAGGAAATCTTTGCAATCAGACTGTACTTACAGAAGGACAATAGCCTCGATTGTACCATCCAAGAATAGAGTGGAAGCACTCGTACTACTACCAGCTGCTTGTTGGTACTTCTCAGTATTCACGATCACCATCAGAAATATAATCAGCCACATTGCTGTTTTGCAACACTGGAAAACCAAGTATGTTATCGGTTGAAGTATTTTCCTGACGAACAAGATGATCTCTGTAATGTTCAGGATGATGCAGATGCAGGATATGACCATGATGACAAGTTCAGAACTGCAACGATATTCAGTCAATCCTCACAGATTTCAGAGTATCGGAGGCAGAAACAGACTTACGCTACGAGGGAGTATTGGACGAAATACGCAAGGGCACCGATTAAGAATACCATGAAGAGGAGCTGAAGAATCCAGAACGGAATTAGGACGGATTTCAGCCATTGCGACTTGCCCACCATCTTTGCCATCGTACTGTAGAGAGAAATGGTCTGGGCTCCGGGAAAGTCGAATGCTTTTATCTTTGATTCTGATCTTGCTGGGGTGTCCTTTCTTGGAAATGAAGGACGGTCGATAACAGAGTATGAAAGATAGCAAGGAGTGATATTGAATGACCGCACAACAACAATCACAGAAGAGAATGCACAGCTTGACCTGGATTACGGGAAAAAATGGCGGCGATGAGAGCATTAAGACTGCGACGGGAGAGACCCAGCAGGCCAGGCGACTCCTCAGTGCCTACGTGCCATTCACGTCGGGAGTCAGATTCAAAACATAGGAATCCTTGCGTTCGTAGAAACATGGCGAATTGCACCACGTTTCGAGATCTCAAGAGCAAAGCAACCCCTTTACACTGAGATGCCGTGCTACGCTCATTGGCACGCGACGGTAATGTTTCGAAATGAGGTGGTGATCTGCCGAGAATGTTTGAAGATATTTTCGGCCGCCCGTTGATGCCAAGCCTCGTTACACTTTCCGCCTTTCTTGGTATACATCTCGAAACTGCTGTATATCAAAATTTCCCCTTTATGAGGCATGGGAACCGCTTCGTCTAACCAAAAATATGGTATGATAATGGTAATCAACATACCTGCCGGACAATCGGTAGCACCAGCTGGTAGACGCGGTCGAACACCGCGACTGATAACGATGACCTTCACCACGTCCGTCGCTACTCGACTTTCCAGAGGATGCTGCTATGAGCTCTAATGCCTCAATCCGATCATGCGATGGAAGAGTCTGATGACCATCAACTTGGTTAGGAACGTGGACTATGCTGCTAGGTATCCAACAGTTGCGACCTTTGGTCAGAAAAGTTCATCATTATCAAGAAGATCAACGATGAACGCATCTGGCGGATTGAGCATATGATTTCGGCGTGCTTTCAATTGCGTTGAGGAACTGTCTTGAAGCGAGCACGGGAGACCGTTTGGGATGAACTCAGGAACATGCTTTTATTCTATTCTCTCATATACAAGTATACTCTCAGGAATCTCGTAATGAATGTGTCGCGAAATCTAAAGCTTCGCCCGGCGCTGATTGACAATACTTCTTCCATCCCAATCAGCCCCTTATACTCGCAGAGGAAGGCAGCAATCTACTCACCTACCTGCTGCGGCCAAAGTTTGGCGGCGGCGCCGGCTTGTTCTCGAGGATTTTCTCGATTTCCTCCATTATCTCCGGCGTCAGTTTGGGTAAAAGCTTCAACGCGCCGCAGTTGTCGATGATCTGTTCAACCTTCGTAGCACCCAGGATAACTGTGCTAACATTCTCGTTCTTCGCCGTCCAGGCAAGTGCGAGCTGTGTTGCGCTGCCATCAAATTTTTCCGCAATCTTAGTCAACTTCTTGACCTTCTCAATCTTCGCTTGGCCCTCTGGCTCTTTCAGACTCTTGACTGTTCCCTCGAAGAAGCTCTTGTTCGTAGCGAAGCGTGAGTCTTCGGGGATGCCGTCGTTGTATTTCCCGGTCAATAGACCACTAGCCAGCGGTGACCAGGTCGTCGTGCCGTATTTGAATTGATCATACAAAGGTGCATATTCAACTTCGAAGCGCTCGCGGTGAAAAGCATTGTATTGCGGCTGCTCAGCAATGGGCGCGATCAGATTGTACCTCTCTGCAATTTGGGTTGCTTCCTGTATTTGCACGGCAGACCATTCGGAGGTGCCCCAGTAATAGGCAAGGTTCAGGTTGCGGATCGCTTGCGTGAATCCCTCAACAATCTCTTTCATAGGAGTAGCGTAGTCAGGTCTGTGGGCAAAGACAACATCCACATAAGGTTGTTGTAAACGCTTGAGCGAGCTTTTCAGCCCCTCAACAACATGCTTCTTAGAGAGACCGCGCGTATTAGGTTCCTTGCGGCCTGTGCCAAAGAAGACCTTGGTGATGAGAACTACTCGCCAGTATCGAGGTCAGCGGTCGTCGTTCAGCAAGGTCGGCAAGGTACAGCATAATGAATGGAAAGCCAACCCACCATATTCGTCCCTCGGCCACGCAAGCTCTTTCAGCGCATCACCCATCTCGATCTCGCATTGCCCATTCGCATAGACCTGTCCGATTTTGATTCAGTTCCCCGCACCAATATGGTTTTCCCAAGCGGAGATGGAGGGGCAAAAAGCTACCTCAGCGGTGTCGAATGTGTTGACACCATGATCCCATGCTGCTTGCAGGCAGTCCTTGACAACATTACCCTTCTGCGTCCCGCCGTAGGTGAGCCAGCCGCCGAGGGAGAAGAGGGAGACTTTGAGTCCGGTTGGCCCAAGATGGCGGAAGACCTTTGTTTGTAGTCAGCAAACGGTAGGAGAGGATGGGTGCATGTGCGAGCCTATGCCAAGGGGAAATTCACCATGTCCTTTGGTTCATATTTCGATTCGACAGCCATATTGCTTGCTTTGATCTTGTGTGTCTGGGACAAAATGGGTTCAATTGTTCACATTCATAGATGTGAATGAGGAGCTCTTTGATTTCAAATCTGCAGACTACGATGACGTATTCGGCAACAGCCTGAACACAATGCCGTGAGTGTATCTGCGCTAGCAACTTCTAATCCACAGTAGGTATTTGTTCCGAAATTGCACACAAGAGGCAGGTGATAAATGTCGTGTAAAGAGTAGCCTGCTCAAGAAAGCTTCCGCATACATGACGCCTGATCCCATGCCAACACCGAGCACACATATCCCATCGTAATCCTCAACTCCACATTTCACATTCAGCCATTGGCAACCGTCTGCATAATTCTTGCCGTGCTACACCCCGTGTAGCCACTTGCGAAACCTGTCGTTTGTATGTCATCCCTCTCATGCGGCATTGCTTAGCTCACGTAGAGCCTCCTCACGCACACTGGCTGGAATGGTGGCGATAAACGTAGCAAAGGCTCCTACGAGGCCCACACAAACACCAGAGACAAATTTGCCGATGCCTCTAGAAGATGTAGCGGAAGTTTTGACTTTCTTACGAGCAGGTCCTTCCGCTTCCACAATTCTGGCGGTAGCTGGTGTTGGAATGGAGCCGACGATCGGCTCAAGTACACTATCTTGTGTCAACGACAGATCCCCCACTGGATTGAGAACATCCCTAGCCTGGGCGTCGGGCAGCTGAGTCTCTTGCTGAACGTTGGACACGTCGGATGCATGAGTCTTGACCCGTCGAATAGCTTGGATGTTTGCAGCCTCGACGGCCAGAAGTGCATGATTATCTTCTTCATCTCTAATCTCGGCACTCATCTCATCTACTTTCCGCTTCAGAGGTCGGCTGTTTTCGGTGTGGGGTTCGTTCACAAGACTTGAGATGTTAATCTTAGAGGACTGTCCTTCGCTAACCTTGCGTGACTCCGAGCTCAGAGCACAATGTTGGACAGTCCTAGCTGGTGTTCGTCCAGCAGTCGCATACGCATCCTCTTCGGCTTGCAATTCAGCAGCAAACCTGGCGTCGTCATCAATATTGTTGGCGGCAGTGCAACGTGACGGAGCTACAGCAGCCCTGACCTGCTCCGATGGATGGGCGAAGGTGCTTTCGAACAAAGCATCTTCGAATGTGAAGGGCACCCCAGACTCAGATGGAGAATCATGACCACGGTTGTAGAAAGGGCCTTGACTATAAGGCCTCGAGTGGAAACTCTGGTCGGCAGGATGTGTGTAGTGGTGGAATGGTAATGGAGCATTACTGGAGGTTTCAGGAGCAAACCCCTGTGGATTAGCACAATTGATTGGGGAACTCTGATAGATAGCCCCAGGCCCAGGATAGCTATTGAATGTGCTTGTTGGTCCCGGAGGGTGCCTTGCTAAAGCTGCATCCGATGGACTGGGTGCTCGCTGCATAGATGGTGGGGGAAAATCCAGGTAAGTAGGCTGGCTCACGTCGACTGCGTCACTCATGCTGACACCGAAACCGCCAGGCCTGAAAGTGCTTCGCGTTTGCAGGCTTGGGTTTTTAATGCTTAGCATGTCGTAGACCGGCGCGACGTGTGGCTTCTTGGTCTCGAAGGTAACCTGAGGCTTTGACACTGGTGGGGCCACGGGACCAGGAGTATACTTCATGAGCTTGCTGAAGGAATCTACAGTGTCCTCTTCATGATCAAAGTCAGAGAAGCCATCGTCGTGATCGAGCCCCTCGTCGTCGGTGCTATCGAAGCCATCTGTGGCTCCAGCGACAGACTCAAGGGCCAATTCTGGTGACTGATCTCGCTCAATTTTCTTTCCAAGTGCGCTAGAGAGATGATCCTGAGTCTCAAGGATGACGCGCTTGGCTCGATTTCCATTGTCAAGGTCCGTCTCTTTATCCGCTACCGTAAATGGGTGGCCCTGCGCACTCTCAGGTTGATGCTCCTTCCAAGATGGGCTTTTAGCAGTCTTCGTTGGTGACTGCTGGATTGAGAGAATTTCGGGTCCCTCATCATCGCTTTCGCTATCAGGCACATCTTGCTTGGCGTTATTGTCACCCTCGAGATCGATGGGATCGAGCTGAGACATTCCAGTAACAGCAGGGCGCTTAAGCAGGACCTTTGTAATGCTAGGGCCCTGCAAGTTTAGGCCACGGACTTTGTTCTGATTTGCAGCTTTATCCAAATCCTCTGCCTCCTCATTGACGAGTATGGGCGCATTGTAAGCAGGTCCGTGATCTGGTGTGGTAGCTACTGAATCTTTACCGTTATTTTCTTGTACCGAAGAAGCTATCTCCACATCGCTGTCATCATCCAAAGAATCAGATTCGCCATCGTGTGACGGGACGGAAAAGGTGCGGGGGTTTGACTCGATGATCTGTATGGAACCTTCGTGTGATGACTCGGATGATGTGTCGTTGAAGTCTTCCGGAACTTTGAATACGTGTGCTGGTCCCAGGTCACGGAGGCGGGCAAGTACTGCTGGGCTAGGTATGAAAGTATCAGTCTCAGACTTGGAACGCCTGGGCAGGAGCACAAACATGCGAGAATCCCATGTCGAACTAACTCGGAACTCCTTAGCTGGGTAGGTGACTGTGGGCATAAGATCAGTGTGGTTCCATCAAGAGTCTGAGCAACCAATTGCTTACCTGCTCCACTCGTAACCCGTTGGCCAAAGGTGATGATATCACCATTGTTTACAGTATATTCTACACCAGTCTTCAACCTCTGCTTAGCCAGGTATGTCCCGTGAGTTGAGCCGCAGTCCTGAACATAGATCGCCTATCCCATGGGCTTAGTAATTTACCGGTAAAGATAGGAAGAGATACTTACTCTCTGCGGAGGAGAAGCGGTGAACTTGGCATGTGTCCTGGATAGGATAGGATAGTCGAACCATGCATTGTGACAGCCTACAGTGAGACCTTTGTGTGCGTTCTTGGAAGCTCGGCCAATTTCTACCTCTTTCTTGTCACGATTTATGTTGAAGAGTCTATGATTCGCCGCCTCGTCTTGGCCAAGCGGTGTCATCCTGATGGTGACTGAGTTGCAGAGAGTCAGTTACGAATGTTGAGATTGCTAGCCAGTATGGACTGCGTGTCTGAGGCGGAGCAGCATGAAATTGACGCTCCAGCTTGGGCGCCGAACCGTCTGTCATGTTGCGAAGAAGAAATAGAGGGACCTACCCTCCATATCACCGTTGGAAGCCATGTCTCACACTAGATTCTCCGTGATGTCGCAGCGGAGGCGAAGATGAGTCTGACAGATCAAGCGTGCAGCCTTGGCCTCGGAGGATTACCAGTGATGACCTTGTGGTAGAGTATGAATCAACAATGTGATCCAGACGCTCTTGACGAGGACTTTTTTATAGTTGTAAGAAATCAGTGTTGACTACTGCCAACCCACAGCTACTGGGATAGAAAGAAGGCTGCGGTTGACATGGTGTTGAGGGTAAGAGGGAGGATTGCGGAGGAGTGAAGAGGCAGCAAGGCGATGGGGCTCATTCTCTTAGCACAATCCACTTTACCCCTCGCCAAGACATTTCAGTTCTGGCCAAGCTCCTGCGTACAAGGCTGCAACGCCAAGGCTGCAACATATATAAGTGCCTTAATTTTGAGGCCTTGCAGAACATGACTGCTACTGTCGTCTCATATAAGTACGGGTATGAGCTGATCGCACGATCACTGATGGGTTATCTGGCAATCCATGTTAGAAGAGAAAGCTATCTAGGCTGATATCCAATATGACAAGCTCAGATTTCAAAAGATCCGGCTGAGAAAGTAAGAAAGGTATTCAAAAATCTGAGAGCGCGCCGCCCCCGACTCATCATTTTTCCGTGCATATTTGAGGGGGAGTCGTCCTATCCAAAGCTCGGCTGTTTCAGTGCATGGCATCAAGACCCCCTTGTAGCTCCTGTTCCAAGCCCATACTGTGCATTTGCTCTGGTGGTGCAGCCTCTTGAGGCCTTGGATCCTCATGGGACCACTGGTTCGCGTTGTCAGGAATAGGTACATTCTGTCCCATCTGTCCGCCCATATGCTGCTGAGGTTGCTGCACGCGCACCTGCTGCCTGAAGCGAGCCACTTCGGCTAAAATAATCTTTCTCATCTCAGGTACGTCTTCCACGACTTCGAAATGGAAGTCGAACGTTGTGGCGCATGAGGGTTCATCGGAGGCATCATGCCAGATGTGCAGGTAGCGGTGTTCGAGTGCTTCTTCCACTGAGATACGAGCAGATGGGTCAAAGGCTAGCATCTTATCCAAGAGGTCCAACGCATCAGGGTTGGCATTGGAGAAGAGACGTTGAAAGGGTACCTTGGGCATGTAGGGTAGATTTCGGACGTACTCCTGGGCTCGCGGCGACCCGATACGAGACAGGGTTTCCTCGTTGGGGGTGCCAAGGTAATGCAAGATTTGATTGAGCTGGTCAACATAGTCGCGGCCTTTAAAGAATGGGCGACCGCCCAACAGCTCAGCGAGGATACAGCCAATTGACCACACATCGACTAATGAGATTAGCGCATTGGCCGGTGCATTCAAGGATATGGATGCACTTACTGGCTTTGGTGTAGCTTTGGAAACTCAACATAATCTCCGGAGCACGGTACCATCTCGTCGCAACGTACTCGGTCATGTAACCAGCATTCTCTTCCGGGTCCATAGAGAAACCTCGGGCAAGACCGAAATCGCAGATTTTGAGTTCGCAGTCTGCGTTGACTAGAAGATTACCAGGCTTGAGGTCTCTGTGTAAAACATTCGCAGAGTGTATGTACTTCAACCCGCACAGAATCTGGTAGATGAATGACTGGAAATGTGCATCGGTAAGTGGTTGACCAGAGCGGATGATGGCGGCCAGATCACATTCCATAAGCTCTAGGTCATATCAGCAACTTTGCAATGCCGTAAGATCTATATCGTAATACCTTCGTACAGATAAGTTTCATTGAAGTTATCCGGTCGAGGGATGTCCATATCATACAGACACGTTATCTAGGTCCACAGTCAGCATTCCTCGAAAGATATAGAGCTTGGTCACCATACATTGCGGTGGCCTCGGAAGTGCTGAAGGAGCTTAATCTCTCGCAAAGCCCGCTTTGCCAGAATCTTCTTGCTGAAGACATTGGTGACCTTTTTGATGGCAACACCTTCCCCAGTGTGGTTGTTTGTGGCAGCACTAACCTGAGGTGTAAGCGCGCAGGTACACAACAGTCAGAGGGTGATTAACATCAAGATCTATTCATGAAGATGGAAAAGGCATACCATACTATGCCGTACGCTCCTTGTCCGAGCTCTTTGGTGACGTTGTAGCGCTCGTCGACAATGAAGTCTTGATTGAAGACCTTGAAGACTTTGCGGCCTTGGAGGTCTGCCATATTGGGACAGTGTCCTCAGTCGTTACTCGGAAGGGTTGGGATGATAGAGATTGAGCAGCTCTGCGCCAAAATAGTGCTTTTCCCAACAACCTCTCCAATTGATCCACCTGTGATGCAATACGCGCTGCCGTCTGACTGGTGCGAGCTTGGGAAGGACAAGGAAGAGCAGTAAAATTGGGGACCGTCCAGATCAGCGGGCAGCACCAAAGACCCTCAGCAGTTCCTTCTATACATTCGTAAAATTAATCAGCTGAGTGTCGGGAGTAAGCACTGGACCAGCGAGCTGTGTTGATAGGAATTACGAGCTGTGGTTGAAACCTTGTGGGGTGTCTGTCTCGACCAATAGCGGGGCTACCCAGGGTCCCATCCTCTCAGCCCAACAGGGCGGGTCTTTGCCGTTCGTGGAGATCAGCCGAGCTAGTCCTAGTGCAGCCGCACAGTCAGTGGCATATCATTTTACGCAAACGGTGTCCAGTATTGCATCCTACTGCGTATTCACGAGATTGGAGGACTGTATTACGCGATGCTATTGATGTCATCAATGACCGGCCGTGGAACGAATCGTCTATTACGTTATTCTATCGAGATACTCACCCACCTCTGTACCCTCCAATAATCTACCCAGATTCAGTCCTATAAGCTCCGCGAAGTCCCTACTCTTCTTCCACAACTCGTCTGTACTCCCACTGACTGTGAACTCTTTGGCCAAAACGTCCATGAAGAAGCCGTTCTCGAATCGAATGTTTTCGGCAATGTCCAACAAGTCTGGCCCGAGCCATGGTTGTGCCGGGAGTAGAACATCGAGAATGTAACCCGCAGCCAGCTTTGAGATCCATTGCCCCATACTGTCCATCTTTATCTTACGGCCGACGTTCTTTGGACTGTAGTAGCGCGTGATCCAATCCCTGGTCTCCTGACCCATCAACGAATGGTCACCCAACTCTCCAGGTTCAAGTGGCAACGCATCGAGAACTCTCATGACAAATATGATCTTTGTTTCAAGCACATCACGAATATTGGCCTGAATGACTGGAGTCTGTCTCTCATAAAGCCAGAGGCAAGTCTCCAGTGGCATCGCCCTCACCAGGGTCACGTCGCCCAGGCTCTGGTCAGATTTCGTTTCCTCAATACGCTGTTCCCAGCTCGAAAACATTCGAAGACATAGCGCCGATTGTCTTGCCAGTTCAATCCCTATACCTTTGTGGTAAGTTACGTCTTCAGTGAGTCCGTACTCCACATCTCGAAGACAACTAATAGCCGCACGGTCAACGAATTCACCTTTTTCTATCTTGTCGAACATCTCGGAGATCTTTCTTGGATCGTTAAGAAACTGGTGCGTGCCGATATAATCCTTCAATGCCTGCTTCTGTTCGCTTGATCTTCGCCTGCCACTGCCAAAAAGCCATTTCAACTCCGAGTATTGCACCGCCACGATTCCGGGAGGTACGGCGGCTTTGTTATCTCTAAAAACGTTATAGACAGCCCTTCCGCTTACCAGAAAATTCTGAAGATCGCCCAGGCGCGTATGCCGAATTACTTCCAGGATCAACTCGACTGGCAATCTAGCCAAGGAGTGCTTCCATTTCCGCCCCGCTGCATTGAAAGCATTGTGAATAGTTTTACCTCCCAATAGGAAGATCTGGAGATCGTACAGGTCCGTATGCCGTACCTCTTCCAGAATCAACTCGGTCGGCAGAGTGGCCAAAAATCGGTTCCATTCCTGACGGGCTCTTTTCTCCTTTTCTCCCATTCGTCTACTATGTCGCCGCTCCTCCCGTCTAATTTTCCTGATCTTGTGGATTTGTCTGCGTTCATCGAGTTTATTGGCGATCATCCTCTTTCTTTCGTCCGTCAGCAGAATATGTTTTCCCTGTGGTCCGAATGGGTCGTTGTCGTCTTCGATGTCCGTGTCAATGTGTATTGGCAAGTCTTCGCTTCCGGCAACCTTCATCTCCACTTTTAACCAAGTCGAAATCGGCTCGTTCTGGGGACTAGCCTTGCTGGTCATGTTCTGTGAAATTCGCTCGTGAGTAATCACTGAGGTGTTCATGATAGAGTATAGTCGCGTTTGAAGAGATGGAATTAAGTTTGGCATCTAAGTTCTAACTTGAACCAATTCTCGCGTTGAACGCCTTGTGTAAGTAGGTTGTGTTGCTGTTGTCAGTATTCGTCTATGCTCTCCTTCGGTACGCCTGCTCGAGTGAGTACTTCAACAGCGAAGCTGTAAACCAAGTTCTGCAAGACACTCGTTTTAGGGAATCCTACCAAGGCCTAGCTGAGACGAATACTGAAGTCTTCAGGACGTATACTGAGTTCAATGTGCCCGAGGATAGATATATATCTTTATATAAGAATGAGTCTGCTGTATGGTAGGGACGATAGGCTCGCAGATGTGGCCAGAACACAAGATGGGTTGAGAAATCAGCTGTCGACGTGATGGAATGGGTAACCGAAAATGTTCCCGCCTGCTAGGTTACGGTGGTAGTTGGGGTGGTTGTGATGCTTGGAAGTATCGTTGCTGCTGGTTGGAGTACCGGGCTAAGGTCGAAGCTCGTTGGAATCACTTTGATCGGAAGGGATATTTCAGAACCTAGCTCGCGTCGTCAGAAGCCAGAGGAAGTTCTGAAAAGCACAAATATGACCAAGTGAGATGAAGATGGGATGAGAGTGAATACTGGGGTGCTCCTCTTCTCCCAAAGATTGGGTTCAAGAATATTGTCGAATAAACCATAACTTCAAGCCTTGGCCGCACCTTCCCCTTTCGAGGCAAGAAAGCCCCCCTCGGATGACTATTCCACGGCAGCCCACAAAATGCTAGCTTCTACCGTGCTTGAGTTCACGCTGAGCGAGTCGATACCGGCACTGGCTGATGAAAATAGCGGGCTTGGTGAACAGAGAATGACTTCCTGATACGAGAGGGCGGGATGCTTACGCGGCGGAGAACAGACCACCATGATCGTGACCATCAAGAATAATCTATCGACAACTTCACGCAGATCTTAGAGTTCTAGCATGGTCACGATCATCTGAAGAGAATATAGCGCTTGACGCCAGAATGACACCCGAAAGCCGGGAAGTCCTCCAACTTTTGATGCCTACTGCCACCGGGTAACTTTGGAATCCTTTCTCTTGGATCCTGGCATTTCAGTTACTCTATTGTCACGGTGATCATATAAATCAGCCTCTATGCTCACTCGTATGTCTATACTCTATTCAATTATCCTCCAGGACTTCATATATACGTGCATGGTACTCCTATTGGAATCTCTCCTAACATCCAACACCCATACTTCCCTACAGCCTGCGAGACGAAAGCTGTACCTGTGATAGAGTGGGGGCGCCATTCGATTTATTCCGAATATCCTCAACATTGAGTCACCGAACGGCCACTAGACCAAAACCAAATCACTCCCTCTCAAGCACTTTCTCACAAGCTCAACCGCAAGCTCCCCAAATCCTTTCTATCTCAGACACAGAATTTCAGATCACGATATGCCAGTACTACGAGGTGCAAACTATGGTCTACAAAGACTCATCCATTATGAGATCTCGCAGTCCAACAAGCGAGCTGAAATCATTCTGTTATTGCTCATCAATCAGTCTCCCTAGTAGTTCATCGACACCAACATCTGCACTAGTAGAAATGATAGTTTACTCTACTCGCCGTGATCTCATCCACAAAGATAAACATAGGGAAATAGCATGATCCAATGAAAGATTTTCCGAGCTTGCTGTCAAGCAGAAGAACTGGGATTCTTTCGATGGTGAACTGCTTCTTTTGAAGCTACAATATACCATCACTAGTATACATCGTCAAATTGGAGGTGCCGTGAGTTCATGTCAATTGATCGTTACTGGTGGTTATGATATATCTCCTTTATTCTTTGCCTTTTTTTGTCACGCAGAGTTGGCTGGACTCTTGCGTAGTGTAGCTCACCTGTGACCATTGTCTCTAGAACTAATATACGCTGCTGGAGACTCTTTCGAGAATTTGGAAAAGGCATATCTTAAATCGTATATTAGAATGATATGAAAGGAGCCACAACGATTGCCTTGGACGCCATCCCGCAGCTTTGATCCACACATGAGCTTTCCTATCCCCCCAACCCAAGCATCACTCCTACAATTACGCACCGCCCCACTCACTACCTCCAC
>JAABUW010007039.1_pt1 | contig 13751 bp, 17 predicted proteins | sample 5560081 | NCBI WGS metagenome assembly JAABUW01 (sample SAMN10711882, study PRJNA513363) | rock metagenome | isolation source: Antarctica rocks | place: Antarctica: Victoria Land, Knobhead sud
CCCAGCTGTCTGAGCCGCATGGGACTGAGGAGAGATGGTCGCCGACGATGAACGAAAGGTCAGGAACGAATGCGGGGCGGCTCCGTGGACGAGGAATGAGCGACCAGTGAATGACGAGGACAGGGAGCCGAACCGGGGTGAGGAAGGATCAGTGAGAAGGGTGACGGGATCGCGAAGCCACGCAAGGCAAAACGGTCCGTCCCCTGCCAAACTGATTTTCTACCCATTCTTCTACCGTCAACGCCATGAACAAGACGGAAAAGTGATCGCCGTGACGGAGGTAGTCAGCGGCAAAACGATGCCCGTGCGGACAAGTGAATCTAACGTTCACAGGCCTACTGCCCGTCCTGTTACCCTCATCGTTGCCCTTCCCCTTCGTGCCGGCCCGGGGAGATCGATCACTGAGTCTGTTCGAGGACAAGGGATATCCGGATTGATTTCCGGTATAGAGTCTCGGCTGGGGGTTTCATTCCTACCCGAACCCGTATGCCCTGACAGGCGAATGGGGACGGAAGCTGCTTCGCGCACCGATCGTGTTCGACCCATGGGCGTGCGCGTGAGACGCGACGTTGCGCCGAGATGGCCGATCCCTCCCCGGCTGATCTATTGATCCGTCACGAGTGATATCGCACGTCTTGCGCGATGGAGCGCCCCACGCTGCCCTTTCCCGATGTTTCACGGACACCCGAAATGAGCCACGGGCCGACGGGGCGGCCAGTCAAGGAAGACACGGCAAGCGCAGCGCCCCGTGGGAAATCCTTGAGTGGCCGACGGTTCCTTATGGCACACTGGGGAGCAAGCGAAGACGCACAGTGGGAGCGAACGCGAGCTCGCCCGTCCGTGGTGGACTCAGGCGTCGGCAACGGTGCGAAACCGGGCGTTCCTTGCCGTAGGCTCTCGTAGGATGGGCGCGCATGCGCCCATTCCCACGATCTGATGGGAGGCACTTGTGCTCTTGGCTACTGCTGAGGCGGAAGAAACATTACAACGAAAAAGTTCGGGGATAGAATGAAGTCTCCGGCAGCATGTTCCAATCATGGTGAGAAATCTATGACGACACAAAGAAATCCTTCCCCCGAAAAACCGAATGGAATCCGAGCCGTGGGTATTCTTGTCCACGAGGGAAACGTCTTGCTCATACGCAGGGAGCATGACGGCAGGGAGTACTACACATTCCCCGGCGGGGGCGTGGAAGACGGAGAGAGCATTGAAGAAGCGGTCGTCCGTGAACTGTTCGAGGAGACGCAGATACGGGTGGTGATCAAACGTTTGCTGTATCACCTCGATCTCATCGGCGACAGCGACCAATATTTCTTCGCGTGCGAACACCAAAGTGGCACGCCGACGCTGGGTGGCGAAGAGCGCGAAGAAACACTGAGAGGAGATATTCATGAACCGCTGTGGGTGCTACTGGCGCGCCTGCCATCACTCATCCTCTACCCGCTGGAAGTGTGCGACTGGCTCGTGGAGGATAGCAAACATGGTTTCCCAATCCAACCACGGCACTTGCAGGTTCGACCGAACGAGCTCAGACAAGCAAATGACACCTTCTCCGCGTGATCGCGATACGGGTATGATTGTGCAGAACCTGAGCGCGGCGGTGATCATCATGAAGCGCAGGCAGTGCGGCTAATTGCCCCTATGACGCGTTGGCGACGATTGGCGATCGGGGACGCACGATGAACTACATCCAGGAACTCCGCACTCTCGTTGGTCATCGCCCGCTGATTATCGCCGCCGCTGGCGTGGTCATCTTTGACGATGCAGGGCGAGTCCTGCTGCAGCATCGCGACGACGGCCACTGGGGCATCCCCGGTGGCGCAATGGAACTCGGCGAGACCCTGGAAGAAACTGCCCGGCGCGAGGTGCGTGAGGAGACGGCGCTCGGACTCGGGGCGCTGACGTTGGTCGATGTCTACTCGGGTCCCGAGTTCTTCGGCCGATATCCAAACGGGGATGAAGCTTTCTTTGTCATGGTGATCTACGAGACGCGAGAGGTGCATGGCGCGATCGTCCCCGACGGGAGTGAGACGCGCGAACTCGCATACTTCGCGCTCGACGGCCTGCCGCCGAATATGCTTGGAGTGGCGAGACGCGTGCTGGATCAGTACCTTCTCAAGCTATAGCGATCTCATCATCCGTCGGATCCACGAGGCTCTGCCGGAGAAGCGAGCAACCGCTCATCATCCGGACGCAGGCCGACATGCTCACCATCGCAGCGGGACCGTACCGACTCTCCCTGTCTCTCAGCATCGTCCCATCAAGAGCTTCACGAGCAAATCAACCATCGACGCGAAGAGGCGAACTTAGTTCTCTGCCGTCAGGCTCTGATCATGTTTTGCGTGGAAGGAGGGTCAGGGAGGAATGCCGCGCAAAACCACTCTTGACCCCCTTGGGGGTGCCGCCTGGAATCGCTTTCTGGCCGAAGGCCTGCGCGAAGCGCAAAAGCGATGGAAGGTGGCGGGGGGAGTCCCTGGCAAAATCGGCGTGCAACACCGGTTTAGTGAGGAACGAACGGTGGCAGGGACTCCCCCCGCCAAAGGCTGTTCCTCCCTGTATAATCCGTCTGATAGGACTCCATTTGTCCTCGCATTTTGCGAGTCGCGCAACTAGGACGACGACTAGGATGATCGATCCTAGTGATCGTCCCACCTTGAATGGTGACGTTGAACCACTTCCCTACTCGATCACGATTCGTCTCCGCAACTCTTCGGACTGGTTCTCGCGTCGGCCTGGTGACGATCAGCCCGACAGTACAAGCCAATCTGCTGTGCTCGGCAGTCAGGGAGACGGAATGCCAACGGTATCGGATGGTATCGTTCTGGTTCATGCTCGTGATCAGGTCGAGAGGGTCAGATCGCCGGGCGGCGGGTTCAACCCGAGTTCTGTTTTCAGGCACGTAAACCAGTAGGCCATCGGCTTTTCCAGCCTGCCTTTCATTCGGCGTTCCTCGGTGCGCCGCCCCGCTTCGATGCAGGCGCTGTAGAACGTGCCATAGGAGCACCGGGACGCGGTGATGATCTTGCACGCCGTCGTGATGTGCGATTTCAGTTCCTCGGCGCTGCTGTTTTTGCGGGCATAATCCTTGACCGTCATGATCAGGCTTTCGTACTCGTCATCGCTCAACGAAGCGGGTTTCCTGCTTTGTCTCCCCTGTTGATGAAGGTTGCTCGATGCTTTTTCCGTCACAATCGGCGCGAACCGGCGCTGCAAGTTTGCGCCGACTGATTCCATGCCACGCGTTTCCCGCACGGAGGTATTTTCAGCCTCGTTCTCCACATCGAAAGACGCCGCTCGGGAGGGTGTGATGTTGTGCGATGTGGTTCGATCGGTTCCTTTGTAATGTGAGCGTGTGCGTTTCTGATTATCTGAAAGATATCCTTCTTTTTGTATAGAACCCTTTGTATTCTTTAAGCCGCTATTTGCGGTTTCCGGTCGGGTGGTTTTTGCGGTTTCTGGAAACCGCAATTTGCGGTTTCCAGTTCTTTCCAAATGTAAGTGAGGGTTCTCTCCGAGGCTGAGGATGAAGTAAATGTTGGGCAGGTTGAGCCCTTGTCGCTTGTAATCGATCAACTGGCAAACCCGCAGTTCCTGGAGCGCACGCTGGACAGAGTCGAGCGAAACATCGAGGTCATCTGCCATACGATCCTGGCCGGGGAAGACATGATCGTCGTGCCACGCGTAGTCGAGGAGCATGCCGTAGATGAGTTTCGCCTTGACGGACAGATTCTTCGCACGCAAGACGAGACGCGGCAGCTGAACGAATCCCCCTTTCAGGTTCTCGTCAACGATTCTGATCTCATCGAGCGGCTTTGTCTGATCCATAGAGTCATCTCCCGACACACGGACGCGTGCTTACGTGTTTCCTTGCTTCCTTGCGAGCTTGGATACAAGGATGCTTGTTTCCTTGTTTCCTTGTAGATCTTCAAAGAGCAGCCGTATCCCCTCGCTGACGATCCGTTCTTTCGAGGTGCGGATCCCATACTGTCTGCTGAGAATGCGCTTCATGTCGTCGAGGTTGTCGAGGTCTTCGACCGGAAGCCCAAAAGTCGCCTTTCGTATCTGCGCCTGCTTGGCAGGAAGGGAGCTTGTTTCCTTGTCTCCTTGTTTCCTTGTCTCCAAGTTTTCAAGGTTGCTTGCTTCCGTGGATGTGTGGGAAGGCGCATCCTGGGTTTGTCGGCGTGGCTTCGATTGGAAAAGCTGCTGATCGAGTGGTGCGTTCGGTCTCACTTGTCCGACGAGATCAAATCCTTCATACGGGCTCTTCTTTTTATCTGCCATGCTATGCGGCTCCTCTCTTGACCGGCAGTCTGCCGGTCAGATGCTCGACGCGATCATCCGCTGCATCAATCACGGTCTGTGCGGGGATCTCGCGTTGCTGATTGAAGTACCCGAGCAGGAGGGCGTTATCAGCAAGGACGATTGCCTCACGCGGCATACCACCCGAGCGTTCGTAGATTTCGCGGACGGCCTCGGCTGCGAAGGGATGGTTGTCGGTCGTACCGGTCGCGACGGTCCAGCGGAAACTGATCATCGCGCGTGTCTCTTCAAAGTTCAGCGGTTCGAGTGTCGATGCCATGACAATGCGGCTCCGGAAGTTTTGTAGCTTCGGCCGTCTGAGCACATCGCGCAGGCTGTCCTGGGCCATGAGCACAATCTGGATGAGTTTGGTGTCGTTCGACTCGAAGTTCATCAGTTGGCGAAGGACTTCGAGAAGTTGGGGAGTCATCTCCTGAGCCTCATCGATGATGAGCGTCACAATCTGCTCTTCCTTGAGCGCTTTCTCGATGAGGAATGCCTTCAGCACGTCGAGCGTGTCCTTGTAGCTCTTGTGGGGGATCGGGGCGCCCATCTCCTGAGCGAGCGTGCGAAGGAATGCGTATGCGGACGGATACCGGGGATTGGTGATGAGTGTCGAGTTCCATTCGTACTCTTCCCGAAATACTTCGTGGAGGCGACGCGCGAGACTCGACTTGCCCATGCCGGTGTCACCAAACACCGCCGTCATCCCCTTTTGCCCGCCGACGACAAATGAGGCCTTTTGCAGGGCGATCTTGTGCGTCTGCGTGAGGAAGAGATACCGGGGGGAAGCGACCGCTGAAAACGGTTCCTCTGCCAAGCCATAGTAATCGAGATACGGTCGATCCATGTATTTACGGGGCACCGTCTCCTCCCAATCTCCCATTATCGAGAGCGATAATGGGGCTTTCTCCAAAGATGCGCCTCGATATGACCAGTGTACGTACTAAAATGCCTCGATGTCAAGAGGGTAGTCACTTATTGCAGGTAATACGGAAAGTCCTTTGTATGCAAGGATGCTTGGAAACAAGGAAAAAAGGATACTGGGAACCGTGGAAACGTGCCTCGCCGAGCCGGGATTTTGCGCGTGGTCAAGCCAAAACACGGAAGCAAGGTTCCTTGTCTGCTTGTTTCCTTGCGTGACGATGCCACGATGAGCGTGCGACATATCGCAGAAGCACATGCCGCAGAGTGCAGATTGACATACTTGCCGTTCTCCCTGAGCACCCGTGCGCCGGCCGCAGAGATATGCTGGAGTGGGGACGTAGGCGAGGGAAGCACCGGCACCACCGTCTTTTGGTTGATGGTCGCTGAGCGCTTGGTACGCGCGCATATTGGGCAGGAGGTTCGCTGTCACGAGGAGAAGTTATCCAGCTTGGCGCGTTCTCGTCTGAGGGCTCCCGGTGGCTTGATGAATCAGTAGTGATTTGCCATAGTACTTGACAAACTTGTCGCTTCCATCAAGGTGTCCCCGGCTTAGCGGCACGGATACACCCGGAAGTGTTCGGGGAGCGGTGGCCGGATACTTGTAGCGCTTGGTGCGGGAAAGGGGGCGCTACTATGGAGCGGGTCGTGTTGTTGTGGAGCGGGGGCAAGGACAGCGCGCTCGCGCTGCACGAGCTCCGCAGGGCAGGGGAGTACGCGGTGGCCGCGCTGCTGACCACGGTGACGGAGGAGTACGACCGCGTGAGCATGCACGGCGTCAGACGTCCCCTGTTGGAGCGTCAGGCGGTCTCGCTGGGGCTGACGCTCAAGCAAGTACTCATCCCGAGGAACTGCTCGAACGACGAGTACGCCTCTAGGATGTCCAGAGCCTGCGAGGAGTTGAAGGGCATTGGAATCCACACCGCAGCCTCCGGCGATATCTTCCTGGAGGATGTGAGAAGGTATCGGGAGGGGCAACTCGCGGAAGCCGGGATGCGGGGCGTGTTCCCGCTCTGGGGCAGGGATTCCGCGCAACTTGCCCACACGTTCGTCGCAGAGGGGTTTGAGGCGGTGACCGTTTGTATCGATAGGCAGGCCCTCGGTGCGGAGTGGGCGGGAAGGATTTTCGACGAACCGTTCCTCGCCGATCTGCCGCCCGGCGTCGATCCCTGCGGGGAGAACGGCGAGTTCCACACCTTCGTGTACGACGGCCCGCTCTTCACAGAGCGCATCGCGTGGGTTCGTGGGGACGTCGTGCTGCGGGACGACCGTTTCTTCTATTGCGATCTGCTCTCCGCGTGACCCTCACGCGGCCCCGGCGCGCGGACGTAGGTCATCGTTACCTTGCCGCCTTTGCGCGGCCGTCCCTTGAGCAATCCCGCCCCTGCCGTGAACAGCCCCTTGGTGATCGCCCTGCCCACCGCGACGCGCTCCGGCGCCATGGTCGTCTCCTGCACTACCCAGCCCTTCGCTGCCGCCTCGCGCCCCTCCCGCTCCGCTGTCTCCAGGTCTTTGTCGTGCGCGACGTGCGTGGTCTTCTTCTTGTCGTCATACCAGGCTATTCCATCGCCTCCTCATCGATACGCCGTCACGGATTCTGAGAAGGGTTCTTCGGGTCGCGCCTAACCAGACGCAGCCCGGTCGGGGCGGGGGCGGGTGATCCGACCTGGGCCTCGTGGAGGATCGTTGCGAGCACGAAGCGCAAGCCCCGGTGCTCGGTCTCCACCTTCTCTCGCTCAACGTCGTCCTGGGCGGCTGCCAGGCGCGCATCGCGCAGGCGGTCAATCGATGCCATTGCGGCAAATGTCGCGCGGATCACCGGCGCGGTCTGGGCGTTATCGCGCATGTTCGTGTACCCTCCGCTCTTGTCAGTGGTAAGGTCTGAATGGATATGTTTCCGACTCGTTCATCGCAAAACCTGCTCGGCACTGATTAGCCGGATCGGCCTGCCAAGGGATCTCAGGCGAAGGGCTATCGTTTCATAGAGGCGCCGCTGCGGGTGCTGAGACGGCGGGAGAACGATCAAACTACTCCCGGCCGGGAGATTGCCCGCGATCTTCTCCCACGTCGCCCGGAAGGGCAGCATGTCGCCCGGGAGCAGGGCAATGTTGTCGAACCGGACGTGACGCCGTCTGAGTGCCTTCGGCGAACTGGAAAAATAGTATTGGTTCTTCATATAAGTATGCTGTTGCAAGTGTTTCTTTATAGACTCGTCGCCTCCATCGCCTTCTTCGCGTACTCCTCGCTCATGTGGACATAGAGCTGCGTCGTCTTGATGTCCTTGTGCCCCAGCCACTGTTGCAACTGGTACGGTGACACCCTCCCGCTCTCCGCCTTCATCGAGGCGAAGGTGTGCCGGAAGATATGCGGGCTGACCTTCTTCTCAAGTCCCGCTTCAGTGCAGAGCCGCAGGATCAGCTTGCGGACCCCGAACCGACTGAGCGGCTCGTCGTAGCGATTGAGGAAGAGGGCAGGGGAGGCCTGTTCACCTCGATCCTTCAGATGTGCCTTGAGCGCTTTGATTGCCTTCTTCTCAAACGCAATCCGCCGGTCCGCCTGCCCTTTGCCATCGCGAATCAGTAAGACGCTGGCCGTCAGGTCAATATCGTCCACGGAGAGATTGCACAGTTCGCTGACCCTGAGGCCACATTGGAGCAGCACCGTGAGGATGGCGTAGTCCCGGTGATTGCTCCCGGCGCTTGATAAGAGGCGGTTGTACTCGTCGGAGCGCATCCGATTCCGCGTCCGTCGTTCCTGCTTCGGGCTCTCGACCTTCTCGGCGGGGGACTTGACAAGGATCTCTTCGTCAACAAGAAAGCGGAAGTACTCGCGGATCGCCGCGAGCTTGCGGGCACAGGAGACGCCGGAGAGTGCGCGTTCCCGGCTCAGGTAGGTCATGTACTCGGTGAGATGGGACTTCGTGATGTCGGCAGGGGAGCGCACCGTCAGGTCGTTCTCGGTAAGGTAGGTGAGAAACTGCGTGACGTCCGTCGCGTACGCTTGGATCGTGCCGCCGCTGCGGTTTTTGCCGGCGAGCATGGCAAGGAACTTCGTCAGGGCAGTTTCGAGTGATAGTGCGTTCGTCGTTCTCATGGTTCCACTGTAGCAAGCGGGAAGTGCGAAACACAATGCCGGCAGTCGGTCAAAAAGTGGGGCACATAACATCCCCTAAAGCCCATTATATGTGACCAGCGGGTTTCCGGTCAATCGGCAGTTTTGGCCGTGGGGAGCAGCGATCTGTCCGAAAGGGAAGTGAGGTGTGGGGCACAGAATACCGCTTATGGTGACGAAACGCGCCGGGAATGGTCGCTTTTCAGCGAACAAGAGCGTTGCCTCCTGTCCGCTTTCCGTGCTTCAGGGTACGTCGGACGACGGTGGGGTTTGCCCCGCCTTCGGACCGGTCTGCATGACTGCGGTGAGGATGTCCTCGGCGGTCGGCGGCGCGCCATAGACGACGGTCAAGTACTGCCGGATGGGCGCGATCGCTCCATCGGTATCCTGGCCCGAGACCAGGTCATGCGGCACGACACACCGATAGCCCCGCTCATCCGCCCCCAAGACCGCGAACAGGACGCAGCACCGCAGCTCGACCCCGCCGATGATCAAGCCCTGGATGCCCCAAGCGTCCAAGAGATCGATGAACTCCCGCGACTGCCAGATGTCGAAGCGGTCCTTGCGGACGATGGCGGAGCCGGGGACGGGGTCCACGAATAACTCAGCGCCCCACGATCCCTCGACGCACAAACCCGTCTCCGCGTCTTCCCGCTGCCGCTGGAGCGGTGTGAGGCGCGCGAGGCTCAGGACCTGCCGGGAATAGATGACGTGCATGCCGAGGCGGGCCGCTCGGCCGGCGAAGTCGTTGGCGCGGCGGGCCGTCGCCGCGTTGGCGGTGTTCGTCGGTGCGGGGCCGTGGCATGCGTCCGGGTGGCAGAAGTCGTTCTGGAAGTCCACGAGGACGGCCGCGACCTGGTGAGGAGGCAGGCCCGCCAAGTCATTCACGTCCACATCCGTCATAGCCCCAATATACCACCCCTGCGTCGCTCACGAGCGTGAGTCCGGGGCGACCGACAAGGACCCTGGGAAGCGAGTATAACAGTGAAACTCCACATAAATCCCCTTATGTGCCGTTGGCACGACAATCATGCAACCGATAAAACACGAATGGACCGTTGCGGAGACATGACGACCATGCGCGAGGATGCGCCATTGCCCGGGAGGCCCGAATCTGGTACGGTAACGGCACTGTCACGGGGATGGAACGCACCCGCAGCGCGAGCACACGCGGAACTCGGCGGGAAGGAATTCCTCCGGTATTTCCCTTGCCAACCGCGCTTTCGTGCCGAGGATCACCGCGATGGCTTACCGCGATGCGCTGTCACTCCCCGATTGCCCGCACCCCTGCCCGCGATGCGGGTGTCCGCTCGTGTGGCTGGGGCGCGATGTCGCCGCCGGTGCCGATCCCGCACGGGTCATCCTCCGCGTCCACACCTTCGGGCGCGGCCGGGGTTTCCGCAACGACACGCGCGCGTCCCGCCTACGCTGCCCACGGGGGCACGAATGGTGGATCATCTACCACGACCACGCGCGCGAACCCATCTGAGGTGGCGTGGAATACTTCTTGCCGATGCGTCACGGGCACCATTCGTCGCGACTGAGCAACCATCGAGGGGGAGTATGACGACCGTACCCGTGACCCGCGAAGCACCGTCCCGACTCCGGCTTTGGCTTCTCCACGGCCACCTCCAGACAGTGCAGGAAGGACCGCACGTCGGGGAGCACGCCGCCGCCACGCATCCCTGGTGGAAGGTGATGTGCCTCACGGGCGTCGACTATTTCTCCAGCCTCGGCTATCAGCCCGGCATCGCTGCGGTCGCCGCAGGGGTGCTGTCGCCGATCGCGACGCTCATCCTCGTGCTGGTCACGCTCTTCGGCGCGCTGCCGATGTACAAGCGCGTTGCCGTCGAGAGCCCCCACGGCGACGGGTCGATCTCGATGCTCGTGCGGCTGCTCCCGTGGTGGCAGGGCAAGCTCTTCGCGCTCTGCCTGATCGGCTTCGTCGTCACCGGCTTCGTCATCACGATCACCCTCTCCGCCGCCGACGCCGCCGCCCATATCACCGAGAACCCCTACACGGGCCCCCTGCGCGGGCACGAGATCGCCGTCACCCTCGTGATCATCGCGCTGCTCGGCGCGGTCTTCCTCAAGGGCTTCAGCGAGGCGATTGGCATCGCCGTCGTCCTCGTCGCCGCCTACATCACGCTGAACATCGTCGTGCTGGGCGTGGGCTTCGCCCACCTCGTCCACCACCGCGACGCCCTGGCCAACTGGAAAGGGAGCCTGACCCATTCCTACGGCAACCCGTTCCTGCTGATCGGCGCGGCGCTCCTCGTCTTCCCCAAGCTGGCATTGGGGCTCTCCGGCTTCGAGACGGGCGTCGTCGTCATGCCCCTCATCCGCGGCGACGCGACCGACACCCCGGATCGCCCCGCCGGGCGCATCCGCAACGCGCGCAAGCTGCTGACGACGGCGGCGTGCATCATGAGCGTGCTGCTGATCGCGAGCAGCCTCGTCACGATCACCCTCATCCCGCCCGAGGCGTTCGCGGGGGCCACCGACACGCAACCGGCCGGCGCCGCGAACGGGCGCGCGCTCGCCTACCTGGCCCATCAGTATCTCGGCAATCTCTTCGGCTCGGTCTATGATGTGAGCACCGTGCTGATCCTCTGGTTCGCCGGCGCGTCGGCGATGGCGGGCCTGCTGAACATCGTCCCGCGCTACCTGCCGCGCTACGGCATGGCGCCCGACTGGGCCCGGGCGACGCGCCCCCTCGTCCTGATCTTCATCGGCGTCAGTTTCCTGGTCACCGTCCTCTTCCGCGCCGACGTCAACAAGCAGGCCGGCGCCTACGCGACCGGGGTGCTCGCGCTGATGACCTCGGCGACGATCGCGGTGACGCTCTCCGCCGTGCGGAGTCGCCAGCGGCGGGCGACCGTCGGCTTCGGCCTCGTCGCGACGATCTTCGTCTACACGACGGCGATCACGATCGTCCAGCGGCCCGAGGGCATCAAGATCGCCGGCTTGTTCATCGCCGCGATCGTCGTCGTCTCCTTCGTCTCGCGCATCCAGCGCTCGACCGAGCTGCGGGTGGGCGAGGTGGTGCTCGACGAGACGGCGCAGCGGTTCATCGCCGAGGCGTGCCGCGGCGAGCTGCGGATCATCGCCAACCACCCGGACGAGCGCTCCTCGCGCGCCTACCTGCTCAAGGAGCGCGAGCAGCGGGCGGACAACCACATCCCGGCCGGCGACCCGGTGCTCTTCCTGGAGGTGGGCATCGGCGACGCGTCGGAGTTCGCGCCAGTGCTGACGGTGCGCGGGGAGGAGATCGAGGGGCATCGCGTGCTGCGGGCGGAGAGCGCCGCCTCGGTGCCGAACGCGATCGCCGCCATCCTGCTCGACCTGCGCGACCGGACGGGGCAGAGGCCGCACGCCTACTTCGGCTGGAGCGAGGGCAATCCGCTGAAGTACCTGCTGCGCTTCATCCTCTTCGGCGAGGGCGACACCGCGCCGGTGACGCACGAGATCCTGCGGCAGGCGGAACGTGATCCTGCTCGCCGCCCGGCGATCCACCTCGGCTGATGTCGGCCATCACTCCCGCAGTGCGTCGAGCGCCCGCACGCTCGCCGTGAACCACGGGCGACGCCCGTACAGCACGCGCACGGTCCACGGCACGGCCACCCGCTTGGGGACGCCCCGGGCGAGCGCGTCCATCAGGAGCGCTGTGTACTCGCCGATCGGCCCGGAGGTTCTCCCGCACTCTCGATGATGCCGAACGGCTCATTTCCTCGCTATCGGGTGGACGATAGCTCGTATGAGACGGAATGCGGCCACACGAATCAGTGCCGACCGATGGAGCCATTGCTGCGACTGGCAATGCAGCGATTTCGATGCATCGAGAGTGCGGGAGAACCGGCCCGGACGGGTTGGCGTTGACCCGCACGCGCGGTTCGCCGGGGAGGGAGGCGACGAGCGCGCGGACGCGGGCGATCTCCCCCGCCACCTGGTAGCGCTCCCGCGCGCTCAGCGGCGGGGCCGTGCCATACATCCTGATCGTCCGATCCGGCATTGCCCGCCCTCCTCCCGTCCCCTGGCAGTGCTTGCCCGCGTCCGATGCTCCTCGCAAATCGTAGGCCATGGCCGCGTCGGCGCGGGGTCGAGAATCGCACGGACTCAGGCGCTCGACGCACCGAACGGCACAGAATACCAATTCTGTGCCGTTGCCGCACTCCGAAGCGTGGCAGCCGACTACCCTCAGTGAGTGGCTGCCGCGCCCCGCCGCTTCTTTCCATTATCCGGCGAGTGTCGATCGCTTTCTCGCTAGCTCGCCTCCTCAGACGGTCTCGTAAAACTCCGCTGCCTCGATCTTGACCCCGGTCGCATGCAACCGAGCGGCGATGTCGCCGAGCGTTTCGCGCGGGAACTGCGCGTGCTCCCGCGTGTCGAAGAGGGTGATCGTGATCGCTTTCCCCGTTGCCCGGTCGAGCGCAGTATGGGAATGCTGAATCCCCGGCAGTTTCGCGAAGATCGCTTTCAGCTCACTGCCGATGGCCGCAACTTCATCGGCCTTCGCCGGGTCAAACTGGGAGCGGGTGCAGCGCAAAAACATGGCGGCCTCCTCGAACGACGCGCGGGGGACGAAACCACCTTGCTTCGATACACTCCCCGCCTGAGAGCGCCAGACTATCACGATTGCTCCTGCGACGCGACGGCGAGGGAGGGCGGGTCAACGTAAAACCCGTTACGTGACCGAACGGTCAGGAATAGTCTCTTCAGGAACCGACGTTCATGTTATGTGGTGAAGGACGATGACTTTCAGCAGCCCTATCGTTAAGGGTAGGGCCAATCCGTGCCTCGTTTGACATGTGGGGACACGCAACCGTATGATCGGTGGTAAACATCGACATCAGCGTCCGTCCGACAACGTCAAGAGGAGGCCCGCCATGGCTTCGTTGCGCGCATCCGCCCCACTCGCCCGTCCACAATCCGTCACCCTCGCCGTCGCCCTCAGTGTGCTCCTCCTCGTCGCCAACGTGGCCGGCTTCGCCCTGCCCACGAACGGGGAGTCCGTGCCGGCCTTCGTCATCGTCAGCACCATCGTCCTCACCGTGGCGGGGATTCCGGCGGCGATCGGCCTGTGGCTGCTGCGCCGGTGGGGGTATATTCTCACGTTGGTCGTGATGGCGCTGAACGTGCTCACCGGGCTGCCGGGGATACCCGCCGGGCCGACCACGGCGATCAAGGCCTTCTCGGCGCTGTTCGTCATCGTCTCGATCGCCGTCCTCGTGCTGGCGACGCGTCCGGAGGCACGGCGCGCGTATCGCTGAACGCGCGGGCGGAGCGATATGCCGCCGCGGGGAGGAAACCGTCCGCATCCTAGTACTACAGCCGCACTTCATGTGGGTGGATGAAGGCGCAACCAGCGGGCGTAGTGGCCACGTCGCGCCCGCTCTTGGTGCCGCCGTCGCCAGTGC
>JAABUW010007040.1_pt1 | contig 13750 bp, 14 predicted proteins | sample 5560081 | NCBI WGS metagenome assembly JAABUW01 (sample SAMN10711882, study PRJNA513363) | rock metagenome | isolation source: Antarctica rocks | place: Antarctica: Victoria Land, Knobhead sud
GAGATCGACCTGGCGCTCAAACAACTAAGCGCGAATGGCAATACCTCTCTCTCTGCATCTACCACGGCAGGTGTCAGTGCCCAGACAGAGGAGACGTCAAAGCTGCTGGCAATCGACACATCTCATTTGCATGCACAGAACGAGATGCGTCGTCTTTTCGGCCGTGCTGCTATTGAACAGCGGGACGATGACGAAGGAGTGCAGGGTGATGCAAACGTAGGTGGCAACCGGCGACAGCAGAGGAGAGTGCAGCAGATGGGTCTAGCCCAAGCACTTCGCGGGCAGCAAGGCGGTGGCAGGGCAGGTGGTCTAGCTGCGATGGCTTTAAAGCGAAATATCTTCATCCAGGGCAAAGAAGAGTGGCCTAATGCGACTGGTGGTGGGCTAGGAATGGAGATTGAAGAGAAGCGTGCAGATGGGACGATACTATATCGCTACGCGCACAACACTACCTACCGAGACGCGCAGCACCAGTTCGACATCGCTGTGGAATCCATGGACCCGCAGCGCCTGGTCGTACTTCTGCAGCAGAACCCTTACCACATCGCCACTCTGCTGCAGGTCTCCGAAATTGCAAAACAGGATCGCAACCACACCGTGTCGGGTGACCTGCTTGAACGAGCATTGTTCTCCTTCGGTCGTGCAGTGCACAGCTCTTTTGCGAAGACGCTAGCAGCAGGCAAAGCTCGACTCGACTTCAAACGGCCACAGAATAGGGAGCTATGGCTGGCAAGCTGGCGCTACATGCAGAACCTCTCTATGCGAGCGACGTGGCGGACGGTGTACGAATGGGCGAAGCTACTGCTACAGCTGAGTCCCGAGGAAGACCCGTACGCAATGTGGCTTGCCTTAGATCAGTACGCTCTCCGCGCGCGGCAAGATATCGACTATCTCAACCTCTCCCGGAGCCCAATTTTCAAGGACCGCTTACAATCGATGCCAAACGTCGCGCTGAGTCAAGGTCTAGCCGAGTGGCGTGCAGGCAACAAGAGCAAAGGCCAGCAGGCGCTTTTCAAAACCGTTGGCCAGTATCCGTGGGTCGTGGCACGGCTGATGCAAGAGCTCAATCTGCAGCCGCCACCAGCGGTATGGGGCAAAGAGCCTCGAACGGAGTGTGAGAAGCTACAGACGGAGCTATACGCTACACGGGCAAAGGATCTCTGGGCTACGCCGGAGGCGAGCGCATTCCTGATGGAAGTGGCGTCTGCGCTGCCACCAGATGTTGAGCCTGCAAAGGTCGATGCTGAAGCTAAAATCACGGAGAGCCAAGCTCGTCACGTCCTTCTATCCGATACGCCAGCGCTCATCAGCCTCATCCCTCGCGGCTTTACCGAACAACTACAGTCATCATCTGATCCACTGCCGCCTTCAGGTACCTACGAGCCCGCTGCTCCTCGTGAAGCCCGGACCCAGCCACCGTCTGCATTCGACGACATTGCGGCCGAGACTGTTGCGCTGCAAGAGTGGTTCACCTCAATTCTGCCGGCCAATCGGCGGCCTACAACCGAGGAGGACGTATTGGCCATGGCGGCGCGGGGCGGCGTGACGCCCGAGGAGCTCCAACAGCGGATTATAAGGATGGAGGAGCTGCGGGATATGCTGGTGGAGGTTAGAGATGGCCCCAGCGATGAGAATGATGTCGAGGAAGAGGACGAGGAGCAGGGGGAGGATGAGATGGATGCTGTGTCCCCCGCTCGAGACATTGGAGGCATGTCGAGGGCGGAGATCCAGCGAGAGTATGGTTTGCTGCTGGACTGGTTCGCTGGAGTCAACCCTGCTGGTGGGATGCCAGACACTTCGATGGAGGAAGCGCACGAGATGGCGGCGCGTGGTGGTGTTTCGCCGATGGAGCTGAGAGATCGGATGATGCGGTTGACGCAGCTGGCTGGTGCGCTGGCAGGAGGGAACATCGGAAATCGGGCGCGAGTGGAAGATGCTCAGGACGAAGGCGATTGAGTCATCAGCCCATGGAACCCACCACATCAGCTGCAACATCCACCCTTCCCACGAAGATGCGTCCACCAAATGGAGCTATCGGCAGCCACGTCTTTCACTCCCATCCCTCCCGCCACCCAAACCTCCTCAATCCGACTTTCGGCGTCGGCTTCTCATATCGATTCGCCAAGCCCTCCACACGACCTACACGGAGGTCCATGGCGACATGATCCCAGACTTGCCGGCCATGGAAGGTCCACCATTGCCATGAGCAGTCTTGGCCGCCGAAGCCACGAATAATCTGCTGACGGCCGGGATGTTTGTGAAGGAAGTCTGTGCAGTCGAGGACTGTGCAGTCGATGACGGTCCCTGCATGAGTCGTCAGTGGACATATGGCAAAGAGGGGAGACATGTAGGTGTGTACGTGCAGAGTCTTCTTCCCTCCTTCCCGTCTCGTTTCTGAACTACTGAGGGTGGGATGAGAGGTAGATCATGCTCTGGTGTTCTCTTCGACAAAATTTGGTAGGCATTTTCTCGTTCTTCTATGGCCGCTGCTCCTTCTGTCGTGTCGTCCACTGTCTCGTCGAGAATCTCTGCTGTTTCAACATGCTCTGCTTGCAACGATTTGACATCTACGGATTCGATATGCTCGACGTCCGACTTCGGATTGACGTCCGCGGCACGACGGAAGTGATGAGTTCGAATAAAGCCCATGCCCTGCACGAATTGTTGTCTGTTGCAACTAATGATCTAGAATACTCGGGATTGCTGCTGTGAGCATGCGAAGGTGGCAAACATCTCTAGACGAGATGGCGTCGGTCGATGCGCCTTGGCCCAGCATGTCACCACCCTCGCCTGAACCAGATGGGTTGTCGGCTCTCTTGCGGTGTTTCCTCCGCAAAAGACAAGCCTGATCTCCAAGCGGCTGTTCGGCGGCTGCCTCCACCATATTCCCGCAACTCAACCCCGCACGAACCCTAGCTTCTGTTCACCAATGAAAGCTTGTTCTTACTCCACCATATGTACAGTCGGTACGGGTTCGCTATGGTCGGTACTTTCTGTGTTCGATCTCGTTCACGAAAGCATCAGCTCGTCGACGTACGATGGAGTCTCGTCGGCAAATCCTAGGCTGAACGGTGAATACCAGTATGCTACGGCATCACTGAACACTATGTCAGCTTAAGCTCGCTGTTGCACTTGTCCTGTGCCCGTCCGAGATTCATCAGACCTGAGCCTTGCGCCGCAAGAGGTACCTCCTAGCTGTGACGCAGGGGCGATCATTCAACCTCGAGAAGGTAGGTGAGCTGGCGATCGATGTCGCCGGCTGAATGTGGAAGAAGCTAGCTTTTGTATCATCCTGCAGCTCGATTGTTCGTCAAGTTGCTCTTTTCTTTTTGTCCTTGTTCCCATCACCTCGTTGCTAGCTTCGATCTTGAAAACATGGCTCCTTCTGCTGTGGACAGCCGTGGCATGATGGTTAACGGCATGAATGTCCACTCTAATGGTGACAATGGCACCGGTGGCAAGGTGGACACCATGAACCCTCACGATTGCGTCCAGTGGGACCCGTCGTTGAAGCCAAAGAACTACACAATCAAAGGCACCGATCCTGACAGCAAAGTCTTGTTCCGAGATGTCAACATTCTAGACAGCACAGGCGCAGACCCGTTCAAGGGAGATGTCTATATCGAAGGTAAGCGAGCTAGCTTCTTCGAGAAAGAGTTGCTCTAACAGCTACACAGGTGAACGCATCAGGTACGTTGGCGAAGTGCCTGACGTAGAGAACCTCGCCAAAGACCCGAAAGTCAGGACAATCAACGGTCGAGGACGGACACTGATGAGCGGCCTCGGCGACGCTCATGTACACTTCAGCTGGAATGATGGCGATCTCAGCCGTCTCGGAGTGTGGGTGTAGAAGAGCATACCCTTATGACGGCCAGATCAGCACAATGCTACATCGACAGCGGATACACGATGGATTATGGCGCCGCATCGGCCAAGGAAAGATTGGATGTCGTGGTTCGTGATGCTATCAACGCGGGCTCAATACCTGGACCGAGATATCTTGCAAACGGGAAAGAGATGGCAGTACCGAACGGCGACCTTGCAGCTGCCATTACTGCTTTCGCCAGCGGACCTCTCGAGATGCGGGAGGTGATTCGACATCACGTCGCGCTTGGTGTGGACAATATCAAGCTCAGTATGTCTGGAGAGCAGATCACTGAGACAAGAGATGCTCAAGATTGCTACTGTACCGACGAAAAGACGGCAGCTTGTGTCGACGAGGCACATCGACACGGCAAGCGACTATGTGCACATGCCAGAGCCAGAGATTCCGTCACAATGCGCATTCGCCATGGCGTCGATATCATCTACCATGCCTCTTGGATCGACGATGAAGGAATGGACATGCTAGAGGCTCACAAGCACAAGCATATGGTCGCGCCGGGTCTCAATTGGCTGATCGGCACCATCTACGACTCCGCAGCCTTCGGCTATGGCTTCGAGAGGGCAGAGCAGGTTGGGTACAAGAAGGAGTTAGATGTTGCCGTCAAGGGCTTGAAGGAGATGCACCGACGAGGTATCACAGTCCTGCCTGGTGGTGACTACGGATTTCCATGGACGCCACACGGCACGTATGCGCGAGACCTGGAGCATTTCGTGAAGTGGCTGGACTTCACACCGATGGAGTCTATCGTGGCAGCAACCGCAGGTGTGGCCAAGCTGTTTATGCGCGAGGACCAACTGGGGAAGATCAAGCCTGGCTTCTTCGCCGATTGTATCTAGGTGGATGGCAATCCGGTCGAGAACATCTCCGTACTGCAGGAACACGACAAGCTGAATGTTATCATGATTAACGGACGTAAGTCAAATTGATGGGTGGATCGCTCTCCGAGATACGATCAAGTGTTATGTCGAGCTCTGAAACACTTAAAGCTCCGCCAAAGGTCTGAGATACTTGCTGATGCTTCTCCAACCCTCTAGGTATACACAAGGCGTCTTATAAAGAGTTTCTCAAGTCCGAACAACCGCAGCAAGTCTTGGAGCCCAAACAAGTCGACAAACTCGACCACTTTGTTGCATATCAGCTTGACGACGGAACTGGGCGCACACGGATGGGCCACTTTGACGAGAAGAAAGGGACCATCACACCTCTTGCATTCGAGAGCGGCACGCATATCGAGAACCTCTACCAAATCATCGAGGTCGGCGAAGATCATGTCGTTGCGAATGGCGAGCCTTCCAAGGGCACCGAGAAGGTCAACGTACTGGCGCCAATTTCTGGTAGGGACGTTATTGCGATTGGCAAGAACTACGCCGAGCATACGAAGGAGATCCCAGGGCTATCCAAAGGCTTTGGTGAAGGCATTCCCGAAGTCCCCATCGTGTTCACGAAGCGTGCGACTTCGATCATTGCCAACGAAGACCATATTCTGTTGCATGAGAACTTTACAGATCAGCTGGACTACGAGGGTGAGATCGGCGTGATCAATGGCAAAGGTGGCCATCAGATCTCGGAGAACGATGCCATGAGTCATGTCTGGGGCTACACCATCATCAACGATGTTAGTCTCAGAGAGAAGCAGAAGGCACATGTGCAGGCGTATATCGGTAAGTGGTTCTCGAGACCGTCTATGACAGATCTAATACATCTCACAGGCAAGAGCGCCGACTCCTGCTGCCCCATGGGTCCCCTCGCTTTGCCCAAGGCAGCATTACCCGAAAAACTGACCGTAACGACACACGTCAATGGCGAGAAACGTCAGCAAGGTACCACGGACGATCTGATTTTCGGGATTGCAAGCTTGATCAAAACACTCTCTGACTCTCAGACACTTCGACCTGGCGATGTGATTGCCACAGGTACTCCAGCAGGTGTTGGTATGGGCATCAAACCGGAGCCAAAGTATCTCCAGCCCGGCGACGTCGTCGAGATCACTGTCAGCGGCATCGGCACTCTGCGCAACAAGATTGTCAAGGCAGAGAAGGACAACTACGTCGCATCACGAATCCAACAGGAGAGCAACATACCCATCAACAACCTATCTTACGGCGGCCTGGGCTTGACGACACTACCCAGCGGCAACAAGGTAAATGCGAAGAAGATCGGCAGTGGTCCACAATCAATCGTCTTCATCCATGGCTTGGGCGGAGACATGTCCTTCTACACTCCAGTGACAAACTCACTTGGCCTCGACAAAGACGACAATGCACAGTACACGAGTTTGTTGTTTGATCTGGAAGGCCATGGCAAGTCTCCGACGAAGGCAAGCTCGAGATTGAGCATAGAAAGCTACGCGCACGACATCGACGAGCTCATCAAGGCGCTTGACATTCCAACGCAGCAGGGCGTCACACTGGTAGCGCACTCTATGGGCTGTCTCGTGGCGTCTTTGTTTGCTCAGCAGCATTCGAGTATCGTCAATAAGCTCATATTGATTGGGCCACCGCCATGTCCTCTCCCAGCGGCTGGAGCAGACGGTGCCATCAAACGAGCTGTAACAGTTCGTGCCGAAGGCATGCGCAACGTGGCGATGACCGTAGCAACCGCTGGTACCTCCGAGAAAACGAAGAGCAGCCGGCCACTCGCCTTCACAGCTGTACATAGGAGTCTACTGGCCACAGATCCCGAAGGCTATGCCAAAGGCTGTACCGCGCTTGCTGGAGCAAAAGAACTCAACAGCATCGATTTCTCGAAGCTGGGCCAGAGCAATAGATCGCTCATCATCACTGGAGAGGAAGACAAGGTCTCCCCACCGGCGCACTGCACGAAGCTCGCAGACACCATGAATGCCACTAAACACATTCTGCCCGACGTTGGGCATTGGCATGTGTTCGAAGATGTCGATGGGGTTGTGAGCGCGATGAAGAAGTTTTTTAGCTGATGGATCAACGCACCGAGTACCAAAACGTTCGGAGAATCAAGACGTAGGAGGCATCGTCCTATCGTCCCGGTCGACGACTGTAACGAGTTTGGGAGAGGAAGGTGTGGCAGCCTTCTCGTTCCTAGCACTGTTGTTGTATCTGTACGTGTCTGTAACTCGACATGATGCAATGTACTGCTGATGCTACAGTATACGTGCTTATGGAAGCATTGGTTGATCGAGTTCCCCGTTGCCCCCAGCGCCACCAGGTCGGATCGTTGCGCTGGAGCCCTTGTGGCGTCTGGGACATGGGTCAATCCGGGAACACACTAGCGCTATTTTTAGCGTCCCGAACCCAAGCTAGAAGAAGATCCTGAATCGCAGCTGCTTGGCTCCCAGTCTCCTCAACCAACTACATGCCTCGCGCGGCCAAGCCGCATCCGCGATCCCATTGTACGATTCATGACCCACAGGTTGACCAACAATGTGGGAGATGTTCCTGCGAGGCTTGACGCCCCTTACAGCTTGCAGCACTGGGCGTGGTGGGAATGGCTGACAGGGACGCTATCCACGAGGAAGGATCTCACCGTTGCTGCGGGAGAAGAAGAAATCGACTCTTCAGCACGCTGTTCCAAGCCAGCGCGTGGTCCCTACCCGAGTCAAGCAGCCATGATCTACCCCAAGACCTGCCTTGTTCAATGCTTTTGCTGCGTCCCGATTCCTGTCTTCTGCTACTGGGTTCTTCCGCTCTTGTAGAGTTCGACCAGTGTCTCGTCAAGGCGGAGGTGTGTTCGTGGAAAAGAACGATGCGGGCACAAGCGATTATAGAGAAGTACATGCTACCACTTCTACCGCTTTCTTCTTACTCTTTCTTTGCTCTCTCGAAACCTAAAGCATTTATGAGGCGGCGCCTCTTTTCGCAGCCAGTATGAAGCAGTATCGTGGTCTATCTGTCGTAATTTCTCTGTTCGCGATATGCAGCCGAGTATTCGCGGACAACACGACTGAGGCAGAGCTCCAGGCAATCGGGCAGATCCTACCACCATGCAGCGTAAGTCATGCGTTCGAGACGGATATGTGGGTACTAGCAGATGTGGAACTCCAGGTCGAGTGCATTAGGACGTTGGCACCACAACATAACTGTTCAAAGACGGATGCAGCCTGCACATGCGTCAACGCCGACCTCAACGCCGCCGTCGTCCAATGTATAACCGGCACCTGCACCATAAAAGAGACATTGGCCACTCTAAAATTCTCGGCCGATGCATGTGAAGTCCCAGTTCGAGATAAAGGACCTCTTACCCGGGCAGTATGCTGGTCGCTGTTCGGTCTTTCCCTTCTGGCTATTGCGCTTCGTCTCGTTGCCCGCTCTCCGTGGTCGGGTGGGCCAGGGTACGGCTGGGACGACTGGACTATGCTCTTCGTCCTTTCATTTCTCATCCCGCATGAAGTGGGCCTCGAAATCAGTACGAACGGAGACGCTCGAAGATTTTGGGAGTATGCTAATGTGTGCAACTAGTGGTCCAGCAAGGACTGGGTCGAGATATCTGGACCCTGGCACCGGAGTGGCATCTCGTTACCTCTATCTCCAAAGTACGCACTACTAAGATACCTAAACGACAAGCTAGCTGACAGCCTTCGAGTTCTTCTGGACTGGCGAGATGTATTACACTGTGATCGTCAACTTCACCAAGGTCTCAATCGTGCTGCTCTACCTACGCATCTTCCCGAGCACAGTCACGACGCGGTTCCGCACGGCATGCTTCGTTATCATCGGCATATGCGTGGCCAGTACTATAGAATTGTGCTGACTGTCGTCTTCGAGTGCAAGCCGGTATCCGGTGTAGGTATCCCGCCGAGAGTGCTATGCCTTCGTGAAGCTAACGCTTTTCTCAGGCATACGAAAGATGGAACGGCGAAGTCGAGACGAAATGAATCAACATCAGCGCCCAAGTGCTATCGATGGCGGCAATCAACATAATTCTCGATCTAGTGGTGTTCGTTCTACCTATACCCAAGATCTTGAGACTCAACACATCAACGAGCAAGAAGATTGGAATCTGCTTGACCTTCCTGGTGGGCCTGTTCGTGACTGTCGTCAGCATTATCCGCCTCCAAAAGCTATCTCAGCACCTAACCTCCTCCAACGCAACCTGGGACATCATCCCGATCGCCATCTGGAGTCAAGCTGAAGTCAACGTCGGTGTGGTCTGCGCCTGCATGCCCAGCTTCGCACGGCTGATCCGGCAGTTTTGGGACGCGACTGTAGGAACTCTAATTACCAAGGTGTCCGATATCACGAGTGGTCGGAAGTCACAGAAGAATACCGATGGACAGATCGAGGTCAACGGCCAGGTGTTTGATGTACCCACCAATAGCTTTGCTAATACTATGGAGACTTCCGTGTTCAGCCGGAAGATGGATTCCACCGGCGAGCTAGAGCTGATGGGCAAGTCATCCCATAGCACAACAGAAGATGGTGGATATGTCCACAAGTACGCCAGGGACTGGTAGTCTAGCACGTATCTCGAGAATGGCGCAACAGCACATCCTGACGACTAGTCCCTTGATGCCAAATCAAACTTGTATAATCAATGGGACCTTGCTGTCATCCCCCGATGGACTTCCACTACAACGTAACGTTGGCAAATACGAAACTCGGTTAGACTGGATCAGCTCACTGATGAAAACCGACCCAACCTACCGATGAGGCTTTTGTACATGCAGTCGAGGGTTCCATTTGTGCACGTTATGCAAGGCAATTGTGCAAGGCTGATGACTGTCTATATAACACACCGCCAGCAATCTCGAAGACCCCAACAGCCCCTGTAAGTCCATCGCATCCTTCGTACAATTTGGGAATCCCTTGATCTCCGGAGAACAGCTCTCACCATGTCAACCCCATCATGCACAGCCTCGCAAACAAGACGAGCATATTTCGCCCACGGCGCCGCCGTCATGGCCGTCGTCCCCCTCGTCGTCGGAGTCGTATTGATACCTCGTCCCTCGCTCGGTCCGTCGATCCTGCATTTCCCGTCACCTTCCGCGCTGGCGTCTGCTCCGGACAAAGCGATTATCTACGGAATGATTCAGCTCTTCGGAGCCCGGGAGATAGTCGTCGGCGCCACTTCGCTCTATATCTGGTACTTTGGCGGGGCTAGGGGGGAGGGAAGCAGGAAGGGTGTCGGATGATGAGCTGGACGATGTTTGGGATGGTTTTGCTTGTGGTTGTTGACGGGTTTGTAAGTCGGCAAGTTATTGGTTGGCGAGTGGAACCATTGGACGTTTGCGCCGATTGGGGTCGGCTTGGGGGCTGGCTTGATGGGGTGGGTGTAGAAGGGTCGAGGACGGGATGGAAGGGAAAACAAGGTCTCGGCTCTGGAAGATGCGGTCTTGCAATGCTATGGAAACAAAGAAGAACTCAACTCTGCCGTTTCTCATGTTGTACCATCAAGAGTGTTCCTACTCCTGCAAAGCCTCTAGTAGTCGTCGCCGCGTGAGATGACCTCCTTGCAATTCGTACGCAGCAAAATCGTATGTTCCAGCTGTGCCGTATAGCTGCCCTTGATATCGACCACAGGCGGATAAGCCTGCACAATGCCAGCCTGGACCAGGTTATTCAAGCCCAGCAGGTACTTCTCATGCCCAAGCCTGTCCAAATATCGGCGACAGAACGGCAACGTGCCGAAATTCTTGTCAATAGACCGCAACAGCGTCTTCGCACTATTGACGCGCAGAGCGGCTTTCGGCGCATTATCCACCTTCGCATAGTGCGACGTCTCCATGTCATCCCGCACAACACCTTTGCCAGTCGAGCCAAAGGTCTCAATAGCATAGACCTCACCTTCCTCCATCTTCTCATTACTCCCTCCCTTGACGATCGGAACGCTCTTCCCAGCCGAACCGCCGTGGATACTATACTGCCCGATCGTGTGCCCGTTCAGGTTCCGGATCGATTTGACCGGGTACGTCTGGCCATTAAGCTCAACTTCGTAGCTTTCCATAGCCTCCTGGATCCCTTCCCCGATTTCCGAGAAGCGTGCGTCGATACCTGCGAGGTCGACGCCAGTGTTCGTGGCGTCTTTGACGGCGGCGAGGAGGTTGTCGTATTGGGGTTGGAAGGCCACGGTCCAGGCGCTGTCGACGATGCGGCCGTTGACGTGGACGCCGAAGTCGACTTTCATGACGTGTTCTTCTTTCAACACCATCTTGTTGCCTGCGTTTGGGGAGTAGTGAGCGGCGCAGTGGTCGAGGTTCACACCCGTAGGGAAGGCGACACCGGCAATGATGTTGTCGCCTTCCTCGAGGCCCATGTGGCCGGTCAAATTGCGGGTGCCGTTCTCGATCATCTCGCAGATCTCCGTCAAAGTCATGCCGGGCTTTATAGCCTTGTGAGCATGCGCCCTCACCTGCCGATGCACCTCCGCAGCCTGACGGTAGTCGCTCAAAAAGTCCGAGTTCATGCGGTCAAGATGGCGCTTCTCCTCGCTCGTCGTGCGATACGCATTCTCGCCCTTGTATTCAACCTCTTGGCCGACAGGGTAGGTGTTATTGGGAAACAAATCCGACACCTTGACTGTCGGTGGACTGGTCTGGCCCTTTACGGCGCCAGCAGCAGCTCCGGCCTTCTTCTTCTTGCGTGGCTTTCTCTTCTTCTTTTTCTTCGCTGCGCCCTCATCTGCTCCTACCTGCCCCTCCTCACCGTCGTCGGCCTCGTCGTCATCGGAGTTGCCGTTTTCTAAGTCGCCGGAGGTCACATGGGGGCCGGTCGCACCGTTCTGCTTCGGCGATGTGGTGGCGCCGTTGAGCTTCAGGTCGGCCATGGCCTGCTCGGGACTGACTGCTGTCATGTTGGGCAGGCGTTCAGTGTGTCGAGAGTGTGAAGAAGAAGAAGAAGAAAGAAAGGCGCAAAAGCTTGAAGGTCATATCGGCTTGTACTAGTAGGGCGCGAAGCATGTATGCCTGAGGCATGTCTCACTCGAACACACTAAAACGAGCAGAACACCATCACATCAACACCTCTCGGACATCTTTCGTAGGAATACGACGAGGCGCAAGCATCTCATACTGTCCATGCCAATAGCGTTGCTGCTGTTCTAAACTTTGACAACGCCGATGACGATACATACTCCTCAAGCTGACTAAATACCTATACATCGGCCGCAACTTCCGCGTTCTATTCCTATATACATATCAATCGTTGAGCACATCGTAAGTCCACCGGAGATATTCCTTGGTCTCACGCTCCTAGGCCTCGCTTCCGCCACTCTCTTCCAACACCGTTCACAACCCTCAGACTCACCAGCTCCCAACAACAAACATGTCTTCAGCAACCATGAACATCCCAAAAGCAACCTACCGCCAACTCGGCCGGTCTGGTCTCCGCGTCAGCAACCCCATCCTCGGCGCCATGAGCATCGGCGACAAAAGATGGCAACCCTGGGTGATCGAGGAAGACGAGGCGTTGCCACTGCTCAAAGCAGCCTATGACCGTGGCGTACGTATGCTCATCAACAAACTCCTCCCTCATCGACAACTAAAACACTTACTAATGGACTTAGATCAACACCTGGGACACCGCAAACGTCTACTCCAACGGCGCAAGCGAGGAAATCATCGGCGCCGCAATCCGCAAATACTCCATCCCCCGCCAGAAACTCGTGCTCCTAACAAAATGCTGCGGAACCGTACGAGAATCCAACGATCCCGAGACGATGGCGTTAAAGGACATTGAAAAGACTGTCGACTACGTCAATCAGCGCGGATTATCGCGGCAAGGGATCTTTAACGCTGTTGATGCGAGCTTGAAACGGTTGGGCACGGATTATATTGACCTCTTGCAAATTCATCGGTACGATGCTACGGCGCCGGTGGAGGAGACGATGAAAGCGCTGCATGATCTTGTGGAGGCGGGGAAGGTGAGGTATATTGGGGCTTCGAGCATGTGGGCGGTGCAGTTTGCTGGGATGCAGTGGACTGCGGAAAGGAAGGGGTGGACGAAGTTTGTTAGTATGCAGAACTGGTAGGTTGCTGATGGCGGAGGAAGCCTTCTCCATCACGGTGAGACTACTGGCTGACTCGTGCGTAGGTATAACCTGCTCTACCGAGAGGAGGAGAGGTGAGACGCTCGTTCAGCTGGCGTGGTGGTAGTCGCTGACTGTGTGCAGGGAGATGATTCGATTCTGCTACGATACTGGTGTTGGGCTCATTCCAGTGAGTAGCATAACCCGAACGATTCTGCCTTCTGTGCTGACCATACCCAGTGGGGTCCCCTCGCCCAAGGTTCCCTCGCACGCCCAGCGGACCAAGCCGGCAAGACGGCCCGCTCAGAAGGCAAGTCCGGACCAGCAGAAGTAGACGCAGCCATCATCGGCCGAGTCCAAGAACTGGCAGAGAAGAAGGGCTGGCCGATGAGCCACGTCGCTCTTGCGTGGAGCAATAAGCGCATCAGTAGCCCGATCATAGGCTTTTCCAGCGTAAAGCGGATGGATGAGGCTATTGAAGCGAATGGAAAGGAGTTGTCGGAGGAAGAGGAGAAGTATCTTGAGGAGCTGTATCAGCCGAAGCAGGTGATGGGGTTTGATACTACGTTGAAGAGGGTATGACTTCCTAGCAGAAGATCGAGGAGTGCGTGTGCTAATTCTCGACAGCCCACGATGTTGTGATACAGCCGGATCATGGGATCCTTGCTTCCGAAGCGAGAGGCCTGACGGAACGTTGGAGAAAGCAGAATCAGACGAACAGCAAGCGAAGGAAGCCACGACACTGCTTAGCTGTTGGGCATAACACCGCTTACTCTTATCGTGTCAGTAGGAAATGGTGTGAAGGAGGAAGGAGCGACGGCCACAGCCTAGCTCAATCAGACCTCACCTCAATCCCATGCTTTCCAACAAGCATTGTACAGAGGTCATCCGGGCCATTCGAAGAGAAGACGGTGAGTAGAAAGTTGC
>JAABUW010007044.1_pt1 | contig 13747 bp, 19 predicted proteins | sample 5560081 | NCBI WGS metagenome assembly JAABUW01 (sample SAMN10711882, study PRJNA513363) | rock metagenome | isolation source: Antarctica rocks | place: Antarctica: Victoria Land, Knobhead sud
GCCTTTTGCGCTCAGAACCAACCTCAGGGTTTGCGTAGGGTTTAGGCCATTCGCCCATTCGCCTACGGGCCAGTTTGACTCGCCTGCCGGCGAAAGCTTTCGCATTCGCCTGACACACTGTCTATACCGTTTGTGGCCCGACATATATTGCATCACTTGAATGCTCAAAGTGGTTTTGAACTCAGCTGTTGAAAATCTGTGGCAATTCCAACAACAACTTGAGTACTTGGATCGGCCAGATAGGCTGTACAGCTACCACTGACTATTGGAAAGAATGCTGGAAGCTCGGGTTACCACAGTCACAACTTAGTAGCTCAGCGCTCATGTTGTGGGGGCTTTGTGAATTAAGGTATATGCTTGATGCTCCAGAGGCTGAGGATGACACAGATATCTTCAATAAATGCATTGCTTCATCACGACCAGACATAGGCAAACAGCATTCACCTTTGCCTAAGGTGCAAGCGCAGCACCAAAGATGTTGGCAGCAGTTGGTGACGGTCAAACTTGCAAACATTCTGGGTAGCAACCCAGAGGTCCAGCAGCTCAATGCCTACTACCATTGATAAGCTCACTAAGCTACAGGCCAAACCGCCAGCCAGCTAGAGCACTGCCCATTGAGTTACTGGCATTCTTGTCCAACTCCACTATCCAGCCAGGTCCAAGCAAGTCCAAGGCCTTGGCGTATTTCAGGCCGCCTCCATACAGAGCCTGCATGTACAAAGATGCAGACTTGGTCTTGATGAAAAATTGACCAGCTCTTTCACCCCAAAGTAGTGCGATGCAAGACTAGACACTACTTTGTGAGGCTTTTCTGTTGCTGCATTGCCGTGGTTCTGCATGTCAACATCAACTGCGCCATGTTGCAACATTTGCAAATGGCATCATGTTGAATTGCAAGGCAACAGCTTCCTACCTTGAAACCTGGCAGGCAATCAGTTAACTGCTTTGCATCTGTGACAGCATTTTGATCATCACCACATATGATAATGTTGTGTGGGCTATCTGATGGAGGTGGGTTCTCAAGCAGACCCTGCAGGATATCAATCATCTGTCCCGTGATTTAAAGCGTTTGGACAGCAAGACAACAAGACAACTTGCTGGATTTGTGTCTGGACTCATGTAACCTGGGAGAGCAGCATGGCTGGCTGTCTTACCACAAAGACTGTATTCCAACATCTGACCCATTTTGCTGGGACTGCCAAAGCTTCTTGGTTCATGTGGGTCGTGGAAGTCTGACCCCATTTGCTTTCGTCCTTCAGATATGCTGCTGTTGTGACGTCAATAATGGTTTTGCCCTTCAACTCAGACTGTAGATCTTGCAGCAGGTCTTTCTTTTCTTCTTGACTGCCCTGTGATGAGCAGTGCATGGGAACCCTCAGCCTGCACCTAAGATGGATGACTAGCAAGTGATTGCAGCCTGAGCAATTTGGAGTCTGTAGAGCCAGAGAACACTCACCGACATGGAGAAAAAGATGACTTTGGCAGCTCCCGCAGCTCCTTTCATGTCCATAGCTTCAATAAAAGGACATGCTGATCCTGCAGCTTTCTGGATCTCCTTTACACTGGCTTTTGCTTCTCCGAGCTTGGCTCCACCAATCAAAATCTTGTACCCTGCCTTAGCTAGGTTCTTTGCCAGTGCTTTGCCTATACCGGACGTTCCTGGCAGGAATGCGATCTTACGAGACTTGTCGAAATCCCCCATGGTACTCCGGAGCACAAGCGTGCAAGCAGTGTGGATTGTCGCCAGGAACCTGCAGAGTGCTCAATGTTGCTGAGTTGACTTTTGGCTGCATAGGTTTGAAAAACCCTGACATTCAAAAACATCTGGCATTGTGAGCTCCCGACTGCGCCTCTGACGCGCCTGCAAGGCCCGCTGCGTGCCCGGCTCCAGAATGCCGGTACGTGGTGACTCACGCATGTGCTGGGTCCTTAGGCAGCGGACGATGGGCCTGTCCTGAGTCACGCTAGGCGTGGCAGGGCTACCTTCCCCCGGCCTCTGTTGGGGCGAATAAACTTGGCCAGCTGTAGATTTCAACAAGCATGAAGGCGTATCAGCAGCCTTCAAGTCCTTCCAGGGGGGGAGTACTGGCAGATAGAATAGGCAACTTCAGACGGTCGCCTCCAGCACCGCGCGTAGATAGGTATTCTAGACAGGAATAGCCACTTCTGGCACCTTACTTACAGCTGGGTCAAAGCATGGGCCCATGTTATCATCTGTGGCAAGCCACGTCGTCTGTGACACAGGCACAGCATCACAGAGGGCCCCACTCAGTTCTGGTGGCAAAATGGACCAAAGAGCCCACAGCAAACTAGTAACGAGCTGCCAAAAAAGCGATCTCTGTTCCCTGTTCACGTCATGGAGTACACTGATGAGGGTGTCAAGGACAGGACTCATCCAGCATTGTCTGCAAAGGTTGCCCCTATGGTGGTATTGGAGCAAAAGCAGACTGCATTAGACAACGTTTCACTGCACAGCAAGGGTGAGCAGCCTGCAGCAAGCATTGTATAGAACTGTACTGGTCAGAGCAGCTGCGCAAAGCTGAATGTATTGGATTAGCACTGTCTGTCCTGTAGCTTCTGCAACAGTGTCTCTATGTCTTCTCTTCTGTGCTGCAAGCAATGCCAGTTCCTGTGCCACCTACAGGAAGTGCTATACAGGCTTTGCAAAGGCTTGCTGCCAGCAATCCCAAGCTGTACAAAGCTCTACTAGGCATGAAGAAGGATAGCCATGGCTGCATCAGCACAGCTACACTTATGCAAGTAAGAGACAGCAGAGCAACCACCCTATGAAGTCCTGCATCTTATCATGCTCATGCTTTGCACCATGGCCCATACAACACCTTGCTTTATACTTCTTGTCATTCACATGCCAGTGTCATATCACCAGAGTCAATGCGTAAAGAAGAATGCCGCCAGTGTTGAGCTATATGGCTGACATGCCAGCATGCCACAATCTGTTTGTCTCAGACTTTATGGCTCCATGCCCAATCAAGTCATGCCAACCAGTCCGGTCCGCAATGTGTGTCTATTTCTTCTGCATGGGATTCAGGTGCAAGCAGCAATGGAAGGTGCAGCGTCTGCAGCCAACAGCAGAAGTACCAGTCATGCTCCCTCTCGTGCACACAGCCCTGACTTGTTTGCTGGCAGGCAGGATCATGCTGACTCATTTGGGGAACTTGCCCACAGCCCAGCTGGATCTGATGTGGCTGACACTGAGCCTGATGCAGAAGCTGAGCAAAGCAGCAACAACCCAGAGCAGGCTGGAAGCCAAGAAGTACACTCACCAGACAGAAGAGCAAGCGCCGTTCATCGCAGTCTCATTCATTCACCTGACAGTGGACAACACGAGCTTCAGCACGATGCCATGTCAGAGCAGATGCTCGCTCATACGCATGGTGGACATCAGTCTAGGGACCTCTCAGGATCTCAGCAGAGCAGCATACAAACCAATCTAGCTGCCAGCAAAGAAGAGGTCAAGGCTACTGGCACAGCAGCTGCAGCAACTGCCAGTCTGCCAGCAGCCCACTCAGCAGTTGCTTTGGCTGCTTCCCCTGCAGCTTCTCCAGCAGCTTCAGCTGAGTCACCCAGCAGCTCATTGCGCCAGAGCCCAGAATGGCAGTCCAGCAGATTTGCGCATGCATCTGTCAGCAGCCCCCCCTTGGCGAGCATCCATAGCAGCAGCCCTGACAGGAACATGCTTGGCAGAAACAGTCTTGACAGCACTGGGCCATTGCATGCAAACCAGCAGGAGAATGATGCTGACATTACAAGCAGCGCTGCTCAGAGTTTGGACGGCCTGCTGTCAGTGACACGTCAACACACTTCCAAGGAGCTGTTGCCACAGGACTCTTCTCAGATCCATGCTACAGTCGAAGATAGTGCACAGAGTTTGAAGCGCTTGCCTTCAGTGGCAGTGATGCAGCCAGCTGAAATAGTGCCGAGAAAGCACACTCCAGCTAGGGCTGATATTGCTGCACAGCATGAAGTGCAGGAACTATCTCTGCAGGAACTATCTCTGCAGGAACTATCTCTGCGTGGGCCAGAAGCATATACGCAAGCCAGCTTGCCTGACTTGCCTGCCCAATCAGATGCTGAGTCTGTTTCTGCATCAGGAGACCTCAGCAGTGGTAGTCTGGCTGCAAATGCGCACACTGTGGTTGCATCAGCTCACATGCCTGACAGTGCAATCAATGATGACGCCGTCACCTTGACGGCAAATGCTGACGGTGCCATGTCAGCTTCACCGAGCAGCCGCACAGGGCTTGGCAGTGCACCAGCACAAGAACATCTGTCAGTTTCTCCTCAGAAAACAAGATTACAGTCTGAGAAAGCTGTAGCTTCACTGACAGCCGTGCCTGCGCTGCTGCCAACGCCAGTGGCAGCAGCAACAGCAGCACAGCGTGAAGCAAAGGACATGGCAGAAGCCCAGTCAGCAAGCAGCCACCCTCACTCAGGTGCTCAGCTCCATGAAGCAGAGTCTGTGAGTCCTGCTGCCTCAGACTCAGGCAGCGTGTTGGGTGATAACAGGAGCAATCAAGCAAGCACACATGTGTCTGATGATGAAAGCAGCAGCTGTGCTGCGCCTCCAATGCATGCTGCCATTTTGGAGGGGAACTCAGCTGAGCTGCCAAGCAAAAAGGCAAGCCCTGAGCACAAGGTAAGGTCACTTTTGGTTCGACCTAGCGCCTGACCAAAATTGTGCATACAGTGCACAGGGCTGTGTGGGTCCAACACTCATGCGTCATTTTCTACTATAGTCACATCCAGCATCACTGTGAAACCTGTTACACACATTTCCAGTCCCCTTGTTTGGAATTGTGTGATGATCATGCATTGTCGCCTGCTCAACTGCCACATGCATTGTGGCATCTGTGCGAAGCTACATCTAACGCCGTTGTCTTGCATCGTTACCTTGCATGATCACTAGAAAGCAGCAGCTAATGGTACATAGTATATACCAGGAACTGCACTGCCAGCAGGCCCTGCAGCCTTGTCATGTGCACCAGTTTTTTACAAATTCTTAATGCAGGCTGGCTCTGTCTTACAACAAGAACTACATGTGCGTAAAGTGCAGGTCCTGCAGACAAATGAGGTTTTGCCTGCTTCTGGTCTGGCAGCCAACGAGGGATCAATGGCTTCCCTATTCGCTCAAGTTCAGCAACTCCAGACAGCTGTCACTGCCCTCACATCTCAGCCACATCTGGTGAGGTTGGCCAATTGCATTTGACTGTGAGCTACAGACCTTCAGCTGTGGAACCCAAAGCGTACTTTTCAACACGGGACAGCCTGTTTGCGCAGCCTGGTGGCCTCGTTGTGCAGACTGAGAACTTGTAGCCGAGCCTCATTCACACAACACCTGCTAGTATCTGAGTTCCAGCTACAGACCTTCAGCCTTGCTGTGAACCCAAAAGCATACTTTTGGATACTTGACAGCCTGTTTCCGCAGCCTAGTTGTCTCGACGTGCAGATTGGGCTTGCACAGCGTGCCTACTGGACTGACTCTTGATGCAAGGCTTGCTGTGCCTGTTTCCTCTGCAGTTGCACCATCCGTGTTCTACACAGCATTGTACAGGTTTCAGCTTCGCCTGTACATTGCCTCAGCTTTGCCTGTGTCTCAGGCATTACTACATAGCATTGAGCACTGCCTCAAGTGTTGCCTCAGGTGCCTGAGGCAGCGTCTTCAAGCGTCTTGACTGCAGCTCCATCTGTCAATGACAGCATGCAAGGCAGGTCCTGCTTAGGACCTGAGCTGCTGAGTCAGCTGGCTGGGCTGAGCTTGGATGCTGCTGAGCTGGAGCGCAATCATCCCCCATGTGCTACACTGCCAACTTCTGCACAGGCATGTTGCTGCTCTATAATTGCTTGAGAGCTGGGTGACGACTCAGGCATCACTGATGTGTGTCATGCGGCATGTAGAAAAGAAAAGACTATGCCTTTCAGTGTCAGTTTAATGAGAAGCCAAGTATCATACCGGGCCGCCCAAGATGCGGCATGTATTGTTGTGGCGCAATCACTTTGTGCAGGGCTGACTGCACAGTGCCAAGCGCGAGTCTCTCCCAACTGCGTGGAGCTTGTGTGGGAGCTTGCATGTCGCCATGTGCTGAACCCTCCATCAATGTGCAATGCATGTGTGAAACAGAGCACAAATCAGACTGGTTTTGAGAAGAATGCATGCCTGAGGACTTGTTGTGTGACTCCATGACCACTTTGCTGCTCAACACCATTTCACCTTCAGCCTTCAACGCTCTGGGTGCATCTGATCAGCCTGTATCAGGAAATGGTCTACAGGATGGAGATGAACAGTCAGGTGAAGAAGATGATTGGGGTCACGGCATAATTGGTAGTGGAATCCGAGTGGAGGAGCTGAGTCAGACAGCGCGCCAGGTGTCACGCCAGGTACACATGTACTCCACCAGGTGTCATGCCAGGTGTACCTGTATAGCATGGTTTTCACCTAAGGCAGAATTGAGAAAGGTTGGTTCTTGGGCCACTGCAGCGTACAGTCTTAACGCACCAGTCAGAGTGCACCAATGTGCGCATTGGTACTGTCAGGACTTTGTGGACTCATTTTGCCTTTACTGACATTGGTGCTTGCATGTGTAGCTGGACAAAGCCCTGCGGGACTTCCTGTCTCAGATGCGCTCACCCAGCCCTGACAATGATCCTGAGGATCAGCTGGACTCATCCGATCCCGAGATGAACTCCACTGCAGCTGTCAAGTCCCCAGTCAGAACGCCTGCCATGGCGGCAATGGCTTCAGGTAGGGCTGCATCCAGCAGGGCAGGGCAAAGGCAGCAGCATGCCAGGGCAGAACCCAGCAAGCACCAAAGCAGCAGCAGCAGCAGCAGCTACAGTCCACCAGCTGCAGTCAGCACTGCACCTGTTCCTGTCAACCAGCTTGCCAATGCTGCCATGCCTGCACCAGCAGGCATGACACAAGCAAGTCCTGCTCAGCCAAGTGTTAGTCTAGATCCACCTGTGGAAAACTCCCAGCCACCAGCACAGGACAACTGGGCAGTACCAGCTGCTGCACAAGCAACAGTAAATGCAGTGGAACCTCTCCAAACAGTGGAGAGCAGGCATGATGCTGCCCAGCAGACAGTGACTGATGCTGACACCACAACACCAGTCAAGGCGCAACAGTTGACGACTGATGATCAGTCAACCCAGATACCTACAGCGCATGCTAGCCCCCGCCGCCTGACCCGTGCTCCGCCCGGCAGAGACCCCCTCTGGCCCCTTGCCAGTCAGGCAGGCTTGTGGGAAGGGCCTCCAGCTCATGAAAGGGCCAATGTTTCCCCTTTAGGGGTGGCGTTTGCTTCAGCAGACATGCCAGGTGCCTTTGCACCCTTTAGCCCTGAGGTCCAACATCAAGGATCAGACTCAACTCAGGATGCAAGGCAGAACTTGGGTATCAGCTATGAGAGGTTGCATGCGCATGAGCAGCAGTCAGAACAGTTGTCACACCCTTGGCAACTCAACAGTCAGAGGCAGATGGCTGGTCAGCAGCAGCAGTCTTGCCCCTCAGACCAGATGCGCAGGCTAGAGCAGCTTCCGCAGCAGCGTCAAGGGAATCACAGTGCTCTTGGGCAGCTTCCACAGCAGGTGCAGGGCCAGATGCCTGCCAGCGAGCAGCTTCTGAGGCAGTTGTCAAGCCAGGGCCTTTCTGAAGGCCCCCAGCTACCCACACATCAAGGTTATGATCATCAGTCAGACCACATGCCATCATCACTGCTGCCTGCTTCTTCCCTGCCAGCACACAGCAGGACAGCACACACTGTCCCCACAGCTGCAGAGTCAGTCCCCAGCCAGGCTGCACCAGCCACAGCTGTCTCTGACACAGCAGCAGCAGCACCTCTGCATGAAGCTCAGGGACACTACAATGCTGCTGCTCTTGCCCAAAGCATGTCTAGCAATGCTGCTGCTGCTGCTGCTGTTACTGTCATGCAGCCTCAGCAGACTGCAGGCTCAGACGCACATCCCAGCACAGCCTACTTTGCCAGGCCACCCCTGCCGTTGCATGGTCCCCACCTTGCCATGGGTGAGCCTTACTACCATGCTTCAAGTCATGGTGCAATCAGTGGCAGTCTCCCACAAGGCTATGGCAGACCCCTCCATGGCTATGGCAGACCCCCAGCTGTAGCTTCAGGCAGCTGGTCGGCAGCTGCTCAGGAAAGGCAGGAATGGCTGACAGGCCGTGGTGGGCCTCCACATGTCATGCCAAGGCATCCACCAATAGTGCCCAGCATGGGCCAGATGCAGTGCCTCAGAGATGATGGTGAGACAGCTGTGCCATGCCTGTGTTGCAACTGTGGGCTTTGACCATCAGGCAATGCTTCGAGGGCATTGTTGGGAGGTTGTGTTACATTTTGACAGAGAGAGCATGAGGACGTACTGCTGGAGGCAGGTGCAATGCATGCTTTGTGCCTGTGCCTGGCCTCAAGGCAGCAAACTGCTCAGCCTGCAATCTTTTGTGTTTTTGATCTTGCACCTCAAATGCAGTTACATTGTTGCATCAAGCATTCACCTTTGTCCTGTAAGCACACCAGGGCATCTTGTGTATGGCTTCCCAGGTGCTCCTGAGGTGGCGGCTCCAGGATCAGGGCTACTGCCTCCAAATGCCCTCCATCGACCAGCACATGTGCTGACACAGCAGCACCGCCCTAGATGGCCCCCTGGACCACTGTTTGGGCAAGCTGATGCACACAAGCAGTCGAAATCGGCTGCAGTACCTCAAAGCAAAGGGTATATACCCAGGCAGCAGCATCACGCCCATGCCCAGCCGATCATGCGCCAGGCCATGTATTCAGACAGGCAGCATCCGGTGCCTCAGTCAGCATATTTTGGGCCCTTACCTGCTGCCCACCATCAGCAGCACATGTACCAAAATGGTCAGCAAATGCATGCTCAGCCCAAGCAGCAGTATGCAGGCTCTGGCCCAGTCCCACAAAGACAGTCCACTCACATGTTTGGAGGTCAAAGGCCTTCTGGCATGTATCCACAAGTTTCGCCATCATATCAACCATGAGTGGTGTACAATTAGATGAGACACAGAAGAACGGTACGCAGTATTGTGTGCTGCAGACGCAGCTGCCGTTTACTAGCTTGCGAGCTGTTGCACTCTCAGTATACTCTAGGTCTGGCTCTTCTTGTGCACAGCGTTAACATCAAAGTTTGCATATATACAAAGAGTGTATGCTTGCTATTAGACTTGTGCGTGTCGTTGTGGGTGCTGTCTCCTGTTGCTGCAACACACAGTTGTCTTACATTTACGTCGGTCCCCTTCACACATACATCTTGGCTGCTCTGTACGTTTTCACAAGTGATTCAGAAGAAAACAGACCTAATCTTCACTTCTGTGACTTACCATCCTAGGTGAACACGTACCGTCTTTGTTCAAAGAGAGCCTACTGCTGCAGCGAGTTTACAAGTGCATGGGGTTGCCAGAAAAAGGCATAAACATGCACTTTGCACCTGCGCCCACGATGCATACATTAGCTCAGTGCTGCGCCATAGCACTCTCAATGCATTGTAGCAGGTAGTCGTGCAGCTGGTCCAAGGTGTCCGAGAAATTCGAAAAGTTGATGGACACGACTGGTACATTGCGCTCAGCATATGTGCACAAGTGGTCCTGAAGGAGGCGAATCCGGCTGTAAGTGGCATTGGCAGAGTCTGTCATGTCTTTGTCAGACACATCTTTGTCACTCAGCTGCCCAGACATTGCCTGCAACCAACTGCCTGTCAGCTCTACAGTCATATGAACATCAAGGTAGCATGTAACCAGGTAACAACCATAGACCACTGTGTTGAGTGAGCCAGGCAACATGTGCACAAGGAGGCCTGTGGTACATACAGATACATTGCACAAATATGGATCCAAGGGTACTCAGAGCAAGCGTCTGTTGAGAGAGTCTGATTAGAGCTGGTACTCAGCGTCTGCTTGGAGTAGCATTCTTGCACCAGCACCAAGTCTAAGGGTTGCTGCTTATCAGTGCACAAAATACAGATGCAAAGATACGTAGAGCAAGCATCTCGTGTGAAAGGGTGATGAGATGTGGCGCTCACCATCTGCCTGGAGTACCACTCTTCCACCAGTAGCTTATGATCACGGGCATCCATGGCGACCACAATGGGCACAAACACCGGTGCAGGACTGCTCTTCTTCTTCTGAGCCTGCTCCTGTCCTTGGGTCGCCTCCATCTGTGGCTGCCCAATGTCTGTCTGTGCATCTGACGATGCCGGAGCTGCCTCAGAAGGCTCTGGAAGTGTGACTGTGTCCTCAGGGGGTGTCTGTCTGGAGTCATCAGGCTGCTCCAAAGGTACAGCTGCTGGCACTCGGTCAGGCACCCCTTCAAGCTGATCTGCTTCAACAGCAGCATGTGTTCCCTCATAGCCAGCAGCTGGCGGTTGCTCACTAGCACTGCTCCTCTGCTGCTGTGGCTGCTGCTGTGGCTGCTGCTGTGGCTGCTGCTGTGGCTGCTGCTGTGGCTGCTGCTGCTGCTGCTGATCAAAATGCTGTGGCTGCTGTGGCTGCTGCTGCTGTTGATCAAGCTGCTGTGACTGCTGCTGCTGCTGCTGCTGCTGCTGCTGTTGATCAAGCTGCTGTGACTGCTGCTGCTGCTGCTGCTGTGGCTGCTGCTGCTGCTGAGGTTGATGATCAAGCTGCTGTGACTGCTGCTGCTGATGCTGTCGTTGCTGAAGCTGCTGTGGCTGCTGCACCTGCTCTTGGTGACTGGAGATGCCTTGAGTGTCAGTGGGCAGAGGTGCACTTGCAGGATTGCCAGTGCCGGGCGCTGTAGAGTCAGGCTTGGAACAAGTCATAGACTGTGTTTGACTGGCAGAGTCTGGAAGTGCGGCAGGCAACTGACTAAGACCTGACTCACGGTCTATGCATTGATGACCAGCATGCCGTGAATTTGATGCTGCCTCCAAGGCATGCTGGTGCTGTTGTTCTGAAGGTGATAAGTCCTGTTGTTCACGCACATCCTGAGCAGATGTGTGTGAGTCTGGCTCAGCTAGCTGAGCATTGCTGCCAGGTGTGAGAGTGGCTGTCAAGCCTTGATAGGCTTTCTGCAGCTGCTGGGCAATCCATTCTGAGCCAGGGGAATGGGCTAGCTGGGGATGTTCAGGTGGATCGTCTGCACACACACACACAAGCCGTTTATTATCTAGTCCAGTTGGCTGAGAGAGTCCAAAACACACAATCCAACCTTGAGAAGCCTCTACAGAGACATGTGAAGGTTTGCTAAAAACAAAGTTGCATGCATATGAAGGGAATGCTGGCACCTTGCATGTGCCACAGCTGTGTTCAGACCTATGCATGCATATGCAAGATGCTGCAGTGTGCTGATATGGTAAACTTGTGATCACGCAAAGTGGTTGCACACTGAACAGCATGCTGGGGCTGCATGCTGGTGAATAACTAAGTTGCAGGCTGGGGCTGTGCCGGAAGATCTCTTGGGTGATTCACTGTTACTCGACTGTTACAGGAGAATATACCTTGCCCATTGACAGACTGATCTTCAGCATGATGGTGGGACATACAGCTTGACAGCACGGGACTTTTACTGTTTTATTTAAGACAGAAGAACATACCTTGCCCATTGACAGGCTGATCTTCAGCATGCTGGTGGGACACGTAACTTGACAACACAGGGCTCATGCGGATTGCCATTGACCTCAGGGCAAACAGCATGCCTGTGCCAGCAGATGCTGCCTGTCTGCCAGGCATCGACTGGAACAGCCCTTGTGCAGAACCTAACAGCCCCATCTTGGAATCTTTTGTCCTTCTATGTGGTCCTGGAGGAGGCGCATGTGACTCCTCTGCTTGGCTGCAGTCAACACAAGCGTTCCCATATCAGGCTGGAAGACTGACTGCCCATGAAGGAGTATTTTGCAAGCAGCCAACAGGTGCAAGACAGTCATGGTGAGAGCATTTTGAGGATTGTGTTGCTGGTGCTGACGACAGTATGCTGCATGAATGCGAGGCTTTCAATGACTGATGATGTCAAACAACTACTCAAGCCCAATGGTCATGACACTGAGCTCTTTAGGTAGCAGTGACGCAGTTCCAGTAGGTCAGGACAGATGTGGTGAAGGCATGCATCGGCTCTACGGAACTTGCCAGCATTGAGTCTCTATAAAGTCTTGCTATCAGCCAACTCTGACATATGTACTTGGAGCCTACTGCGTGACTGCATATTCTCACGTACTGCTGTATCAGTGTGAAAGGATCTTGACAATGAGACAGGTGCAATGCGGTCCAGAAGAGCAGGGATACCTGCTGTCGGGCTCTAGCTCAGCTCCCTGTTGCACAGCTGCATCTGGGTTGATGGGCTCTGGATCCACAGGCTCAACCAACACTGCATCGCCCTGCCTTGCGCTAGCGTGACTGAGCAGCAAACTGTCACTCCTGGTGTGTAAGTGGCGGATGCCATACTTGCCAAACTCATACAGGTACAAGCCTGGGTCTAGATGCAGACCCTCAATGATGATTGACTTGCCATCGCGTATAGTCTGCATGCAGCACAAATTTTGATTGCGGGAAACATGCAGTGCAAGTGTATGTTGACCGTCATTCTGGAAAGGATGCATGCACCAACAGCATCTGCAGTGCCAGTGACGGTAGACTGGTGCAGCAATCCTGATGGGTTGAGAGTTAGGCGTCATATGCTGTTCACTGATAGGCATATGCTGACATGATGTGAAAGAGGGAAGCAATTCAGCAATTCACACAGCTGACGCAATGACTGACTGCAGTCATGCAGCATGATAGTGGCATTAGGTGTCTAATGAGAAAGTATCATGCTGTTAGGAGGGGAATGGAGAGGCTTGCCTTCACAAGATCGCCATCGATGCTTCTTCTGACCACATGGCATTCTCGCTGGAACTCACTGATGAGTTGAGTGCGGTCCAGATCAGGACGCTCCCACAAGGGCCGCTGGTGCAGCGGCTTGTCTTTTGAAGTCCTCAAAAGCTGCACATTGTGCCCAGTACTCTGTCAAAGCTTGCTGTTACAGTGAGCCAAGGGCTGATATCCACTTGAAAAGCACAATGCGCCAGGCCTTGCTACTCTTGTACTCGATGCAGTCATGTGGTGGTTTTGAGGAATGAGATTGGGACAGTGCAGTGTTGCTGTCACTGTGATGTGCATGCTAAGGGCGCTGCATTCTGTGATTGATCATCATGTTGCACATACTTGAGGTACGCAACAGCAGCAGCAGCAGCAGCAGCAGCAGCAGCCGTGACAGGACTCAGCATGTCACACTGGAAGGCCACTGTGCAGAAAGCAGCTATTAGATTTGCTCATAGGCAAGTCTGCATTGTGTCTTTGAGTCACGCAGCAGACCTTGCTAGTAATGCATTTATTTCATCTCACCTCATAAAACATGTCTGTCTGAAGCACATTTGGCATGTTGAATCTGGAGGCAAGCTGCTGCGCCAGAGATGACTTGCCTGCTCAAGTTGAACACATCCAATCAAGTTGCTGCACATCAGTGATGGGAAGAAGAATGTGATCACATGCCCGTCTCAGTGCAAGGTGACTGTGCACCAATTACTGTAGATGTGACACAAGCAACTGGCGTCCAACCTCTGTCAATGCTTTGTATGCAGTCTCACGGCCACATGTTGTCAGCATTTGCCATCTTGCATCTTGGCAGTTATACACATGAGGACAATTGCATGTAGGCTGTAAAACATGAAGATATAAGCTGTCGGTAAATATGAAGGAAAGTTGTGCCTAAAG
>JAABUW010007052.1_pt1 | contig 13734 bp, 18 predicted proteins | sample 5560081 | NCBI WGS metagenome assembly JAABUW01 (sample SAMN10711882, study PRJNA513363) | rock metagenome | isolation source: Antarctica rocks | place: Antarctica: Victoria Land, Knobhead sud
GCGTATAAGGTAGAACAAGATTCGCTACGAGTGACCTATGCATCGTAATCTGGGTGTTCGAATATCCTTGCCGAGACCGTTGCAAAAAGAATCGCGTGAACGCGAGCCGGTGCTGGGAGGTGGTATTACATGTCCTTATCCACCGTTCAATCGCGATAAGATCGTAGGCGGACCGATATAAATCGTTTAGATGGCATCCCCCTCCGCCACCCCCACACTCTCTCCCCTCGCCCTCTTCCTCGCCCTCTCAGCCCCTTCCATATGCGCTTCATCCTCATACTCCCGCTTAATCCTCACCTCTCCGCCTCCAGCGCTAAACCCGCTCTTGACAGCCACGTTGTAGGCTAAGAAGATGGCTTCGGCGAAAGCACCGCCGGCGCTGACCATGCGCATGAGTTCTGGGAGGTCTTTGTCCGGGATGTCGCGGATGAAGCCGGGGGCGACCTGTGAGGGGGGGAGTTAGTCGGAGGGAGGGAGGTGTGGTGGAGATGGAGGAGGGGGGGGGGAGGATGAGGGGGAGAGGAAGGATGATAGCGGTGGAGAGGGTAGTAGGGAGATGATTTGGATATCTTAACAGGAATGTACAGTATAAGAAGATGCATTAGTAGAGGCATTATGAAAAGCGGGGAAGAGCCGATAGTAGCTGAGAAGGTCAAAGGGTCAAGGGCACTGGGCAATGGGCAAAAAGAACGATGAGGTAGTGTCGGAGGGTCGATACCTTGACAAAGTGCTTTGCGAACTCATCGTCCTCTGCGTCCTCCGCGTCGTCGGGATATAGCTTCTCTGCGAGCTCGAAGAACTCCAAGCCGGGGATTCGTTCCATAAGGCCTGTGTCTTCGAGTACGCGCGTGATGCGCTCTTGCATGCCGTCCATCTCGTAGTTGTGTGCCTAAATCGTCAACATCAGCATCATAATTCGTTTTGACCATTGCTCTGAATATCCATAGCACTGTATGTCCTGGATGTTGTACATAGCAGTGTAGATGAAGCAAGGTGGGAAGGCTCGACCCACCAAGACGTACAACCTCGCTAACGCCTTCGCCGCCGCCTTCGCCTCGGTCCCGTCGGTATCGCTGCTTAAAAGTCCTTCTCCGTTCAAGCTCGGCATGACGAGTTGATGGCTGTAGAGGTATCCCAGGAGAACGCCGAAATTGGCAGGAGACTCTCTCGGAAAAACCAGCGTGGTCTTGAGTTTGCCCTTCTTCGTGGAATGCGTTTGGATCAGGCGGGCAATGAGGGGTGATTGGGTGAGGACGGCTTCATGGGCCATAAAGTGGCCTTTGGTTGGGCCAGTGAAGATGTCGAAGATTTGGGTCGTGAAGACACTGGCAAAGAAGGCTGTTAGCGAACCCTATGTTGTGGCAAGAATCGGGATTTCAATGGACGTCAGAATTGTAGTTCGAGTTGGACAGAGCATGGTTTGACAAGACCATCATAGACTGCTGTCAGATGGAAGAGAGACTTACGCAGGATCCATTATGCTGGCTGATTTGTCATCAACAGTGGTAGCGACAGCAGATTTTTGAGCATCAGTTGGGTTGCTGGGACCTTTTGCGGTGCCAAGCCCATTGCTTGGTTTGCTATCCCCCTTCACAAGTTTGGTATTTGCACCGCTCTTGGCGTTAGCCTTAACATCTTCAACATTGGAGCCATTCACGGCTCCTGACTTCTTCACAACCCCTGATGATCGTTTTGCCGAGGCTGCGGGAGCCTTTGCAGCCGGAGCCTTGGACACAGTGGGTCCTTTCTTCACGCTAGCTGGAGGTGTTATTAGCGCATCACCTCCATTTTCCTCGTCATCTTCGCCATCGTCAGTGTTCTCGGTAGAGGAGACTGGCTCTGGCTGGCCTGCATGAGGTACGGATGGCTTTGCAGAGGTAGAGTTTTCCTCCTGAGCCTGAGGTTTGACTGGACGCGCCGTCACTGGCTTCGTAGCATTCTTGGCGTTTTGGACCGTCATTTGGGCGGCAAAGTCTGGACAAGTTGTGGAAAGGTCACAGTATCGGCAGAATACCTCAAGGTGTGAAAGTTGCAAGCTGAAAGTCCTAGAATATCAGCCCAGGAGTTAGTAAAATACTTCATAAGAATGTCGTCTGGGGCGGCAAGTCTGGTATCAGGCGCTTGGGACAACGCTTGAAGAAAAACCCGCGCCAGCCCTGAAGGGTAGTACGAGCGTAAAGCAAACGAAGAGCTCGTGAAGGGGGTAGTCGTTGGGTCTCAACAAGTGTTGACTGGTAGCAATAGGTCAAAGAGACTGTGAGAAATATGGACAGATAGCTGGAACAATGGTCGAAGGTAGATCGAGATGCAACAGTTGAAACTTGCGACGAAAGTCGAGCGAGACCCCTGAGAAACATGTGGATGGCAGATGTTCGGAGCCGTACAGATGCGACTCACCATGCACTGCTGACTCGAAGACGAGAAGATATCTGAGCGCAAACAATAGCAGCACAACCTGATCCAAGCGTAGAAAATATCCAAGTGGATGCAGTACTAAACCAAAGGTCATAGGACGAAAGAAGTCCGAGCTGCCGATTGCGAAGTGAAGAGCAAACCCCGATTAGATCTGGATAATAAATGAAGTACCGTGAATGCCGTCACAATTCACCTGAGTCCACCAAAAGGCGACCGAAGTGAGGTTAGGATTCAAGGCCTATGGTTGATCGCAGATGCCTTTAGTGAGCCGGAACTAATCCAGTAGCACAAGGACTTTATTGACGTCTCCGAAGAAGCTTTGGGAATGCAACAGACAGAGATCGTGCCACAATGCTAGACGGGACTGGCAGGATTGGGATCGAACAAACACGATGGTCTGTCAATAGGCACTTGCGCTGGTTCGGAGGAAAGCGCTCTCAAAGTGTCAGAAGTGGCGTGGTGACAAGCCGAGAACTGGCGGGAGATCGATAGACACGTAGAACGAACCCGTAACGCTGGGAAGGACTCGAGAGAACCCGAAGACGACCTCGCTAGAGCTGTCTTTATAGTACGAGAAAGGTTCGAGTGTTACTGAATTTCGGATAATTTCTGTAAAGGGCGAGCACGAGGCCTCTGTCAAATGCTTTGCTAAGTTAAGGATGTGACGGTCTTTTATGTCTGACGTCTAATTACTGCACAGTCCGATGCTATCCCCACATTAGACAGTGCATGTAGTGAATCAGGAGCAACGGACAATACCCGAAAGTACAAGAACCTCTACTCCAACCCAGTCCGGCTTGCCAAGTTCTTGGAGAACGCGCAGACGCGGCCCTCCAACCGATTCTAGGACCTCTCGAAACGGACGGAAGTTCGTGTGCTTGGTCAATTACGAAGTGTATACTCCTAGGACAGGAGATCGGCGACTGAGGTACTGTAAGCGATTACAATGCTTAATAATTCGGTTAGTAGGCTTACCATTCATGGGCATCTCATCGATTTGAGTCGAATAGTACACTGTGGACATCGTAAGCGCCATGACCCGGAAGCGTTCTCGAAGACACTAACGCTCAATATCTCGAAGAATGCGGACATCTTCGCTAGTCACGAAATTGATAGCTACTCCTTTCCTCCCAAATCTGCCACTCCTACCAATGCGGTGAATGTAGTTCTCGCGGTTGCTGGGAAGGTCATAGTTGATGACAAGTGATACCTGCTGGACATCGATACCTCGGGCCCAAACGTCAGTAGAAATTAGAACCCTAGAGTTGCCCTGTCGAAAATCTTGCATGATACTGTCTCGCTCCTTCTGAGGCATCTCTCCATGCATTGATGATACAGTGAAATTGGCTTCGCGCATCTTGTCGGTCAACCAGTCCACCTTCCTACGCGTATTGCAGAAGATGACTGCTTGCGTAATGGTTAACGTGTCGTAGAGATCGCAAAGTGTATCGAACTTCCATTCTTCCTTTTCAACAGCAATGAAGTACTGCTTGAGACCTTCCAATGTCAACTCGTCACGCTTGACTAAGATACGCACAGGATCCGTCATGAACTTTGTGGTCATGTCGAGGACATCATAGGGCAGCGTGGCTGAGACAACGACGACTTGGGTCGCAGGTGGAAGGTAGCGGTAGACATCGTAGATCTGCTCTCTGAACCCGCGGTTGAGCAGTTCGTCGGCCTCATCTAGGACAAGCATCTTGATGTGGCGGGTCCGTAGGTTGCGGCGCCGGATCATGTCAGCTACACGCCCAGGCGTGCCAGAGACGATATGCTGGCCGTAATCTAATTTTCGGATATCCTCTCCTACGTTTGTGCCTCCAATGCAAGCATGGCATTGAACGTTCATGTAGTCTCCGAGGGCCATGACTACAGACTGAATCTGAGTCGCCAACTCGCGTGTCGGTGATAGTACTAGAGCCTGTGTCTCCCTAACCGCAGTGTCGATGACCTGCAGCATGCTGATCGAGAATGTAGCGGTCTTGCCCGTACCTGATTGAGCTTGGGCAATGGTGTCGCGCCCTTTGCAGATCTGGACGATGGCGCGAGACTGAACGGCGGAGGGGCTTTCATAGCCGTATGCGTAGATGCCACGAAGGAGATTCTCCTTCAGGTGCATTGCTTCGAAAGTGGGCGCAACGGTGACCTCCTTGGATGTTGAGAACTCCATTTTCTCTGCAAACCGGTCAGTATGCGCCAGACTTGGGAGAAGAGCATCAAACCCTCCATCTTTCTATCGATGCTGTCTGCCATATCGTGCTTTAAAAGTACGAAGACTCGTGGATTGATTGAAGGTGCTGAAAGCTTAAGAGATATAACTAAGAGCCTTGAGCAATGGGAGTAGAAATCACGATGCTTGGCAAATTGCCGCGTTAGCCGCGCTTTGATTGGTCGAGGACTTAGAGATGCCTTCTTACTCTGGGAACGGTCTTTTTCGCTACGGGGCTTAGTTTCTCAGGCTCTACTTCGCCCACTCCCTTTCAATTACAGAAACAGCTTGACCTGCTTGTCCACTCTCAAGATGCTTTTTGAGGAGCAACGGTTCCTCCATGAGGATCTAGAGCGGTTGGAACAGGGCATCAGTGATCGTGTTGCGGAAGACCCCAGACATGTGAGTCGCTCTCTAGGCCGTCGCCTCTTCCAAGTCTGACAGGCTGCATAGATTCGCGACCGCCTGAATCGAGATCACCAGATATCAGGCTTTCTCAACCGTATCCAAGAACAGTCAAAAAGACTCCTCGACATCTACCAAGACACAGAAGCCCGCTCGAAGGAGATACAATCCATATCGACCGGCGACCCCTTCGACGAGTTCTACAAGCAGCTCAATGGTCTCAAGGACTTCCATCGAAAGTACCCCAATGAGCCGATTGAGAATCTGGAAAGGGCCTACAGGCGCAAAGCACCGGGAGAAGGAGAGTCTGCAACAGCCGAGGTTGACAATATGTTTACAGGAGAAGAGGCGTTTGGGAAGTTTCTGGATCTGACTACACTGCATGAAGGCTACCTGAATCTACCTGGCGTCAAGCGCGTCTCCTATCTCCAGTACCTCGCCATGTTCGATGTGTTCACTCCACCCCAGTGCCCAATCAAGCGTCCAGACAAGGCCATAAACCAGTATTTCAATTATGTGGGACAGCTAGCCTCATATCTAGAAAGCTTCATGAGGAGGACGAGGCCTCTGGAAGATCTCGAGAAGCTGTTTACATCATTCGATCAAGATTTCGCAAAAGCTTGGGATGCGGATGAGATACCTGGCTGGGGCGCCGAGGCACAGAAAGTTGGGCCTGCAGCACCGATGACGGAAGGTACAGGCGAGGGAATATGGTGTCCAGACTGCGAGAAGGAATTCAATAACGATAATGTTTACAAGAATCATCTCAATGGCAAGAAGCATGTCAAGGCTGCAGAAGCTCGGAAGGAGCGGAATGGCGTCAACGGGACCACGAATAGTGATACTAACGGCCATACTTCAGGATCCGCAAATACTGTTAAACGCTTGAAAGAACGCGCAATTGCCGAACGAGAGTATCGGGTTCGTAGGCTTGCTTCAGCAATGGAGACGCAATGTAACGACACTCGTGTAAACGTAGAGCGGAAGCAGGGTATGACGGAGCGAGAGCGCCAACTGGAGTTGGAAGCGATATTTGCAGAGTCAACAGAAGCTGCGCCCAGAAGGGGCGAGTCCGACTCCGACTCTGACGAGGAGGAAAAGATCTATAACCCTCTTAAGCTTCCCTTGGCGTGGGATGGCAAGCCTATTCCATACTGGCTTTACAAGCTGCACGGCTTAGGCGTCGAATTTCCTTGCGAGATATGTGGGAACTTCGTGTACATGGGTAGACGGGCATTTGATAAGCACTTCAATGAAGCGAGGCACATCTATGGGCTGAAATGTTTGGGCGTTACGAACACAACTTTGTTCAGGGAGATTACGGGCATTGAGGACGCTTTGAAACTATGGGATAAATTGACAAGGGACAAGAAGAAGGAGAAGAGTGGGACCGAGAACATTGTACAGATGGAGGATGCTGCAGGTAATGTCATGCCGGAGAAGGTCTACTACGAGTAAGTCTAGTCCTACTTGTAGCCATGAGAATACCGCTAACCATACATTAGTCTTCAAAAGCAAGGATTACTGTAGCCTAGATGCAAATATGAAGACATTATCTACGAATGACCCTTAGACTAAGGTCATGTCATGGACTACTCAGGAGGTATGCAGTCTCAGTAAAGATCATAGCCTAGATCATCCATCTAACACTAGGGAAGGAGAATCTCCAGCCCTTGACGTATCCGATTCTAGCAATTCGTGCATGACCAAATTATGCATCGGCTAGATTGACACTTGGACATAGGAGAAGACGTCCCAGGACCAGAGGATGAAGAGTATCTGGTCTGATTCACGCTTCGACGCCTTGACGGAGGTGGAATAATGGTTGCGTTATCGTTCAGAGTAATGGTGCACTCAAATAACCCGGCGCGTTCACGACCAAGACCCGAAGGCGCGTCAAGTAAGCGCCGCCATCTTCCTTACTTTATACACTTGCTTGTAGTGCCGCGCTCTCCGACCTACTTCTCATATACTTGATTGGAATCCAACTCCATCGTCCTCGAGAGTTGTTTCCAACAATAGCCTCGCCAAGCCATTGACACCATCATGTCTATTACTTCAAGACGTTCACTTCTGTCCGTGGCCACGGTAAATATGGATTCGGCCTATCTGAACCACAAGATCAATCAACAAGAGATACAGATACAAGCCCTAGATCGACAGCTCTTCAGATCGGAACAAGCTCGGGCGGAGCTGGAGACCAGACTTGCAGAGTCCGATGACGACACGGATACACAGTCCTCCCGCACTTGCGATGCCGACGAGATTGGGGCTCAGGGGGAATTATCCTCCCTGCAAGCTAGGTATGGTGAACGCGTGGAGGAGAATCAGCGTATGCTCCAAGACATAAACTTTCTTCAGGGTCATATCAAGGCACTTCACGAAAAGGTACGTAGGGGTCGTTGCAAAGTCCACTGACAGTAGCTGATTGACGTTGCAAGAATCGACAGGAGATCGCTTTGACGGAAGACCTTCACGTGCAGGAAATCAATCATGTAAAGAAGGAGCTTACAGCTGATCACGAGATGGAGTACCTTGCACAAAAAGACGAGTTCGAAGCCCTAGCGCAACAGCACGAAGAAGCCTTCGCCCGTGTGAAACATGAACATGTCGAACATATCACGGAGATGCGTCGATCGCAAGAGGCCGAAACAACAAGATTCAAGGAGACACATTGGCAGGTAGTCACAGTTTTACAAGAACACCATCAGTCAGCGATGAACCGCATCCACAGCGAGCATACCTTGGCAACAACAAACCTGAAGCAGACTCATCGGGTCGAGATGTCTCATTCGAAAGCAGCATATTCGCTGCTGGCTCGTGAACTCAACGACGCCGTGGCATACCAGCATGAAGTCTCTTCAGGTCTTCAAGAGGGGTTGGACGTCTTCCGTGCGAGCTTCAATACGATCTTCAGCCACAAGCCGCGCTTTCATCGTTCCGAAGGTAAGTGTAATTCCAAGATCAAATTAGTTCGGGACTCATAGCATTCAAGAGCCAGGCTTGAACAAGGAAATGCAAGCCGAAGCTCCAGATATTAAGCCGTCACCCTTGCCGCTCTCTGTCGCACCAGAGCAGTATCACCCCAACCAAGAGTGTCATTTGGGAGTGGCGCAGCATGTTGTCGATGATCATTTAGGTCTCAATTATCAGTAGGGTTCACTGTTTCGACTTATCCTCTAGTTGGCAAGACTGAGATCAGAGTAGCGAGCAAAGTAACGACGGTGGACAAAGCACCAATGATTCGAGCTCGCAGACCCTCAACTGCGACGTAGAGGTTCAACTGGCTCAGCAGTGCTCTCTATCCGAAGACTGGGTTGTGGTGAAGTGCCGAATGTGCAGTAACTGTATGTCCTTGCAATCAACGACTCTTACGTTCACTTGGCTGACCTTCTTGCCAGATGCCCCTCTCGACTTGACCAAATGTCCGAGCCTTCGCGCTCAGTTGTTCAGTCGCGATGGGCTTTCCATACCCTGTTTTCACTGCTGGAAGACCACTGATGGACAGTGTACACCTGAGGGGAGTAGCACAACCTAGGCGGCTTTTATGGTGGCTTGTTGTACTTCAGATGAGCGGTCGTCTAGATTCGAGAGTCTACATGGGCGGTACGTGTCTCCAGTGCCCTGAGCACGATCTTCAAGGATCAAGTGGCCTCGAAAAGGCATTCCTGTTGCTTTCCCAGGCTTACCGGAAAGTGCTCTTTGAGTCCTAAGATCCCTCTGTGTCATTCTTCCTAGCTGATTCATGGCCCAATTCACTCATACTGTGAAGCATATGTTTACCTCCTTCCCTACGACCAAGTTACAGATTGTGGAGGACCAATTCCTTCTTGAGCTTCTTCTCCTTTGATAGTTCTGAGACTTGGGCCAGTGGCTAGGAATACGTATTCTCTTCACTGTTGTTATCCGTCGCCAATATCTCTGGCGCTAGTAAGCCATGGTACAACCATCTCTCGCCCCCATTACAGATAGTGATTCTTGCACAACGGCACCGGACCCGTCTACTGGTCTGTTTGGGAGATGGATAATCAAGAAGTCTAATCATCAAGAACAGCAATCTCCAGAAGACTTCCCTGAGCAGCAGCAAAGCTATCCTCTAAATTATGCGATTAGAAGCCTGTCAGATATGCATCACAACAATGGCCAAGCAAATTCCTCCAGAATCCCAACATCTACCAGCGCCTATATTGTATTTCCGTAAGCTGATTACTCAACAATTCCCGCCCCAATGCATGCTTTCCAGACCGGTGAGCAATCCCCCGCGCACAACAATCGTCCTAAGAAAGCCTAGCATCTCCCTACTTTATCCACCCCCTTTGAATGAACTCCTATAAACCTAACCCAGATACTACAACGTCCCCCCTTTGCACCTTTCTAAACCTGTCCATCACCCTCTCCAATCCATTTCCCCTTCCCCAACACATCCACCTAAAACACTCGCTCCATCTTGTCATCCCCTTCTTGCTCACCAGCATGTCTCAGGCCCTTCTAGCTCACCAGTATTCTTCAAAACCCGTTCATATCCCATCCCTGTATGTTTTGTTTGAAACCAACATCGACATCCTACCGCAACTCAAACAGGGATTGGGAGAAGCGGCAACGACCCGTTCTCACCAGTACAGACGATCCTCACTGCCAGTCGTCCAGCAGGTAGCAGAGAAAGAGTCGCCAAAAGTACGAAATGAGTCCCAAGAACCAGGACTGACTTGCTGACACATCCAAAAGAAGGCACCCCAAGTAGCATTTCCACCTGCCTCCTTACGCTGACCACAAACCGGGAAGTCATCAAAAGCGCACCTGAGCTTTCCGAGCAGTAAGCCCGATCGTTGGAGGCACGCCTGAGACCTGTACGAGCAGTAAGCCTAGGAACCAGCGCCTCAAAGCCCAGCAACTCGGATATGAGAGGACCCTTCAACTTGGCACACTTTGTGCACTTTTGATCCTGCGTCTGCCATTCCGACGGCGCCTTCTGCACCCTCAGCGGATCTTTTTTTTCCAGAGATAGGCAGAGGCGCAACGACGAGCTTCAGCGCTTGCAGAGACGCTGCACAGAGCGGGAGAGGGCATCGCATGTTTGCAGCTCGGATTCAAAGATCGGGAGAGGATGATGGTGCTTGAATAGCTTGCTGCCAGGACTGCTCCCATCCATGGAGGTAATGAGGGCACCCTTGAGGGCTGAGACCACGACTGTCACCCGAGGCGTTGACGGAGACGCCCTTGACGGTAACGAAAGCTACCTCCAAGACCCAAGACCACGCCCGTCGCACCTCTAACAACGGCGGAAGGACCCACAGAACCCAAAACTCCACACCCCAGTCCCAACCTCCCATGTCAAGCTCCCAAACCATCCTTCAGCGACCTAAGAAGGGATTTCAATTTAGAGGCCCAGCGGCTAGATATTACCGATAGCTTCGCGGCTGTGCTCACAATCCACCACCATACACTTTACAACCTGTCCGTCTTCACATTCGATAGCGCATTGTTCTGGATTCCCCGTCTGTGTCCCGTCGATGAGGTCTCGAGCCACGATTGCGAGATCTCGGACTGAGTGGGGAAGTTGGCGCAGCAAAGCACGAGAGGTGCGGTGGTGATTTGACCCTTCACGAATGGGAAACACTCTATGTTGGAAGCAAGGGATGGAGGTGCTGGTTGTCTAGGTGTCCATAGCGTGAGCTTGATCCTCGCCCCGGCTGCGGCCAGGAATGCTCCTCCCTGTCGAACACAAAACAAACGCCCACTCCTTGTCCCCAACAACGAGTGCATTTCAACGACCATGAGGAACAAGAGCCCCAGCATGCCCTCATGTACAGTCTTTTCACTCCTCTCAGTTCCGGAGCGAGCATGGTAGCCTCTCGCAGGTTGAACCAAAACCGTGCCCTGTGAACTTCATCTTGCGGGCAGAATCTGCTCCGTTTTCTTAACTCGTAATCATAATGAGATGATCGGAATAGGATTGACTCCATCGGAGTCTCCCAGATACCGAAGATTGGCAGCTTGGGCGGGGGCGCTGTGAGGATGTGGGGAAGAAGGAGAGCGAGGAGACAGAGGGATGTGGGTGGATGTGGGTGGTGGGGACAGGGTTGATAGTGGTGTGCTGGTGGGGATGACTTGGCTGTGTGCCGAGAGATGGGGAGGAGGCGGTGGGCGAAGGGGTGAGGGGTCAAGGGTATTCGTGAAAGTGGGAGGTTTGGCGATGGAGTCTATTTGTGATTTGGAATCGGCGAAGAAATGGAGTTGGTGCTGAAAGGGATTGGAAGGGTGGCCGGAAGGGAGGCATCGCTAAGGCCGTCATGTTCAGCTGGGTAGAAATTGAGCCAGAAACGAAAGATAGTGCTGGCGATGATGAAAGAGAGAATGCTGGAAACGAGATAGCTGCATATCCTATGCGAAGTACTGTTGGTTTTCTGATCACGTCAGTCAAGCGTAACAAAAGGCGAAGCAGTGGGGAGGTTTCCCGGAAAATGTTTATCGGCCAGACTTGCACGCCCTGCAGCTCATGCATCGCTACATTGTCAATTATCAACCTTTAGATATATATATATAGAAAGTAAATAATCGGTCTGATCTTCACTTTTCCCTACTGAATTCCTAACTCCACCACCGTGAAACCTTGCCGCCCTATGAATCAAGTCAGCTCCCTTCCCAACAAGTGCAAGAGAACGACAGATCATCTTATAGCTAACATGAGATAAGTGTCCCCGTTGTCCGCCGGCGAACAGTGCGCCCAATCCAGAGGATCCACACCCGCCTGATTCTTATGCTTTCGACTGACACCTTTCTGCACCATATACTTCGCGAGGGCATGATACTCTAACTATTCGACGACGAAGTGAATCGGCGTATTGTCCTCTTTGTCCTCAACCTCGGGATTAGCCTTGGCGTCGACCAGCATTCGTACTATATCTAGCCTGTTGTTGCCAGCCGCATAGTGCATCGCCGTCTTGCTATTCTTGTCCTCGGCTGAGCGTCCACGTTCGCACGCCGGCGGATCAGAGTCTCGATTTTCGCGATGTCGGCGTTGGCCGCAGCGGTGGGAACCAAGGGCGTGCGAAGATAGTAGGGGTTCGTCTCTTCGGTATCGGCGCCATAGTTAATTAGTATGTCGACACTCTCGGCATGACCGCATTCCAGCATCATACAGCAGACAGTATTGTGAAGTGAGTGGGTTCCGATCCCATTGGATGAGAAGCAGTTTGGGTGTCTGTGCATTAACGTGAGCAGCGAGCTTTATGGCTTCGATAGTAACCCCATCGGACACGGTGCGATACTCTGCGGAATGAAGTTTCTCGATTGCTGCGTCTCCTGCAGATTGTTCTTCGGGGTTTTCGACTTCAGAATCTGCGCTTTCGTCTCCCATTTTTGCTCGGATGAGTTCCATCTCTTCTAATTTCTCTTCTTGCTTGTCCTCCACGGGATACACGGTTTCCCTGTAGGCGAGCATGTTTGGCTGTGCGTTGAGTAGAGTTGATACATTGTCATCGCAGCCCATCAAGATCGCCAATGCTAATGGGGTAAGTTGAATCCTCGATGTGCCGATGTTTGGTGGCTCGTTAACGGATCTGTCGCTGTCGAGACCGTACTGCACTATCCTCGATATCATATCACCGTAATCCCCCAGTAACGCTACAAGGTACAGTCAGTGTTCGAATAGTCGATTGTTGGTCATCCACATCCAATTCGTCCAGAGGATCGGTGACCGGAAAGATAGATTCACCTTCCGACGGTGCTTCATTGACCGCGTTCTCGTCGGTGTAAACTAAAGGGTGATTACCAGGGTATTTAATCCCCTTGTCTAAACACGCTTGGTAGACATCGGAACCGTTGTTATTGCAAATGACACAATGATTGAAGACGTCAGGCCACTCCTCCTTGCAGATATCACAGCTCGCGTTTCCCTCCCTTAAGAAGTATATTCTGGCCGCAATCTCTGCTCTCACCTCATCTGAGGAATTGTGTGGTCTTGTTCGAGTGGTTTCTCGCTCTTTCGAGGAACAGACGATCTGCCACACACGGTCGATAAAACTTGATCCTATTCAGACTGTCCTGGAAGTCCTGATCTGGTACCCTGTCTTTGTCTGATTACTCTTGCACTGGTCGCACATATATGTCGCGACTTATTGGACTTGGTATCGACTGCTCGGCCGGCTGTTCGTCAGCTTCCTCCAGATCCTCCTCTTCCGCAACTGCGCCCTCACCAGCAGCAACTGCATCAGCCACCTCGGGACTGACATCCTCATCTGCTTCCTTAGATTCGTCAGTAAGCGCTTCCACGGTTTGGTTGGCTGGCACGGGTCTTGCAGATGTTGATGTTGGCGATCGTTCACCGGTTACTGTATCAGCGTCGGACATTGACGGAGCTATGCTGACCCTGTCCAACATAATCGGGAGTCCATGATCGTCAAGGAATAAACTACCGTATTGCCCAGGTCGCTGAACATATCCTCCAGCTGGCGGTTAATAGTTGGGTCCAGAGAATGGACCACCGCTGTTCGGAGGATGTCGTCGATAATTGTAGACGGCTGGTGGATGATCTGGGCCTAGCGAACCACCGGGACCGCCATAGCTTGGGAAGTTTCGTTTCTGCAGTTTCAAGGAGGCAGAGTTGTGTCTTATTGGATCTCTCATTGCGGCTGCCCGGAGCAGAGCCTTCACTACGGTTACCACTCTTTTGAAGCCTGCCTCATAAACGCTGCCAAATCGTAAAA
>JAABUW010007053.1_pt1 | contig 13733 bp, 10 predicted proteins | sample 5560081 | NCBI WGS metagenome assembly JAABUW01 (sample SAMN10711882, study PRJNA513363) | rock metagenome | isolation source: Antarctica rocks | place: Antarctica: Victoria Land, Knobhead sud
TGGGTGGGCGAGCAGGATTGGCTCTATCGGTGTGCGTTCGATGTCGATCCGTCGTTCCTGGAAGCGGGGCCGGTGACGCTCTGTTGCGACGGGCTGGACACGGTGGCGACCGTGTGGTTGAACGGGGAGCGCGTGCTCGACGCCGACAATATGTTTGTGCCGTGGCGCGTGGACGCCGGCGCGTCGCTCCGTCCGGGGCGAAACCTCCTGGCTATCGTGTTCGAGTCGGCCTTGCGGGTGGGCAAAGCGCGCGAGGCTGAGTGGGGCGTCCGTGCGGTCTGGAACGGCGACGCGAGCCGGGTGTACCTGCGCAAGGCCCAATATCACTATGGCTGGGACTGGGGGCCGTGCCTGCTCACCGTCGGTCCGTGGCGCCCGGTCCGGCTCGAGGCCGCCTTCGCGCGCATCGCCGACGTGCATTGCCCCGTGGATGTGGCCGGTGATCTGGGCAGCGCAACGGTCTCCGTCCATGTCACCGTCGCCACAGACCATGCCGCGGACGGTGATGGCGCGCTCGGTGTGCGGTTGCGGCTGATCGATCCGCGCGGCGCGGTGGTTGCCCAGGCGGACATGCCGGTCGGGGGCGCGGGTGAGGTGGAATGGCGCTTCGTCGTGCCTGACCCGGAGATCTGGTGGCCCAACGGGTACGGCGCGCAACCGCTCTATCGCCTGGAGACGACACTCGTGCGGGGCGACACCGCGCTCGACCGGCGGGAACAGCGGCTGGGCTTGCGCCGACTGCGCCTCCTTCAGGAGCCTCTGGCTGGTGAGCCGGGGACCAGTTTTGTCTTCGAGATCAACAGCCTGCCCATTTTCTGTGGGGGCGCGAATTGGATACCCGCCGACTCGTTCACCACGCGCCTCACGCCCCAGGACTATCAGACACAACTCGCGCAAGCGGCGGCCGCCAACATGGTGATGCTGCGCGTGTGGGGCGGCGGCGTCTACGAGGACGACGCGTTCTACGATGGATGCGACGAGGTGGGGCTGCTGGTGTGGCAAGACTTCATGTTCGCGTGCGGCATGTATCCGGCGCACGCGTTGTTCCAGCAGAGCGTTCGCGCCGAAGCCGAGGCGCAGGTGCGCCGGCTGCGCCACCACGCGTGTCTCGCGCTCTGGTGTGGGAACAACGAGGACTACTCTATCGCCCAGTCCCTTGGGGCCTATGACGCCGGCTTCGACGGCGATTTCAGCGAAACCAGCTTCCCGGCCCGCGCCATCTACGAGCGGTTGCTGCCCGAGGTCTGCACGCGGCTCGATCCCACGCGCCCCTACTGGCCGGGGAGTCCGTACGGCGGCGGCGACACCAACGACCAGACGGTCGGTGACCGGCACACCTGGGATGTCTGGCACGGCGCCATGGCCCCCTACCAGGACTACCCACGGTTTGAGGCGCGGTTTGTGAGCGAGTTCGGTATGGAAGCCGCCCCCGTGCGGGCAACGATCGAGTCCGTCACGCCGCCCGACGAACGCTATCCACAAAGCCGCACCATGGACCATCACAACAAGTCGACCGACGGCCCGCGCCGCCTCGCCGCCTACCTCAACGACACGCTGCGTGTGCGCGACACCCTTGACGACTACATCTACGCCACACAGTTCGTCCAATCGGAAGCGTTGGGGGCGGCCTACCGTGGCTGGCGGCGACACTGGCACGGGCCGGGGCGCTACGCGGTCGCTGGGGCGCTGGTGTGGCAGCTCAACGATTGCTGGCCCGTGACCGGTTGGGCAATCGTTGATTTTGCGCGACGGCCCAAGCCCGCCTACTATACTGTTCGTCGGGAGCTGGCTCCGCTCGCCGTGGGGCTGGCGCGCGCGACCAAGGGCGCCGCGGCGTGGGCCGTCAACGCGACGCGGGACACGGTCGAGGGCGACCTCATCGTGCGGGGCTATGGGGCCGATGGCGCCGAGTTGTTCACGCACGAGCGGCGCGTCACGCTCGACCCGAACCGCGCGACGGAACTCGGCGCGATCGACTATGACCCGACGTGGGACGCGCTGCTCGTCGTGGCGGCGCGGTTGATGGTACGGGGTGAGGTCGTGGCGCGGGCGACGCTGTGGGCGGAGCCGTTCAAATATGTCACGATGCCCGACCCCGCGATCACTCTGGAACGGGAGGGCGATCGTGTACGACTGCGCGTTACAAGTCCGGCCAAAGGCGTGTGGCTAGAGGCGGGCGACGGCGTGGAGTGGAGCGACAACATGTTCGACCTGCTCCCCGGCGACCCCCAAACAGTCACCGCGCGGGGACTGGGCGATCAGCCCTTGCAGGTGCGGTCGTTGTGGTCGTCATAATCACCATGGGGGATAGGGCGCGCCTCGAAATAGTGGAATCGCGCGGACGACGCCTGCGACTGAAGGCGCATGGCAAACAAGCGGACACTGAAGTGTCTCAGGATGTGGCGCCCCGTGCGACTTTAGTCGCCGTGGTTTGCCATGCGACTTTAGTCGCAGGCTAACGGTATTCGCCAAGTTATGTAGGCCAAGCTGTACTAGCGTAGAAGGAGCGGAACACATGACGCGTTTGCGCGTAGGGATCATCGGGACGGGCCGCAAGAAAGATCGGCCGGACATCACGGGCTTTTTCATGGCCTACCAACATGCGGCGGGCTACCAGGCGCTCCCGGACCAGTGCGAGTTGGTCGCCTGCGCCGATATCGTGATCGAGAACGCTCAGGCATTCGCCGAGGCCACGGGTATTCCAGCGGAGGGTGTCTTCACGGACTATCACGCCATGCTGGCCGAGGCCAATCTCGACATCGTGAGCGTGTGCACCTGGCCGCACCTGCACGCGCCGATGGCGCTCGACTGCGCCGTCGCAGGTGTGCAGGCCGTCCACTGCGAGAAGCCGATGGCCGACTCATGGGGCGCCGCGCGGTTGATGGCGCAGGAGTGCGAGCGGCGCGGCGTGCAGCTTACCTTCAACCACATGCGGCGTTTCGGCGCACCGTTCGCCCGCGCTCGCGACCTCCTGCGGAGCGGGGCCATCGGCGACCTCGTGCGCGTGGAGACCGGCTTCAGCGGCGATATCTACGACACGGGTACCCACTACATCGACATGTGCGGCTTCTTCGCGGGCGACCAGCCAGCGGAGTGGGTGATCGGCCAGGTTGACTATCGTGCGGAGCGGCGCATCTTCGGCGCCCACGCCGAGAACCAGACGCTGGGTAGTTGGCGCTATCGCAACGGCGTGTACGGCGTGGTCGCCACCGGCGCGGGAGCCGCGTTGGTCGGCGTGACGCATCGCCTGAACGGCACGGAGGGCACGATCGAGGTGGGCGTCCACGATGGCCCGCTCCTGCGCGTGCGCCCGGCAGGCGCCGCGACATGGGAGGTCATAGATACGGGGGGTGAAACATTGCACGGCCCCGGCTTTCATGAGCGCGCCATTGCTGACCTGATCGACGCATTGCGCACGGGGCGCGAACCGGAGTTGAGCGCGCGCCGCGCGTTGAACGCCACCGAGATCATCTTCGGCATCTACGAGAGCAGCCGGCGGCGGGGCCGGGTCGACTTGCCGCTCACAGTGCAGGATCACCCGCTGGCCGCCATGGTCGAGGCGGGCGCTCTGCGGCCAGCGCCTGTTTTGTAGGAATTAGGAATAATGCCGCAGCCGCGGCGAAAGGCGGGAGCAGCGTGTTTACAAGCTTGAATACCGGCGCCATCGGATTGTCGGTTCCACTGGAGGAGGCGCTGGACCTCGCTCGCGCCAACGGCTTCGCGGCGCTCGACCTAGCTATCACCGACCTGCGCAAGATGGTGGAGCGGGCCTCGGTCCAGGAGATAAAGGACGCTTTCGGCGCGGCGGGGGTGCGTCCCGGCGCCTGGGGCCTGCCTGTCAACTTTCGCGGTGATGAAGAGGTCTACCGCGCGGGGCTGGCGGAGTTGCCCCGCGACGCCGCGCTGGCACAGGAGGTGGGCAGCCCGTGGTGCTCCACCTGGCTCTTGCCGTTCTCCGACGAGTTGGACGCGGACGCCAACATGGAGCGTCACGTCGCGCGATTGCGCCCGGTCGCCCAGATTCTGGCCGCGCATGGATGCTCTTTGGGGTTGGAGTTTGTCGGTCCCACGACAATGCGCGCGGGTCACGCGCACGAGTTCATCCACACCATGGACGGCGCGCTGGAGCTCGCCGCGCGTATCGGGACCGGGAACGTGGGGCTGCTGCTCGACTGCTTCCACTGGTACACCGCCCACGGCACGGCTGCGGACCTGGCGCGCCTGCGCGCCGATCAGGTGGTCTACGTCCACCTCAACGACGCGCGCCCCGGGCGTGCGGTCGACGAACAAATCGACGCGGAGCGCCTGCTGCCCAGCGCCAGCGGCGTAATCGACGTGGTCGCCTTCGTACAAGCCCTGCAGCGCATGGAATACACGGGGCCGGTGGCGGTCGAGCCGTTCGACGACACGCTCCGGGCGTTGCCACCGGCCGAGCGCGTCGCGGCCGTCGCGGACAGCCTGCGGATGGTATGGACGCGGGCCGCCCTGTCCATGGAGTGAATGTCGCGGGACGCGTGGGATGGAAGCTCTCGCGCAATCGCCTCTTATGTAGGCTTCTCGCCTCCAGATTCCAGAAAACTTTTGGAGGGGGCAGACGTAGCGATATCAGGGGCAACAACGCTACCCGACGCTGCGAAAAGGCCGTGATCGTGCCTCTATGACGCAGATGCAGGTGTCGAGATGCCGCGTTATCGATACGAAAAACGGACACTCGCAGCACATACGCACCCATTGCAACGGCGCAGATGTCGCGGACAGGCCGTTTTGTGGTCTGCTCGCCCCTCTCGGAGTTTTCTGGAATTTGGAGTTCTCGCACGGCGTGGTGCGGGCCCTTGACGCAGGTAAGCTTATGTACATCGACCTCAATCACCGGCTGCCCGGCCGCTCTGACCAAGACGTCAGCTTCGGGTCGGCCGACCCGCGCGGAGCTTTCTCACTGATCAACGAAGGGGAGGACGCGGGCTGCGTAGGGTCAAAATATCGAAGACGAGGAGGGCGTGCGGACGTTGGCGGCTGGCTGCATGCGGACGTATAAGATCCTGCACGACAAGGTCCGGCGGTTCACCGCCAATCTGGAGACCAAGGCCGAGTTGGACCGGCCGGACAGCCTGGGTGTACAGAGGGCAGGGGCCAACGGCGCTCGCGCGATACGCGCGATGCCAGAGACGCCCAAGGGGCTAGCGTCGACGTGGAGGCGACCGCGGCTCAGGATCTCGGCTACGAACGCCTCGACCAACTCACCGCCGAGAGCTTACCTGGGGCGCGCTAAGTTATGTGCGCGTTCGGAGGCGCAAGATGGGCTTGGCCTCACGACAGGGGGCGGCGCTAAGCGACGGTGGTCACGTCCGCAGCGGTCGATGCGCGTGTCATCCGGTCGCCTATCGCCCCGTTTCGTCGGGGGCACGGTAAGAGATGGCGATCTCAGGTGACCAGGTGCGGCGCTCGTAGCGCACGGTGTTGTGACGGCAGCCTAATCAGTTTTGACGACCAAAACCGGTAAGACTAAATGGCTTGCCACGAGAGCAAGCAGGCCGGCGTCATGGCGCCGACCGGACCTGTCGTTGGAGCCACAAACCGGGCCGATTGCCGCCCTACTGCCTGGCGCGGACTCGGCACGCCGTGGTACCGACTTTGATCGTCAAAACTGATTAGAGTAGGAGAGTGAAAGCGACCATGACGACGGCGATATACCACGATCCAGCGGCGACGGTCGACGCGCGTGTCGACGACCTCCTGGAGCGCATGACGCTCGACGAGAAGCTCGCCCAGTTGGGCTGTCTCTGGAGCACCGACCTGGTGGGCGATGGTGGGCTCGACCCCGACGCCGTCGCCGCCCGGATGCCCCATGGGATCGGGCAGATTACCCGTATCGGCGCGTCAACGGGCCTGCGTCCCCGTGAGAGCGCCGCCTTCATGAACGCCGTCCAGCGGGTCGCGGTCGAGCGCACGCGCCTCGGTATCCCCATCGTCGTCCACGAGGAGGCGGTCGGCGGATTGTGCCAGCGCGACGCCACCGTGTTCCCCCAGGCGCTCGCGCTCGCCGCGACCTGGGACCCCGCCCTCATCGCGCGCGTCGCGGGGGCGATCCGCGTGGAGATGCGCGCGGTCGGGGCGCGCCTCGGGCTTGCCCCCGTCCTCGACGTGGCCCGCGACCCCCGCTGGGGACGCGTCGAGGAGACCTACGGCGAGGACCCTGTCCTCGTGGGCACGCTGGGGGCGGCCTACGTCCGGGGCCTGCAGACCGACGACCTGCGCCACGGCGTGGTCGCCACGGGCAAGCATTTCCTGGCCTACGCCATGTCGGAGGGCGGCCGCAACTGGGGGCCGGTGCAGATGGGGCCGCGCGAACTGCGCGAGGTCTACGCCGAGCCCTTCGCCGCCGCCATCCGCGACGCCGGGCTCGCGGCGGTGATGAACTCCTACGCCTCCGTCGATGGCCTGCCCTGCGCCGGCAGCCACCAGATCCTCACTGGGTTGCTCCGCGACGAGCTTGGCTTCGACGGCGTCGTCGTGGCCGACTACTTCTCGGTGGCGCAACTCCTGGAGCATCACCGGATCGCCGCCGACCCGGGCGAGGCGGCGCGGCGCGCGCTCATGGCGGGCCTCGACATGGAACTGCCCGCGGTGCGCTTCTATGGCGAGCCACTCAAAGGGGAGATCGCGGCCGGTCGCGTGACGATGGAGGTGGTGGACACGGCGGTGCGGCGCGTGATCCGGATGAAGGTCGCGCTCGGCCTGTTCGAGGAGCCCTATGTCGACATTGAGGCCGCCGCAGAGGCGTTCGACACCCCAGCGCATCGTGCGCTCGCCCGCGCGGCCGTGGCGGAGGGGGCTGTGCTCCTGACGAACGATGGCGTGCTCCCGCTCGCGCCGACGCTGCGCCGGATCGCGGTCATCGGTCCGGGCGCCGACGATGCGCGCCTGCTGCAGGGCGACTACCACTACCCGGCGCACCTGGAAATGATCTACGCGGCGCCGCACGACCTGGCGACCGAAGGGCTCGATACGCTCCCGCGGGCGGGAGGAGCCTACGCGGCCGGCCCCTACTTCACCCCACATGTCACGCCGCTCATGGGGCTGCGCGCCGCCCGCGGCGATGGAGTGGAGATCCGCTACGCCAAGGGGTGCGAGGTCCTGGGCGACGATCGTTCCGGCTTCGCGGAGGCGGTGCAGGCGGCGCGGGACGCCGAGGTTACGGTGGTGGTGGTGGCCGGCAAGAGCGGCCTCTTGCGCCCCGTCACCGTCGGCGAGGGCAATGACGCGACGAGCCTCGCGCTCACAGGCGTCCAGCATGAGCTGATCGATGTGCTTGCCGAGACCGGGACGCCCCTTGTCGTCGTCGTGATCAGCGGGCGCGTGCACACGCTCGACCGCGTCGCCGCACGCGCGAACGCGGTCGTGTTCGTCGCGCCGCCCGGCGAGGAGGGCGGCCACGGACTGGCCGATATCCTCACGGGGGCGTCCAACCCGAGCGGGCGCCTGCCCGTGAGCTTGCCGCGCGCGGTGGGTCAGGTCCCCGTCTACGTGGGAACGCGCGCGGGTGGTGACCGTGCCATGTTCTTCGGCGACTACATCGATGCGCCGGCGACGCCGCTCTTCGCGTTCGGGCATGGCCTCTCCTACACCACGTTCGCGTACAGCGATCTGACTGTGCGGGGCGCGCACACGGACGCGCCCGTCGAGGTGGCGGCCACGGTGCGCAACACGGGGGATCGCGCCGGGGACGAGGTGGTGCAGCTCTACTGTCGCGACGATGCCGCTTCCGTGGCGCGGCCCGACCGCTTGCTAGTCGGATTCGCGCGCGTGCCGCTCGACGCGGGGCACACGCAGCGGGTCACCTTCACCGTCGATCCATCGCGGCTTGCCTTGTACGACTCGGACATGCGGTTCGTCGTCGAGCCTGGCAGCTTCACGTTCAGCGTGGGCGCGTCGTCGGCCGACGTACGCGTGGAGCGATCCATCGCCCTCGACGGAGACATCACTATCCATCGTCAACGCGAGATCGTGGCCACGCGGGTCGTGATCGCATAATGTGAGGATCTCGACGTAACCGAGGGGCGCACCACGATTGGAGGGTTGCGTCAGGACTCAGAATCAGTGCTGGTCGATGGATGGCCGCTCGGGTATCCTTCTCCTTTTATGGACGTGCGACGCGGAGAGGGAGAGAGCAATAGAATGCCCATACTGCAGGGGAGACGTGACCCAGGAACTGGAGCGCCGCACGGCGTGGGGCTACCGCCTGTTCCGGTGTCGCCCCTGCCGGCGGACCTTCAATGAGCGCACAGGCACGCCGTTCAACCACCTGCAGGTCCCCACCGACATCGCGCTGCTCGTCGTGCTCTGGCGGTTGCGGTACAAACTGAGCCTGCGCGATCTGGCGGAAATGTTCCTCACGCGCGGCTTCACGTTCACGCACGAGGCGGTGCGGGAGTGGGAGGGGCCCTTCGCCCCGCTGCCGACCGAGCGGCTGCGCGCCAAGCGACGGGGCAAAGCGGGCCGTAAGTGGCACTGCGACGAGACCTACCTGAAGGTGGACGGGCGCTGGTGCTATCTGTACCGGGCCATCGACGCCGACGGCAACCTGGTCGATTCGATGCTGAGCGAGACGCGGGACATGGACGCCGCCAAGCGCTTCTTCCAGCGCGCCCGCACCGTCGTGGGCCATGCCCCCGAGAAGGTGACGGCAGACCGGCACGACGCCTACCCGCGCGCCAGCCGCGAGACGCTCGGCCCGGAGGTGCGCCATCGCACCAGCCGGTACATGAACAATCGGATGGAGCAGGATCACCGTGGCATCAAACAGCGCTACTACCCGATGCGCGGCTTTGGCTCGTTCGCGTCAGCAGCCCGTTTCTGCCCGGCTCACGACGAGCGGCGTAACCACTTGCGCTTTCGCCAACACCTGAACGAAACGGTGTCCTTAGCTGCGCAGCGGCGGCTCTTCCAGCAGCGGTGGGGCGAGGTGTGCGCGGTGCTACAGGCGGCGTAGGCGTCATCAGGCAGGGGCCACCGCAGGTTGACGCGCGCCACGGCCCGCTTGTGTTCCCAATCCTGACGCATCCGGGCGCGCTGCTACAGGCCGCGGAGCCGCGATCGACGCCCGAAAACGACGGGCTGATGGCCGCCAGAGCTTGGGTGCGTTCCGATATTCTGACGCACCCAGAAGGAAGCGGTCGTAGTGCCACACGCACTGACTGATGATCTCGGCTGGGAAGCACTATCCTTTGTACAGCGTTGGCGCAGCAGATGTCTCCACCCGTCCTCCTTCTCGTCAACGCCCCTAGTCCACGACACTGCTCGGTTAACGTGACAATGCCTCCATGGCAAAGGAAAAAGAACGCACATACTAAAATAAGGATAAAACGTCAGGGGCTAAAATGCTAGCCACATCACGAGATCCACGTCGCCGAGTACGTCGTAGTCGTGAGGGTCGCAGTGTGCCACATCCTAGCCGGTGTAGGAGGCGCAGCGACACAGGAAGGAGAGGAACGACCGCAGGCGCATGCCGGAGCCGGTGGACGCCGGGATGTTTGATACCCGCTTGTACCGTCAGGTTCCTGACACGCTCCTAGGCGCTGGTGCGTGAGCGGTACGGGAGCACATACTCGCCGCGCATCGTCGGTGGGATCGCGTCCAAGGCGATGGCCAGGCTACGGCTCATCACGACCGCGCGCTGCTTCCCGCCTTTACCAGCGCGCATATCGTGCAGTGGGCCGCGTTTGATGAGCCGCCACAGGCGACGGATGGCATTTCCAGCCATCGCAGGGCTACCACCGGCATCCACGTGGATGCCGGTGGTGATTGCGCGGACGTCCCGTTCGCGGGCGTCGAGTCCGGCGCGGCCAGTTCTAGGCGTGTGGCTTGATATTGAGATTGACGCCGAGCTTGGCCTCGCCGTCGATAATCGTCCAGCTCCCGCCCGGATACATGCCCACGGTACGCAGGGCATAACCCGTCTCTTCGAGTTCCTTGACCACGGCGTCGCGGGCTTCGCCGACCTCGAACCCGATGTGATGAACACCCTGGCCATGAATATTCAGGTACTCGCGGAAGGTCGACGGGCTCTTGTCGGGCTCATGCAACTCGATCACGAAGCCGCGCTCCTTGCAATCGATGACGGCGAGCTTCAGACCATAGTTCGTCGTTTTGCCACGGTAGGTCTCGTTTGGATTGGGCCCCTCGGTAACGCGAACATTCGGCCTGGGTACATTGAGCAGCGTGCACCACGCGTCGAGGGCGCTGTCCATATCGGCCACCACCAGCGCAATTTGAATGAAACCGTTAAGTGAAATCGGGTTTTGCACGAACATATCCTCTCTCATTGGGAATGCTACAGCCTGTTCCCGCTCGGCCTGCGCTGGCTCACGCGCCAACGCGCCCTGGACCAACCGATCCATCATGCTTTCCATTTATGGGCTGAAGCGGCGGCCGCGCTAAAACTGTCATGAAATCAGCCTTCAACTCGCAGGAGAAGGGGGAATGGACGTTTTCTTCGGGGATTGCATCCCCGCACCCCGCGCTCCGCTGTCGTCTCGCTGGACGCGATGAGCGCTTTGCGGATCCCGAGCTTGGAGGCGGCGTCCAGCACGTGATATGTGCTCAGCGAATTGATGCGGAACACCTCGTTATCCGGAACCGTGAAGATGGCCGGGATCGCCGCCAGATGGACCACGGCGTCGATCGGCCGAGGGCGGGTCGAGGCGGCGTCGATGGGGCCGGTGATGAGCGTGCGCGTGGGCAGCGTGGGCAGATGCGTGAGATCCAGGTTGAACACGGCATAGCGCCCCGCTTTGCCGCTCCCCCCGGTGATGATGCGTTTCATGGGGTCGGTCTCTGACATGTATCTGTATCCTCCTCGCTCCTCGTCGTATATGGCGTATGCGGGGGATCTACTCTCGACGATATGCCCGATGCGCGGCTTGTCGTCATCTACCCGACAAAGACCCTCCGAGCAGCCGTGACAAGCTGAGGCGGCCGAGCCTCACTGGGGCCACGATCAAGCGGCCTCGGTCCTCGCCGCCGGTGCGCCCAGCCGTGCAGGCGGAAGCAGGGCGCGGGCGGGGTTGGCGTCCTGGTGTTCCATCAGCCACCCCATGCGCGGCTGGGCGTCCTGATGCGCCTCTCCTCCGAGCCCATGCCCGTCATAAGCTGACAGGGTCTCGCGCGCCGCTTCTTGGTCTGGATCTCGTCGTCGTCGGGTCAGCCCCTCTGCCAACACGACCTGTCACGCGCGCCACATGTGATCGGCGCCGATCACACGCGGCGCGCATCGCCCGTATCCGTGTCGAGCAGGACCCAAGAGGGTACTCCCAGGCCCAGTGCACGAGACCGACCATGGGGAGGAGATCGCCCCGGCCGCCCGCGTCCGGTGTGCCCGGCGGCGACGGCGGCGTCGCCGCGAGGCCCGCGCCGATGGCCCCGGCGGGACTACTCACGCTGCTCCCACTCGTGGCGAGGGCGCCGGGGACGAGCGGTATCAGACCCGCGGTCCCGCCGGTTCCATCGCTATCGCCCCGACGCCCCCCTCCCGCGGCGCCGCCCGCCCCGGTCGTCAGCGCATCGGTGACGGCGATGACGCCGTCGACGCTGCGGGCAAGGCGCTCGGTGGCCTCTTTGTCCTGTTGCGAGCCGACCTGCCCGGTGAGCGTGACGGTGGCGCCCTGGTCGGAGACGGAGATGGGAAAGCGCCCCAGGGCAGGGCCTGGTCGGCCTGCAAGGCGTCGGTGACACGGTGCGCGATGGTGGAGCCGCTGGTCACAATGTCGTCGCTAGTCATGGTGATCCGCCTTTCCTCATGCTGGGCGGTGATCGGGAGGGTGATGCCCTCCCACGAGCGCTCGCCAACGATAGACGCGATAGGCGTCGTAGCAGGACGCGTGCCGCGCATGACACCGGTGGAGGGCGCCGCGACGCGAGTTGCGAGTCAACTCCGCCATCGTGCCATGCGCCTAGTTGGGGACCGCCGCGATGGGACGGTCGGGACCACCGATGATACTCGCGACCTTGACGAGGAGACGGATGAAGGAGGCGCTGTACGCCGGCAATTGGTCAAGGGCGCATGGCCCCAGCGGAGATATAGTTACCGTGATTGCTAGTTCATGTTAGCGCAGGACAAGGCTAACATCGAAGGGTCACGGCCTGGTGTTACGGAAGCTGTACTGTTTGCGGTCTTCGTCACCCACCGAGTTTAGCCTCATCGTGACCCCATGAACGACCAAACCTACAACGACCAGTTTCAATCCCCTACCAATCGGGGCACCCTGCCGGACTCTGGCGTGTGACGTAAGGCCTAGCCGAGTTCGCCTTATGTTTCAATGGTTCCGTTGGGTTGTGCTGAGATGACGTGTTTTGGCCGAACGACCAGCGGAGTAGCCGGTCGCATGGGCCGCCTTCGACCGGCCGCAGGCCTCAAAACCTCTCGGACGGCTCTGTTTTTGGCTGACCGACAAGACCTGTTCCGAAGATCTTTCATCGATCTCAGCAGGCCCCAACGGAACCCCTACACGGCCACGATCGTGGGGACGGACACAGCCGACGACCTCACCGTGATCCACATCGACGCCACGGGCCTGACGGCCGCCCGTTTCGCCACCACGAGCAGCGACCGGGTGGCGGAGACGGTGTTGGCCATCGGCAGCCCCCTTGGCCTCAAACAAAGCGTGACGGCCGGTCTCATCAGCGCGTTGGGCCGGACGGTGTAAGAGTCCAATAGCGCGTATTTGCCCGACGCCATCCAGACCTCCGCGCCCATCAATCCGGGCAACTCGGGCGGCGCCCTGGTCGCGCTCACCGGTGTGGTCGTGGGTATCCCCATGCTGGAGGCGACCGACCCGCAGAACAACAACGGTGGGCGGCGCAGGGCATCGACTTCGCCGTCCCCAGCAACCGCGTCACCTATGTGGCCAAGCAGATCATCGCGACAGGGACAGTCGCACCCACGGGGCGGGCCGTCCTCGGCGTGAGCGCCACCGACGCCACCACTGCGCAGCAGGGGCAGACCCAGGCGCCGAGCGCCGTCGGCCAGGGGAACAGTACGACCGTCTCACCTGTGTCCGGGGCTGCGGTGACGAGCACGAGCGGCGCGGCGGTGCGAGCGGGAGTGCGGCAGGGCGACGTGATCACGGCCTTCAACGGCCAGGACGATTTGCTCACGGCGCTGGCGCACCAGAAGCCCGGCGACACGGTCACCCTGACGCTCCATCGCAACGGCCGGACGGTCAACGTCCGCGTGCGGCTGGGCGAACTCTCCGCGTCGTAGCAATGGCGTGATGCGCGATAGGCACGTAGGAGAAAGGCCATGGACCGAGGGGGTGCGCCGCCGTAGCCACGCGCGAAACCTCGCGATGACGACGGCGTGGCTACAGGTGTCCAACAGGCCTGTTGCCGAACTCCATATGTGTGGCGACCGCGGCTCTGAGAGTCGCCGAAGCGACACCGTGGATTTTGCCCTGTAGGCGAGTACATCGATTCAGGCGGCATCCCAACGGACTGGTTGTCGCGATCTACCATGCGTCGGGAGTGCGGCGCCACGCCCCAACGCGCCGTTGCGGGATCGGAGTTGGCTATCATGCGTGATCGAGCCCACGGTTGTCGGGACCGTCAGGCAGAGTATGGTGGACCCTTTTGTCAAGACACTGGGGAGGGGGACTTTAAGGTGGAGACCTCTCCTTTCTCCCGCCGGCTGGCGGAGCTGTGTAGCTTGTCGTTGGTGTGTGGGGTCGCAACCGGGGCGA
>JAABUW010007054.1_pt1 | contig 13732 bp, 17 predicted proteins | sample 5560081 | NCBI WGS metagenome assembly JAABUW01 (sample SAMN10711882, study PRJNA513363) | rock metagenome | isolation source: Antarctica rocks | place: Antarctica: Victoria Land, Knobhead sud
GTGCCGCTGATCACGGCGACGACTCCGGGAACCGCGGTGGGCGGCCTGGTTGAATCGACGCTCACGGGTGCGGTTCTGATAGCGCTGGCCGCAACGACCGTGCACGCGCGCCGTCGGCGTCGGACAGCTGACCTCGTCGCGCCGGGGGACCGGATCGCCCACCCGACCGGGCTGGACGTGTTGTAGTTAGCAGGAAATCCGAATCGATTCCGGTCCGATGTCCGAGCCGGAGTTCTAGGAACCGGCTCGCGTTCTCGTGCGCCTCGAAGGAGAAGCAACAGCAGTGAGTTTCGACGACAGCGTCGCCGTGGCGCCCGCAGATCTGCGCGTCCTTGTCATCATCCCGACCTTCAACGAGCGCGAGAATCTGCCCCGGATTCTGGACCGACTCCGGGCCGCCGTGCCGACCGCGCACGTGCTGGTCGTGGACGACGGCAGTCCGGATGGCACCGGTGCGGTCGCGGATGAGCGGGCGGCCCTGGACGACGTGATCGCGGTGCTGCACCGGACCGAGAAAAATGGGCTGGGGCCGGCGTACTTCGCGGGATTCCAGTGGGGATTGGACCACGGCTTCGAGGTCTTGGTCGAAATGGACGCCGATGGATCGCATGCTCCGGAACAGCTACCGCGGTTGCTGGGTGCCCTCGATCATGCGGATCTGGTCATCGGATCGCGCTATGTCCGCGGTGGAGCGGTGGTGAATTGGCCGGTGCGCCGACTGCTGCTTTCGCGAGGCGCAAACCTCTACTCGAGGTTGACCCTTGGGGTTCGGGTGAAGGACATCACGGCTGGTTACCGGGCATACCGGGCGAAGGTGATCCGGGCAATTCCGCTCAACGAAGTCGCGTCGCACGGCTACGTGTTCCAGATCGACCTGGCCTGGCGCACCATCCTCGGAGGTTTCCGGGTCGTCGAGGTGCCCATCACATTTACCGAACGCGAGATCGGCGTTTCGAAGATGAGCGGAAGCATCGTCCGGGAAGCGCTGCTGAAAATACCGGCATGGGGAGCTGTTCACCGCTGGCAGCAGCTGAAGGCCCTTGTCTCGAGGGGCGGGGTAGCGGTGAAGCAGCGCTCGTAGCGTTGGTCATGCCGGGAGGGAGCCGTTGCCTGGCCCCGGTGCACGCAGGAAGATGGCCCGGCACATGTACGAAGCCCCGCACCTGGTGACAGGTGCGGGGCTTCGTGGTGCTGAAGAGGGATGTACGCGTCGATCAGGACGCGGTGCGACGAGCCTTCAGATCAGCCAGACGCTCGCCGAGAATCTCTTCGAGCTCGGCGATGGACCGGCGCTCGAGGAGCATGTCCCAGTGAGTTCGGGGCGGTTTGACGGCCTTGCCCTCGGGCGCGGAACCGTCGATCAAGACCGATTCGAGGCCGTGCATCCGGCAATCCCAAGCTGCGGGGACCTCGGCATCGTCGGCCATAGGTACGGTGAATTCGTGGCCTCTCGGACAACGGAAGGTTGCGGTACGACGGGGAGCGAGGTCGTGGTTGCGATCAGCCTCGTAGCTGGTGCTGCCGAGACGACTCCCGCGCAGGACGCGGTCAGCCATGGTGTTCCTTTCTGGCGTTCGTCCGGAGCTGCGCCGAGCGCGGCTCCCGGGCCGGGATGATTTCACCCGGGTGCTGCCCATTGCGGGGCGCTACCGATTGGTAACGTCGTCGTGCTGTAGTTCGTTCCCGCACGCGGGCCGGACAGGTGTGCCAGGACTGTGATTCGTCCGACATCCTCAAGCAGCGCCACAGGGCGGCCCGCCCGGCCGATGTCATATCTTGCGAGCGAATCTCGGCATCGTCCTGCAGCGTCTTGAATCGTGCCCGAGCGCCGGCACGATGCAGGCGCAGTAGGTCACCGGAGTGCCACGCTAGCGCATTGCAACCCGTATCCGCACCGCGCCGTGGGCGACCGGGTCGAACTGGCACCGTCGACGCTTCTCGACACCGCGCAACGATTGGCCACCCGCGAATTCCGGACCGCTCGTCGGCTCGTCAGCCCTGTTCGAGCGGCAGGGTGTTCTCGCCGGAGTTGGGCCCGAGGTCGCCGGCACGGTGATGCCGACGACAGAGCACCTGGTATCGCACCGCAGCGTCGTCGACGGTCGTGTCGGCGACCACCACCTGAGCTCCGTCCGTGGCCACCCGGCCATCAACGACCCTCGCGTTGAACCGGCCGGCCGCACCGCACCAGCACAGCACTTCGACCTGGAGCAGCAGCACCTCGTCGGCGAGTTCGAACAGTCGCGTCGAACCAGGGAACATCCGTCCCCGAAAATCCGTCGCGATACCGAAGGCGTACACGTCGACCTGGACGTCGTCGGCCAATTGCGCCAGCTGATCGATCTGCGCCGGCGTGAAAAATTGCGCTTCGTCGACGATCAGATAATCGACCCGTCGGCCGCCCGCCCAGGACAGCCGCACCAGCTCCGCCAGGTCGACGTCGTCGTCCACGTCGACAGCCGGCCGGGTGACGCCCATCCGCGACGTGATCCGACCGTGGTGGGACCGATCGAGGCGGGTGAGCAGCAGCCCGCGGCGGCCCTGCCGAGAGTGGTTGTGATCGAGTTGGAGGGCCAGGGTCGACTTGCCGCAGTCCATCGGCCCGTAGAAGAACTTGAGCGTCCCCGTCGGCGCTTGGCCGCGCCGCGATCCGGCGGCCGGCACCATCGACAGGGCAGTGCTGGGTTCGGTGGACGACGGCACGTCCGGACTGTACTGAACCCGAACTCAGATGTGCCATTTCCGGCGATCGGCCAGGACCTCGCGGAGTACGTCCGGCCGGTCGGTCATGATTCCGTCCACGCCCAGATCCAGGAGTCGGTTCATGTCCGAGACATCGTCGATGGTCCAGACGTGAACCTCCAGCCCGGCCGCGTGAGCCGTCTCGACGAAGGAGGAGTTGACAACGGGGAGCCGACCGAACCGAGCCGGAACCTGCGCAGCCCTGGCCGGAGCTCCCCTGAACGCGCGGCCCAGGCGGGAGGCCGCCACCAGTTGGCTGACCCGGCGTGGGCCAAGCGATGTCACGGCCCGCGGACCGAGTGCCTGTTGCAGAGCGGCCAGTCGACGGTCGGAGAAGGAGCCCAGACCGACCCGAGCAAGCGCACCGGAGCTGCGCAGAAGGTCGATCAACGGGCCGACGGCGCCGTCGGACTTGGGATCGATGTTGAACCGGGTGTCGGGCAGCGCGGCCAGCACGTCGGCCATCAGCGGTATCGCATGACTGCCGCGAATGCGGGCTTTGCGCACCTCGTCCCAGGTGAGATCACGGATCCGGCCGCGCCGGTCGGTGACCCGATCCAGACGGTCGTCGTGGAAGGCGATCAGAACCCCGTCGGAGGTTGCGTGCACATCCGTCTCCACATACTGATATCCCTCGTCGACGGCTCTGGTGAAAGCGGCCATCGTGTTCTCGCAACCGGCCAGGTCACCGATGTGCCAGCCGCGATGCGCGAAAGCCCGCGGGCCGGTTCCGGCCAGGTAGCCCACCATGGCCGCCAGTGTGGCACGCTCCGACGATCCAGAAACCGCTTTTAGTGGTCGCGACCGTTACGGTTGCGCCATGGCTCTTCGAGCGGCCCAGAACCGGGCGCCCGTTGGTGAGACGACTCCTTCACCGTCGATCCGTCCGCGAGGCACTGTGCGTTGCCTGTGGTGCGGACGGGAGGTCCAGGTCGCCGGAACGGCGGGACGCCCCCGCCGCTACTGCGGGCAGGCCTGTCGGCAGCGAGCCTACGAGAACCGCACCGCGCTGCAGCGTGGCGGCCTGCCGCTGGACGCGGTGGTGCTCTCGGTACAGGAGCGGGACGACCTTGCGGATCGTTTGTACCAGATGCGGTGTGCCGCCGAAGATGTGGCCACCGCGCTCGCCGAAGGTGCGACCGGAGGCGAGTTGGAGTCGCTTGTCGACGAACTGATGGTTGCGGCACGATCGGCCGAGCGCCTGCGCTGAGCACCCTGCGCTGCAACCTCGCGCTGCTTACCGCCTCGCGAAGATTGTGCTGTTCGGGAACACCTGGACCGAGTGCGTCGTTAACCCCAGTGCCGGGCGCCGGTAAGTCCCCGGGCCTCACATCAAAATTGCCGTTGTGGAATACCGCAGCCTCCGGGCTGGCGGAGCCACTTCGGTCCGTCGCCCCGAGGCGACTCGGCGCCCGGCCCATTCGGAAGACTGACAACGGTTCAGTCACCTGCCGCCATTCGGTTTCTGTCAGGCGTTCGGCTCGGGATCCGGCAACGTTCTACGCCCAGATCGCAGCCATGGTCGTCTGAACCCGCCATGACCGTCCTCGGTCAGCGATCCTCGAGCGGAACGGTTTCCGTGAAAAGAGCGGACGGTGCTACCGCTTCTGGGCGGCACGGCAGGCGAACGCCTGTGAGCGGTCCGCCTCGGCCATCCCGCAGCCCGTTGCTGTTGGTAAGGACTCCCACTACCGCCCGCCCGCATCGCCCGCGCGGAGCAACAGCAACGTGATCTCGTTCGGCGCGAAGATCCGGAACGGCGGTCCCCAGAACCCGCTGCCTCTGCTGGTGTACAGCACCGTTCGTTCTCCGTGTCGCGACAGGCCGGCAAGCGCGCCCTGCTCTGCACGGACGAGGTAGTGAAAGGGCCACATCTGGCCGCCGTGGGTGTGTCCGGATACCTGCAGATCTATTCCGGCGGGGGCGGCCATCCGCACCGATTTCGGCTGGTGGGCAAGTAACACCACCGGTAGATCTTCGGGCAGGCCGGACAACGCCGCGGGCAGATCGGCGCCGTGCCCGGACACTCCGGAACTGCCGGCAGACAGATCGTCGATGCCGGCGACCGCCAACTTGCTGCCGCCCCGTTCGATCACGATGTTCTGGTTGTGCAACACCGTCCAACCGAGGTCGGACATGTGCTGCAACCACTGCGCCGCGCCGGACCCGTATTCATGATTGCCGGTGATGTAGACCCGCGCCAACGCGGCGCTCGCCCCGCCCAGTGGCGCAACCTGTTCTCGGCGCCGATCCACCGACCCGTCGGCCAGGTCGCCGGCGTGGGCCAGCAGATCCGGGCGGAGATCGTTGACACGCTGGACCATGCGGGCCGACCACCTGGCCCGGTTGATCGGCCCGTAATGGGTGTCGGTGATCAGAACCAGGCGGAGCCCGTCGAGGCCGGCGCCGAGCCGAGGCAGCCGTACCTCGACGGTGCGGACCGGCGGAACTCGGCGCGCCTGCCAGAAGCCCCAACCACACAGCGCGGCGACGACGACCAGCACCGCCCCGGCCGACCATCGGGCACGGGCAGGATCGGGAATCTGCGCCACCGCGAGGAACACGTCGGCAAGTGCGCCGATCAGGCTCCAGACGAACAATTGCCAGATCACGCCGAGCCAGGTGTCCCCGAGAACGGCAAGACCGTCACGCGCGGCCCGGCCGTGCCCCTTCCACATCGCAAGCGAAAAGCCGATGAGTGCAATGACGGTGAAGATCGAGCCCACCGTTGTCACCGCCGTCGGCCATCGGGGTGCGAGAACCAGCCGCCACCAGGGCAACCCGTGCAGCAACAACAAGGCGACGAGAACTACGGTCAGGAAACGGGCACGAGGAGAAGGCATGCCTCATCGGCCCTTCTTGGTGGATCCCTTCGGGTTGGTCGTCGGTGGTTCGGTCGAGGGGCCGCCGGACTCGTCGGCTGCGCCCGGGACGGGTTCGGGTGCACTGCCGTCGAAGCGCTTCCAGAGCCCGGACAATGCGTCCGCCAATCCCTGACCGATGTCCTGCGCGGCGCCACCGAAATCGCGGCCGACTCCCCGAGCGGTCTGCGCGAGCGGGTCCTTGGAGTTGGTGAAGCCGTCCCGATAGCTGCGCGCCGCAGCCTTGAGCTCGTCCGCGATGGAAGCGTTGGAATCGTCCTCCCGGCGCGGATAGTCGCCCGCCATGATCGCCTTGTATTCGCCGTCCTCGACCCACTTTCGGATCTCAGCCGCTCGCACCACCGAGAACGGATGAGTCTGTCGCTCCAGATTCATCAGCTTCAGCACCCCGTCCCTGATGTCCCCGGCCGCCTCGTACTCGGCTGCCTGTTCCAGGAATGCGACGGTGTCCATCTTGCCCAGACTGGCTCCGCCGGCGATCTTCATCTTCACCCGCAGGGCGACGTGCGGATCCTGGGCCACCAACATTCCCGCTCGGTCCGCGGACAGCTCGGACTTGCGGCTCCACTCGTAGAGGGCCGCGATGACCGCGCGAAGTGCAAGGCCACCCAGCGGTAGCCAGCCGAGGTTGTCCGCGATCCGCAGCAGATGATTCAGCATCGTCTGGTAGACGGCATGGCCACTCATCGCATGGCCGATCTCGTGCCCGAGGACGCAACGCACCTCGTCTGGATCGTCGAGCAGTTCCAGCATGCCGGTGCTGATCACGATGAACGGCTCGTCCATCCCGATGCAGAACGCATATGCCTCAGGGCTCTGCCGGACGTAGAGCTCTGGTCGCCTGGGGGAGTTGAGCACCAGGAGGGCGTCGCTGAAGAGCCGGTCGATCTCGGCGAACTGCCGGTCGCTGACCTTGACCGCGGAGGCCAGGAAGATCAACCGGTGTTTGCGCTCGCGGAACAGCCCGGCCAGGGCCTTGAGCACGGTGTCGAACCCTGGAATGGCTCGAAGTGCAACCAATGCCGAACGATCAGCCGGGTGCTCCCATGCTCTCGAGCTGATTCCGGGAAACGTCACCCGCTTGCGTGCCACCGTCTTCGCCATATCTTTCCCTCCCACAGCCGCCGTTGGTTCGACCTTAACCCGGACCCCCGACGGGAGAGCCGGAACCGGTCAGGTCGTCGACAATTCGAACTTCTCGCGATAGCGAGCCGGTACCAGGTCCTGGTAAGTCGCGTGACGCTGAAGGAACGAGAGGACGAACGGGCAGAACGGTAGGACCCCATGTCCGGTGGAGCGAATCTGGTCCAGGGCGCGCGTCACCAGCTGAGCCCCCAGCCCGCGGCCTTGGAACGCCGGATCGATCTCCTCGTGGTTGAGCGCATAGTTCCCGTCCTGGATGGAGTACGTCAGGAAACCGGCCGGTGCGCCGTTGACGTACAACTCGAATCGATCCACCACCTCGTTGTCCTTGACAACTACCGCCGCCGACTGATCGTTCTGCTCTTCGATGACCATGGCCCAACGATAGGACGGCCACCGCAGCCTGCTCCGGCCGGTGGTACCGCACGAGGTTCTGCGAGCGGGGGCTCATCGGGGAGCAAGGGCCAACCTGGGGCGACGCGGCACCGCCTTGCCCCGGCCGGCTTCTGTCGGCGTGGTCGGCTAGCGTCTGCGCCATGGTTTCCATCGGCGCGCACGTCGACTCGTCCGACCCACTGAGCGCCGCGGCGGTCGTGGGTGCGGGCGCTGCCCAGTTCTTCCTGGCGGATCCGCAAGGATGGAAGAAACCCGTTGAACACGCCCACGCGGCGGCGATCCGATCCAGCGGGCTGGCGATCTACATCCACGCCCCGTACATCGTCAATGTGGCGACCACGAACAATCGGATCCGCATCCCCAGCCGCAAGATCCTGTCTCAGCACGCGACAGCGGCCGCCGACATCGGGGCGAAGGGCTTGATCGTGCACGGCGGTCACGTCGGGGCGGAAAGCGAGCTGGACACAGGTTTCGAGAACTGGCACAAGGTCTTCCAACGTGAAGAGTTCCCGTTGCCGATCTTGATCGAGAACACCGCGGGCGGAAATCATGCCATCGCCAGGCGGTTCGATCGCCTTGCCCGGCTGTGGGACGCGGTCGGCGAGTTCGGCGTGGGGTTCTGCCTCGACACCTGCCACGCCTATGCCGGGGGCGAAGGCTTAACCGACGTGGTGGACCGGGTACTCGCGATCACCGGGCGAATCGATCTCGTGCACGCCAACAACAGTCGGGACGAATTCGACTCGGGCGCAGATCGTCACGCCAACTTCGCTACGGGCACCATCGACGCGGCCGAGATCGCCGCGGTCGCTCGGGCGGCGGGCAGTGATGTCATCGTCGAGACTCCAGGCGACGGTCAGCGTGCCGACATCGCCTACCTCCGCGAACACCTGAGCTGAACCAAACCGATCCGCAACCCTCCAGGAGGCCGTTCCATGGTCCTGTCCAGCGCCGAGGTGCGGGCCTACTGCCTCGACCTGCCGGATGCGTGCGAGGACAATCCGTTCGGACGAAGTCCAGAGGTGTGCACGTTCAAGGTCGCCGGCAAGGTGTTCGTTCTGACCCGGCTGGCTGCGCCGCCCCCGTTGCAGATCAGCCTCAAATGCGACCCCCTGATAGCCGTCGGACTGCGGTCGGTGTATCCGGCGATTGTGGCGGGTTACCACCTGAACAAGCGGCATTGGAACACGGTCACGATCGACGACTCGATTTCGGACGATTTGGTTCGCGACATGATTCAGGATTCTTGGGACCTGGTCGTCGACAAACTTTCCAAACAGCAGCGTATCCGGCTGCGATGACCGGAGGACGGGCCCCAGCCTTCGTGCGCGATCTGCAATGGTTCATCGTTGGTCGGGGTCGTTCTGAGCAATCGTCTCGTCGGTGACCGCCACAGTTTCTGCCGTCATCACCGTCGCGCGCGGGCTTCGATGAGGAACCGACTGGAGTGCGCGACGAAGGGGCCTTCGCTGGTGATCTGATCGTGCAGGAAACGCAATGTGTCCTCGTAGCCTTCCACGGTGAAGTTCGGGACCCACCACACGCACTTGCGCAGAACGTAAACGATCGCTCCGATGTCAAAGTACTCCGCGCGCAGCGTGGCGGTCCGCAGGTCGAGAACTTCCAGTCCGGCAGTTTCCGCCGCGGCGCGGGCATCCTCAGGACGGCGCCAGCGGTGAGCGTCCGGCAGCGGTCCGAGGAACGCTTCGCTGAGTTCAGCCATGCTCGCTGGGCCGACCTGCTGGGAGAAGTAGGTGCCGCCAGGAGTCAAGACCCGTGCGATCTCCGGCCAGTCAGTGCTCACGGGGTGCCGACTCGTCACGAGGTCGAATGCAGCATCCGCGAACGGCAGTGGGCCGGCTCCGTCATGTTGGACGACGGCAACACCCAGGGCATGCAGGCGGGAGGAGGCAACTGCGAGGTTCGGAGGCCATGCCTCGGTAGTGACCATGACCGGGGGATATGAGCCGGCTTCCGCCAGCACTTCGCCCCCTCCGGTCTGCAGGTCCAGCGCAGCCCGCGCTCGGGCCAAGCGGCTCGCCACATTTCGCGCGTATCCCCATGGTGGTCGATCCTCGGTGGCTCGGCCGGTCAGCCACGAGAAGTTCCAGCCATCGACGGCCACTTCAGCGGCCTCACGGACGAGTGCCTCGAACGAACACATGGGCCTGAATATAACCGCCGGCGCCGCTTGTACCCGACGCTTGCGCCAGTACGGCCGTTGAGCGGTGCGGCATCGCGGCAGCGGGGGAGTTCACCCTGGGGGAGCGGGCGACACCAGCGAGCCGGGCTCGCGCCCGCGCCAGGAATTCTTGACTGATTGTTCTTGACTGATCGTTCTTAACGCGGCAAGGTGAGCGCATGGGCCGAAACCGGAGCTTCGACGAATCAGAGGTGGTCCACCGGGCCGCGGATGCCTTCCTTCGGCGTGGCTTCGAAGGCACGTCCATCGACGACCTGGTTCGCATCACCGGCTTGCACCGGGGCAGTCTCTACCAGGCATTCGCGAGCAAGCGCGGCCTGTTCCTGACCGTCCTACGACACGTGCTTCCGGAGGGACTTGATTCGATCCGGGCAGTGGACCTTGTGCTGATCGCCGCGCTCGAACTCGCCGTCCACGACAAGGAGGTGCGGGAAATTGTCCGTGCAGCGACCGATGGCAACGATGGTCGCGATCCGGCTGTCCTGCTCGGCCGTCGACTTCTGCAACGAGCCGGTCTGGAATGAATTGCAGTATCCCATCCCACCAAGGAGCCGGAATGAACACTGTCACGGTCAACGAGGCCACCCTCATTGTCGAACCGATGGGCCTCGACAAACTGTGGTCTTTCGAGCGTCGTCTTGAGATTCCACTTGCTCACGTTCGCGGTGCGACCTGTGATTCTGGTATCAACAATGAGCCAAAGGGTATTCGAGTTCCCGGTCTGTCGCTTCCGGGCAAATGGAGTGGAACATTCCGTCGGGAGGAAGAAAACTCATTTTGGAACGTCAGCACCTCCGGCGCGACAGTCGTCATAGAACTTGCAGAGGAGGACTTCACCCGGCTGATTCTGACCGTCGACGATCCACATGAGATCGTCGAGGTCATCAATGCTGCAATCCAATGATCAGAACAGGCGCAGTCAAATCGCTAGGAAGCTATTCGCGCGACTGCAATCGCAGTGGTGTCTGCAGAACCATCATTCTGCGACGGCATAGTTCAGCCGTTCACGAGGGTGCCAGCACAAGCGTGACGATGCCCGAGCCCACGTGAGTAGGTCGTCGTACGACATCGGTGTCGCAGCTCCGACGCCAGCAGTGTCGCCATCAAAAGCGCCCTCAGGTGTTCTCGGGCTCGTAGGAGCTCCTTCTGCAGGTAGCCCACCCCTTGGCGCGAGTCGCACGTTCAGGTTGCTACCAGGTGGTCCATCGGCGTGGTCCGAGAAGCTCGCCGTCCAACGGCCGTGATGCACCCAAAGTTTGTTGAGACCCAGTTTATCCGGTTGGCGCTGCTCTCCCTGTAATACGTCACAGTGACGAATCGAAGTTTACGGTGGATAGCAGCTGCTGATCAGCTGCGGGGCACCACCCGGGCAGAGTTGCCCGGCACATCCATCGCGGCGTGGAAATCGGTCTAGCGCAAATCAAGCCGAACCTTTGTCCGTGTTGCCATTACCTCGCTACGCTGCGGCGATGCCACCGCGGAGAGAGCAGCCGGCAACCTCAGTCGAGCTCACGCAGGGCCTCGACTCTGTCGCCACTCGTCATACGCGTGTGCCGATAATGTGCATTATGTCAGGTGGGATATTGGGTATCCGCAGGATCTGCTCTTACCCCCGGCTCGTGTAACCGGCACCTCGCGCCAGTTCAACCTCTCCGACCAGGTGTTTCATCCTGGACCGGCCCCCTGTAGTTCGTGGCCTGCGTCGCCGGAAGGCAGGTCCAGCGGCGGGAAGCAGCCGGTCAATCACTCGTTTGACGTGCAGGTACGTCTTGAAGTCTGCAATATTTGCTCTTAGGATGCAAAAGTTGCAGTCGGCGGAGAAGCGTGATGGCGGACAAGATGGGTGGGCTGTTGTTCCTGCCGCGTCGGGACAGGGAGCCTGATCGCGACGGATTTTTCGAGCACGTGCTGACAGGTTGGAAGCGCGCGCAGTTCACGCAGAACTTCACGGAGCGGACCGTGGCGCGGCGGCTCCGTTCGGTGATCCGGTTCGCCGACTTCGCCGGCAAGTATCCGTGGGAGTGGGCCCCGAGCGATGCGGACGAATACTTCGACCACCTCCGAGGCGTCGGTAACGTTTCCCAGGAGACAGCTCGCGCCTACCAGAGCGACATCGCCCTGTTCTGCGCATACGCCACCAGCGAGCGCTACGCATGGAATCAGACCTGCGCCCGTATGTTCGGGACGACGATGTCGCAGATCATCACCGACGTCAATAAGGCCAGACACACACAGGAAGCAACGATGGGGCCCGAGAAGCGGGCATTCACGGTGCAGGAGTTGCAACACTTTTTCGACTTTGCGGACACCGAGGTAGAACGCATCCTCCGATCGCGGCGGAAAGGCGGCTTGGCTGCATGGCGCGACGCCGTCGCGTTCAAGGTCTGCTACGGCTGGGGGCTGCGGCACGATGAGCTTCGCAAACTCCAACTCGTCGACTTCTCCCCAAGCGCGAAGGCGCCGTACTTCGGCGACTACGGGGTGCTGAGGGTCCGCAACGGTAAGGCGAACAAGGGCGCTCCCAAGAAGCAGCGATCCGCGCTGACGCTGCTGGATTGGGCAGCAGAGGCTGTCGCCTCATGGGTTGACAGCGGACTCCCCCGGTTCGCGGACTCCGCTGGCCAGCTGTTTCCTACCAGCACGGGCGGGCTCGTGGCGCAGAAGGAGCTCTGGGAACGGATGTCGACCTACCTCAAAGAACTGGGTTTCCCGCCCGGCCTGGACATCCATGGATTCCGGCGGTCCTACGCAAGACACATGATCACCGTCTACGGCTACGACGAGAAGTTCATCTCCATGCAGCTCGGTCATGTGAACACCTCCACCACCACGATCTACACGCTGCCGTCGGCAGATTTCGCAGTCCGGGAGATGGAGCGTGTCCTGACCAAGGACATGCTCAACAGCAGCGCCGCAGCGCTGCTGAAACCGAAGCGGTCATCCGGGAAGGCGCCACGATGAAACGCCAGATCCAATATAACTTCCGCGTCCGCGAGTTGATGGCCCGCGCCGGCATGCGGAACAGTCGAGACCTCGTTGAACCGCTCCGCGACCGCGGGATCACGCTTTCCGAGTCCCAAATCTACCGGCTCGTATCGCAAAATCCAGACCGGATCGCATTCCAAGTGCTGGTATCGCTCTGCGACATCTTCGGCGTCGAGGCGAACGAACTGCTCACCTACACCGGCACCGACGTGAAAACGAAACAGCGCCCCGCCGCCGTCGGCCAAACAACGGACATACCGTTACTGGAGGCTTACCGGCCTGTCCGGGCACGGATCACCCGGCCGGACGATGACTGACCTCAAGCCCCGCGGTCCCCCCCGCACCGTCGGTACTGGTTACACCTGCGATCGATGCGGGCGGGAGACGAACAAGATCCGCCTGCGATGGCCCGATGGAAAGATCTGCGGGATCTGTTTCACCACCGCCACTCACACCTACGGTGAATGCCCAGGCTGCGGTCACCAGCGCATGCTCCCTGGCCGGCTACCCGATGGGCAGGACATCTGCCGCGACTGCGCCGGAATCACCACCAACCTGAACTGCACTACCTGCGGTCGCGAAGCCGAACGATTCCGCAATGGCAGCTGCATCACCTGCGTGCTTACCAGCGACCTCACCGCGATCCTCAAGCCCAACGACCCACCCGCTATCTGTCAAGTCAAGCGGGACACGGGTGTTGAGTTTATTCGGGTAGGGCTGGTTGGGGTTGGTTGATCCAGGCCTTGTCGGGCCGGGTCGGTGGGTGGGGTCGCTTGCCGAACCGCGCCGGGTTGGCGTGGAAGGCTGCGGTGAGGGTCGTGCGGCGGGCGTCGTCGATGGCATCGGCGGTGCCGAAGTGGACGGAGGCGGGGGTGTGCCACCCGATGCCTGAATGCCGATGGATGTAATTGTATTGGTAGAAGAATTCGGTGCAGAATTGTTTGGCGTGCTCCAAGGATTTGAAGTGGTCAGGGAAATCGGGCAGGTACTTCAGGGTCCGGTACTGCGCCTGGCGAGAATGGGTTGTCGTTGGACACGTGCGGGCGGGAGTGGGACCGGGTGACGCCCAGGTCGGTCAGCAACATCGACACCGGCTTGGACGTCATGGAGGTGCCGCGGTCGGCGTGGACGCTGTGCGGGGCGGCGCCGTTGCGGCCGATCGCCCCGGCGATGAAGTCGGCGGCCAGATTGGATTCCTCGCAAGTGGAGACCAGCCAGCCGGGGTTGAAGCGGGAGAAGATGTCGATCAGCACGTACAGGTGGTAGAAGATTCCTTTGCTCGGGCCGCGGAGTTTGGTGATGTCCCACGACCAGATCTGCGACGGCGCATCAGCCATCAACTCCGGCTTGACCTTCGCCGGATGTGTTGCCTGCCTGCGTC
>JAABUW010007057.1_pt1 | contig 13729 bp, 13 predicted proteins | sample 5560081 | NCBI WGS metagenome assembly JAABUW01 (sample SAMN10711882, study PRJNA513363) | rock metagenome | isolation source: Antarctica rocks | place: Antarctica: Victoria Land, Knobhead sud
CAAGACGATAACCGAGGAGGAGTATAACATCGTCTACCACGCCCCACCCCCCGATGCCTCTTTCAAGACCGAGGACGAGGCCATCAACGCGGGCTACAAAGCTAAGCCGCAAGCGGAGGGACCACGAGAGCAGATTGATGTTATGGGGAGGGGGGAAGCGCTGGAGAGGGATGTGCATGGGGAGGAGATGAGTAAGTTAAGGGTGGAGGCGGAGCCGAGTTTGACGATGGAGCAGGTTAGTGAGGTCGAGCAGAAGATTGGGAGTGGTTTGATTGAAGAGGTTATTGCGGTCGCGGAGGGGGAGAGGGATTTGGTGGAGAGGATGGCGGAGTATAAGGTGTAAGTTGCCGGTAATTTGACGAGAGTTTGTGAGGTGTCACGAGGTCACGATGCTAATGGTTTCGGTGTAGGTGGGAAGATCTGGAAGAGAAGCCGGTTGAGGGGCAGTGGGTGTATAATGAACGGCATACTTCGTGATACTGCCGGCCTACCGGTCGATGATCGCCACGACTGGAGAGGACAGCTATTGTACATACTGTATCAGCATCCATAGACTCGACGAGGCATATGAGCAAACACCGCCTCTTCCGAACCGAATCAATCTATAACGATGCACTATCAGAATCGAAATAAAGAACCTCTGAGAAGTACACCCCTGACAGTGAGACCCTTATGCTGACCGATACCCAGAAATCCACAAGACCCCGGCATGATGCTCATCAAGAACTTTCTCCCCCGCCATTCATAGCCGAAAGACCAGCTTCGCAGCTACACCGTGCCTCCGCTCCACGCCTCCGCTTTACGGCCTGGTCTTCGAGCCTCCGGCAGACCTAGAAGGCTCTGGGGCAGCGAATCCACCATCGCGATTCTTTCTCGGGGAGGCGACAGTCTTCGCCTGTCCCGAGGGATTCGCCTCAGTGCTGTTCAAGGAATGCCTAGCTCCAAGGTCCGCTCCGACTTGAACCCTGGTGTTGTAGCGCTGCCCGACCAGATCGCCAGTCTCTCGGTCGCGTTCAGCGATTTCTTTGGCCGCTGCAGCATTCGCTGCCTCGACAGACCGACCTGCCGAGATCTGGTGATTGTAAAAGTCGCGTCGGAAAGCTTCGCGACAGTTGTGGTGATATACACCACCTTGGCATCGACCCCATCGGCATGGGGTAGCCGGGCCTTGAACGGCTTGGCCTTGGACCGCCTGGCTTTGGAACGGCTGCTGCTGGTTTGGTCGTTTTGCGCCTGGACATGAAAAGTTAGGACATCCCTACGATTGTGGGAGAGGATGGCTTGCTTACTACTCATGGTGACCGACGCAAGATTGCTATTCCCGAATTGCACTACTTGGCTGTCAATCTGTCTTCGGCGCTGGACCTGGTGTCTGGATCAGGTGGCTCAGGATGGTGGCTTGGTGGTGTCGAAATGTCAGGGACAGCTTTGAGATGACTCGTGGAAAGTAGCCGCCGGAGAGATGGGGGGAGGGACAGCGTGAGGTGTACATGATTCATATACTATTCTCGAACCATCGATGCTGGATCGCACGACTTCACAAGGCAAATGGTGCGAGGGTTGAGGAGGATTGGTGCGGGAGCGTACTGCTGTCCTACCTCTCACGAAGGGGTAGCGTCGCAGCACAACCAGCGATTCCGACCATACACACAAGGAGGCGCTGCCTTCGTGCAAGGCGCTGTATCTATTCTGCTAGATGATCTACTGAAGGACCTTGCAGCTCCCCGAAATAATGCTCTACGACTGCGGAGCCAACCAAACCCGCGGAAATCCGACAAATGCCGATGTGATGCCTTCCTCCGTGCTCCGCTGCCGAGAGTTCAGCTTCCGCAGCCACGTCGATAACGCCTTCACTCTACTATGGTGCCCTGAGAGCCATCCGCCGACAACGAAGCTTCTTACGTGACGAGTGAGCTCTTTCGAGCATGGCTCGCCTGCGTCGGAGTGATCGAGTCCTTGCGGTCCTCCTCGTGATCCTTCTTGGAGTCCTTCTTGGGAGCCGTGTTGGACCTCTTCCTGGATCCGATCGACGTTGCGGCAATTTGACGTTCCTCCGTTTCATGTTCTGCTTCGATCAGTTGCTGCCCCTTTATCTCAGCTGTGCTGCCGTCGCGTGTCTGCGGCCCTTGTCCTGATTGTCCTTGTTGAGCAGCGAAGGCTTCATGCTGCTCGGATCCAGCAGCCAGGCACATGGAATTTCCGCAGGAACCGGTCTCGACCCGACATTGGCCGTCCTGGAGTGGACAATGGCATGTTGAGGCTGGTTGAAACAAGTCAGCAGATGGGGTGTCGTGCGAAAGGGTATGATGCTCACAGCTCATTGTGCTGAAAGAATTGTTCCTCCCTATATCAAGGTTACTGCAAGTCGACATTGCCGTGGCGCTGGAATTGCAGAGTCAAGGAATGCTGGAGATGTGGAGGCACATTCGAGGAGCAGACAAAAGCACCACATGTCATCTCCAAACCACGAAGGCGACGGAAAACGGACCTGAGGGCGCGAGGTACAGGTCCCACGAGGGACAGCATTGAGTTTCGCGCTGGTGTCCTAAGTCACCCCGAGTTGTACACATGATTATCTCTCAACATCAACAATGCTCCAAAGTGGACGAGGTCGAGTGGAAACAAACACTGCCATGGCGGGCGTGGTCTATCATCGAATGTGCTCATCACTTTTAAGGAGATTGCTATTGGTGGCTGAACACAGCATATCGAAAGACCAAATCATGAAATGCCCGAATGACCAAATCATGAATCCGGAATGATGCACAACACCAACATTCTCCTATCCGCCACTGCACTCGGGCCTCCTGCTTCTGCATCTTTGCCGCAACGCCTTCGCTTCACATCTTCGACTCCCGCCTTCGCTTCACACCTCCGCTTCCTGCCTTCGGGTCCCGCCCTCGTCCCCGGCCTTCGCTCGACGCGCCACTTCATGTGTTGCCTTTGGCTCTGGAGCCCTCTACCTTCATAGACGACCCGTTGTTGGTGCATCCTTCGTTGCGATGTGGGGCTGCCTTTTTGCCAGTCTTCTCACTTCCATTCGGTGCGTTACGCATAGAGGTTAAGGATTCGTTGGGGCCTTGCTTCGCCCTATCCAGGCCTTCATCAAGGATAGTCCCCGGACGCTGCGTGTCACGTTCACGTGGATGTGACTGATGCCCCGCGGTCGTGCCAGCTTGCCCGGCTGTGGTCGGTATTCGCACGAACTGACACTGGCAGGGCCCGGACTGAGCATACTGGGCCTGCTTGGCCTGGCATAGAGCAGTGTGCTGCTGATACCATCCGTACGATGCGGATACTATGGGACGTCAGGATGCGACTGCAGTGGGCAGAAGGGGATCTTGCGTACAAGACATTGTCTCGCCGGTGGTGTACTGGCGTGCCGTGGATCAGGTGCTTTCGAATCCCTACTATTCTTGTCTCGTTGTCTTGGTGCGTTAGATTAAGGGCTGGAAACAATCTCTTGATGGGGCGAGGAGCGGGCGATGCAGAGACACAGAGCCAGAGTTAAGATATGAAGTACAGTCTCAAATTGGGATATTTGCATTCAAAGGGAGAGTGGCCAGCTTTTTGTGCTGGTTCAATGCGGCCTTTGGCGATGTTCCTGGGAAGGCAAACATTGTGAGAGGACACCACGGCTTTGCCCCGTTGTCGTGTAATCTCACAGCGTACTGTAACGATGCACACCGCACGCTACGTTGTCGTCGTGCGAGCTTTGAAGCTCGTTTAGCCACAGCTTGCAGCTCGCTGCGAAGCCGATCAAACCACTCCTCGAATACTATTGGCGTATACTGCTCCACGACGACCGCTGAGAGCCTGGAGATCGACCTGCAGGTGCTGCTGCGAATGTTGAGAGCGGATCCAGTGCACCATAGCACCATGCCGAGTGTCACCCGGATGATAATTGTCAGGCACCAGGGCGTATATGCTGTGTGCCTGATGGCAAACACGGACAATGAGGGGCTTGCACTATACCAGACTATTGTGCAGCATCCAGTCAAGGATCGATGACGACTGTGGCCGATTATGGTACTCGTGTTTTGGCGCAAACGGGATATGAGAGGACTTCATCTGAGTAGCCACTGCACTAGGAGAATGTTCAGTGTGGTAGGAATGCACACCTCATGGGACAGCCTTTCTTGAGCGAAACGTTCGAGTCCTTTTGCTTCGGGGAAAGGCATGCCCGACCACCACGCGCTCAGTAACGGCCTTTGCACCTCGACAGACTTCTATTCGCGCTATCCTATCCAAGCTACGAGTACGTGCGATGCCTTTCCTGCCGCTCCGAAAGCAGAGTGCACCCCAAGCACGCCTCGATGTTTTCGCCTGAGTTGTCGGCAAATATCACCTCAAGCCTAGTCTTCCAGACTAACGGTATTCGCAGAGCCCGTCAACGTCCTCGATCTGGCACTCGCACTGGCCTGAAGTAGCGCCGCCCTCAAACCCAGGACCTTCCTTGCCTCGCACAAGACTTCCATACACCGGGCTTTTTGGATGAGGTTCATGAACGACCAGATGAGGTGCTTCTCCCATTCTCGGTCCTCCATACCCGGGGCTGCGAGGGTGCGGTTCTTCGGTTTCATCAGCCGAGACGATAGCTTTCGAGTCCGGTATCTGCAGTCGGAGGTGATACGGTCGTTGGAATGCTTTGTGGATAGTGGTGTCTGGCACACAGTGTTAGCAGACTCCTGCCTCCTAGTAGGTGGTTATGCTCGTACCGGTCATTGTGACGGACTGCGACTGGGCTCTTGTTGAGGGGTGATTGTTTGGATTGTGGTTCGAAGTAATGGCTGATGCTTGAGGTCGTCTGATTGTACGAGTGGTCGAATGTTGAGAGGAAAAAGGCTGGACCAGCTGCAAGTATATGTATGCCGGGCATGTCGATCAGGACCCATATCGATGGAGGCAAGAATGGACGTGCAATATGCAGAAGGCTGAGTTGAGACTTGCAGTGCGAACATCAGGACGCCGTTGAGGGAGTGCAACGTTCCGAATCATGCTTCAACATGAATTGGCTACGAGCATCAGTATAGCGAACGACCCAACAACCTCACCTTTGGGTGCGCTCTCTTTGTCCCGGTTCGGTCAGCCGGGTCTCCGACGAAACATCAACAGACCGTTCGGCCAAAACCAGCAGGCGAGAAGCATCATAGGATCGACGATGGTGCTGCGTTGGAAGACCGGTGGTTCCACACCGCCGACGTTTTACGGCGCAGGCGATTCCTTGAACATGACATCATTTGGTTCTGGACACACTAGAGCAGCTCCGCCGACCTAAGAGATGTGTTGGGGACATGCTGCGACCTCGCGGATTACTAGGAATCCCTTTCATTTGTCTTGCTCATCAACACGATCTCGAGTCGTCTTATCGCGTTATGACCATACCGTTCAGGATTATACTCATTGAGGCCTTCCTGCTCCACTTGGACTCGCAATCGCCAAGTTCGCGCTCGCATTGTCGCACTGCGTTGCTCAGCGCTGCAACGATCAGACATGCCGCTAGTCAACCGTTGGTATAAGCACATCCAGGTGGGTCAACAGTGCGTATATGCGGACCAGATGGTACTCCGTCAATAATGCAGGCGATATGACTACGCTACACCCAGTGCTTTGTTGAGAAGATCTCCTTGCGCCGATACACAAGTACAACGCTCGGGTGGTACCTATATATCCGGGCAGCTTTTGACAGCGGAAACGCTTGCCCCGCCGGAAGACCGCCAGTGGCACCTAACGTCAGCGGTTGGCTGGCTACCACGTTGTCTAAAGTTGCCTTGGGAACCACTGGAGAACCTGGAGCGTATGGAAGACGGTTCTACTGCGCCTGCTGAAACTCAACCGAAGCAGCTCGAGCGGGCCAGCCTTGCTCACCAGCCACTTGAATCTGTCCGCGTGTTCGGCTGTCGTTGATGATACATAGAGTATCCGAAGGTACGACAGCGCCACGAATATCGCGCGGTTACCCCTGGTTCTTCGGGTTCGTAGGGAACACGGGATGTGCAATGCGAACTAGGCACACTTTGAGGGCGGTCACATGTGTACCAATACGCTTCCACGACAGTACCAGGAGCACTATGCCGAAGGTATGCCCAGCTACATACTGTCGTGGCCGGATATGAGCACTTAGCCAGAGGCCGGCCTTCTGCCTTCGGTCTCCTTGATCGACGATTACGGACCTTGGGTCGTCTTTGCCAGAGGAGCTGCTTCTCTCGTTAGATCGTTCATCTGCTCGACCTCCGCCGTCTCCGCTGGACTGGTGCCTTCGACTTTACCTGGCGTGGAGTCTTTGTCTATACAGGCACTCAACGGCGAGGAGCTACAACATCGGCGGGCCACCACTTACCTCTACAGCTCTTTGGTTGTGTATAGACCCTTTACATCAGCAGACTCGTGCAAATTCGGTGGGTAGCATGCTTTCCATTCAGTACGCTTGATGTACCTGTACCAAGAAACGGAATTCGAGCACATTCGTTGCGCTTTTGACGATCCCTAGCCAGTTTCGGGGGCTCATTGTCTCCACTACGGAGGTACGTCTCCTGGACAGAGAGTCGCAAGCGAACGGAAAGGACGCCACGCGTCGACAGAGCAGCAACAACCACTGTACTGACCTGTCTGTCCGTAGGATTCTCCGTCTTTCCACATCGGGTTGCGTATCAGTATGCACTAGCGGACGTGTGAACGGCAGCACAGTTCACATGGCTTCACAATGCTCCGGCCTGTTGAAGTAAAAAGCACCGCAGGTGTCATCCAACCGGCACAGACACTCTTCGTACGGCACTGACGCAACTATCCTGTTCATCGGTATTGAACAGCCTCTCTGACTGGTGGGTGAGACTCAGTATACTCCCAAGGTCGTGCACAACGAGATCTTCACTCCGCATTGTTTGCGAGCTGCAGGTCTGGGTGACAGCACGACGCTCCAATCCCCATAAATAAACCTTCGAACATGACAGTTACAGCTATGCTCATGCCCATGTCTCACCAGCTGGGCGCTACGACGGTCCGCCTAAGCGTCTTCTTTGCGCTTATGGCGACACGGAGCCCGCTCCGAGACGCCAGTAAGACCTCTCAGAGCTGCGTCACGAGCATTTCCTTGGTCGGGAAGTACAGTATAGTGGGTCTGTACCATTGAGGGGCCGCCACATCTTCGATATCAACAAACAAGCTTGTAACAAGCGGTTGACAGCAGGATCTAGCTCGGCTCCGCGGCTCCGCGGCACACAGGCTATCTACATGCTCACCAACCTGTGAACCAGTCGACACTATCGACCCATTCTCGACGGCGATCCTTTCGGTGCACGCACGATTTACGAGCAGAGCTGCGATGGCCAGTATCACCCAGCTAGGACACCAGCGATTAGCACAAACGCCTGCCTTTGAGCCCTTTCACGTACTCCGTCTCCCATCCGAGCTGCGGAACCTCGTCTACGATGCAGTCATCGCCAACCACGACGACCAATCCAGGATCATGGCATGCCACGATCATCCCATCGCAGAATCGTACCGACCCTCGCCCAGACAACCAACTCTCGCCGTGACGAACAGACAAATACGGCACGAGATGCTGTCTATCTTCTATGGCCGACGCACATTCTTCATCCTGTGGCGAGAAATAGAGAGTAAAATGGGCCTCAGTACGTGGACAAGCATCATGAAGCCTTCGCTATTCTACCTCCGTAGCGTCGAGTTTGAGCTGCCAACCGAGGAACCAAAGACGTCCGTCCTCGTCCATCTTACTTTGAAAGAGGCCATTGGTCTGCAGTGTGCTTGTGAAGTCAGGACCACTATCGTTGGTTACCAAGATATGTGCATGTGTAAGTTTGCACGCTGTGCAAGAGATGTCAGAAGAGGAGCTGTTGGGTCAAAAGACGATGCGTCTGTCATTCGGTTTCTGCTGGCTTGGAATATCTCGCCGCCGAGTCCATCGGCGAAACAGGATGAGCACTGTTCGGTCTGTGGGCGGAAGGATGTCTTCGTATCATTGAAGAACGGCAAGCCCGTATCTTCACAACGAGACTTGAGCACTCTCGGCGATGTAGTCTAGCAGCATCTCGAGAAACATGCGGTTGCATTGTTGTCGCTCTCTCAGAAACCGACAGTACACACATGGGCCTTGGGACCGGACAGGCCATCGACACTGATAGCCTCGCCGTTGTCGACTAGTACACCGAGCAGCTAGAACCTGGTTAAACGATGCTTCTATGGTATGCTCAAGTTCATTCGAATAACACACCCATCCTCCCCTTGTGCTGTCCAGCGTGCATCGTATCCAGCATCTTCTGGAAATCCTCAAGCTTGAATTGCGTCACATGCGGCTTGATCCCGTGCTTATGGGAGAACTCCAGACAATTCCTCAACTGATCTGTCCGACCATTGTTCGCACCTCGCACACGGATCCTCAACATGGATACATCCATCCCCGAGAACGAAATCGGCTTTTGTGGGATTCCAGTCACCATTAAGACGCCGTTGTACCGGATGACGTCTGGAGTGCTGGAGTATGCTGGAACGGAGTTGGTGAAGTTGATAGCGGCATGGCAGCCTTTGCCGGTGATTTCGAGGATCTTCTTGACGTAGTCCTTGTCTTCCTTGGGGTTGAAGAGATAGTCCGCGCCTTGAGCCTTGGCTTCTTCGAGAGCTTCTGGAGACAAGTCGATCCCGATAACTTTGTAGCCATACGCCTTCAAGTATTGGATTCCGAGATGGCCTGGAACCGTTTATATGAGCATACCAATAGGCTTCAGCTGGCAATTGCAACGCAGAACTCACCTAAGCCACCGCACCCGATCACAGCGACGTACACATCCTTCGGATCACCTTTCAGCTCAGCCCTTGTTGCTTCAACAGAGTTGAACGCAGTGGCTCCAGCGCAGAAGATCGGTGCAGAGGAGTCCAGGTCCATTCCGTCTGGAATTATGGCTGCGTTCTGCCATTTGACAGCACAATAGGTTTGGAAGTAGCCGTCGACGGTCATGCCTTGAACTTTTGATTGGCCCGTCTCGCAATAGAGGTTGTGTACCTATTACCACGATCAGACTGTGGTCCGACAAGACCGAACGGGAATGGATGGTACCTGACAAGCATCACATTCGAAGCAGCAGTCGATGATAGGGAGCCAGCCGACTCGATCGCCCTTCTTGAATCCTTTGGCTTCCGAACCTACTTCTAGGATCGTTCCGCAGCCTTCGTGGCCCTGCATTGGGTCAGATGAGACTTTTGTGCAACGATAGGAAGGCCCTTACCATCGTAAACGGATCACCAGATCCAAGATTGAGACCTTGATCGTTCGGCTCGAACAACATCAAGTCGCTGTGACATAGTGAAGCTGCCCGTACTTTGACGAGGAGCTCATCTGGTTTGATAGACGGTACCTGCTGGTTGTTAGTGGTGAAAGTGACGAAAAGCTGCCGTGCGTACAGGGATCTCATTGATGTGGACGCTTTGATCTGATGGGTGGAATTGCGCAGCCTTCTGCTTGGAGGGGAGTTCACCGTTGGAAGCCATATCTGATGTCGTTCAAGGTCTTCTTTGAAGAAAACAAGGTGGAGTGTTTATTGTATTTAGTGTCCAATATGGCTTATGGGTTGCTTGAAGGATGTTGAAGGAAGCTTTGCGGTTGACAGTCAAGGACAATTTTGAATCGATGGAAAACGAGAGAACAAAGGAATAGAACTGTACCGCAACGATCTGGAATCGCTCGATCGATTGACAACCACCGGTAACCGACGGTCGACTCTTGCATTGTCATGCTGGCCCAGTACACACCCCGCCAATGTCCATTCTCTGCCTTCTGCGGGGACAAGCTCAAGGCTGAACAACCACGAGCCGGAAAAGCTTTTGCGAGATCGCGAGTACCGTTTCTTCTAGTATAATCCAACACACCTGGAAACCCCATCGTGGCAAGACTCCATTGGAATCTAGACGACCGCGGCTTGAAAGTCCCTAAGGTATAGCCACCTCGTCGTCTCTTTCCAGCCCTTATTCTTCCACCCGTTCAAACTCTTTGGGAACTCATCAACAACACCCTTCAAGCTCCAATCGTGTGCAATGAATGTGAAGATGTCACGATTAGCATCCAGCTCCTCATCTTTACGCACAGTCTCTCGCAAATCCTTCTCATTGTAGATGAGTCCAAATTTCGGCTCGACAAACTCAGCCCAAGGGTCTTGCCACTCGAGAATATGCTCGGTCTTCGAACCATCCTTCAGCACCGGCGCGAATATGTGGCCAGGACAAGCATTGGAGTGGAGCTTAGGTACTGGCGATGGCTCAATGCTTTCGGGGAGTGGCAGGTACTCCGAAGGCCTGATCTCTGCGGCGTGGTGGACGGAGTCGCCACCCAGGTGTATAAAGCCCGGATTCGGGGACGCATTTGTCCTTGCTAGGGCATTGATGTGCCCGATGGTGTGTCCAGGAGCGTCGAGGATGTAAAAGCTGCCGTCTCTGAAGTAATCGAAGGCCTTAAAACGTCCGATTGTGACGTCTGATCCGCTGAAGTCAATCTCCTGCAACTCGCGGCCTGCGAAGTCGGATTCGAGACAATGCCCGTTCTTGTCGGCTGGATAGCCCGGCGTGAAGACTTCGCTGAAACCAGGTCCAACGATCAATTTCGTCGAAGAAGGGAATGTAGACGGGTCACCAGTGTGGTCGAAATGCCTTCGAGAACCACCGTCAGCAACAAGAGCCGAGTCGGAGGATCGATGCGGACATACCAATGGCTCCAAATGACTCCCTCAACATCGTTCAGATCGACACCGTTCGTCTCCAATATGTTAGCAACATGATCCTTGACCTCCAGATTCTCGATCGTGCCGTTCTCCACCAGCGCGTTCAGTCCGTGTGCAGGCGCAAGATTTTGCCAATCCTTGCGCATTCAATGGGTCTATTAGTTTATGTCTTGGACAGCACCCACATGGTGTCTCAGCGGATGGTATCGTGACCATTGAACTTACCCTAGATCGTACACCAATTTCCTGCCTGAGGGATGTTCAATGAGGAAAGACCAGATGCCGAAGTTAGCCTTCTCGAAACCTTTGATCTTCGGAGACCACATGTGCCCAGCTAGGTTCGAGGCCATCCATAATGTCGTGTCGATGGCGGAGATCTTGACGGTGACGTCCGAAGCTGGTGCGTTCAAAGGTGGTGCTGGTTTGGCAGACATCTCGATGCTTTCTGATTGGACACGAAGTAGGCAGAGGCTAAAGACTGCTTCCAATGTTGTTATATGTCCGACGAGCCTGCTTACAAAGCAGTCGAGGCAAAGAAGAACCTGTTGATAGAACTATCCCTATGCGGGATTCCGGGCTGAACGAAAGGATTGCGCACAGGCGGCTCGGTCGCAGATAAGAACTATTGTTTTCGGAGACTCGGGCAGGAATAGGCAGAAGCCAAGCTCGTTAGGATCTGACTTCGGAGCTCGGTCTTGGTGCTCACAAGCTAGAGGACTAAACGACATCCACCGGGCACGAGCATGCCAAAGAGATGGGAAGTTTATTGTGAGTGGTTTAGGATCAGCTGCTGCAGCCTCCACGCGAGATCTGACTTCGGCGTTCGGTATCGCTACCCTGGACGCTATTGAAATTGTTCAAGGTCTGCCTTCAATATAGCAACATCGTGCGAATGGATTTTGCTGTTAAGTTTATTCTCACACAAGATACTCACAAGTCCTGAAGTAGAATCTATCAGTACGTGTCTTACATGTCTTAGCAGGGGAAGGTGTTCTGAACCCAGCAACATACCCCACCATCGAAGTACAGCTTTGCAACCACCACGTCTCTTCAACCTTCTTCCAACTCCACAGTATAGTCGCAGCCTTCCGCTTCGTCTGTAATTGCTCATCCGCAAAGGCTTTTGAGATATGCGTCGAGATCGCCGTCGCAGTCCCTCGCTGGTCGTTGGCCATGGCGGTGATAGTCTGCACATCACAGAAGAAGGAAGGGTTGACCGATGCCTCGCTTTTGTAGTAGCCGAGAAAATCTTCAAGCCCACTGCTAATTCGCTCGCCATTGTAGTCGACGAAGACGGAAGGAGAGACATGGTCCCAAGAGAATGGGTCGTCGAATGATCTGGCATTCTGGAGGTCAATTATCCGTCTGGTCAGGCGGATGATCTCCACGTCTGTGTTCGTTGGAGACTGAGGCGGCAATGTGGTCACGGGGGAAGAGTCTTGAGGTGCGTTAGACGCCGTAGGGGGTGCCTGCGAACCCAAGCGTGAGCATTACTGTCGTCCACTTCACCTACATTGCAGCTGATGCGCCGAATGTAGCTCTAATCGATAAGAAATTCGGCGGTACCTACCTGCGAGAACGTCAATTACCTGATTTTTATTTGGAGTACGCTTGTCGCTATGACACTTACCATTAATGAACAGCTTTGTAACATCCACGTCCCCTCGACCCTCCTCCAGCTCCAAAGAATCGTTCCTGACCTGCGCTGCCCCCGCAAATGATCACCTCCGAGATGCCTTGCAACTTGGTTCGTGATGGTCGTGGCTGTTCCTTGGGCTTCGTTAGCGGTAACAGTGATAGTCTCGTCGCTGCAGTGATGTTGAGGGTTGAGGTCTGCATCGCTCCTGTGGAAATTGATCAAGTCATCGATGCCATTGCCGATTCGGCCGTTCAGACTGATGTAGACGGATGGAGACACTTGGGTCGGAAAGAAGGGATCGTCGTACGCTCTGGCGTTCAGTAGCTCCATGATCCTTCTGCTGAGCCGGGTGACTTCGTGCTCTGTTTCTGTCCGTGGTTCGTGGGATGATGGAGCGGCAGGGCGAGACGAGTCCTCAGGTGCGTCGGATGCCATGGTGAAGCGTATGCTCAAGAGCTTTTGGTATAATCGGTCCTCATCGTCAGGCTGAGCGGTACTCGCCTCAAATACTCCATGCTGGCTGTGCGGATATAAGACATGGCTTGCACTCGTGTTGGTCACGCTGCCCTTCGACAGACTGTCGAATCCGGTGTACCAGGTAGTTGCCATGGTCGTCGCCTGCGAAGACAGCCAAGAGCATCACTTGCTTAGAGTCCTACCACATCGACCCTGTGTACCGGACCTACTGGTTTTCTGATTTCCCGAACTCGGCGCCGAGTGTTAAAAGCCTGTGAGTAGGAGGACAACCGATGCAAACGTCAAGAAGTGGTATGCATGCAGACGCTCCAGTCTGATGCCGTCAAGGGACATAATGGCATAAGTTTATAGACCACGTTGGCCATCCCTGTTCACGTTGGCCAGGTGGCGTGATGCGGGTCCCATGTGCGCCCCAGTGACTATACGAGCCGTCTGTTTCCACGTCGAGGAACGCGAGTCGTGACTAAGACGTCGTGGTGCTTGGTCGTAATGTATAGTCATGCAGGTGCAGGAGCTGCGAACAAGAAGAAGGCCTTCCTCCTCGAATCCTCCCGATGCCCTAGAACCTGGGTGGAGCCAGAATTGAGGCTAACAATTAAGATTAAATGCTAGCGCGATCTGTGCGATCATTCCTGCCTCACATGGTGACGTCGCTTGCAGGCAAAAGTCGCGACTCGCGTGGAGGGTATGTTCTTCGGTTCTTCGGGTTGACTTCATGTGTCCAGCTTAGCAATTCGTGCACACTCGACCATGTACCACGATCGTACGCCGTTCCAAGATGCCACCCATCAGTTACAGGAAGCGTCAGCGCTCCGTATCTCCAGAGCCGCCGCCACCAGCCAAGAAACGAAAGGCGGCAGCGACAACAGTAACGCCGAAGAAGGCCAAG
>JAABUW010007059.1_pt1 | contig 13727 bp, 13 predicted proteins | sample 5560081 | NCBI WGS metagenome assembly JAABUW01 (sample SAMN10711882, study PRJNA513363) | rock metagenome | isolation source: Antarctica rocks | place: Antarctica: Victoria Land, Knobhead sud
GTGTCAGTTGGTTGAGGTCAGGAAGCACGGTCATCCCAGCCTTGAATCCCAGCCGCCACCAGCACGTCAAGCCGCTTTACGCACAGCCGCGCACGCGGCAACTCGCAAGGGGGGTTGAGCAGCTACGGCGCATTTGGCATCCCAAACGCCATCGGTTTGCATTCCGAACTATACAATGCAAACTGCGCCATGACCTCCATTGCGCGAGCCGCTGCAGCTGTTGCCGCCGTGCTCGTGCGCGAGGGCGTGGACTACGCCCAGAGCAAGGCGGTGTTCAAAGCCGCCAGGGCGCGGGCAGGCCTGCGCGCCGGACCGGAACGCCGCGGCGGCGTGGACCGCCTGACCGTCGAGGAGGAGCTGCGCTTCCTGGACCAGGCCTACGCCCAGGGCGGCAGGACCGGGTTGATGCTGCAAACCCTGCTGGAAACCGGCGCACGCGCGTCCGAGCTGGTGCAGCTTAGGGTCGAGGACGTCAGCCTTGCCGAGCGCGTGGTCACGATCCAGAGCGGCAAAGGCAGGAAACGCCGCGAGGTGCCGATCCGGCGCGACTTGGCCCAGTTGCTCCGACTGCACATCGGCGCCCGCCGGGCCGGACCGCTGTTCGCCAGCCGCCAGCAGGGGACAGGGCCGGCGCCATACACCCTGACCCGGCAGCGCGTGGGCCAGATCGTCCGCGGGGTGGCCGCCGCCGCCGAGATCACCAAGCGCGTCTACCCACATCTGCTCCGGCATACGGTGGCCACTCGCCTGCTCGCGCTGGGAATGGACATCACCGACCTGCAGCACTTCCTTGGCCACGAGAGCATCAGCACCACCCGGCTCTATGCCGAGACGACGGCCGCCACGCTCCAGCGCCGCTTCGACCAGCTAACCGACCCAGCCGCCCACACCCTGGTCGCCAGCATCCGGCAGCAACGAGGCGACGATGCCGCCCTGCTGGCTGCCGACCTCCTCGTCCGGCGCCGCGCCGAGAAAGTCACCACTGCTGGTGCATGAGCGCCAGGTGCTCGCCCTTGCGCAGCCTGGCGTTCACCGACCGCCGGACGAACGGGCAACCTCGGGCGCGCTCAAACGCGTTCTCCAGTTGCCAGCGCTTGTCTTCGTCACGGAGGACCTCGGGCCGGTTCTCCAGCACCACCTCGCGCAGGATGTCCGCCATCGTGTGCATGTCTTCCAGGGCGTCCCACGACGACGCGTCGTCCAGTCCGGCCAGGTAGCCCCGCGGCCCGCTGCAGTCCTCCGGCGGGCAGGCGCCGTCACCGGCGATGCAGCGCGGGAGAGCCTTGCCCGGCTCCGCGCCCAGCCGGTTCTCCTCGATCCTGACCTCGTGCCGCCAGGGGATATTCAGGTCATACTCGTACGTGAACCGGGCGCCGCGGCGCAGCTTCAGCGCTGCCAGGGTCACGTCGGGTGACGACGCCGACACCTCCCACGACCCGTAACGGCGGGAGCGGAGGCAGAACCGGTAGAGGTGGATGCCCTCCCATCCCATCGCAACCTGGATCATGCCGTGCAGCTCGCGCAGGGTGCAGGTGTCCGGCACCAGCAGGCGCCGCGACACCATCGGGCTGATCCCGAGCAGCCAGACCTTGACCTGCACGACGCCGGCCGCATCAGCGACGGGCGGTGTGGGATCAACGGCGAGATTGGATTGCTTCGATGATCGGGGCACCAGGGCAGTTTACCGCGCCTGGCTTCGCTCCGTCCCGGGCACCCCCCACTTCCTCATGGTCCCCGGCTTCGCTGAACCGGGGTGCTGGACATCCTGGTGCAGAGCCGGCGCGACACGCGGGCCGCCAAGCGCCTGCTGCGCAAGCTGCTGAAGCGGCAGTGCCGGGCTCCCCGTGTGATGGTCACCGACAAGCTGGCGAGCTGCGGGGCGGCCAGGTGCCAGGTGATGCCCCTGGTCCAGCACAGGAGGCACAAGGGCCTGAACAACTGGGCGGAGACCTCGCACCAGCCCACGCGACGGCGGGAGCGGCAGATGAAGAGGTTCAAGTCGCCTGGTCAGGCGCAGCGCTTCCTCTCTGCACACGACGGGATCAACGACCTGTTCCACCTCCGCCGTTATCAAGTGCCCGCCACGCAGTATCGAGCCGCCCGGACCCAGGTCTTTCAGGTTTGGGCCGAGGTCACCGGCGTCGCCGCTGCGGCGTAACCACGGGCACGCCGTCCTGATCGCGCGCCATCGCGACCTCAATCCAACAAGTTGACGGTGCTCGCTGCATGGATGCTCCGGCTGGCCACGGCAGCCCTGAGGCGGTCGCCTCACTCCTTGCTGATGTTCCAGTATGCCGCGACGGGCGAGTCCAGCACGCCGTGCAGGTTCGAGCGGTAGGCCACGGGCTGGGTCGCCTGGCCTAGCAAGCGGTAGGGATTCACGGCTGCAAGGCGCCGCTGCAACTGCTCCAGGATCGCCGGGCGGGCGACTGTGGCCGCATTGGCATAGGCGGCGCGCAGCCGCTCCACCTCTTCGTCGCACGGCCAGCCCGCCAGGTTGCTGCGGTCGCAGGCCATGTTGGCGAAGATGTTGGTGCTCGGGTTCCACGCCAGCACGCCAGGTTCGCCGGTGACATACAGGTTCCAGCCGCCCGCGTCCGGAGAGGACTTGTTCGTGCTGCGGCTGACCACGCCGCCCCAGTCGGTCCAGGTCAGGTCCACGTTGACCCCGGCGCGGCGCAGCGCGTCCACCGTCACCTCCGCCATCGCGCCCATGTAGGCATAGTCGTGCGTGCCCATCATCCGCAGCACCTCGCCCTTGTAGCCGGCCTCGGCCAGCAACTGCTTGGCGCGGGCCAAGTCGGGGCCGAAGTCACCGGCGCCCGCGGCGGTGCCGTTGGGCGAGCCGCAGACAAAGAACGAGTTGCAGCGCTGGTAATAGGCCGGGTCGCCGTAGCCGGCCGCCATCTCGTCGTCTTGGTTGACGATGTAGGATAGCGCCAGCCGCGCGCGCGGGTCGTTGAAGGGCGGGTAGAGCGCGTTGGGGCGCAGGATGGCCTGGCTCGCCAGCCCGCTCAGCACCTGCACCTTGACCGCGCCGCTCCGTTGCAGGACCGGCAGCAGGTCGAAGGACGGACGCTCCAGGAAATCCACCTCTCCGGCTTGCAGCGCAGTGGCGGCGGTGCCCTGGTCGGGCTGGATGACGAACTCGACGCGGTCCACCTTGACCACGCGCCCGCCCGCAAGCCCGTCCGGCGGCTCGTCGCGGGGCACGTAGTCGGGGTTGCGGTCATAGACGACGCGGGCACCGCTGAGCCGCAGCTCCGTGTTGAAGCGGAACGGGCCTGAGCCGATCACGGAGGTTGCGGGCTTGCCGGGTTCCGGCACGTCCTTGGCCCGCATGATGATCGCGAAGTGCGACGGCGCCGCGGCCAGGATGTCGAGCAGGCCGGGGACGGGCTGCGACAGCGTCCAATCAAAGGTGCTGTCGTCCAGCGGCGTCATGGCCACCGTGACCGCCGCGGCCGTCTTCGCCATCGCGTCTATGGCCATCCAGCGCCGCAGCGACGGGATCACGTCGGCTGTGGTCACGGCCGAGCCGTCGTGGAATTTAAGGCCGTCGCGGAGCGTGAACCGCCAAGTCAGCCCATCCGGCGACGTGCTCCATGCCTTTGCCATCTGCGGCTTGGCCTGAAGCTTGGAGTCCCAGGCGAACAGGCTCTCCCACACCATCGTGCCGTGGATCGTGGAGATCCAGGCCGTGGTATAGAGCGGGTCCGTCACCACCACGTCCGCCTGCGGCACCACGCGCAGCACTTTCATTGAAGCGGCAGAGGGCATTGAAGCGGCAGGGGGCATCGGGGCGGCAGGGGGCATCTGCGCCAGCGCCGGCAGCGCGCTGGCCAGGGCCGCGGAACCGGCCAGCAGGCCGTGGATGAACAGGGTGCGTGCGGGCATGGTGTCGGTCACTCCGTCATGACAAGGGCGGCCGGGTCCACCGTGCCGGGGGTCACGCTGCCCGCATCCGGTCAGCCATGCGCTCGGCGATGGCCACCGTGGTCAGGTGGGTGTTGGCGCGCGGCACCTCCGGCATGATGGAGGCGTCTATCACGCGCAGCCCGGTGCAGCCGATCACCCGGCACTCCGGGTCCACCACGGCGCGGGGGTCGCCGGCTGCGCCCATGCGGCAGGTGCCGCTGGCGTGCTGCGCGTCGCCGCACTCCGCAAACAGCCACTCGTCGAGTGCGCCGTCGTCCAAGGGGTCCGCCACGGCGCGGCCAGTGGTGCCGTATTCAACCCGGTGCGCCACGCCCGCGATGCCCGGCTGCAAGCAGATGTCCCGCAGCCGCCGCACCCCGTCGCGCATCCGCACGAGGTCGCGCGGGTCGGACAGCATCCGTTCGCGGACCTCGGGGTCGGTAGCCGGGTCCGGCGTGGTGATGCGGACATAGCCCTGGCTGAACGCCTGGTAGACCGACACTGCGACGCGCCCCAGCGCCGCATCCGGGCCGGAGCGCGAGAGCGTGCTGCCGGCCAGGTTGCCCGCGATCATGATCATGTCGTTCTCGCCCGCGCCCTCCAGGCCGGAGCTGTAGCGCAGGCAGCAGTTGGTGTGCCGGTGCATCAGCGTGCCGACCTGCGCGCCGTCCCGCAAGTGCAGCAGCGCGCCCATGATCGGGTGATCCAGCAGGTTCTCCCCCACCGGCAGGTCGGCGCGCACCGGGATGCCCAAGCGCCCGAGCAGGGCCGCCGGGCCGACGCCGGAGCGTTGCAGGATGGCCGGCGAGTGGATCGCGCCCGCGCACAGGATCACCTCCCGCCCTGCCCGGGGCCTGTGGACCTGCCCGCCCACCCGCACGCGTACGCCGCTGGCGTGGGGCCGGTTGCCCTCGATCTCAATCGCCTCCACCAGCGCCCCGCCCACGATCCGCAGGTTGGCCCGGCCCCGCGCCGGCTCCAGGTAGCCGTCGTTGGTCGAGACGCGCCGCCCGGCCACGCTGTTGATCGCATAGGGCGACACGCCCGTCCCCACCGGCGCGTTGTGGTCGTCGCACCAGCCGTAGCCGAGCGCCAGGGCCGCCTTCCGCAAGCCACGGTCCACGCTGCCCCAGTCCGCGATGGGCGCGCGATAGACCGGGATCGGGCCGGCGCTGCCGTGGTAGGGGGCGTCGCCGAAGTCCATGTCGGTTTCCAGCTTGCGAAAATAGGGCAGCATATCCGCCCATTCCCAGCCGGTGCAGCCCATGTCCGCCCAGCGGTCCAGGTCGTCCGGCATGGCGCGTATGGCGATCTGGCCGTTGATGGTGCTGCTGCCGCCCATCGCGCGCCCGCGCCACAGCAGCCGCGGCACCTGGCGCTCGGTGCGCCGGGCCATGAGCGCGGGCCAGCGGAAGGCGTCGTCTGCGATGGCCCGCATCGGGTTGGGGATTTGGATGTGCTCCGGCGTGTCCGCGGTGCGCAGGTCCTGCCCAGCCTCCAGCAGCAGCACGCGGGTGCCCGGGTCCTCGCTCAGCCGGGCCGCAAGGGTGGCGCCGGCCGAGCCGCAGCCGACGATGATGTCGTAGTCAGCCTCGATCATACCTGGTTCCCACATGAGCCTGCCGCCGGTCTCATGCCAACCGCAATCCGCTCTGACCCTTACGCAGGAGCATCGTCATTGCGAGCCACCCTTGCGGCGCGGCAATCCAGGGGCGGCAGGCACCGTGCTTTCGGCCCCTGTTGGTGTGGACGGCCTCCGCCCGGCATCTATGTGCCATGATGAGGCTGTTGGGACATCATCAAAGGAGGCCGCCCGTGGAGGAGGTTATACGTATCGGCATGGACACGTCCAAGCGCGTGTTCCAGGTTCATGGCGTGGACAAGCAGGAGCGCCTGATGCTGCGCCGGCAGTTGCGCCGCGACGCGATGGTATCGTTCTTTGCCAAGCACCCTCCTGTGGTGGTGGCGATCGGGGCGTGCGGGTCGGCGCACCATTGGGCGCGGGTGCTGGGAGCGATGGGGCACGAGGTGCGCCTGATCGCGCCGCAGTTGGCCAAGCCTACGTCAAGCGGGGCAAGAACGACGCCGCCGACGCGCCGAGGCGCTGTGCGAGGCGGCGAGCCGCCCCACCATGCGCTTCGTGCCTGCGAAGACTGCGGACCAGCAGGCGGCGCTGCTCTTGGCCAGCGAGCGCGAGCGGCTGGTGCGGGCGCGCACGCAGCTTGTGAACGCGATCCGCGGGCACGCAGCCGAGTTCGGGCTGGTGGAGGCCAAGGGGGTGGGCCGCGCGGGCGCGCTGCTGGAGGCGGTCGCCGCCGACGCGGGCGTGCCCGTGATGGCGCGCGAGGTGTTCGCCGAGCTGGCCGAGGAGCTGGCGGCGCTGGAGCTGCGGCTCGCTGCGGCGGACCAGAAGCTGCGGGCGTGGCACCGGGCAAGCGAGGTGTCGCAGAAGCTGCTGGCCATTCCCGGCATCGGCCCGGTGGGCGCGAGCCTGCTTGCGATGAAGGTGCCCGACCCGCACGCGTTCAAGTCCGGCCGCGACTTCGCGGCCTGGCTGGGCCTCACGCCCAAGGACCACTCGACGGCGGGCAAGGCGAGGCCCGGCGGGATCACGCGCGCGGGCGACGAGGCCCTGCGCAGCGTGCTGGTGGTGGGCGCCACTGCCATCATCCGCCAGATGCGGCCCCCTGCGCCCCTCAAGCCGGGGCAACCGAAGCCGGGGCAACCGAAGCCGGGGCGGGCGGGCCAGGGGCAGGCCGGGACAGCGCCGGCGGAGGCGGGGCGAACGGGGAGGGGGCACGCACGGGCGCGGCCTGCCCCCGCAGGCCCGCGGCCCTGGCTGGCCCGGCTCTTGGAGCGCAAGGCGCCCAAGCTCGCCGCCGTGGCGCTGGCCAACAAGACGGCCCGCATCGCCTGGAAGCTGATGGCCACCGGCGGCACCTGCGACCCCAGCCACGGCCGGTCCGGCGCGGCGTGCGCCGCAGCCGGAGCGCCCGCCGCGGCCTGACCCATGCGCCGGCGGCAGGCAGACCCGCCGCCGGCACGGCGAGACCTTGCAAGAGAAGGAGCAGATGGTGGGACCGATCGGTCCAACGCAAAGGACACTCCGTGCAATCCAGTGGCCCACCAAGGCCGCTCCCCTGTTTGGAACCTTTGCCGCGGAAACCATCTTGGCCAGCGGCGTCATGCCCGCACCAACAGGCCGGACACATGGACGCAAGCGATAAGACCCAATCATCCGCACCCCGCTCCCTTGCAAGCAGGAGGCCGTCCACACATGGGTTGCCGCGTCGCTGCGCTCCTCGCAATGCCGGAACGGTCAAAGCGGATGGCCGTTGGTATCACACCCCTTGCCTGGCCCGTCGCCGGCAGCCCAGCACCTGGCAAGCCTATCCTGAGTTCACCGATGGGCAGCAATCGTTCCACTGGCTCACGGGAAGCTGCAAAGACCAGGCAGATGGAGGCTCAAGCTTGTTGTATACAAGGATACCGGCGACAGGCCCAGTGGTGCTCAACGATCACCAGGGTCGGGCCGATCAGAACCGAGGGAAACACTGCCATGACCATGAACCGCAGGCGCCTTGCGGCGGGGCTGCTGACCATGCCTCTGTTGCTAGGGACCGTTTCCGCGCAGGCGCAAACCTCGCCGGGCATCCTGCAAGGCGTCATCAGCCGCGGCACGCTCCGCATCGCCGTGCTGCCGAGCCTGCCGTCTTACAGCCGCGTCCTGCCCACCGGCGAGCCGGAGGGCTACGACATAGACATCGCCAAGAGGCTGGCCGAGTCGCTGAAGGTGAAACCCGAGTTCGTCGTCACCGACATTCCCGGCCGCGTTACCTCCCTGCAAACCCGCAAGGTGGACGTGACCATCGCCGACTTCACCCGCAACGTGGAGCGGTCCACCACCATCGCCTTCACCAGCCCTTACCTGGTGACCACCATGCGCCTGCTGGTGCCGGAGGCGCACAAGGGCGCCAGCATCGCCGAGCTGGGCGACGGCGCCGGGGTGCGCGTCGCGATCTCCCGCGGCGGCACGGCGGAGCGCGCGGTGCCGGCGGCGCTGCCCAAGGCGACCCTCGTGCGCTTCAACACCCAGGCCGACGAGATGAGCGCCCTGCTGGGCGGCCAGGCGGACGCGATGGCGGAGGACGATTTCTACAACACCCAGGCCATCAAGGACCGGCCCGGCAAGCTTCGCCAGCTCGACGGCACCCTGGCGCGTGCCGAGATCGCCATCGGCGCCCCGGCCGGCGACGCCGAATGGCTGCGCGTGCTGAACCTGTTCGTGGACCAGATGAACGCCAGCGGCGACAACGCGCGCATGTTCAAGGGGTGGTTCGGCTTCGACCAGCCAGCGATCCAGGCCCGCTACTAGCGGCATGTCCGGAACGAACGGCCACGTCCGGGCCGAACAGAGGCCCGCAGGGGCGGCAGCCAGAGCGCGTCCGGTGCGTCCATCCGCACCCGGCGTGTCCTAGCCGCAGCCGCGCCGCCGGCGTGGACTACACCTTCACCCTGCGGACCATCCTCCCCTACATCGGGGAGCTGTGGCCGGCGGCGGCGCTGACGTTGACGCTTTCGGTGCTGGCCATCCTCGTCAGCCTGGTCATCGGCGCCGGGGTGGCGGTGCTGCGTCGGGGGCGGTCCCGCCTGGGGCGCGGGCTGGCCGGCGCCTACGTGGAGGTGATGCGGAACACGCCGCTGCTGGTGATCCTGTATGTGATCTACTTCGCGGCGCCGGGGATCGGCGTGCGCCTGTCTTCGTTCCAGGCGGCGCTGATCGGGCTGTCGCTCAACAGCGGCGGCTACATGGCGGAGATACTGCGCGCCGGGCTGGCGGCGGTGCCGGCCGGGCAGTTCGAGGCGTCGCGCAGCCTGGGGCTGTCAGGCGCGCAGGCGTTCCGGCTGGTAGTGTTCCCGCAGGTGCTGCGGACGATCTATGCGCCGCTCGGCAATCAGTTCATCACCGTCATCCTCGCCTCGTCGCTCGCGTCCGCGGTCGCGGTGGACGAGGTCGCGTCGTGGATGGAGACGACCGGCTCCACCTCGTTCCGGTTCTTCGAGACGTTCCTGGTCGCGGCCTGCGTCTATCTCGTGCTGTGCCAGGCGGTGAACCTGCTGCGCCTGGGCGTCGGCCGGATGCTGTTCCGGGTAGAGGCGGTGGCGCGGTGACGACGGACTGGCTGAGCTACGGGCCGCTGCTGCTGCGAGCCGCCGGCACGACACTTTGGCTGAGCTGGCTAGCGATGCTGCTGGGCGTCGCCGCCGGCTTCGGCGTCGCGCTGGCGCGGGTCAGCCCGTGGCGGGCGCTGCGCGTCCTGGCGCTGGCCTACACCGAGTTCTGGCGCTCCATCCCGATCCTGATCGTCATGTTCTTCGCCTATTTCGGCCTGCCGCTGTTCCTGGGTCAGGACCTGTCGCCGTTCGCCGCGGCCACCCTCGCCCTCGCGCTGCACGCCAGCGCCTCTATGTCGGAGGTGATCCGCGCGGGGATCGAGAGCGTCGGCCAGGGCCAGTGGGAGGCGGCGCGGGCGTTCGGCCTGCGCTATGGCCGCATCATGCAGTTTGTCGTGCTGCCGCAGGCCGTGCGGGTCATCGTGCCGCCCTCGGTCGGCGTGTTCATCACGGTGCTGAAGGAGAGCACGCTCGCCTCCATCATCGGCTACATCGAGCTGACGAAGACTGGGCTGCTGATCCGCGAGAGCACCGATGGCGGCTTCGTGCCGCTGCTGGCGCTGGCGGCGCTGTACTTCGCGATCAACTACACGATCTCGCTCGGCGGGCGCCTGCTGGAGCGGCGCTACGACGGCGGGCGTCGCCCTGCCCCGGCCGGGGGCATGGCATGAGGCCGGGACCATGAGGTTGGGCAGCCTCGCCCGTGCGTCCGCACGCGCCACGGTGCAGGACGTTTACGAGGACCTGCACGGCCAGATCGTGCGCGGCGCCCTGCGCCCCGGCGACCCGATGTCCGAAACCCGCGTTGCGGAGTGATACGGCCTGAGCCGCACCCCGGTGCGGGAGGTGTTCTGGCGCCTGCGGGAGGACGGCTTCCTGCGCGTCGTGCCGCAGGTCGGCACCTGGGTCGCGCCCATCAACGTGCCGGCCGTGCATGACAGCGGCTTCGTCCGCGAGGCGCTGGAATGCGCCGCCATCCCGGACGCCGCCCGCCGCGCGGCCCCGGCGGACGGCACGCGCCTGCGCGGGCTGGTGGCGCAGCAGGAGGCGGCGCTGGCGGCGTCGGACTTCGCGGCGTTCTTCGCGATGGACGAGGCGATGCACCGCCACCTGATCGGCATGGCGGGCCGGCCCTTCGTGTGGCAGGTCATCGCAGGCGCCAAGGCGCAGCTCGACCGCGTGCGGTTCCTGTCGCTGTCGGACCCCGACTGGCCCGGCATGATCCTGGGCCAGCACCACGCCATCGTGGACCGCGTGCTGGCGGGAGATGGCGCCGGGGCGGCGGCCGTCATGCAGGCCCACCTCCGCACGGCCTTCGCCGCCATCAGCCGGATCGCCGCCCAGCACCCCGAGTTCTTCGAGGGCCTGGGCACCCACCCCGACGAGGCGCCCCGGCGCCTTGCAGCCAGCTAGGACACCTGGATGGAGCAGACCTGGCGCTGGTGGGGGCCGGACGACCTGATCACCCTGCCACACGTCTGCCAGGCTGGCGCCACCGGCATCGTAACGGCCCTGCACGACATTCCCACGGGTGAGCCATGGACCGCGGAGGCCATCCAGCAGCGCAAGCGCATCATCGAGGCTGACCCGGCGCTTGGCCTTCGCTGGAGCGTGGCGGAAAGCGTGCCGGTGCATGAGGCCATCAAGCTCGGTGAGGACGGGGCGGAGAAGCATCTCGAAGCCTACCGCCAGTCCCTCGCCAACCTGGGCGCGGCCGGGGTGCGGACGGTGTGCTACAACTTCATGCCCGTGCTGGACTGGGCGCGCACCCAGCTCCGCGCGCCGCTGCCCGGCGGCGCCACTGCGCTGCGCTTCAACGCGCACGAGTTCGCGGCCTTCGACGTCCACATGCTGCGCCGCCCGGGGGCGAAGGCGGACTGGGTGCCGGACGTGCTGGCGCGCGCCGGGGCATGGCACCGCGCCGCGACGGACGGGGACCGCCAGGCGCTGCTCGCCACCATCATGGCCGGGCTGCCCGGCGCCTTCGACCGCTACGATATTGAGGGCCTGCGCGGGATGCTGGCGCGCTACCGGGGCACCGGGCCGGAGCGGCTGCGGGACAACCTGCGCCGCTTCCTGCAAGCCGTGGTCCCCGCGGCGGAGCGGGCCGGCGTCCGCCTGGCGATCCACCCGGACGACCCGCCGCGCCCCTTGCTGGGCCTGCCGCGCATCTGCTCCACGGCGGAGGACATCGCATTCATCCTGGGCGCGGTGGACAGCGGGGCCAACGGCCTCACGCTCTGCACGGGGTCGCTCGGAGCCAGCCGGGCCAACGACCTGCCCGCCATCGCCCGCAGCTTCGCGGACCGCATCCACTTCGCCCACCTTCGCAACGTGGCCAACGAACCCGACGGGTCGTTCATGGAAGCGGACCACCTGGCCGGCGACACCGACATGGTGGCCGTGGTGCGCGTGCTGCTGGAGGAGCAGGCGCGGCGCAGGACGGCTGGCGATCCCCTCTGGCGCCTGCCGTTCCGGCCGGACCACGGGCATGAGCTGCTGGACGACGTAGGCAAGCCGACCCACCCGGGCTACCCGGCCATCGGCCGGATGCGCGGTCTGGCGGAACTGCGGGGCGTCATGCTGGCTCTGTCGCACCAGCACGGACTGCCGCTGTGATGCGCCCCGCCTGATGCGCCTGTCCGACGCGACCCTGGCCCATTTGCCGCCAGGCATCGGCAGGCCGGGCTACGACCGCGCCGCGGTGCAGGCCGGCGTCGTCCACCTTGGGACCGGCGCGTTTCACCGGGCGCACCAAGCGGTGCTGGCCGACGCCGCATTGCGCGCTGGGGACCTTCGCTGGGGCGTCACCGGCGCCAGCCTGCGCAGCCCTGCCACCCGCAACGCCCTGGCACCGCAGGACGGGCTGTAAGCGCTGAACGTGCGCGGCGAGGCGGACGAGTATTCGGTGATCGGCAGCATCGGCCGAATCCTGGTCGCGCCGGAGGACCCGGCCGCCCTGCTGGCCGCCCTGGCGCACCCCACCGTACGCATCGTCAGCCTGACCGTGACGGAAAAGGCATACTGCCTGGACCCCGCGGCAGGCACGCTGGACGAGGAGCATCCGGACATCCTGCACGACCTGGCGCATCCCCACGCGCCGCGCTCCGCGCCAGGGTTCCTCATTGCCGCGCTGGCCCGGCGGCGCGCGGCGGGCCTGCCGCCGCCAACCGTGCTGTGCTGCGACAACCTGCCCCAGAACGGCGTCACGCTGCACCGGCTGCTGGTGCGCCTTGCCGCCCGGATGGCGCCGGGCCTGGAAGGGTGGGTCGAGGATGAGGTTTCCTGCCCCGGCACGATGGTGGACCGCATCGTACCCGCCACGACGAAGGCCGACCGCGCCCGCGTTTCCGCGGCGCTTGGCATGGAGGACGCATGGCCCGTGGTGGCCGAGCCGTTCCTGCAATGGGTGGTCGAGGACCGCTTCACCGCCGGGCGCCCGGACCTGGAGGCGCACGGCGCCACGATGGTGTCCGACGTGGCGCCGTTCGAGGCGATGAAGCTGCGCATGCTGAATGCCGCCCACTCCGCCATTGCCTGCCTGGGCCTGTTGGCCGGGGACGCGACGGTGGCCGACGCGGTGCGGGACGCCGGCCTTGCCGCCTTCGTGCGCGGGCTGATGCGGGACACAGCGCAAACTTTGCTGGTGCCGCCAGGCACGGACGTTGCGGCGTATGGGCAGGCGCTGATGGCCCGCTTCGCCAACCCCGCCTTGCAGCACCGCACGGCGCAGATCGCCATGGACGGATCGCAGAAGCTGCCGCCGCGGCTGCTGGGGACGATGCGGGACCGGCTGGACCAGGGCCTGCCCGTCGCGCGGCACGCGATGGCCGTCGCGGCCTGGATGCAGCACGCCGCCACCAGCCCAGCCCTGCAGGACCCGCGGGCAGAGGAGCTGGCGCGCGTGGTCCAGGGCGGCGGCCCGGCGGCGCTGCTCGATGTGGCAGCGGTGTTCGGCGACCTGGCGGCCCGGCCCGCCGCCCGCGCCGCCATACTTGCGGCGCTGGCCCGGCTGCAACAGGCCGGGCCGCGACGTGTCCTGGACGGGCTGGGCGATGGCTGACCGTGTCCAACCCTTGCAAACGGGTGTCCCATGATGCGCGTCGTGCTCCACTGCTAGAGCGCCGCCTCGTTCAGCGACGGCTTCGCCGCCCTGCTGGACATGCCCGCCGACGTCACCCTCCCGCCGGACGTGCTCGACGGCCCGCCCGACGATGCGGCCTATGCGGGCGCCGAGGTCGTCATCGGCACCCGCTGCCGCGCCCCGTGGCACTGCGGCTGTTCCAGGCGCCGGGGGGGGGCCGGATGCGACGCGGTGGACCTCGCCGCGTTGCCGGGCACCGCCGTCGTCTGCAACCGCTTCGGCCACGAGCAGGCCATTGCGGACGCCGATGCCCGGCTCCGGCACGGGGATCGGGCGTGCCGGGCCGGCACGGCGGCCCGCGCGCATGGCGAGCTGGCAGGCTCGGCGGTCGGGCTGCTCGGGTTCAGGCGCTCCGCGACACGGATGGCGGTCAGAGCCAGCGATTCTAAGTGGCTGCTGACGGTTGTGGGTTTCGTTGTCTCTGGCGGTGTGGTCCACGTCCTGGATGGAGCTTCTGGACACCCTTGTGGCTGGCGTGCGCTCGGCGTGC
>JAABUW010007060.1_pt1 | contig 13726 bp, 10 predicted proteins | sample 5560081 | NCBI WGS metagenome assembly JAABUW01 (sample SAMN10711882, study PRJNA513363) | rock metagenome | isolation source: Antarctica rocks | place: Antarctica: Victoria Land, Knobhead sud
GGGGAGCCAGAGAAGAGTGTGCCTATGGGCACAGGGGAGCATGAGTGTCCTAATCTTACCCCCCCAGAATTGGGGGCCGGGGGGCGATCCTCTCCCCCATAACTGAGGGCGGGGGGCGATCTGATAGCGCGGGCGGAAGGGCAAGGGCCTCCCTGCCCGCCGAAGTCTCTGCGCCAAAAGAGAACCTATAAATGCATCGCGGTGACCGTGGGGGCCGAGCGCCCGTCGGTCACAATCAACACGGTTCCCTGCGTATCAGTGCGCCACAACGCCGCCCCTGCCGCCTGCAAGCGATGCAAAACACCCGGCGCGGGCGGCGAACCGGCCCCGCATGAGGCCACCACCACAGACGGGGCCGCCTGACGCAGCAGCTCGGCGCTCGTGCCGCCCTCGGCCCCGCCCGCCGTCGCCTGCAAAACCAAATCGGTGCAGGAGCCATCGTCACACCCCAGCGCGCCGCCCCGGTTTGCCGTCAGAAACGCTTCCCCGTCAGGCCCGGATGCCCCCGCAAACAACACCCGCGTTGTCCCAAAATCCAGTTGATACACCAGGCTGTCCCGATGCGCGCGCGGCCCCTGGGCGGGCGGCCACACCGCCGCCCAAAACGTTCCCCCGCCAATTTGAATATGATCTCCCGCATACTTAGTTTGCAGCGGAAGCCGGTGCTGCCCGACAGCCTCCAAAGCCGCCCGCCATGCCGCGCCGCCGCCCTGCGCCCCCGTGCTCCACACGGCCCGCACCGGAAACGCATTCAGCACGGCGGGCACGCCGCCGACGCTGCGGGCAGCGGGCGAAGCCAGCACCAGCAAATCAAGTGTCCGCACATGCAGGCGATGCAGGTCATGCACCACGCTTTGGGCCGTCTCCGCCCCCCCCGCGTCCAGCAAAATCGTGGCGCCGTCCACCGTGCGAATCAGCGTGCAGTCGCCAGTGCCGACATCTAAAAATGCCACCACGGCCTGCGGTGTCGGACGCGGCTGCTGGTGGCGCCGCGCCAGCAGCCCCAATGCCAGGGCCGCCAAAGCCAGGCAAACCAGTCCCGCCCCGCGTGTCAAGTTCCAAAGCGCGGTGCGGCTCATGCGCGCCTCCCGCTTTGCCGGTGCAAATGCGTGTCTGTTCTTATTGTCGGCAAAGTCTGTAATTTATGCAGGGGGATTTGTGAAAACATGGGAGTACGCCAATTATATCACCCGGCGGCGAATACGGCAACCGCCTGCAAGGGCGGGGCAGGGGGATGGCATAGGCATTGTGACGGCTTTCCTACGGCATACCAACGACGGAACAAAGCCTTCCGTCGTTGGTATGCCGTAGAGCAGCGCTTAAAATGCCGAAACCAAGCCCGCAAGACGCTCCCGAAACCAGGCTCATCGCCCTAAAAATCTCACGTAGTGAGATTTTTGCAATTCTTTTCGGCGGAGCCATGAAAAACAACCTGCTCGGTTGAAATTGGGGCGCATACTGATCATAGGGAAAACATACGCGGAGCAGGCAAGCAAAGCGGCTCTCGCGCGCAGACACAGGAGAACATACCCATGCCGAACACGCCGCCGGAAAACGCGCACGATTATGTCGCGCACACGCCGTCCAAAGACAACCCGCACTGGCATCTCTTGACCGATCATGCCCTGGGCGTGACCGAGGCGGCGGCGCAGTTTGCGTCAAAGTTTGGGGGCGAAACTCTGGCGCGCTACGTGGGCCTGCTGCATGATCTAGGAAAGTTCACGCCCAAGTTTCAAGAGTATCTGCACAAGTGCTATGCTGCCGAGCAGAACGGGACAAAGCCGTCCCCCAAAGGCTGGGCGCCGCACAAGCAGCATGGCGCTCGCGCGGCCCTGGATGCTCTGACGCCGCACGCGGGGGAGGAGGTCGCCGCGCTGGTGGCCGCGCTTATTCATGGGCATCATGGGGGCATGAAAGACCGGGCGGGGGCGCAGGAAAATATCACGGCCAAAGAAGTCACGGCCCCAGTCGCACAGGAACTGCTGGCGGTGGCGCGGGCGGCGGATGCGCGCCTTGCGCCAGATGTCCCCGCTGTGGGGGCACTGTTTCCCGCTCCGCATGGCGGAGATGTTTTGGCGGCGGAGATGTATCTGCGCTTCGTGTTTTCGGCCCTGACGGATGCAGACGCACTGGATACGGAAGCGCATGGCAGCCCGCCCCAAGCGGCGCGGCGCGACACGCCTGCCCTGTCGCTGGCTGAGATGCGTGACAAACTGCGGGCGCGGCAGGAGGCGGATTTTGAGGACAAACGCGGCGTCGTCAACGACGTGCGGCGGGCGGTGTACGAGGCCTGTGTTCAGGCGGCTATCGCGCATAAACCGGGCGTGTTCGCGTTGACGGTGCCGACGGGCGGGGGCAAAACCCGGTCGTCGCTGGCGTTTGCGCTGGAGCATGCGGTTTGTCACGGGGGACGGCGGGTGGTTTATGCCATTCCCTATACCAGCATTGTGGACCAAACGGCGCAAACGTTTCGCGAGATATTTGGGAACGGAGACGGCACGATTTTGGAGCATCACTCGGCCATTGACAGCAGGCGCGGCAGGGCGGACGAGGACGAGGGCGGCGATGAGGCTGAGCAGTGGCGGCGGTTGGCGGCGCAAAACTGGGATGCGCCACTCATAGTCACGACCACGGTGCAGTTGTTTGAGAGTTTGTTTTCCAACAAGCCGGGCGCGTGCCGCAAGCTGCACCGGTTGGCGGGAAGCGTGCTGGTGCTGGACGAGGTGCAGACACTGCCGCCGACCCTGCTTGTCCCGCTGCTGTCGGGCCTGCGGACACTCACAGAGAACTTCGGCGTGACGGTGGTGCTTTGCACGGCGACCCAGCCCGCGCTGACCGTTCAAAGCGAGTTTGTGCAGGGCCTTGCGGAGCCAACGCCGATTGTCCCCGACCCCGAAGCGCGGGCGCATTTCCGGGCTTTGCGGCGGGTGCGCTACCGGATTGAGCCTGACGCCTGGACTTGGGAGCAGGTGGCGGGCGAGATGCGGGCGGGCGGCGACTCGTGTTTGTGCGTGGTGAACACGCGCGGGCATGCGCTGGCCCTGCTGGACGCGCTGGACCCAGGTGGCGACAACCCGAATGTGCTGCATCTGTCCACGCTCTTGTGCGGGGCGCACCGGCGCAGAGTATTGAAAGAGATTCGGGTGCGGCTCAAAGACGGCCCGCCAGTGTGGGTGGTCAGCACGCAGGTGATTGAGGCGGGCGTGGATGTTGACTTTCCCAAAGTGCTGCGCGCGCACGGGCCTTTAGACCGAATTATCCAGGCGGCGGGGCGGTGCAACCGCGAGGGTTTGTGTCCGCGAGACACCAGCGAGGTGGTGGTTTTTGCCCCCACTGAAGACGCGTCCCCGCCGGGTGTGTACCGCATGGCGCTGGGGCAGACCTTGCAGATGTTTGCGGCGGCGCGGGCGCGCGGCGAGGAGATAGACTTTGACGACCCGGCTGTTGTCACGGGGTATTTTGCGCGTCTGTACGCGGACATGGCGGGGCAGACGGATGCCAAAGGCGTTCAGCTCTGCCGGGCGCAGTACGATTATCCCGAAGTCGCGCGGAAGATGCGCCTGATTGATAACGATACGATTTCCGTGTTCATTACGGAGTATGACCCGGACGAAGCGCGAAGGATTATGGCGGCAGGGCGTGCCATTGGGCGTATGACGCGCGATCTTTGGCAAGCCGCCCAGCCCTTCTGCGTCAGCATCTTTGCCAGCGACAAGGCCCCAATAGAAGAAACAGAATATGGCCTGACCTTGTGGCGCGGCCCGTATGACCCCAAGCGCGGCATCCCGCTGACGCGCGACCCGGCGGACGGGGCGGTGTACAAGCCGGAGTCGTTGTTTGCATAGGATCGCCCCCTGGCTTTAAGTTTTCGGGAAGAAGATCGCCCCCGGCCCCCAATTCTGGGGGGCAGGAACAGGACCGCTACTGCCATAGGCTCTTTTATCTTTATCCTGTCCCCCCAGAATTGGGGGCGAGGGGGCGATCTTAGAGGGACTAGGGGGCGATCTCCCCCCAGAATTCAGAGACATAACAAGGAGAACACATGGAATATCTGCCGCTGGAAGTCAAAGTGTGGTCGCCGATGGCCTGCTTTACGCGTCCCGAGAACAAGGTGGAACGGGTGTCTTACCCGACGCCCACCCCCTCAGCGGCGCGGGGCATTCTGGAAGCAATCTTCTGGAAGCCGGAGTTTGGGTACCGGGTGCGCGAGATTAGCGTCCTGAAGCCAATTCAGTTTGCGTCCATTTTGCGCAATGAAGTGGACGGCAAAGCAACAGGAACGGAGGGCATTTCCATTACGGAGCGTCGGCAGCAGAGGCATACATTGCTGCTGCGGGACGTGGCGTATGTCATTAAGGCCGACATTGTGCTGCGGCCCCACGCGACCGACGACGTGGCGAAGTACCGCGACCAGTTTCAGCGGCGGGTGCAGCGGGGGCAGTGCTTCCACCGGCCCGCGCTGGGCTGCCGGGAGTTTGCCGCCGACTTCGCCCCGCCGGACGGCAGCGAAACGCCGATTGCCGACACGCGCAGCTTGGGCATGATGCTGTTTGATGTGGCGTTCGGGCCGTCATCGGGCACGCCGCTGTTTTTTGAGGCGCAGATGGAGCGGGGCCGGGTGCGCGTGCCGGACTCGCTGTATGACGCACTGGGAGGTTTGGCATGATCTTGCAGCAACTGTACGCGGACGCCGACGCGATACTCAAGCAGACCGGGCAGGCGGGCGCGATCCCGTCCATGTATGTGCCCAAGCTGCTGCGGTGGGTGGTGGAGATAGACAGCGCGGGGCGCGTGCCGCCGATGTTCACGGAAACGGTTACGACAAACGCCAAAGGCAAGGAAATCGGCATTGAGCATCTTCTGCCGGACACCAAGCGAACCGTCGGCGTCAAGCCGTTTCTGCTGGCGGATACGCCCGCCTATGCACTGGGCCATCTGTCTGCCGACGACCTCAAGGGCAAAGACGAAGCGCGAGAGCGGGCACGAGCGGCGCAGAAGTTCGCCGCGTTCCGGGCATTGGCCGCCGACTGCGCCCGGCAGACGGGCAACCCGGACGCGCAGGCCATCGCGCAGTTCTTGGCCGCATGGAACCCAGACGCTCCTCCTGTCCCTATCCCCAAAGAGATGACCGGGGCGCACACGGTCACGTTCCGCGTGGATCACGGCCCCTATCCAATAGATGACCCTGCCGTGCGTCGCTTTTGGGCCGCGCGGGGGCAAAGCGAAACCGGGGAACTTGGGGCGGGCAGCGTGGCGATGCAGTGCCTGCTGACAGGCGCGCGCGGCCCGGTGGAAGACATCATGCCGGTTGCTGTCAAAGGCATCCCGAACGGTCAGCCGACGGGAACGCATTTGGTCTCGGCCAACTTCGCGGCGGCCGAAAGTTACGGCCTGAAGCGGGCGCAGACATCGCCGATCTGCCGGGATGCGGGCGAGCAGTTCGGCAAGGCCCTGAACGCTCTGCTGGCATCGGAGCGTCACCGGGTCACAGTGCAGAACGTGGCATATGTGTTCTGGGCGGCGGAAGGGACGCCCGCGCTGCTGGCCTTCGCGCCGCAGCCTGACCCCAAAGCCGTGCGCCACTTGTTTGACGCCGTGCATAAAGGCGTCGCCTGGTCGGAGGTGCCGAACAAGGCGAAGTTCCACGTCTTCGGATTATCAGCGAATGCGGCAAGGGCGGTCGTGCGTTCCGCGCTGGAAACAACGATTGCAGACGTGGGCCGTGCGCAGGCCGAGTGGTTTCAGCGGCTTGCCATCATCGGCACAGATGGGCAGCCCGCCGAGCCGCTGGGCCTCAAAACGCTGTCTGTCGCGCCGTACCGTGATTTCAAGGAGATCGCGCCCGGCGTGGAAGACGCTCTGGTGCAGGCGGCATTGACTGGAGCGCGCCTGCCGCAGTCGCTGCTGGCAACAGTCATCACGCGCTGCCGGATGGATGCCGAGCGTCGGGTGACAGCCCCGCGCGCGGCACTGCTGAAATACATTCTCACGCAAGACATGGCCCTGGAGGTGGCCGAGCAGATGAACGAAGAAATCACGGGGGAACTCCCCAGCGGCATGAACGAAGCCGCGTACCATTGCGGACGGCTATTCGCGGAACTTGAGGATATTCAGCGTCAGGCGCTGCCGGGCCTGAACGCCACCATCGGCGACAAATACTTCGGGTCGGCGTCCGCGTCGCCCGCCAGTGTGTTCGGCATCCTGCTGGCCGGGGTGCAAAACCACCTCAGCAGCCTGCGCAAGTCGAGGGAGGGCGCGTGGCACGGGGCACAGCGTCGCTTAGAGGAGATACTCGCGCAAATCGGGGACTTCCCCAAAACGCTGCCGCTGCGCGAACAGGCGCTGTTCAGCCTGGGTTATTACCACCACCGCGCGGCGAAGCGCAAAGACATCGCCACCCGCACGGAAGCCAAAAAGCGAGCGGGGCAACTGACGTTAGAACCCGACGAAACCGAAGCCGCCGACCTGCAAGCCATTGAAGGAGACACCGAATGAACGAGACAATCATTACTGACCCCGCCCGCCGTCACGATTTCCTGCTGCTGTTTGACGTGGCCGACGGCAACCCCAACGGCGACCCCGACGCGGGCAACATGCCGCGCGTTGACCCGGAAACCGGGCACGGCCTGGTCACGGACGTGTGCCTCAAGCGCAAAATCCGCAACTTCGTCGCCCTAGACAAAGAAAACATAGATGGCTACGGCATCTTCGTCCACGAGAAAGGAATACTCAACCGGCAGATAGAACAAGCCTATACCGATATTGGCTTGGACCTCAAAGCCGACCCTGCCGACAAAACCGACGGCAGCAAGCGCCGCACGGCGGGGCAGGGACAGGGCAAAGAAGTGGACCGGGCGCGTCGCCAAATGTGCGACACCAAGTTTGACATCCGTATGTTCGGGGCGGTCATGTCTACGGGCGCGAATGCCGGGCAGGTGCGTGGCCCGCTGCAACTGACGTTTGGGCGCTCGGTGGACCCCATCGCCGCGATGGACGTGAGCATCACGCGCATGGCGGTGGCAACGGAAAAAGAAGCCGAAGCGCAGGGCGGCGACAACCGAACCATGGGCCGCAAAGCCATTCTGCCGTATGCGCTGTATGTCGCTAAAGGCTTCTTCACGCCGTCGTTTGCCAAGCAGACCGGGGTTACGTCAGACGACTTGGCCGTGGTGTGGCGCGCCTTAGAGATGATGTGGGACATTGACCACTCGGCGGCGCGAGGGATGATGGCCTGCCGTGGCCTGTACATCTTCAGCCATGACAACCCACTGGGCAACGCGCCCGCGCACAAGCTGTTTGACGGGCTGTCCATCACAAAGAAGACGGAGATTGAAAGTCCGCGTCGCTTCGCGGACTATGAAGTGTTGCTGACCGGGGACGTCCCCGCCGGCATCACGCTCACCCCGCAGGTCGAGGGGTAAAACGCCCTGCGCGAACCACAAGCGATTCTGTTTTAAGCATGGGGTTCGCGCAGGGCGCAAGAAGGGGGAGAGATGGTTAAAATGATGACTGCGGCTTTTCGTAATCAGCAGACCGTCTCCGCCCCATCTGAAACCGACCGTTGCACCCGCCTTTAGGGGCGGGTGAGGATTGAAACTTGCCGCCCGAGGCGCGTCCCCTCGTACTTGGCAAGTTGCACCCGCCTTTAGGGGCGGGTGAGGATTGAAACTTGACAACACCAATATCTTAGTGATATACTGAGGTTGCACCCGCCTTTAGGGGCGGGTGAGGATTGAAACGCTCGTGACTGTCGCGCTGCCGTCGGGCCGCACGGTGAGTTGCACCCGCCTTTAGGGGCGGGTGAGGATTGAAACCATAGCAAATGATGGGATCATTACTGTTTTCCGGTGCAGTGTTGCACCCGCCTTTAGGGGCGGGTGAGGATTGAAACTATCCCTTTGCCCCTCACAACGAGGCTTTCGGTTGTGCGGTTGCACCCGCCTTTAGGGGCGGGTGAGGATTGAAACACGCAGGCAGGCGAGAATGCCCTGGCAGCTGTCCGTTGCACCCGCCTTTAGGGGCGGGTGAGGATTGAAACAATGTCGTTGTGAGGGTGTTCAATGTCGTTGTGGTTGCACCCGCCTTTAGGGGCGGGTGAGGATTGAAACTCAGCGAAGAGCAACTACAGGCGATGCAGGAGCGCACGGAGGTTGCACCCGCCTTTAGGGGCGGGTGAGGATTGAAACCCCATAACTGCCGCGCCGGTTCCTACACCTGCACCTACAGCTGACCTTCCCCCCGAGAACTGTACCATTTGCGAAGTGAGTATCGACCCGAAAGGTAGAATACTCAGATGCAGAAGAGCCAGTTCACCGACGAGCAGATCGTCGCCATCTTGCAGCAGGCGGAGAAAGGCGACAAGCCCATCTCGGAGGTTTGCCGCCAGCACAACATTGCCGAGAACACCTTCTACCGCTGGCGCACCCGCTTCGGCGGCATGAACGTCAACGAAGCCGCCCGCGTCCGCGAACTGGAGAAGGAAAACGCCCGCCTCAAGCGCCTCCTGGCCGAGCGTGACCTGGAGGTAGACATCATCAAGGAGTTCCTGCAAAAAAAGTAGAGGAGGCTGCCGACCCGCTGGCCCAGAAGAGGGCACTGGTCACGCAGGCCGCCGAGCGTGGTCTCTCGGAGCGGCAAGCCTGCCGCTTGGTGAAAGTCACCCGCTCCAGCGTCCGCTACCGAGCGCAGCCGCGTCAGAGCCAGCCGCTCAGCGATCAAGCCGTCCAGGAGCGGCTGAAGAGGATCAAGGCCAAGCATCCGCGCTTCGGCAGCCCCCGCGCCCATGCTCTGCTCGAGGCAGAACTGAAGGGCGCAGGGGGAACGATCAACCACAAGCGCGTGGAACGCATCTGGCGCATGAGCGGGTTGCAGGTGCCGCAGCGGCCCAAGAAGCGCAGGATCAAGCCAAGAAGCGCAGGATCAAGCCAAGAAGCGCAGGATCAAGACGGGGCTGGAGGTGTCTCCGCAAGCCGAACGCCCCGATCACGTGTGGAGCTATGACTTTCAAGGGGACGCCCTGGTCTCGGGCCGCAGGCTGCGCCTCCTGAACGTCCTGGATGAGTTCACCCGCGAATGGCTGTCCGTGACCGTGGGCGTCTCCTTGACGAGCCAAGCCGTCCTTGTGGCCTTGACGCCTCTGTTCCTGTCGCGGGGCGTCCCAGACACCGTCCGCAGCGACAACGGCCCCGAGTTCATCGCCGCCGAGGTTCAGGACTGGCTCAGGCAGAAGGGGTCTACGCCGCACTTCATTGACCCAGGCTGCCCATGGCAGAACGGCTTCGTGGAGAGTTTCCACGGCAAGCTGCGCGACGAACTGCTGGACCGTGAGGTCTTTCTCTCGGTCGCCGAGGCGCAGACGCGGCTGGAGACACATCGGCGGTGGTACAATGAGGGACGCCCGCACAGCAGCTTGAAATACGTGCCGCCTGCCGCCTTCGCCCGAGCCTGGCGGCAGGAACACCAAGAGCAGGAGGTAACTAAGCCGCCTTGCTAACCAACCAAAAGACTCACATCGCCTGTGGTACAGACAACGGGGGAAGGTCAGTATCAGGTAACAGCCTCAGATCAGTTCACAACCTGGCTGATGTATCTGCCTCCCGGTGGGGTGTGGATACCCTTGCAGAAGTATAGCTGGTCATTGTCAGGGACTATGACCAAGGGAACCGCTGGTTGGAGTCTGCAAAGCTCCAGCCCTACTTCAGCAGGGACGAAGTCTGCATCTGTAACAGATAATCCCCCCTCTTGGAACCTGTCCCACACGAACAACGAAACCTTTGTCGCACCCAATTGAGAGTATGGCTCTCGGCTTTGTGAAGGAAAAAACAAGCATGAAAATGAACACAGTCTTGGCTCTGGCATTGCTCACACTGACATTGGCGGCGGACGCACAGCAGTCAACAGGCGGGGCCGCCGGTAAGTCGAGCAATATAACACCTCTGGTTGGGAACATCGTCAGCTATAGCGGTCCCATGTTCTTCCCAAGCGATCCGTTAAAGCGAAAGGCATACCAAGCAGCCTGGCTCCTGACGCAAAAGGCACTCAAGCTGTCAAGCCAGAAGGATTGGGCGGCGGCGATCCCCGTTTATGAGCAGGCGCTGACCGTCTACCCGGACTCGCCGCCCGCGTACAGCGGCTTGGCACAAGCCTACATGAGACTGGGGCAGACCGATGATGCCATCACCACGCTCCGGCGTCTGTATTATGGTTGGCTTGGGAGAGATTGGTCTTCGGACGTGGAGTGTTGGGGAGAAACGCCCGGCAAATACACGTATATGCTAAATCTGGAGAAGGATACGGCACTCCTGATGCAGTTTGCGTTGCTGCTGGAACAGACAAATCAAGATAAAGAGGCACTGAGAGTTTATCAGCGTGGGTTTCAATTTCTGCCTGCCGACCGTGGGCCGCTGCTGCCTACACCGAACACACCTGGACTGACTGGAGCTCAGCTTGAAGCCGCGACGCGAACAGGTTTGGCAATGGTAGAAAGCGACAGAGATGATGCCCTATCTCAGCTCCGTCTTGCTGTAATCTTGCAGCCTGATCTAGCAGCTGCCTACTACCACCAAGGCGAGATTCTGAAACACCAGGATGGGTCCTCCTCCGAGGCCATCAGCGCCTTCAATAAAGCGGCGCAGTTTGGTGGGCCGGAAATGAAGCCGTTCGTGGACAAGGCACTGAAACAAGGAACGACGGAGTTCACAGCGGCAGTGAAGAAGGCAGGGCTGGCGGCGCAGTAGCCAGTCCAGACTTGCCACGAAGTGCCGCCGTTCTTTTAGGAACGGCGGCTAGCCTTGCGTGCCAGGCCGTAGACGAGCCAGCAAGACCAACAACGACCAGCTTGTCCCGCTCGGCACTGCCGACCTGACCGGCCCAGCGGCGGGTACCACTAGCACAACCGTGCCCCCGATCAGCTTCTACGACGGCACCGCCGAGAGTTTGACCGTCTCCTGCACTGCCAGCTTGATTGCTCCCGACGGCAAGACCCCTCTCAGCGTCAGCGCAAAAGCACCCCAGATCACTGTCCTCAAGCCGACCGCCAGTTGGGGCATTGATCCCAAAACAATGCCTGTTAATGGACAGGCAACAAGCACCGGTGCTGGGTTCCAAGACAACTCAAAAACTTCGGGATCGTTTGGAGCGACCACGATATGGTATCCCGTCACTGTATCTGTGCCTTCTCCCTTTTCGGGTGGGCAAGTCTGCTTTGCCGCTCTGCCTCCCGCCCGCGCCGGCTCCTACACCTGCACCTACAGCGGCGGCACGTTCACAACCGATCATGGTGACGACTATCAGTACTACCTTCTGGGTGACGGCTCTTACGGCGGCTCCGCCAATGACGACGCTTCCAACACCGAGGGCAAGAGTGATCCCGTTGGGGCCACGGGATCGGGAGCCATCACGGCTACCTTCACCTGGCAGCCGGACGGCCCCGGCGATGACCCGCCCAAGAGCGTCATTGTTCAGCAGTACAGCAGCGTGATGAGCGAATGGGAAGGCGTTGGCCCCCAAGGCGGCAGCGACGACGGGTTGGGCGGAAGCCCGCAGGAGGCCGACATCTACGACGGTCATGGGTACACCATCATAATCAGCACCTGCGCCAGCACGCATTGGACGGTCAAGTCCGATCCCGGCGCAAGTTTCACGGAGACGTGCAGTCCGAGCGCGGGGTACACGGGAGAGGAGGGCCAGGATGACGGGATGCCTGAGAACTCCTTTCAGGCGGCGGCTTCGGTGGACATCACCTACCGGGCGGTTGCTTATCCGGTCATCATGGAACTGCCTGGCACAAAGAAAGACAGTAGTGGAAGTGCCAACATCCTAATTGGGCAGGGCTGCTCGGCAAAGCTCACGAGTAGTCCTTGCCCAGTATCAGATTATAATTGGTCTGTCAGCGGCACCACCTTCCAGAGTTGGACTGTCAGCTCAAACCCGGCGAACACCACGTACGTTGACGGCCCCGGACTGCTTAACATTGATACGCCTAGTTGGTACTGGAACGACCTTGAGCCAACGACGAAGGAGACAGTAAGCTGCACGGCGACAGTGACGCCGCCTACCGGAGAAGGCGCTCCATTCACAGTGACAGCGACAAAGCAGGTTACGGTGATGCGGCCTGATTGGACAGCAACCGGCAAAGGGGGTAACATGCAGGTCAACACGGCCTTTCCCGGCGGCAACGGCAGCAACTACTGGCTTTGGGCAGGGCCGCAGCCTGGAGCTATTGTAAGAGGTGGAATGATCTGGAACGCCACAGTCACCTCTCCCAATCCTGCTTTGTTTGGGGATGGGAGCATAGCGATAGCGCAGATTATCACTCCCGATGAGAGTTATACCGTCCTTGATGCTTCTCAAGCCATCATAACGCACTCTGAACCAAACAACGGGCAGACAGGGCTGGATGCTTTCCCTTATCCCTGGAGTTTGACGACGCCAATATACGTAGGCGGTGACGCCCCTGACTTCAGTTTGGATGATCATATGTTGTCAGCACATTTGGCAAGTCAGTTTGTTGACTACCTCATGTTTCAGCCGCCCGGCAGCAGTCAATGGGTTCCACTGGCAACATTCAATTGGGGCACAAATGGAAATGCTACCCGACCTAATTCGGGCGGCTGGGCCGCATTCGGCTCCGGCTCAGCGGGGTCGGTGACGCCCAGCGGGTCTGACGTGCCCTTCACAAAAAGCAACTCTTTTCCATCGTGGACACAAAGCGATCCTTTCATCCCCTTCTAGCACAAGAAAGCAGTGGACGCTGATGAACTGCTCCCGGAAAGCTCCGGGCGAAGACAATTAACAAACACTAGCCGAGAGGAAATGACCATGAACCGAAACAACTGGATAACCCAGGCTGCCTTGGGTATTCTATTCTGCGCAACGGGAAGCGTGCTAGGGCAGGCACACACTTCTGCAAACACTTCTGCCAAGCCGCTGCACACTTCTGCCAAGCCGACTTACAACCACGCAATGCGAGGCTTGCACGCGACACCCATCATCTTGACGCCTGCAGAGGTGGCAGCACTGAAGGAGCAGAACAGCCTGGACGACGCCGCAGCGGCATCCCTGGACGCAGGGCAGTATGCCGACGCGGAGGAAGACGCGCGACAGTCCATAGCGATTGGGCAGGATTCCGGTGTCGCCCAAGAAGTTCTGGCGGCGGCGCTGGATGCACAAGGCAAGTCGCAGGAGGCACTTGAAGTGTATCAGCAGATGGCATTTCTGGGAGGCGACCATGCGCGCAACCTACTCCCTTACGCCTTGCTTTCGCTCAAGGCTGGACATTGGACAGAGGCAGTCACGGCTTACAACAAAGCATTGTCTGACCTTTCGGACGGAAACTTGGTGCGAGCTAACAGCCACTTTTCTCCTGACGTGCCACAGCCAAAGGAACTGGAAACAGCTCTCCACATCGCTTTGGGTCTTACCTACAGTTATTCGGCTACTTGGGGAAAGCATTCCCAGGTTGACAAAGCCACCAGCGAATACAAGAAGGCAGTGGCTCTGGAACCGGACTCCCCACTGGCAAACCTGTACTACGGGCGCGCATTGCGACGATTGGGCCGGAAAGCGGAAGCTCACGCGGCTTTTGCCAAAGCCGCAAGTACGGCCCAAGGCGATGTAAAAGCCGCTGCGGAAGAGGAGATAAAAAGATAACAGCAGCCCCGTAAGGATGGACAGCAGGAAAGGTATGATAACGACAGCCGCCCTCCCATTCACGGAAGGGCGGCTG
>JAABUW010007062.1_pt1 | contig 13721 bp, 10 predicted proteins | sample 5560081 | NCBI WGS metagenome assembly JAABUW01 (sample SAMN10711882, study PRJNA513363) | rock metagenome | isolation source: Antarctica rocks | place: Antarctica: Victoria Land, Knobhead sud
CCTGCCCCTGGCCTCCCCCGAGCAGCGCGTCGCCTGGCTCCTGGCCCACCTCGTTGAGCTGCCCGGCAGCGGCATCATCTACACGCTCACCGTCTCCGGCGCAGACGACGTCGCCTCCACCCTTCGCGAGGCCGGCCACGAGGTCCGCTCCTACACCGGCCGCACCGACCCGGCCGACCGCGAACGCCTCGAGGAGGCCCTGCGGGACGACCGGGTCAAGGCGCTCGTCGCCACGAGCGCCCTCGGCATGGGCTTCGACAAGCCGGACCTCGGGTTCGTCCTCCACCTCGGCGCCCCGTCCTCCCCGGTGGCCTACTACCAGCAGGTCGGCCGCGCCGGACGCGCCACCGCGAACGCCGATGTCCTCCTGCTGCCGGGTCCCGAGGACAAGGACATCTGGCGATACTTCGCCTCCGCCTCGATGCCACGACAGGAACAGGCCGATGCCGTCCTCCGGGCACTCGCCCAGGCACCGAGTCCTCTCTCCACGCCGGTTCTCGAGTCGATCGTCGACATCCGGCGCACCCGGCTCGAGCTGCTCCTCAAGGTCCTCGACGTCGACGGCGCCGTCACCCGGGTGAGTGGCGGCTGGACGTCGACGGGCAACCCCTGGACCTATGACGCCGAGCGCTACACCCGGGTTGCCGAGGCGCGCGAGCGGGAGCAGCAGCTCATGGTCGACTACGAGCAGCGCAGCGGATGCCGGATGGAGTTCCTCCAGCGGTCGCTCGACGACGACACGGCCGCTCCGTGTGGTCGGTGCGACGGGTGCGCCGGTACGTGGTTCCCGGCCACCATCCCGGACGCAGCACTCCTCACGGCCCGCGACCGGCTCCAGCGCGTGGGCGTGGACCTAGAACCCCGCGGTCAGTGGCCCACCGGGATGTCACGCCTCGGTGTGCCCTTCACGGGGAGGATCCCCGCCGACGAGGCGGCCTCGGCAGGTCGGGCGCTGGCCCGGCTCACCGACCTCGGGTGGGGTGGGCGGCTGCGTGAGCTGCTGCGGGAGGATGCTCCCGCTTCTCCCGAGCTGCTCCAGGCGTGTGTCGGCGTCCTGCGAGCCTGGGGCTGGGCCACCCGTCCCACCGGCATCGTCGCGGTTCCCTCCCGCTCGCATCCCGAGCTCGTCGCCTCGGTGGCCCGCGGTCTCGGCGAGATCGGCCGGCTGCCGGTGCTCGGCACCCTTGACCTGGTCGAGGGGGGTCCGGTCGGGGGGCCCGGCGGCAACAGCGCCTTCCGGCTGGCCGGTGTGTGGGGGCGCCTCGCCGTCTCGCGCGAGCTGGCCGACGCCATCGCGTCGGCACCGGGCCCCGTCCTGCTCGTCGACGACCTCGTCGACTCCCGCTGGACCATGACCGTGACCGCGCAGGCGCTGCGCCAGGCCGGGGCCGAAGCCGTCCTCCCCTTCGCGCTGGCCACCGCCGGCTGAGGCCGGAGGTCCGTCGAGCCGGATGGTGACGCGCGGCAGGAAGAACTGGACGAGCGGCCCGATGAGGATCGCGTAGGCGACGGTGCCGAGCCCGACGACGCCGCCGAGCAGCCAACCCACCGACAGCACGGCCAGCTCGATCCCCGTGCGGACGAGCCGGATGCTCCATCCGGTCCGGCCGGCCAGGCCGGTCATGAGCCCGTCCCGGGGACCGGGGCCGAGCTGGCTCCCGATGTAGAGGCCGCCGGCCAGACCGTTGAGCACGATGCCGCCCAGCAGCAGCCCCCACCGCGCGCCCAGTGCCGACGGCTCGGGGATGAGGACGAGTCCCGCGTCGGTGGCCAGGCCGATGACGACGACGTTGGCCACCGTCCCGACTCCCGGCCACTGGCGCAGCGGGATCCAGAGAAGCAGGACGAGGGCGCCCACGACCATCGTCACCTGGCCGAACGTCAGGGGCAGCCTCCTCGCCAACCCGTAGTGCAGGACGTCCCACGGGTCGAGGCCGAGCTGGCCGCGGACCATCATGGCCATGGACACGCCGTAGAGGGTCAGCCCGACCATGAGCTGGGCGATGCGGCGCGGCAGCCGACCGGCGCGAACCTGCTGGCGGGGGGTCAGGGAGGCGAGGGCGACGTGCGTCATGGGAGCAGCCTGGCTCAGTCTGGCCTGTGAATCCATGTCCAGTCGTGGTTCACTGGCCTGCATGGCCTCCGGAACCGTCTCCGCCCGCACCGTGGCCGGCCAGCTGAGGGCCGGTGCGCTGACGGCCCAGGCCGGCGTCCCGGCATACCAGGCTCTGGCGGAGGGACTGCGCCGCCTCATCGCGGACGGGCGGATCCTCCACGGCACGAGGCTGCCGAGCGAGCGCGAGCTGACCTCCGCCATCGGGGTCAGCCGCACCACCGTCGCCGGGGCGTATGCCGTGCTGCGCGACCGCGGGTACCTCGTCTCCCGGCGGGGGTCGGGCAGCGTGGTGAGCGTGCCCGGAGGGCCGTCGAGCGGAGGGCCGCTCTCCCCCGGTGACGGCCGGGATGTGGCCATCGACCTGTCCATCGCGGCTCCGAGCGCACCACCCGGCACCGCCGAGGCGTTCGAGGCGGCGGTGGCGCAGCTTCCGCACCACCTCGGCGGCACGGGGTACTCACCCTTCGGGCTACCCGAGCTGCGCGAGATGCTCGCCGAGCGCTACTGCGAGCGCGGGCTGCCGACGACGGCGGGCCAGATCATGGTCACCACGGGCGCGCTCGCCGCGCTCTCGGTCGTGCTCCGGGCCCACGTCGGGCCCGGGGACCGGGTGCTCATGGAGTCACCGACCTATCCCAACGCCCTGGCCTCCGTCCGCGACGCCGGGGCACGCACCGTCGGTATGCCGCTCGACGCAGGTGGGCTCGACGCGCACGCCCTCGACGTGGCCCTGCGACAGGGCTCCGCGACGTTGGCCTATCTCGTTCCCGACTTCCAGAACCCCACGGGCACCCTCGTGGACGAGGCCACCCGGGCCCGCGTCGCGACGGCGCTGCACCGCCAGCGTGCCGTCGCGGTCGTGGACGAGACTCCGGCCGAGCTCGGCATCGACGTCACCGAGGCTGACCTGCCCCGGCCGCTCGCGGCCTTCACCGACCAGGCACTGACCATCGGCAGCGCGAGCAAGACCTACTGGGGCGGACTGCGGGTCGGCTGGCTCCGGGCGGCTGAACGTGACCTGCCGAGGCTCGAGCAGGCTCGGCTGAGCCTGGACCTCGGCGTGCCGGTCTTGGAGCAGCTTGTCCTGAAACACCTCTTAGCGCAACGCGAGTCGCTGCTGACGCATCGACGGACCACGCTGCGTGCCGCGCGTGACGCGCTCGTCAGTGCCGTGCGTCGGCAGCTCCCCGAGTGGCGGTTCACCGTCCCCTCGGGCGGCCTGAGCATCTGGTGCGAGCTGCCGGCCCCCCGCTCCAGCGCACTGTGCGACGCCGTCGCCCCGCTCGGCGTCCGCCTCGCCCCCGGATCGTCGTTCGGTGTCGAGGGTGGCCTCGAGTCGTTCGTCCGGATCCCGTTCGCGCTTCCGCCTGATGTCCTCACCGACGCGGTGGACCGGATCGCCGCGGCCTGGGGCCACGCCGCCGACGGACCGGCGGGCCGCCGCGACACGGTCGCCCTCATCGCCTGACCGGTTCGCTTCGGCCCACTGGACGCCCCACGCCGGCTGAGGGACACATCCTGGGAGTGCCTCCACTATCCGGGGGCTTGGGGACCACGCCGGTGGGTAGTGTCCCGTCCTGTGACCGACGACCTCGACGCTGCTGCTGCTCACCCGGAGCCGGAGGACGCCGGCCCGCTGGCCGATCTGCTCGCCGTGCTCGACCTCCAACCGCTCGGGGACGCCCACATCACCGTCCACGGCGCCGAGGGCGACGCCGAGTCCGACCTGGGCGAGTCCGACGCCACCATGTTCATCGGCAAGAGCCAGAAGCAGCCCCACGGGCGGGTGTTCGGCGGCCAGGTGCTCGCGCAGTCGGTCATCGCCGCGGGCCGGACGGTGGCCGATGTCCAGGGCGGCGACCCCCGGCGGATCCACTCCCTGCACGGATACTTCGTGCGACCGGGCGACGACAGGCACCCGATCCGCTTCGCTGTCGAGCGGATGCGCGACGGCAACTCCTTCTCCACCCGTCGGGTCCATGCGATCCAGTACGGCAAGCCGATCCTCTCGATGATCGCCTCCTTCCAACAGGAGGCGAGCGGCATGGACCACCAGGACTCGATGCCTGCCGCCCCCGACCCGGAGTCGCTCCCGAGCGCGCGGGACCTCTTCGCCACGGTCGACAACCCCGTCGCCCGCGACTTCGCCCGTGGCCGCCCGATCGACCTGCGCCACGTCGAGGGCAACATCTACGTCACGCCCGGACGACAGCGTGCGGCCCGACAGAACGTCTGGCTCAAGGCCGTCGGACGGCTACCGGACGACCCGCTCCTGCACGCGGCGGTGCTCGCGTACGCCTCCGACTACTCCCTGCTGGAACCGGTCATCCGCCGGCACGGGATCGCGTGGTCGGACCCCCGCCTGCGCCCGGCGAGCCTGGACCACGCGATGTGGTTCCACCGCCCCGGCCGGGCCGACGAGTGGATCCTCTACACCGAGGAGTCGCCCTCGGCGCAGGGCGGACGCGGTCTGGCCACCGGTCGGATGTTCGCCGCGGACGGCCGCCTCGTCGCGACAGTTGCCCAGGAGGGCATGCTGCGCCTCAAGGAGACCTGACCTACCGCATCCGGCCTACCAGCGGCCGGGTCCGCCGGCGAAGCGGCGGTTGTTGCGCAAGGCGGCGAACGGGTCCGCCGGCTCGGTTCCATTCGCCGGGTCGTCGCACAGACGTGAGGCAACCGCGAATCCCGGGTAAGCGCCCGCTCAGTAGACTCGGCACGCACCGCCGTCCCCAACCCCGAGGAGCCTCCCGTGTCCACTACGCCCCGCACTGCCATCGTCACTGGAGCCGCTCGCGGCATCGGCGCCGCGACCGCCAGACGCCTGGCCGCCGACGGGCACGCCGTCGGGGTGCTCGACCTCGACGAGAGCTCCTGCCTCCCCACCGTCGCCGCGATCACGGATGTCGGCGGAAGGGCCGTCGCGGTCGGTGTCGACGTGTCGCAGGCCGAGCAGGTTGCTGCGGCCGTGCAGAAGGTCGCCGACGAGATCGGGGTCCCGACGATCCTCGTTAACAACGCCGGCATCACCCGCGACAACCTGCTCTTCAGGATGAGCGAGGAGGACTGGGACGCGGTGATCAACGTGCACCTCCGCGGCTCCTTCCTGATGACGAGGGCGGTCCAGGCGCACATGACAGCCGAGAAGTTCGGCCGCATAGTCAACCTCTCGTCCACGTCGGCGCTCGGCAACCGGGGCCAGGTCAACTACTCCGCGGCCAAGGCGGGCCTTCAGGGCTTCACCAAGACGCTGGCCATAGAGCTCGGCAGGTTCGGGGTGACCGCCAACGCCATCGCGCCAGGCTTCATCGAGACCGAGATGACCAAGGCCACCGCTGAGCGGCTCGGGGTGGCCTTCGAGGACTTCATCGCCCACTCCGCGAAGGAGATCCCCGTCCAGCGGGTCGGTCAGCCGGAGGACATTGCGGCCACAGTCTCCTTCCTGACGAGCGACGAGGCCGGATTCGTCAGCGGTCAGGTGATCTACGTCGCCGGCGGCCCGCAGGACTGACCAACGGCTGCTGAGGCACTCAGCACCTTCTGAGCTGCGCTGCGACACCGCCACCTCTCCACCTGGCCGACGCGACACCCCGGATGGGCTCACCGGAACACGAGCCCGCCCGGGACGGCAGTCGGAAGGTCAGCCGCGCCGGCGGCCCAAGGATCAAGCGGTGTCGTCGGCGACCGTGTCGTGACCCGAGAGCGGACTGTAGATCAGTCCGACGTGCGCGCCGTAGATCCAGTGGAAGACGAACACACCGAGGATGTACTTCCACCCGAAGCCGGAGCTGAACACTCCCGCCTCAGCCCCGCGCGCCGGGCCGTAGATCAGCGGCGTGAGGACCGCCAGGGCGACAACCGCGAGTATCGTGCCGAAGAGCAGGCCTTTGAGGACGTTGCCGACCTCGGTGTTCGGCCAGGGCAGCCGCGGGTGGATGGCCACGGCGAAGAGCACCGCAAAGGCGATGCCGTCGAGATAATGCATGCCGCCGCCGATGAGGAACTGCGACAACGGCGACTCCGCCGGGACGTAGACCTTGCCGTTCGCCGTGTTCCAGTCGAGGCGCACGAGACCGAAACCGCCCATCCAGAAACCCAGCACCGTGGCGATGTGCGTCGCCACGACACCGGCCAGGAGCGCCGCGAGGACCCGGTGCCGGGTGGACCACCGGCGCCAGGCCGGGGAGGTCGTCCCGGTTCGGGCCTGGGGCACCGCCTGCTGACGTGGGTGCGTCCTGGCCGTCATGACGGTGCCCTTTCGGTCCGCCCGTCTGCTCGCGTGGACGGGCATGATGTTCAGAGGGTCCGAACCTACGGACACCACACCGACGCGGTCAAGCACGCACAGCGTGGGTCAGAGGCCCAGGTCGCGGCCGATGAGCTCCTTCATGATCTCGTTGGAGCCGGCCCAGATCTTCGTGACGCGGGCGTCGCGCCAGGCCCGGGCAACGCGGTACTCGTTCATGAAGCCGTAGCCGCCGTAAAGCTGGACGCACTCGTCGAGGACGGCGTTCTGGACCTCGGCGCTCCACCACTTCGCCTTCGCGGCGTCGACGGCGGTCAGCGTTCCCGCGGCATGGGCCTCGACGCAGTCGTCGACGTAGGCCTGGGTGACCTCGAGCTTGGTGACGAGCTCGGCGATCTTGAACTTGTTGTGCTGGAACGACCCGATTGGCTGACCGAACGCCTTGCGCTCCTTGGTGTAGGCGATCGTCTCCGTGAGGATCTGGGCCGCGTGCGAGGTGTTCGAGATGGCAGCACCGATGCGCTCCTGGGGCAGCCGCTGCATCATCGCGATGAAGCCCATCCCCTCCTCGCCGATCCGGTTCGCGTCCGAGACCCGGACGGTGTCGAAGAACAGCTCGGCGGTGTCCGACTCCTCCTGACCGACCTTGTCCAGCTTGCGACCCCGGGAGAATCCCGCCATGCCGTTCTCGACCATGAAGAGGGTGATGCCCTTGGCGCCCCGGGTCGGGTCCGTGCGAGTGGCGACGATGACAAGGTCAGCCTGGTAGCCGTTGGTGATGAACGTCTTGCTGCCGTTGATCACCCAGTCGTCGCCGTCCCGGACCGCAGTCGTCTTCAGGGCGGCGAGGTCGGAACCACCAGAGGGCTCGGTCATCGCGATGGCACAGATGAGGTCACCCGAAGCCATACCGGGCAGCCAGCGCTGCTTCTGCTCGTCGGTGCCGAGGTCGACGATGTAGGGCGGGCACACGTCGGCATGGATGCCGAAACAGGAGGAGGAGGCGGCGTTGAAGGCGGCGATCTCCTCGGCGTTGACGGCGTTGAAGCGGTAGTCCTGGGCCCCGACGCCACCGAACTCCTCCGGGATGCCGAGGCCGAAGAGCCCCTGCTTGCCGGCCTCCTTCCAGATGTCACGGGGAATGGACTTGGCTTCCAGCATCTCCTCGGCCCGGGGCCGCAGGGTGCGTTCGACGAACTCCCGGACCGTGCTCCGGTAGGCCTCGTGGTCCTCGTCGTAGATGTTGCGCGGCATGGTTGGCCTCCAGGTGACTAAGCGCTTGCTTAGTTTCGCGGACGTGCGTCATGCTGTCAATGTGACGACCACGACAGCATCGGGCGCCCAGACGATCGACCGCCTCCTGGTCGCAGCCGCAGGCGCCTTTGCCGACAAGGGTTTCCACGCGACGACGACCCGGGACATCGCCTCGCGCGCGGGCCTGTCGCCGGCCGGCGTCTACGTCCACTTCTCCTCCAAGGAAGACCTGCTCCACGCCCTGAGCCACACGGGTCACGAGGCCGCGCGGGATCTCGTGCGCACTGCAGCGTCAGGTCCCGGGACCGCCGGCGATCGTCTGTCCCGGGTCATGTCGAGCTTCTCCCGCTGGCACGCCGACCACCACGAGGTGGCTCGGGTCGTGCAGTACGAGTTCCCGCACCTGACCCCCGCGCACCGAGACGACGTCCTTACCCTGCGCAAGCAGATCGACGCCATCGTCCGCGCCGTCCTCAGGGATGGCGTCGACGCCGGCGAGCTCAGTGTCGACAACATTGCGGACACGGCGCTGGCCCTGATGTCGCTCTGCATCGACGTCGCGCGGTGGTACTCCCCCTCGATCACCCGCAGGCCGGCTGAGATCGGCGCGACGTATGCCGCATTGGGCCTTCGCCTCGTCGCGGCCCCGGGCCGACGCGGCCAGGGTCCGCGGCAGGCGGGCTGACGGCATATGGGCTCGCTTGGCGAATCGTGCTGGGCCCGCGGCCTCGCGCAGCACCGGGGCTCTCGTGCGGCGCAACCCCGTCAGTCCGGCTGGTCCAGCCCCACCGCCACGGCAGCCATCCGCTGGTCGGGGCTCCACCGGAAGTCGAGGTGGGTGCCGCTCTCGTCGCTCGAGAACCCTGCGAGGCGCACGGGCCGGCCCTGCAGCGCCCAGGCGACCCGGGCGAAGTCGCCGGGTGCATGGCCCCGGGCCAGCACTACCGTCCCATCGGCGAAGCACACCCGCACGGCTCGCTCCCCCGGGGCCTGGCGGATCGCCCGGACGGGGACCCGGCGACGGACGAGCTGGCTGAGCCTTGCCCCGAGGAGGATGCCGAGCTCGTGGGAGTGGGCAGCGCAGAGCCGGTCGAAGGCGGCATCCAAGTCGGCGAGGTCTGGCGGCAGATCCATCGGCCACGTGGCCGCGGCCGCTGGCCGCTGGCGCAGCCGGACGGCACCCAGGCCACCGACGACCAGGGCGGCCAGGACGAGCCACGTACCCACTCACCCAGTGTGCGCGCTGAGCGATCGCCGCGTCACCTGTTTCGCCGGTCGGACATCCGGTGCGTCAGTCTCGGGTGAGCTTGCGGTAGGTCACCCGGTGCGGGCGGGCCGCGTCGGCGCCGAGGCGCTCGACCTTGTTGGCCTCGTAGGACTCGTAGTTGCCCTCGAACCAGTACCAGCTCGCCGGGTTCTCCTCGGTCCCCTCGAACGAGAGGATGTGCGTGGCGACCCGGTCGAGGAACCACCGGTCGTGGCTGATGACCACAGCGCAACCGGGGAACTCGAGCAGGGCGTTCTCCAACGAGCCGAGCGTCTCGACGTCGAGGTCGTTGGTCGGCTCGTCGAGGAGCAGGAGGTTGCCGCCCTGCTTCAGGGTCAGCGCGAGGTTGAGGCGGTTGCGTTCGCCTCCGGAGAGGATGCCCGTCATCTTCTGCTGGTCCGGGCCCTTGAAGCCGAACTGAGAGACGTAGGCCCGCGACGGGATCTCGACGTGGCCGACCTTGATGAAGTCGAGGCCGTCCGAGACCGTCTCCCAGAGGTTCTTCTTCGGGTCCAGACCGGACCGGCTCTGGTCGACGTAGGAGATCGAGACGGTCTCGCCGATCTTGACCGCGCCCCCGTCCGCCTCCTCGAGACCGACGATCGTCTTGAAGAGGGTGGTCTTGCCGACGCCGTTGGGGCCAATCACCCCGACGATCCCGTTGCGCGGCAACGAGAATGACAGGTTGTCGATGAGGACCCGGTCTCCGAAGCCCTTCTTGAGGTCCTTGATCTCGATGACCGTCGAGCCCAGACGTGGGCCAGGCGGGATCTGGATCTCCTCGAAGTCGAGCTTTCGGGTGCGGTCGGCCTCGGCCGCCATCTCCTCGTAACGGGCCAGTCGGGCCTTCGACTTGACCTGACGGCCCTTGGCGTTTGACCGCACCCACTCGAGCTCGTCCTTGAGCCGCTTCGCGAGCTTGGCGTCCTTGCGGCCCTGGACCTGGAGGCGCTCGCCCTTCTTCTCGAGGTAGGCCGAGTAGTTGCCCTCGTAGCCGTACAACCGGCCGCGGTCGACCTCGGCGATCCACTGGGCGACGTTGTCGAGGAAGTACCGGTCGTGGGTGACGGCCAGGACGGCGCCGTGGTAGGACGCGAGGTGCTGCTCGAGCCACTGGACCGACTCGGCGTCGAGGTGGTTGGTTGGCTCGTCGAGCAGGAGGAGGTCCGGCTTCTGCAGGAGCAGCTTGCACAGGGCCACGCGCCGACGTTCGCCACCGGAGAGGACCGTGACGTCGGCGTCCGGCGGCGGGCAGCGCAGGGCGTCCATGGCCTGGTCGAGCTGGGCGTCGAGGTCCCAGGCGTCCGCGTGGTCGATGTCCTCCTGGAGCCTGCCCATCTCCTCGAGGAGGCGGTCGTAGTCGGCATCTGGCTCGGCCATCTCGGCAGAGATGGCGTTGTATCGGTCCAGCTTGGCCTTGGTCTCGCCCGCGCCTTCCTCGACGTTGCCGAGGACGGTCTTCTCCTCGTTGAGCGGCGGCTCCTGCAGAAGGATGCCGACGGTGGCACCGGGCGCGAGCCACGCCTCACCGTTGGACGGTTGGTCGAGCCCCGCCATGATCTTCAGGATCGTCGACTTGCCGGCGCCGTTGGGTCCGACGACGCCGATCTTGGCGCCGGGAAGGAACGACATCGTCACGTCGTCGAGGATGACCTTTTCGTTGTGCGCCTTGCGCGCTTTGGTCATGACGTAGATGAACTCGGGCATGACGTGAAGGCTATCCGCGCGGCCCTCGGCCGTCCCAATCGGACCACGACGGGACGGCCTCCCCGCGACGGACCTTCGGCTCACACCGCCCGGGCGACCACGTAGTCGTCGGTCTCGGCATCCTGCGCCGAGCGGTGGAAGCCGCCCTGGACGACTGTGGCGTCCGGGTCGCTGGGCAGCACCCGCTCGTCGTCCGTCTCGAGGTCGTCGGGCAGGACTCCGTCCTCGTCCGCTCCCCCGCGGTCGCCGTCGTCGAGGGAAGCCTGGATGTTCGGGTCCGCGAGCCGGTCGTTCGCCTCGTACTGGATGCGCTCCGGCCTGGCGAAGGCGGTCTGTCCCCGGTTGAGGTCGTGGCCGACGCTGTAGGCGTCCACCTCCACGGACGTCATGTTCAGCCCGTCCGCGTTGACCCACTGGTTGACCCTGAGCCGTCCGTAGACGACGACGGGGTCGCCCTTCTTCAGGCTGCTCATGATGTTGCCGCCGAGGGCGTTGAAGCCCACGACGTTGACGAAGTTGGTGCTGCCGTCGACGAACCGCCTCGTCTCGCCGTCCCAGCGCCGGGTCGTCGACCCCATCCGGAACGACGCGAACGGCTTGCCCGCCTTGGTGGAGCGCCCCTGCGGGTCGCCGACGAGGTTGCCCACCACGGTCACGAAGCTCTCGTTCATCACACTCTCCCTGATTTCTCTGCGGCCAGCCCGCCCAGCTGGCGGGTGCTCACCGCCAAGAGTGGGTATGCCGGCTGGCCCGTGACCATCCCCGGTCCATCACCTGTGGACGACGGGACGACGTCGCGGGGGGATGTTGACGAACGCGTTCGGTGACGGCGCCGCTAGGCACATGGTGACGACACCGCTAGGCCATCGCTAAGCCTTCCGTGCGGTGTCAAGCCCCGTCCGGGTCGTGCGGTGCCGCTCGACGACGAGCCGGACCGGCTGGACCAGCCGCTGGGTCGCGACCACCTCGATCGCCTCGTTGAGCCGACCGCTGACCACCTGGCGCCGCCGCCGCGCACCGGCTCGGCCCATGACCCGCGCGAGCGCGGCACACAGGACCCCGAGCAGCAACCCTCCGACGAGCAGCAGGAAGGGGTAGGGCAACGGTCCGAGCCGCGGGGTGTCGATCGCCGGCAGCTGTAGCCAGCCGAGAACGCCGAGGACGACGAGCCACACCAGGCCGAGCACCGCTGCGACGCCGAAGAGCCACTGGAGCAGTCCCATGACGGGCCACCACATGGGGCGGCGAGCCCGCAGGGACGTCCCCACGATGGCCTTGTCAAGCGCCTCGTCGAGGCGCTCGTCGTCCGGTGTCGTGGCATTGGAGACTGCCTCGGACCACCGCACCGGCAGGCCCATGCCGGCGCGGTCGGCCAGCTGACGCGCGGCCAGCCGGACGGCGGACCGGGCGGCGGGTGACGGCGCCGGGATCGAGGAGCGACCGAGCACGGCCCGGACGTCGGACTCCTGGACCGTGCCGATGACGCTGGGCGCCTTGTCGAGCCGGAGTCGCTTGAGGGGGTCGGCCTTGAAGCTGCGGCCCCATCTGGTGAAGAGCCAACCGGTGCGGGACACGCGCTCCCGCCGGTAGTCCTCCTCCACGGCGCGGAGCACGACGGGCACCCCGGCCGCGCGACCGAGCGCCTCGACGAGCCGGCCGTCGGCCGACTCCTCGATCGTCGGCTCCGTGTCCGCCACCCCTCTGCGCAGGACGCCGGCGACGGCGCTGACGTCGGCGGAGAGCCGCTGGCCGGCAGCGTGGTGGCCGGCGACGGCGTTGGCCAGGCGTTGACGCAGCTCGGGCACCCCGTCACCGGTGCGCGCTGACGTCGCGATGACCTGGACGTTGGTCAGGCCGTCCGCCTTCAGCAGGCCGCCGAGGTCCTCACGGCACTCCCTGACCGCCTCCGGACCGAGCCGGTCGGTCTGGTTGAGCACGACGAGCATCACGGCGTCGTGGCCGGACAGCTCGCGGACGTAGTTGTCGTGCAGCAAGGCGTCGGCGTACTTCTGCGGGTCGGTCACCCAGACGAACACGTCGCAGAGGGCGAGGACCCGCTCGGCCTCCACGCGGTGGCTCAGCTCGCGGGAGTCGAAGTCGGGCAGGTCGAGGAGCACAAGCCCCTCCAGGCTGCCGACGGCGTCGGCCGCTCTGCCGGCAGGGCCTGACGCGGTGCCGGCACCGGCGCCGCCCGAGTTCCCGGCAGCAACGCTGCTAGCGCCGCCATCCGCGCGGGCGCTCGAGGCCTCCTCCTGCGCGGTGACGCCGTGGCGCTGCTCCACCTTGAGCCAGTCGAGCAGCGGCCCGGCCGACTCCGCGCCCCAGACGGCGGCCGTCGGCGTGGACGTCGTGGGCCGGCGCGCGCCGATCGTCGCGAGATCGGCACCGGTGATCGCGTTGAAGAGGGAGGACTTGCCGCTGCCCGTCGCGCCGGCAAGGGCGACCACGGTGTGGTTGCCGGTGATCGCGGTGCGTTCGCGCACCTTGTCGAGGACGCCACGTGCCTGCGCCACCTCAGCCGGGTCGAGCTGTAGTCCACCGGCCTCGACCGCCTCGCCAAGGGCTCCTGCCTGCGCGGCGAGGGCCTCGGCGGACGGGGCGATGACCCGCTTTCGGCCCATGACCAACGGGCTCATCGAGAGGCCTTCACGGCCAGGGCCGCGGAGGCGAGCCGTCGTCCCTGGTCCCGCTCGACCTGGACGGTGTCGACGGCTGCCGTGAACCGGCCCTGCTCCTCGAAGAAGAGCTGCTCCACCCTCTCGACCAAGGCCGACCTCGCCTTGACGGCGAGCAGACGCACCGCCTGGTCACCGAAGATCGCCTCGAGGAGCTTCTGTCCGAGGATCGCCGTCCCACCAGCGATGCCGACCTCGGCACCGGTCAGTCCCGCGGTCTGCGCGAACGTCACGAGGATGAGCACCGTGCCGACGGCGTTGACCCCGTATGCCGTCACCCGTGCTGTCGTGCGTCGGTCCCGACCCTCCGTGCGGACGAGGGCGAGCACGTCCCCCTGCCAGTCGTGGACCAGGGAGGTGACGTTGGCGTCGAACTCCGGGGAGACCCGCGGCAGCCCAGGGTAGGCCTCGAGCAGGCTCGTCCCCCCGACCAGCGTGCGCCACGAGCGGGCCGTC
>JAABUW010007065.1_pt1 | contig 13716 bp, 12 predicted proteins | sample 5560081 | NCBI WGS metagenome assembly JAABUW01 (sample SAMN10711882, study PRJNA513363) | rock metagenome | isolation source: Antarctica rocks | place: Antarctica: Victoria Land, Knobhead sud
CAGTGCGGGAGTGAACGCGGCCCCCACCGCAACCGCACCCAATGTGCCGCCATGTTGCAGGAACCTACGGCGAGACTGATCAGCCACGGCACTCTCCAATTCAGAAACAAACCGGCTCCTCCGGCAAGGTCCGAAAGAGGTCACACAGCACTTCACGCCGACGGCTCACCATCACCCACACGCAGGTCCGGGTCCGCCTGGCGCAACCCGCGAAACAATACGCGGCCACCACCAACATCCGCACCACCAGTACCCAGATCGTTACAGAAAGCAACACCACCAGCCAGCCCTTTCGAAATGATGCCCGAAGGCTCCCATCGCGAAGTGTTTCGATAAGTTCGCACTGAGGTTGTCCCGCACTCCGTTGACTTCGGTGGCGGTCCTCGTGTCGGTCCTTACGTTAAATGGCGTAGTAATTCGAGCATTCTCACCCTTCGCCGGATCGGGTTGCGGCGGTGCTAGCAGGGCGATGTCAGCCTGCATGGACACCTCAGTGGGCATCCAGTGGTTGTTGCAGCCGGCGAGGTACTTCTCCCAGGCCCAGTGGTATTTCAGAGGGAGCAACTGGTTGACGTCGGCGCGGGCGTTGATCATCGCCTTGTCGCCGACCGTGACGCGGCCGCCGGTGGTGTCGATGTTGCCCAGCCCGGTGGTTGCCGAGGTCTCGAGATGATCGGGTTCGGTGGGTGCCGGGCTGGCCGGGACCGGAACGGCAATCGGTCGCGGCGGTCGGTAGGTCGAAGGTGGTCATGAAATCGGTCATCGTCTCAGCTCATCTCAAAGTGGAAAGAAGGTGCGTGTCCGTCGCTGGTCCGCGACGGATACGCACCTACGAATCGTGCGGGGAGCGGCGTGAGGGTTACTGGCAGGCTTCACATTCGGGGTTGTCGATCGAGCAGGCCAGCACGTCGTCGGCGGTGAGGACCTGGGGCGGCGACGTTGGCGCGGGTGCAAGCGGAGTGGTCACAACCGCAGCCGGAGCGGCGGCCGGTGCGGCCGCGCCGGTCGAGACGGCGTTGAGGCGGCCGTCGGTGCCGGACAGAGTGGACTTCTCGACATGGGTAGCGGAGGTGGACCGCAGGTAGTAGGTGGTTTTGCAGCCGGTGCGCCTGGTCGATCCACTTCTGGCGGCGGGACGCGGCGTGGATCAGCCAGGAGCTGTCGATCTCGAAAGCCGTAGCGAACAACGCCTTCACGTCGGCCGGGATCCGGTCGATCGGCAGCAGTGACCCGTCGAAGTACTTCAGGTCGGCGATCATCACCTCGTCCCACAGGCCCCGATCTTTGAGCACCTTCACCAGGTGTTCGTTGATGACGGTGAAATCGCCACTCATGTTCGATTTCACGAACAGGTTCCGGTAGGTCGGCTCGATGGACTGAGCCACGCCCACGATGTTGGAGATCGTCGCCGTCGGGGCGATGGCCATCACGTTGGAGTTCCGCATACCCTGCCGGATCACCCTGCTGCGCAGGCTGTCCCAGTCCAGTCTCTGCTCCCGGCTCTGCTCCATCTCACCGCCGCGGTGCTGGGCGAGGAGTTCGACGGAGTCGATGGGCAGGATGCCGCGGCTCCAAAACGACCCGTCGTAGGAGCCGTAACGGCCCCGGCTCAGCGCGAGGTCGGAGGAGGCTTCGATGGCGAAGTAGGACAGCTGCTCCATCGACGTGTCGGCGAACTCGACGGCCGCGTCGGAGGCGTAGGCGATGCCCTGGACGTAGAGGGCGTCGGCGAACCCCATCAACCCGAGCCCGATCGACCGGTGGACCAGGTTGGAGCGTCGGGCCGCGGGGATGGTGTACATGTTGATGTCGATGACGTTGTCCAGCATCCGCACCGCGGTCCGCACCGTGGAACGCAGCCAGTCGACGTCAAGCCCAGATGGGGTGACGTGGGCGGCCAGGTTCACCGAGCCGAGGTTGCAGACCGCGACCTCCGGGGCACCGCCGGAATGGTTGGCGGACTTGGTGTTCAGGGTGATCTCGGTGCACAGGTTCGACGAGTGGACCACGCCGACGTGCTGCTGCGGAGACCGCAGGTTGCACGGGTCTTTGAAGGTGATCCACGGATGCCCCGTCTCGAACAGCACGGTCAACATCCGCCGCCACAGATCCACCGCGTCGACCCGCCGGAAGACTCCGATCTCGCCGCGGTCCGCGGCCGCCTCGTAGGCGGCGTAGCGGGTGGCGAAGTCGTTGCCGTACTTCTCGTGCAGGTCCGGCACTTCATCCGGTGAGAACAGGGTCCACTGGCCGCCCGTCTCGACGCGGCGCATGAATTCGTCAGGTATTCAGTTGGCGGTGTTCATGTCGTGGGTGCGGCGGCGGTCGTCGCCGGTGTTCTTCCGCAGGTCCAGGAATTCCTCGACGTCGATGTGCCAGGTCTCCAGGTAGGCACACACCGCACCTTTGCGTTTGCCTCCCTGGTTCACCGCGACGGCGGTGTCGTTCGCGATCTTCAAAAACGGGACCACCCCGGAGGACAAGCCGTTGGTGCCGCGGATGTGCGCGCCGATGCCGCGGACCGGGGTCCAGTCGTTGCCCAGACCGCCGGAGAACTTGGCCAGCAACGCGTTGTTCTTGATCGATTGGAAGATGTCGTCCAGGTCGTCGTCAACCGTGGTCAGGAAACACGACGACAACTGCGGCCGGGTGGTACCGGCGTTGAACAAGGTGGGGGTGGAGGCCATGAAGTCGAAGCTGGACAGCAGCCGGTAGAACTCGATCGCCGCGGTCTCCCGGTCCGGTTCCCGGACGGCCAGGCCCATCGCGACCCGCATGAAGAGCGCCTGCGGGAGTTCGTATCTAGTGCCCCGGTAGTGCAGGAAATACCGGTCATACAGGGTCTGCAAGCCCAGGAAGGTGAAGTCGTTGTCCCGTTGCCCGTCCAACGCGGCGGCGATGCGGTCTAGGTCGAACTCGGCCAGCTGCGGATCCAGCTGTCCCAGCTCGATCCCGCGGGCCAGATAGCGGGGCAGGTAGTCGGCGTAGCCGGCGGTCATCTCGGCTGCGGTCGCCTGCCGGGGTGACCCGTCCAGGAAGGTCAGGGCCTCCGATCGCAGGGTGTCGGCCAACAGCCGGGCGGCGACGGTGGAGTAGGCGGGTTCGGTTTCCACCAGGCCGCGGGCGGCCATGATCGGGGCAAGACCCAGCTCGACCGTGGACATGCCGTCGTACAGGTTCGACTCCGTGCCGGCCAGTACGGTGGCCGGGTCGACCTCGCCCAGTCCGGTGCAGGCCTCACCGATCACTCGGCTCAGCCGGGCCCGGTCCAGCGGCGCCACGCTGCCGTCCAAGGCGACGACCGAGAACAGGCCCGCTGAAACCGCTGGTGCCTCGGTGGTGTCGGGTTCGGCCCGGGCCCGGCGGTGTTCCTCGCGGTACAGGATGTAGGCGCGGGCGACCGCGGCGTGACCGCCGCGCATCAACACCAATTCGACCTGGTCCTGGACGTCCTCCAGGTTGACCTTGCCGCCCGGTGCGTGCCGGCGGTGCAGTGTGGCGACCACATCGCCGGTCAGCTCGGAGGCCAAGGACCGTAGCCGGGACGACGTCTGGGCCTTCTCGCCCTCGACGGCCAGGAAGGCCTTGGTGATGGCCACGATGATGCGGCCCGCATCGAACGGGGCGGTGGAACCGTCCCGCCGGATCACCGACAGATCGACCGGCGCAGCGGTCGTCGCACCGTTGTCGTCGGATGCACGGGTGTCGTTCAGGGTCTGCGTCATGCTCTCTCCTCGCGAGAACCAAGACCTGGTGCGGCCGAACTCGCGGGAAGGGGGTGCGCAGGACCAGCCCATCAACGGCGTGGAGACCAGAGGACGGGTTCGGTCTGTGGCGCAGGGACCCTCCCACGGGATCCACCGACGACGCGCACCGGCCGGTGCGCGCACCAATGGCAGGTCTTCGGACTCGTGGGCGCGACCAGCAAAACTCGCCGGTCACCTACTGGCCATCGCTTCCCAGACACCACCGGTGTCCAGTGCTTGTATGACGGCGTTCGTTCCCACTCACCGCTGCGGGGCAGTCCCGGATTCACACCGGATTCCCTGTTGTCTCACTCATCTCGACCCCCGGGGACGGAGGAAGTGGTGGATGAACCATCAGCGATCTGGACAGTACATGTGGGTTCACGCCGATCAACAACTCCCACATGTCGTGTCGGCGTGTCGCCCAAGGATGGATCACGGAGCGGACGGCGGCCGAGGGAACACCGAGGCCCGCAGGTTCGGTGGCGCTTCGGCGACACCCGGCCCGCCGGCAGCAAGCCAGCACGCGAGACTGTCCACGTCGTCGTTGTCCAGGATTCGACCCAGCCAGGTCGGCCGGGCGCCGAAGATGCGGGCGACCCGAGATGGGGTCACCACCATCACGTTGGAGTTCTCGCACGACCCGAGACAGTCCGTCACTACCTGCACTCGGGCAACCGCGGCCAGGGCCGTTCGCAGCCGGTCGAGTTGAGCCGGATGGTCGGTATCCGGATGCTTCTTGGCTGTGCCACAACAACAGCCGCGGCACACCGTCACGGTGGGGACGGAGCTCATCAACAGGTCGCCTATTTCACTTTGTCCGGGAGCAGGGCTTTGGCGATGGTAACGACGGCGTCGCCGTTGAGTGGGCTCGGGGTCAGCGCCGGGCTGTGTCGTGCAAGGCGGGGTCGTCCAGGCTAATTTCGTGGCGGTCAAGCCCCTGGATTGGATCCGGTGCTAACGTCGGTTCGTCGCTGGTGTCGGGGACCCAATGGGCATAGCAGTCGCCGCTGGCGTTTTTGCTCTGGTAGATCAGCCCCCACAGGCAAGATCCGTTATCAAAACGAGCTGCTGTGCCCAGCTGACGATCTCTACGGTGAGCCATCGGTTTTCACCGACAAGCCTGCGGCGGTGACGACTTCAATGCAATGGTCCTTGAGCTGTTCGGCAAGGTTGCTGCCGATAGCTGCAATGAACTCCTTGTCGGCTGCGATGATCCAGCATCCGCGGTTAGGCATAGCCAGCTGGTAGAGCTGCCGAGCGTGGCGCCACGAAGCCGGAACATGAACAGGGTGCATGTGCTCTTGTTCGGCCCATTCACTTTCGACCTTAGCCAGGGGGTCGGCAGCGGACGGATCCACCGATTCGGCGTCGCGCAGGCCCGGTACGGCCAATCAAAGTTAGCCTGAGCGGGCCGGATGAAGACGTACCTGTTCTTGTCCGGCATCCTGCCCACGGCCTCACAGGCCGTGCATTAGGCCGCCTCACGTGCCGCCGCCGGTTAACCCGTCCGCGCCTACGGGTTCGGACAGCTGTAACGGCGCGCCAGTGATCTCACCGGGACATCGACACCTGGAGGGGTCGTGGTTGAGGGCGCCGCATGCAACACGGGACAAGGGCTCGGCGTCGGCGTCTCGCTGACTTTCTTCAGGCGGGCGTCGGGTTGCCGTCGTCGGCGGTGCGGTCGGCCACGCTGTCGTCATCGCCGTCCACCCCGGCCTGGTGATTTGATCCGGAATTTGCTTCTTGGATTGCTGCGGCGGCCCGTTCCGCCACCTCGTCGCTGTCCTTGTTCTCTGGCACAGTGCTGTCCTTTGTGTTAGGCGCGGTCGTGATCAGCTGGGGGAATCGGTGGCGGCGTTTTCCTGAGCCTGTTGTTTGCCGGTCGGGTAGTCGGTGTCCGTGGGATCTTTCATCTGCAATCCCGCGGGGACGTGATCCGGCTCTGCTGAGATGGCCGGGTCGTCCTGGTGGTGGGTGTAGGCGGGGTCATCGCTCATGGGCTCATCTTCCAAATGGCGTCGACGTCTAAGTGTATCCGCTCGTGCTGTACCCCAGGGTGGGGTCGGCGAACCGACCCAGTTCCCGGGCATCGGGCTACCAGCGACCACATGGCGCAGGTCTGCGCAGACACGCATGTCCAGCTGATCCACAGCAGCCCGGGGGTGCCTCGCGGACGCGGCACCACGCAGGCCGGTCATCGGGCGACTGTAATACGACGGCAACACGGGAGCTCGCCGCGGCGGGCTGAGAGGGCATCAGCCGACCGTCAAAACCTGATCCGGGTAATTCCGGCGTGAGGGAGCACATGTCAGCCAGAGACGTCGTTATCGTGGGCGCCGGTGCAATCGGCACCGCGGTCGCTTGGCGGTGCGCGCAGCGCGGCCTCGCCGTCACCGTGGTCGACCCGGACCCCGACCGCGGGGCCTGGCGGACCGCCGCGGGGATGCTCGCCCCGACCACGGAGCTGCACTGCACCGAGGTACCGCTGCTGCAGCTGGACCTTGATTCGCTGGCCCGTTACCCCGCGTTCGTCGCCGAGCTCGAGGATGAGACCGGCCTGAACGTCGGGTACCTGCGCAGCGGCGCAATAGCCGTCGCGTGGGACGGGGCCGACCTCGCCGCGCTGCGCGACCTGCAGCGGTTCGCCGCCGGTCTGGGGGTCGACGCCCGGCTGCTGAGCGGGGCGCAGCTGCGCGAGTTCGAACCGGCCCTCGCGTCCGGGCTGCCCGGCGGCCTGTTCGCGCCCGGCGATCATCAGGTCGACCCGCGGCTGCTGCACCGCGCGCTGGTCGCCTGCTGCGTCGCGCGCGGCGTGCGGTTCGTGACCGCGACGGCCGCGGTGGAAGTCGACGCCGACAGGGTGCGCGGGGTGCGCCTGGACGACGGCACGCGCCTGGCCGCGGGCACTATCGTGCTGGCCGCGGGCAGCTGGTCGGGGCAGGTCGAGGGCGTGCCGCGGGAAGCCGTCCCACCGGTACGTCCGGTCAAGGGCCAGACCCTGCGCCTGACCCCGCCATCCGGGCTGCGCCTGCGGCACATCGTGCGGGCCTCCGTGCGCGGCTCGGCCGTGTACATCGTGCCCCGCTCGGACGCGGTTCGTCAGGTGGCGTCCTCGGTGCCGCAGTTCCGCCCGGACCATCGGCGGCGGCGGCCGACAACGGCGGGCGAGTCCTCCATCGACCAACCGCCCCCGCCGGCCGGGAAGCCACCCGTCGGAAGCCGCCGCACGTCGCGCCGGTCACATCCGAACCGCTACGGGTGCTCCGGTTTGATGAACCAAGGTTATGCAATCCGTTCGGTGTGGTTAAAACCTACCCAGCTCGGTTTGGCGCCCGCGGGGCTCGGGCAAACCCCGATCGTCGGGTTCATCAGCGGCCGGAATAGCAACCGCTCGCGGACCGACGTTCCTGTCCGCGTCGACCGGCTGCGCTCGACTTAATTGAAAGGACCGCTCGATGTTTCCCACCCCTTACCAACCGTTGGTCGAAACCCAGACGCTCAGTACGGCGCAATACGACTTGGTGTTCTACTTCCTGGTCATCGCGGGCTTGGCTCTGGCCGCCAGTTTTGTATATTCGTTCACCAGTCGCGGCGAGGTCAGTACCCGTTACCGTCCCGCGGTACTGGCCAGCATGTGCATCACCGGCGTCGCGGCGCTGTCCTATCTGGTACTGATCATCAAATGGGATACCGGTTATTCCCTGCAGAGCAACATGTACGTCCCGAACGCCGAATCGCGGTTCGGTGTCACCGTGCGGTACATGGACTGGTCGGTGACCGTTCCGCTGCTGACCGCCGAGCTGATCGCGGTCTGCGCTGTTGCCGGAAAGAAGGCCAGAAACCTGCGGGCCAGCACTATGGCAGCGGCTTTCCTGATGATTCTCACCGGATTCATCGGTGCCAAGGTGTTCAACGAGGGCACCAACGTCGGGGCTCTGGTGTTGTGGGGGCTCATCAGCACCGCTTTCGTCTGTTACCTGTACCCGGCGTTGATGTTCGCCGTTCGCGACTCGATGGGACAGTTGTCACCGCAGGCGGGCCGCGGGTTGAAGGCGGCGCTCACTCTGCTGCTGTCCACTTTCGTGGTGTATCCGCTGGTCTATGCCATCCCGGTGTTCTTCTCCCCGACGGCGAAGTGGCTGACCGGCATCCAGATCGCGTTCTCGGCGGCCGACATCATCGCTAAGGTCGGATTCGGAGCGATGATCCACAAGATTGCCAAGCTGCGTACCGCTGACGATGTCGCCTCCGGCACCGACACCCATCCCGAAGCGGTGTGGGTTTCGCAGGTGAAATACAGCGACGGTGTGCAACCGCCGGCGGTCACGGAGATCCTGCCTGGTCGGGTGGACGGCCACACTGCGAAGGTGCCGGCCCCCAGTGGCGTCGCGGTCATGGTGGATGGCCCGTCGGACGGTTCCACCCGTCTCTGATGAGAGATCGGGCCTCCCTGACGACAAGCCCATTCCTCCTGGGCGCCTTCGCGCCGGTGACGCGGGAGATCAGTGCCTACGTTCTACCCGTGGCGGGCACGCTGCCGGCCGAACTCGACGGGCTGTTCACGCAGATCGGGCCGAACCCCATCAAGCCGCCCAAACACACCGACGTCGACCGGTACCAGTGGTTCGCCCAGGACGGCATGGTCAGCGGCGTTCGCATCCGCCACGGCCGGGCCGAGTGGTTCCGGAACCGGTGGGTGCGGTCCAGCCGGGTCACCCGGGCCTTGGGAGAACCGCGGACCCCCGGCCCCCGGCACTTCCCGGTCGACACGGTGCATACCAACGTGGTCGGACATGCCGGGCTGCTGCTGGCCCTGGTGGAAACCGGGTGCGCACCGGTTCGCCTGGACAACGAACTGGGCACTGTGTGCTACGACGACCTCGACGGGGCACTTCCGCACGGAGCCAGTGCCCATCCCAAAGTAGATCCGCGTACCGGCGAATTGCACGCCGTCGTCTATTCCCCCTTGCGCACCTGGGCGGAGTACACGGTGCTCACCCGAACCGGGGCGCTCCGCAGCTGCCGGCGGATAGCCCTGGACGGCCGCCCGATGTTGCACGACATCGCACTGACTGACCGCCATGTGCTGCTGTTCGACTCACCGGTGAGATTCCAGATGATCGCCGGGATGCGGGGGCGGTTTCCCTACCGGTGGGACGAACGGCATCAAACCCGTCTGGGCGTGGTTTCGCGCGACGGCACTGCCCCCGTCCGGTGGTTCGACATCCCGCCGTGCTTCGTCTTCCACATGGTCACCGCGGACGAGACGGACGAGGTCATCCGGTTGCGGGCGGTGCGCTATCGGCGGCTGTTCGAATCCGGCGCGGCCGATCCGCTGAACCAGGGCGGGCAGCTGTGGCAATGGCGGATCGACCTCCGCTCCGGCACGGTCACCGAGCAGCAACTGGACGACCGGCTGCAGGAACTGCCCCGGGTCAACCCGCTGCACGTGACTTGCGGCGCCCGATTCCACTACTCCATCACCGCCGCCGCCGACCGCATCAGCTCACACATCCCCGAATCCCTGCTCAAACACGACCTGCACAGCGGGACCAGCGAGATCCGCCCAAGCCCGCCGCGGACAGTGCCCACCGAAGCGGTGTTCGTCCCGTCGACTGCTGGACGGTCACGACCGGAGAATCTGTTCGATCGGGACGCCGAAGACGACGGCTGGCTGCTGCATTTCAACTTCGACGAGGACCGCGGCGTCAGCGATCTGATCGTGCTCAACGCACGTGACTTCACCGGCGCACCGGCCGCGGTGATCACCCTGCCCGGGAAGGTGCCGTTCGGGTTCCACTCCAGCTGGATCCCCGGTGACGAGCTCCCTGTTGGCTGACGCGCCGGCCGGCCGGTGGTAGGACGAACCCGGTCTGGGGCGTTTTCGCTCACGGGTTCACCCTGGGTAAGGACAGTTCCGCCGCGAGCCGGATCTGCAAGCAGCTGGCCGGAGACGGTATCGGGATGCTGCGCTTCGACGACCTCGGACTCGGTGAATCCGAGGGCGACTGACGCGAAGGATCCTTCTCACGCAAGGTGCGGGACACGGTCCAAGCGGTGCATTTCATGGCGGAATCCGGCCGGGCGCCCGGCTGCTCGTCGGCCACTCCTTCGGTGGGTCCGCCGTGATCGCCGCCGCCCACACCACCGACGGAATACGAGCTGTGGCCAGCATCGGCGCCCCTACCAACCGGCCCATGTCGAACACGACTACGACGCACTCGTACAGCGAATCATGGAGGAGGGCGAGGCATCGTTCCTCATCGGCGGAAAAGCGTTGACGTTGCGGCGTCACTTCATAGAGGACGTCCGGGCCGCCGATCTGCACGAGCAGATCCGGCAGCTGCGCCGCGCACTTCTGGTGACGCATTCTCCAACCGACAACACCGTCGGCATCGTTAACGCCAGCCAGATTTTCCGCGCCGCGCGTCACCCACGCAGCTTCATCTAGCTGGAAGGTACCGACCACCTGCTCACAGGACCCGGCCAGGCCAAACGCCTGGCGCAGATCATCAGCGCATGGGCGGATCCGTACCTGGCGTGAGAACCGTAGCCCCGAAATCGTCGCCGCCGCGAACTGCACCGCGCGCTGACCAACCGCCGCAGCTTGGTCGACGCCTTCACCCCCACCACCGGACCGACGTCATTCGGTGTCACCCGCCAGGCCCGGAAGGGCCGGGGAGAGGCGACAATTCCGTCAAGGCCTATCAGTCCGAGGTGGGTTCGGTGATCGGAAGAATACCACCGAACGACCATAGCCGCGGCTGCGTTGGTGTCGTTTGCTGACGACCAGCGCCAGACGCATCCGCATGTAACCCGTGATCGCGGCGAAGCGCCGCGCGGAGTGGCCATACCGTCCAGCATCTGGGTGAAGCCGTCGCCGTCCGCGGTGTCGCTGACCGTCGCGGCGCCCTGGCCGGTGGTGGTGCCACCCCGAGCTGCCGAGAGCCAAGTCACCCGCATCATGACCATCAACCACCTCGACACCATCACTCCCGAAGCCATCGAAGCCACCCGCGAAACCCATCTCGGCGCCTGTCCCCGCCAGATAATCTGAGGGCAAGAGCGCCATTTAGCGCGAGCACCGACAGCCCGGGTCGGCGTCAGTCGAGATCGAGGTTTCGGGTCCGGTCGATAAGTTCGTTATTGATACTGGCGTCGATGTCGTCCATCGTGGTCGAGAGAAAGGCGAGTTGGGCGATGGCGTCCTTCTTCTTCTGGCTTCGCGGCGGCCCAGTCGTAAGTCGGCCGCGGGGGTGCGGGCTTCTCCGCTTCGGTTTCGGCGGGGCTCACGACTGTGAATTGGCGAGTTATCTGGCCGCTTTTTTGCACGGTGTTTGGCACCATTCTCGAACTTCGGTTCGAGCTCCGCGATGCATCTGAGCGTGAAACACGGCGGGGCGGCCAAATAAGTCGCCAAAAAAGGCCAACGAGCGTGCAAATACTGTGCCACTTATCGGGTTCTGGCTCAAGTTTCGTGATCCTGGCTGAGTTGTGGTCGTGCGGCCAAGGGGCTGCACGTTCACCGCACGACGGCGTCGAGGCGCTGGATGTGCGGGTTCAGGGCACCCCTACCCGGCCTGAACGCTGGCGCTCGGCCACATCTGCAACACCGGTCACACTGTCACCGGGCCACGGCCTACCGCCGGAACCGGGGGTCAACCTTCGCCGCGATCAACCACCCATCAGCTTCACGAAACCTGTGCCAGAACCAGATAATTCGAGAAGTGACACCTGAGTGGCATTGACCGCCGATTAGGCCACCGTCACCGCGTGTTCGGCCGTTGCGACGGGACCGCCGGATGCTGGCCGCTCTGGCCGGTAAGACGGCTCGGACGCTAATGGGTTGTTTGTGTACTGTTCCAAGCGGCGTCCACCCCTATCGGTGGCGTCGTCCGACGCCTGAGGTAGCGACTGCGTCGGCCCGAGCTGGGCCCGCAAGGGCCACGAGTTACTGCTTGCGCCGTGCTGTGCCCGCCTGTGTTTGGAGCGTCGATGAGTGTTGAGTCAGGGTTGCCGATAGCTGTCGCTGGAGGGGGCTGCGCCGGGTACACCGCGGCGATCCTCCTGGCGGCAGGTGGTGCGCACGTCGAGCTGCTGGAGGCCCGCAGCGACGCCGCTACTGCGGGGTCGGGGATCATGCTGCAGGCCAATGCGCTGCGGGTCCTGCGCACCGCCGGGGTGCTGCCGGCTGTGCAGGCGGCAGGATACGGATTTGACAGCACCGGCATCCGGCTGCCCGATCCGACCGGCCGGTTGGTGGCCGAGATGACCGATGGCCGCATTGACCCGGACTTGCCTGCGGCGGTCGGTATCGCCCGGGCCGACTTGACCCGGATCCTGCACGACCGGGCTGTCGAGGTCGGTGTCAGTGTCCGGCTGGGCGCCGCGGTCACCGCGGCGCAGACCGCACCCGGTGCCGATGGCACCCCGGTCGCCGTGACGGTCACCGCAGGCCCGCGGGTGACGGTCGAGGACTTCGACCTCCTCGTCGCGGCGGACGGGGTGAACAGCACGATCCGCCGGATGATCGGCATCCGGGACGAGCCCCGCCTACTGCCGCTCGGTGTCTGGCGGGCCTTCGTTCGCAGGCCCCCAACAGTGGTGCGCACCGAGATCGTGAACGGCGGCGCCGCCTACTTCGCCGGGTACGCACCGACCAGCCAGAACTGGATGTACGCCTGGCTGGTAGAGGACTACACCGACCGGCGCCATCTCGACGCCGCAGCGCAGCTCGACATCGTCCGTGGGCTGGCCGCCGGCTACCACGGACCTTGGGACGAGGTCCGCAACGGTCTTACCGCAAACACCCCGGTCAGCTACACCCGCTACAGCGAGCTCCTGCTCTCACCGCCGTGGCACCGCGGCCGCGTCGTATTGATCGGCGACGCCGTCCACGCCTGCCCACCGACGATGGCCCAGGGCGCCGCGCAGGCCCTGGAGGACGCCGCAGTGCTGGCCGAGGTGCTGACCGGCAACGGCACAGCCGACGATGCCCTGCTCACCGCCTACGCCAACCGGCGCTACCCGCGCGCCCGCGCGGTGGTGCAGGGCTCGATGCAGATGGTGACGTGGCAGCTGCGCAGGGAGCGCGGCGACGCCACCGGCCTGATGGCCCGCACCAATCAGCTCCTCGCCCATCCCGCGTGACCCAACTTGACACCCCACCCGCGGGTACCTGATGACCTCCATTGCCGAGCCTGGGAAGGCACTTGTATGACCATGACTGTGCTAGTTCTGTTCGGCAGCCTTCGGGCCGCGTCCATCAGCACGCAGATCGCTGCCCTCGCACCACGCGCCGCGCCTGCCGGTGTGACCGTGCAGAACGCCGAAGGCCTCGACGCCCTGCCGTTCTACAACCAGGACCTCGATACAGCTCAACCACCGCCACCGGTAGCCAGGCTGCGCGCGCAGGTCGACGCCGCCGACGCCGTGCTGTTGGTGACACCGGCGAACAACGGCAGCGTCTCAGCGGTGTTGAAGAACGCCATCGACTGGCTTTCCCGCCCCCGCGAAAACGCCGCCCTGCACGACAAACCCGCGGCCCTGATCGTCGCCGGTTGGTCCCCAGCCACGGCCGAGACCCACCTCGAACAAATCCTGCGCGCCGCGGGCGCCACCATCGTGTCCACCTCCGACCGTCAGATCAACCTCAAGACGCTACGGGGCCACCACCCTGCCCAGGAGCCCGCCGTCCACACCGCCATCGCAGGCGCCCTCACCGCACTTGCCGACAAGGCCGAAAGGTCCAGGACGACCAACGCCGCACCGACCGCGTGATCGTGCCCAAACCCACGCAGAGCCCAGCGGCAACAACCACGCGCATCCGCGGCCGGACCGGTCACCGCCCACCCTCTTGCTTGAGCCGGATGCGGTGAAAGTCGCGAGTCCGGTTCTGAGGGGGCCGGGCGCAGTAATGCGTCCGGCCTACCCGACCCTGCACCCGCAACCCCACGACAACGCCCGA
>JAABUW010007066.1_pt1 | contig 13715 bp, 1 predicted proteins | sample 5560081 | NCBI WGS metagenome assembly JAABUW01 (sample SAMN10711882, study PRJNA513363) | rock metagenome | isolation source: Antarctica rocks | place: Antarctica: Victoria Land, Knobhead sud
TAATTAAATACTATTTATAGAATTTAATTGGAAAATCTAAATTTAAACTTATTTTATACTATTTTTAGTATATCTTGGCATAATAACGTTATTTTCGATTCCTTGGCAATTCGATTCGATTCCTAATGTTAGAACCGAATATCGACTCGGGTCGGATCGGGTCGGTTTCAAAATAATAGAAATCGACTCGGGTTTCGGGTCGATTCCTAGGATTGAAATTGTCGAGTCGGGTCGATTCCTAAAGTTGGAACCGAAACCCGACCCGACGGCCAGTCTAATTAAGATCGATACAATTAAAAGTATATTTTTAAAATAGCAATTTAGTTGTTGTTTTAATCTTTTAAATAATTTTTTTTATTAAAAGTTTTAATATTAATATCAACTTATATTGTAGAAATACTTAATAGTTGTTAAAAATATAAATATTAATTTAGAAATTAACAAATATATTTTGCAATTAAATAAATATTTAAATATTTTTCGAATCGAAGTTAAATTAATTTCGATTAATTATTAATTTTAATATATAAAACAAAAGAGATTTTGTATCTTTTTTAATACTATAAGAGATTGTTTTTTGTATAACTTTCTAAACAAAAATTTAAATCTTAAATAAATATTTGTATATTTATATATAAATATTAATATTAATACTTTTTTAAATTTCTATTAAATTGCATCTCTAGACTTGCAACTAATTATAAATAACAAAAATATTTTTAATAAAAATACAACAAATAGACAAACAATTAAGTTGTTTGCAATTTCTACAAGCAATATATTCGATACAAGTAAGAAGACTACAAATAAATAGTTATTGCAAGCAACTAAGTTGTTTGTAATTTTCTCGAAAAAAAAAATTTATTAAATCAAAAATATAATATCGAAAAACAAAAACACTATCTTTAAATTATTTCTTGCTAATACAATCGAAGAGATCTAAAAATACAACAAAATAGAACAAATTTTAAAAATTATAAAAACAAAGATACTAAAATACTTCTTTTTGCTAAATATAGAAAATAAGAAAACTATATTTTAAATGTTTTGTGCGTTTGTGTATCTTAACAAATAGCAATAATTATAGATAAAAAAAGTTATAAATACTATAGCAAGTATATTAGAGCGTCTACTAAGTATAGAAATACTAAAATTGTAACAAAATTAAATAATACTTATAAGAATTTTAAGATTATTAATCTATTATAATAGAATACAAGAGCTATAGATAATAAAAAATTGCAAAATTATTAAAATATAACTATTTTTACAATAGCAATAGTTAAATTACAATACAACTCTAGCAATACTATTTCTAGATAAATACTTTCTAAATAGAATTTAAATTAACAAAAGAAAAATAAAGTAAACAAAAAAGAAATAGATACAAATATATTTTTTAAATATTTCTTAAATATATATAAGCAAGCGCACGATTTTTGACGTTAGCACAAAAAGTCGACAAACAAAACAAAAAAAAGTAAGCTATTTTAACAATTCAAGAATATTAGTATCGAAACTACAAGATTTTGTAAAAAGTATAAAATTTCTAGCAACTAAATTTAATAGAACTAGAAAATAGATTAAAAATACAATTTTTTACTTACTATTGCTAATTTTAAAAGAATTAAGATAACTTAAATAATTAATATTAATTCTAAGAGATTCGAAACGTTTAAAAATAATTTAACAAATAATTAGAATTTAAATAACAAAAAAAAATTCTTATTTTAAACAAATAGAAATCGAGAAAAATTCTTATTTTTGTTAAACAAAAATAATTTAAATATTAATTAAGATAGCAAAAGTAGCAAAAATCTAATACAAGTAGATTTAAAAAAAAAAAAAAAATATTAAAAATAAGAGTCTAAAAAGCAACAAAGTCTTAAAAAGCAAAAAAAAAAAAATATTAATAAAAATAATTTAATTAATATAGATTTTAGAAGTTCGAAAAAAACAAATATAAAGAAGATTTCAAAAAACAACAATATTAAAAATATAAATTTATCGAATTTTTGAACTTTTACTAACAATAATTAACAAATTTACAAATAGCGCAAATATAACACAAAAGAATATTAATTTATTGTATAAATAAAAAAAAACAAGTACAAAATTCTTTTTAAAAAAACAATAGAATATAAATATGTCGAAATATTTGTATAATATATAGACAAAATAGCTTAAATTAACTATAACAACACTAAATATACAAGAACAAATATAGAAATATTTTCTATATTTATAAATGTAGTTTATCAAGAATTACAAATACAAAGCAATAAGTGCAAAAAGCTATTAATTATATTTGTTTAAAGCTTCTTCAAAAACAATACAAACAAATAACTAAATAAATTAGTCTATCGATATATATTTAATTATAAGTATATTAATAATTGTATAACAACTTACTATATAAACAAAAGATAGATATTATTAGAGAAAATGTCTTTAAAACAATAAATTTTTAAAAATATATAAAAAAAAATCTTAACTAATAAGATGCAATTAATTATTAAAGTCGAATTTAAAAATCTCGTCTTAAATGTGTAGAAATCTAGAACAATCGAATTGTTTTTGTTATTAAAAAACAACAAAATTAATAAATCTACAAATTAATCGAAATTAATTTCGAACAAAACTAGATTAAATAACTAGCGTATTAAGAAGTTTAAGACAATAATTAGTTAGATAAGTAATTAATTGCACAATATAATAATAGATATAAGTTATCTAATAACTATATTAAAGAAGAATATACAAACGTTAAACGTTTAAATAGTTATACAACAAAAGAAATATAATTGTAAAATAGATATCTAGAAGTAATATTGCAATCGATATTGTCAATTATTAATTGTCTAGCGCTATATTATATATTCGATTATATAAGTTGTTCTTGCTTACTTAATTTCTTCGATATATAATAGTATTTATAATAAATACTTTTCTTTCTATCTTTTTGCGTCTAAAATATATTCAGAACAATATCTATTAAAAACTTCAACAATACTTTTTCTTTATTTAAGACTTTCTCTTTATCTAAGACTTGCTCTTTATTTAGAAATAAAATTTGCTTTAATATTGTTTAATAAAACAAAGTAGTAAAATATAGTTACAAAGAGTAGATAGAGTTGCTCTCAAAAGCAAACTAAAATACAAATAATTTCTATATTGCTAATAATCTTTTGTAGCTTCTTTAGCAAATCTTTTTATTTTATATATTATATTTACTAAATTTTATAATTTTCGATTAAATCTATTATCGACTTAAATTTGTTTTCGAATAAAAAACAATTCCAAATTCGCTTTGCAATTTGTCGATTAAATATATATATTACTATCTAATATTAAGAACTTCTAGATTACTAATATGCAAATATCGCTTTGTAGTTAAGTAATTAAAATATATTTATAAGATATCTCTTTTGTCTAATCTAAGCATAAATATATATATTTTTTGCTCAATAAATAGAAATTCTTAATAGCTAAAAAGAAAAGACAATTATATATTAGACTAAATATATTAAGAAAAAAAACTTTTAAAAGATTGTTGTAAATCGATTTTAATTTGCTACTATAAATTGTAACAAAAGAATCTTCTATACACTATAATATATATAATAGAATACTATAACTTATAAATACGTATATTAATATTAGCAATATTATTATATATTTATTTCTAGACTTAGTATAAAAATATCTAAATGTTTATTAAATATATTGCGTACTTTTTGTTTAATAAAAGATTTCTATTTTACAAAATATATTACAAAAGATTATATTACAATAACGCTAACTATAATCTTAATATTTCTTAAGCACAAACTTAAATTAACAAGACTTGTGTCTCTAATTATATTATTAACTATATTATTGACTATATTACTAAATTGTCTAGATTTACTATTCGAAAAATAGTATTTTGCAAGTTTATTCGAATATTTTAATTAATATATTATACTAAGCTTTTGCAAGAAAAGAATTGCTTTGTTGTTATATAATACAATTTTCGAGTTAAATATATTTTGTAATTTGATAGAAATTTATCTATTTAAAATTCGAAAAGTTTTGAAGTTAATTATATATAATTCGAGCACTTTTGCTTGCTTAATAATTGCGCAAAATTTAATAATCTTTGTTTTGTAATTTGCAACAATTTAAATAAATTAAACAAACAAGCTTTTTATATTTGTTTTAAAAAATATATTATCTATTAATCTTCTAATCGCATTTTAGACTAAAAATCTATAGTTTTTTTTATAAATAAACTATAACTTTATCTTATCTAGAGATAGCTATATTTTACGCGTTTAAGAATTTAATACTATCTACTTGTTTTACTTAAATACTATTATATTTTTTATTTTGTTGTTGTTATTCAAGAAAGTTGCAACATTATAGCTTAATCTAAAGATTAGAAAATATCTATATTATAATTACAAATTAATTAGAGCAAATATATACTAAATATTTTAATTAGAATTTTTGACACTAATATAGAATTTATCTAAAATAATAGATTATTTTGTTAAATATCTACTATCAATTGCTATTATTATAGATAAAGATAACTACAATATTAAATAAATTAATTGTGTTATCTTTTAAAGTTTAATACTAATAATATAGTATTAATAACAATATTAAGAGAATCTTTAATAATATTACTCTTAATCTTTTTATTTAATATAGAAATCTCAAAAACAATTTTTAACTCAAAAAAAACTAGAATTAATATATATAAGTTATTTATAATTTGAATAAAATTAATAGCTTGTCAAACAAGCAATTAGAATTATTGCAAAACAACTTTTATATTTGAAACTAATAAGAAAAAACAATAATCAATATTATCTAAATAACAATAGTAAAAACAAACTAAATATTAAGAATTAAAATATATTACAATTAATTCGATCTTTACTTTAAAGATCGAAGATTAATTAATTTGTCTTCGATTTTTAATAGTAGTAAAAGAATTAAAACAAATAAAAAGAGAAAACAATTTAAATCGAAAAAAAACTTTGTTTTTGCTTTTAAAATTAATAATTTTAATTTCTAAATTTTTTTAAATAAAATTAATTTGCTATTGTTCTTGTATATATATTCTATTATTTAATAAAGAATAGATTCTAAAATCGATTATTCGAAAACGTTAATTTTGTATTATTATATTATATAATACTCTTATTATATTACTCGAATTATCTCTTTATTAACAATAAATATCAATTAATTACTTTTTTTGTAGATAGAAATAAAGTACAACTAACTCTAGTAAATATATTAAACTCAATTTCGAAATATTGCTCAAATTTAACTTTTTTTCTTGCAAACAAATTAGATTTGAACAACACAAAAGCAATTTTTACAATTAAAAAATATAAAAAAATTATATAGAATTTTTGTTACAAAGAGCTGTCGACATTTTGTTGCAAAAAACTATATTTCAATATTAATATCTTAAGAGAATTTAGAAGCTACAATCTATTGTTTAAGTATTACTTAAAGTGCGTTGCTTTATAGTATAGACAAAAAATTTTCAAAACTGCAATTGCTATTTGAATTACTTGTTTATTTTTACAATTGCTATTGTATCTAGATTGTCTATAAATTTTTTACTAAAAAAAATATCTAATAAACAATAAACTTATATCTAGATAATTAATTTATAGTTTTAGTTTACTATTATTTAAAGTATTTTTAATATTTATAACAAATATTAATATTAAGCTTTGCAAAAATCTTTGCAAGAAATATTTTAATATAGCAAATTTTTTCAATAGAGAAATTTTCAAATATATTTAATTTTACAAAAGAGACAAAAATATATTTTAAAAGAGAAAATAATAGACGCATTTTACTAAAAACAAATTTAAAATTTTTAAGTATATTTTTAATATACAAAGTCTTAAAGAGATCTTTAATTAATTTTTAGAAATTATAGAATTTTAATCTATATTCTATATAGATACAATACAATGTTATTTTCTATTAAAATATTATAAAATTTGTTTGCTTTTTGTTATTTGTATTACTATACTAACTTATTAAGAAACTAGCTAATTATCTAAATCTTATCTACAAAGTTTAATTAAAAATTGTTGACAATAATCTTACTATTATAAAATTAATAGACAAAATTATTGTTAAATATTTAGAGCTACGCGTTTCGAGCAATTCAAATAAAAATATACAAACTATTAGTGTTTGTATAAACAACAAATCGATTTTTAATACAATTATTAATCTATTAGTACAAAGAAATCTTTTAATTAATATTTTAAAACAATAGCAATTAATATTGTAAAAATATTAAATATTTTAAATTTTGCGTTAATACTATAAAGCAACTTCTTAAATTAAATTTAAAAAATATTATGCGTAGTATTATGCGCACTCTCTTTAATTAATTTTTGCAAAAATATACAAATAATTGTTTTAAGCATTGCTATAGATAGCTTTAAATATTCGCGCATTAATATTTTTCAAAACTAATAAATATTGTATCTAAAAAAGAATTAAATAGAGACAAACTTATTATTAAAAAATTAAATTCTATTATTTAATATTGTTTTGCGCAATTTGCGCTAGATTTAAACTTTATATTAGATTTACTTTTGCAACTAAGATTTAAAAAGAAACTTAAAAACTTGCTTTAAAACTTTATAATATCTATTACAAAATATATTTTTAATCGAAAGCTAATAGAGCAATTAATGCGACAATTTTGATACACAATTATAACAAAACAAGATATAGAATTCGACAACAAAAAATTACTAATTGTCGATAATAAAATTAATATTAATCTTTGTTATAGATATAAATATCTCTACAAAACTTCTTAGAACAAAATTCGCAAATCTCTCTATATCTAGTAAATCTATAATAGCTATTTAGTTAATAGATAATATATAATCTATTATTATATTTATTATACTATATTTTGTATCTTCTTTAATACTAGCTTAATCTTAGAAGTAAAAATTGCAATTTTAGATTTAAAATATAATATAGACAAACAAACAAACAATAATATTTAATAGCAAAACTCTATATAAGATTTTAGTAATTTTATTTAAGATTAGAATTTATATTTAACAATAGATTAAAGTATTAAATTTGCAAACAAAATATTTAACAATACTATATTAATCGACAAATTATTAAACAATTATTTTAGTCTATTTGATATCTTCGAAGCAACGCAACAATTTTAATCGACTATAGTACTTCAAAAATAATCTACAAACAAAGAAAAAGATTTATTGTTAATTGTAAATTAAAACTTGCTTAATAATAGTTCTAGTCTATTCGAATTTTGTCTTAATTTTCTAGATTCTATATCGATAACAATAGATTATTAAATATTAAAAACCATTAAAAACCATTAATTTGTTATTATTTTCAAATAATATAGAAAGTATAATTATAATAGTTAAACTTTTAAGCAACGTATTGTTGTCGAATTTTTAACAAACAAAAAAGATATTGTTATTTTTGTATTTTAGTAGAGAAAACGTAATTATAATAGCTAAGTTCTCAAACAATATATTATTGTCGAATATATAGCAAATTAATAGATTATTAAACAACGTAAGTAAATCTCTTTACGTTTTTGCTAGAAATATTGTTTATTGTAACTAAAAAATTCAAGAAGAATATAAAGTAGATATAGTATAAAAAGAAGATATATATAGAACTTAAGCAAATAGAAATACAACTTGCAATTTTATAAATCGAATTAATATTGCACAACTATTAGCAACAACTCGCGAAATTGTTAATAGTTAAAAAGTTATCAATTAATATAAATTGCTTTATACTTTTGCAAAAAATATTATTTGTTATAACTAAAAGACTTAAGAAAAAAAAAATTAAACAAACAAAAAGTAAAAAAAAATATATATATAGAATTTAAATAAACAAAAATACAACTTGTACTTTTACAAGTTAAATTAATACTACACAACTATTAGTAACAATTTGCAAATTTGTTAATAATTAAATTAAATTTTGTTGCAAAAACTTTAGATTCTTAGTCTTATATAAAAAAAATAATAAGAAAAAGAGAGATTAAAATAATTGAGCAACGTAAATTTTATAACATTTCTAATAAGACAATTTTAATATTACTAATAAAACTAAGTTCTTACGTAGATTAAAAGATTTTTAATAATAATTTCGAGTCTAAAACTATTAACTAGATCTTAAAAATATTAAAAATTGCTTATTTTGTTTTGTTTGTTATATTTTGTTTATTGTATTTTAATTTTTGCACTTGTTTTACAAAATTTTAAAATAGAGACAAAATATATTTGCTTTTAAATTTATTTACAAAATCAAATAATATGCAAATATTAGAGCAATACTTAAAAGCAATTAAGATAACAATAGTAACAATAGCAAAAGAAGAAAAAATTAAATTGTAGTTAAAATAGAAAAGATAATATCTAGATAGTAGCAATATTTCGATAATTTAATTTTAATTTTTGTAATTTTTGTTTTGTACAAATTAAACTTCTTTGTATCTCTATTAGTCTCTAATTTCTAATTTTAATATTTTGCACAAATTTTATTTATTATTTGTTTCTAGTAAACATATAACTTATCCCGGATGCAGATTTTCTATCCGGAACAAGCTTATCTTGGGTAAGAATTTCTACTTGGAGTAAACTCTATCTATACTTAGTCTATACTTAATATAGAGTATACTAAATAAAGCAAAGATTATAAGTTTAAAAAAACATATTTATTGCAAGTTGTATATATCAAATATATACTAGATCTATAATCTTGTTATTTTAAAGCTTATTTCGAATAAAAAATCTATATTTGAAATAAACTTTATTTATATCGAATCTATATTTTATATATATTGTACTAAATTAAATAGAAAGATTAAAAGTTTAAAAATATATTAAAAAAATATATATATCTAGTATATATTGAATATAGAAATTGATTATTTTAATATATTAATTAATTATAATTTTGTTTAATTTCTAAAACTTAAAATAAACTAAATATATATTTAATATAGTCTATAATTGTTAAAAGAAAAACTATTATCTCGATTTTAAATATATAATTTCGACGCGTCTATACAAAATACAATTTAAATATAGATTTAATATTGTTGTAATATATATTAAGAATAAATAAAATTGTGCAAGTCGCGCATTAAGTTTCTAGTATATTTTGTAAAATTAAAATACAATTGTTGCGTTTTTTATCTTTATCTTTTCTAACTATCTATATTATTATAATATATATTTCTAATTTTATTAATAGATCTATAGTATAAGTCTAATATATTCTCTAATTTTATTGCTTCTATTATTTTAATATCTATTTAATATAAATATTGTTGCAATTTAGTTTGCTAATATTAAAGTATATTACAACAATTTTAATATAACAAATACGCAAAACTTGTTTTTTCTAAAATATTACTATAATAAATATAGTATATACGACGCTTTTATCTAGTATATATTGATTATATATTTAAGAATTTTTCTTTAATTTGAATTTCGATTTTGTAATTAAATATAAGTATTTAACTATAGTACAATTCTATATTAGATATATATTGAGTCTATATTTAGTATATATAAGATTTAACTAAATAGATAGCAAATCTAATAAAAAGATATTTCTTATTGCAATTTAATTTATACTAAATATTAGCAATATTTGTTATTAAATTTTTAAAAAATAATAGATAATCTATATATAGACTTAATTTAAATTTAATATATACTAAATATTATTAGTTGTATTAAATTCTAAAACTTAAATTGTTTTTTTAATATAAATATATAAGTTGCATAAACTTAGTTGCAATTCTATATATACTAAATATTAGTAGATATAATTATACAATAGTATTAATTAATTAAATATATAAAATAACTTTTATTGTTTTTAATTGCTAGCTATTTGTATATAAAGCTATAGTTTTATTTATATTTAATATATATTAAGTCGAGATTAAAATTAAGTTATATTATTATTAAAAAACATATTATGCTAAAACAAGTAAACAAATATTTTAATTAATTATACATAATATATATACTAAGTATATACAATTGCAAATTTAGATACAAAAAATATTTCTTCAAATATATATTATCTCGAAAAAAAGTATATTTTTTTTTTATATTTAATATATATCTAGTTTATATTAATTTAGTACTATAAAACTTTAAATTAAATTTAAAAAATAGCAAAATACAAACTACTCTATAGAGTTGAAATATAATTTTTATATATTTTGTTTAAACTAAGTTTATATTTTATATAGATACAAATATATAATTAATACAATTATCTATTAATATACAAACAATATAAAATATATTATATAAGCTAGATTAATATTAAGTATATACTAAATTTATATAAAATAGTTGTTATAATTAAGAATTTACAATTGTTTTCGATATATATTTTTATTGCAAAATAAATTTATTTTATACTTCTTATATACTTAATTTATTTTTTATTTTTTCTATTTTTATACTATATATACAAATATTTATTTTGTAATTTAAGATTTTAACAATATATTAATTATATATAGACTTAATTAATATTAGATTTGTACTAATACAATTTTTAGAGTTATTAATTAATTATTATTTGTTATTTTTTTTCGAATATTTGTTTTTTAATTTAAAAAATATTTGCAAAAAATATATTTTTAATTTAGTTTTAAAATATATTGAGTTTATACTAATTTACTTTTAGTATTATACTAGTATTTTAATCGAAATTTTTTTTTTGTATATTTTATTGTATTAATTTGTATTTAATATATACTTAAACTATATATAGATTAATATATCTATTACAAATATCGAATTTTCGAGTAGATTATTTAATTATATTCTAGATTTAGTCTATACTAAATATATACTAGTACTAAAAAAATATAAAAAAGCAAAAAAATTTTGTAGTAATAATATATTTAAAATCTCGAAAATCTTTAAAAATTTATATTTTATTTATATTTAATATATATATAATTGACAAAAAAAAGTTATTTATAATAGTAAAAAATTAAATACAATAATCGACTCTAGTAAAAGAGTCTAAGACTTGTATATATTATATTTATACTTACTATATATATAGAAAAGAATTATAATTTTTTTTTTAATTTAAATAAAAACAAGTCTTATTTGCTAATTTACTATACTAAAATTATACTAATTTTATATTTAATAAATATTTTTGTTCTAATTAATATTCTAATAACAAAAAAAATAAAATACTATCTACAATTTTATATTATTTCTATAATATATTTATACTAAGTTTATATATAGTTAATTTTTTTTAGATAGATTTATTTCTATTAATAACAAGAATTAATACAACTACTTTTCTATTTATACTAAAATTATATTAAATTTATATTTAGCTAATATAGTTGCTACAAAAACTATTGTTATATTTATAACTAAAAAAAACAAAAATTAAATTGCTTTCTATTATATATATTAGATATATATTAAATATAAATTAGAACAAATTAATAACAAAAAGTTTTTAAAATTGTTTAACTAAATTTTAAATTTAATATATACTATATATAGTACTCTAATTTATTTTGATTAATTGTATACTTTCGATTGTATCTAGTATATACAATATAGATAATCAAATATTTGTTTTTTCGATTTCAATTTAATAAAATAAATTAATATTTATTATATATTTTGCTTCTATATAATTGTTGCAACAACTATATTTTAATAGAAATTTTTTTTTTGCAAATTAATTTAAAATAAAATACAATTTATATTTAATATAAAATCTTTCTATATTTTCTTTAATTTTAAATTAAGATTTCTCTTTTAACTATATTTAAATATATATTGAGTTTGTATCTTGTCTATATTTGCTATATACTTATTCTATTTATTATTTTAATCTTATATTTATTTTTTCTATTCTAAATATTATTTTTTATAAAATAAAATTAAACAAGCAATTATAATAGTTTGTTGCGTTATTATATTTGTTAGTTTTACAAATAATATAAATATCTTATATATAATTTTGTCTTTAATTGTTTTTTTTTATTTCGAATTTTTTAATAAAGTAGTAAATCTTTTTTTAAATTAATATTTAATATAAACTTAATATATATTAGATTTATATATAGTCTTTCAAATTTAGACAAAAATTTTTAAACTATTAATATTATATAATATTTGTAAAACAAAGATATAAATTTATAAATTAGTTTATCTTTGTTATTGTTTTAATTGCTTAATAGATATTGTTAATTTGTTTATAATAAAATTATATTTAAAATATTTTTTATATTGTTAATAATATTAAATTTCTTTAACTCGACAACTTTTTTTGTTAATTTTTTCTCTTTTTTTTGTAGAAATTTGTTACATTTTTGATATATATATTGTATATACTATTTTTGCACTTAATTTTTAATTTAATATTTTAATAATATTGCTTTGTATTTTTTGCTCAATTTTAATATATTGTTTATAAAATTTAAATCTAATTTATATTTATTCGAGTTAAACAATAATATATATTAAATTAATATTTAATATTTGTCTTTTCTAAATAGTATTTCTATATATTGTTATATTAAAGAAAATATTTTAGAATTTTTATTAAATATATATTGAATCGATATCTAATATTTATCTTTTCTAAATAATATTTTTGTATATTGTTATATTAGAGAAAATATTTTAGAATTTTTATTTAATATATATTAAGTCGATACTTAATATTTGTCTTTTTTAAATAATATCTTTGTATATTATTATATTAAAGAAGATATTTTAGAATTTTTATCTAATATATATTGAATCGATACTTAATATCTATTTTTTCTAAATAGTATTTCTATATATTATTATATTAAAAAAGATATTTTAGAATTTTTATCTAATATATATTAAATCGATATTTAATATTTGTCTTTTCTAGATAGTATTTTTGTATATTGCTATATTAAAAAAAACGTTTTAAAATTTTTATCTAATATATATCGAATTAATACTCGATATTAATTTTTTATTAAATAAGTAATTCTTAAGTTGCAATTTTAAAATATATAAAAAATCTTGCTATTAAATTTAGATATTAAATTTATATTAGATTTATACTTAGAATTAAATCTATTAAAAAAGAATATTATATAAGAATTTTCTAAATTAAAAAAAAAATATAAATATTATTAATAATGTTTTGCAACTTTTTAATTTTTTTTATCTATAATTTAATTAATTATTAAATCAAATTAAATATAAATTAATTGTATATATCTTTTTTAATTAGTTAAACAACAATACAATTAAATTTATTGCAATTATATTAAGTAAATAGAATATCTTTTTTTGTTTTAAAATTGTTCTTTTTAAATATCTTAATAGTGTATTTTCTTATTTTAATATATAATTAGTATAAATATAATTTAGAATAAATATAGATTCTATCTAAATATAAAAACAAATAATAATAGTTTTTATTTTGCAAATTTATTATTTTAAAAATAATTGCTTTTTTCTATATTAATATAATTGCAAGCTAGTATCTATTAATACAAAGAAATTTTTAATTTCTTTTTATATAGTTTGACAAAAATCTATTTTGTTTTTTAATATTTAATTTATATTTTAAGTTTAAAATATAATATATTTATATTATTTATA
>JAABUW010007068.1_pt1 | contig 13711 bp, 13 predicted proteins | sample 5560081 | NCBI WGS metagenome assembly JAABUW01 (sample SAMN10711882, study PRJNA513363) | rock metagenome | isolation source: Antarctica rocks | place: Antarctica: Victoria Land, Knobhead sud
GCAAGTGCCTGTTATTGCTTGGTTTCTTTGATCGTTCCGGAGATGTGTGACCACCGTAGCCCTCCGGGAGAGGGCCGGGGTGAGGGAGGCCACAGGCGCGGTCCCCGCATGGCGCGGGCGCGAACCGATCCATAACAGGCCGGGACAGGCCCTTGCGGCTTCCCTCACCCCGGCCTTCTCCCGGAGGGAGAGGGAGCAGACCCTAGCCGCCGCGCGCCGCGCCGATCGGCGGCACGTCGCCGGTCATCCCTGCCAGCACCTCCGCCACATGCCGCACCCGCACCGGGCTGCCCTCCCGCGACAGCCGCCCGGCCATGTTCAGCAGGCAGCCCATGTCCCCGGCCAGCAAGGTGTCGGCGCCGGTGGCGGCGATGTCGCGCGCCTTGTCCTGCACCATGCGGGTCGAAATCTCGGGATACTTCACGCAGAACGTGCCCCCGAAGCCGCAGCACACCTCCGGGTCCGTCATCTCCCGCAGCTCCAGCCCGGCGACCCCTGCCAGCAGCGCCCGCGGCTGCGCCTTCAGGCCCAGCTCCCGCAGGCCGCTGCAACTATCGTGGTAGGTAGCGACGCCGGGGTAGCTGGCGCCCACGCCGGTCACGCCCATCACCTCAGTCAGGAACCCCACCAGCTCCCACGTCCGCCCCGCCAGCGCATCGGCGCGGACGCGCAGGTTGGGGTCGTCGTCGAACAGGTGCGGCATGTGATGGCGGATCATGCCGCCACAGGAGCCGGAGGGGACGACGACGTAGTCATACCCCTCGAACGCCTCCAGCACGCCGCGGGCGATGTCGCGCGCCGTGGTCCGGTCGCCGCTGTTGTAGGCGGGCTGGCCGCAGCAGGTCTGGTTGCGCGGCACCTCCACCTGGCAGCCGGCGTCCTCCAGCAGCTTGATAGCGGCGAAGCCCACCGTGGGGCGGTGCAGGTCCACCAGGCAGGTGACGAACAGGGCGACGCGGGGATGTTCCATCCCCATGAGTTAGGCGGCCTGCGCCGCTTCCGCCAGGCGTTGCCGCGCGATGGCAACATACTCCGGGTCCATCTCGATGCCGATGCCCCGCCCGCCCTCCAGCCCCGCCGCCAGCAGCGTCGTGCCGGTGCCGGCGAAGGGGTCCAGCACCACCGCGCCCGGCGTGCCGTGCAGGCGGATGCACCAGCGCGGCAGGTCCACCGGGAAGGTGCCGGGGTGGTTGTGCTTGCCGGCCCGGCTGTGGACGGTGCGGTAGGGGATGAACCAGGTGTCGCCCCGGCAGCGCAGGTCCTGCGCGTGGCCGCGCCGGGCGATATTGCTCTTGTCCTTGAACGGCACGCCGACCGAGAGCCGGTCCAGCCGCCTGCGGCCGTCCAGCGTCAGGTGGAAGATGTGCTCGTGGTTGCGGTGCAGGAAGCGCTCGCCGGGCACCGGCTTATAGTGGCCGACGCTGTCCTCCCCGGTGGCGATGGACTTCACCCAGGCAATGTGATTCTGCAGGGTGAACAGCGGGCGCAGCCGCACGATCAGCTCGAACGGCAGCCAAGGCTGCGTGCTGCTTCCGGCGATGTTCAGGAAAAACGAGCCGTCCGGGCGCAGCACGCGGCGCAGCGCACCCGCGACCTCGACCATCCAATCCAGGTACTCCGCCTCCCCCCGCCGGTCGGCGTAACGGCTATAGGCGATGCCGAGGTTGTAAGGCGGGGAGGTCACGATCAGGTCCACCGACTCCGCCGGCAACCCTGGCAGCACTTGCAGGCAATCCCCGCAATGAAGCTGATGTGGCGTCCCGGCTGAGTCAGGGGTCATGCCAACTGCACCTTGCAGGCCCGCGGCGGCATTCCGGGTGCCGTAATTGCGAGCCGCCCTTGCGGCATGGCAATCCAATAACCGGGAGCGCTGCTCCTGGATCGCCGCGTCGCTCCGTTCCTCGCAATGACCGGAAGGGGATGGCCAGGACTGGGGGCGCAGCCTGCCTAGCCAGACCGCGCCGCCGACAGGCGCCAGGCCGGGTCGGGCTGCGCCAGGTCGCGCTCGAAGGTCCAGAGGTCGGTGATCTCCGTCACCGCGTCGCCGCCGTGCACGGACCGGCCGCCGCGGTCCAGCGTCTCCGACACTTGGTCCGACACCAGCCGCACCGTGATGGCGCCCACCGTGCCGGTCAGCGCGGCGCTCTCGATGGCGCAGGACTGCACGGCGCGCAGTTCGGTGCGCTGGGTGTCCCCGGCCTCCTCCCGCGCGGTGATCGCGCCCTCGAACGCGGCATAGGTCTCGTCGGACAGCAACGGGCGCAGCGCCACACGGTCCCCGGCGGCATAGGCGGTGACGATCATGCGGAACGCCGCCTCCGCCCCGCCCAGGAAGTGCCCGGCGTCGAAGGCGGGATTGACCGCGCGCATCCGCGCCAGCACTTGCCCGGCCGGGCTAGCCGGGTCCGGCAGCGCGCGCGCGGGCGTCGAGGGCACGACGCGCAGGTCGGGCGGCGACGTGGCGGTGCGGTTTAGCCCCGGCACCTCGCCGGGCGGCGTCACGTCCGGGCGGGCCGGGCGCTCGAAGCCGGTCTTGCGGCCCAGGATACTGCGCAGCCGCAGCACCAAGAAGGCCGCGATCATGCCAAACAGCAAGAGGTCTATCGGAAAGTTGCCGCTGCCGCCCATGGGGATGGTCCTTTACAACGACCCATACATAGCCCCGCGGGACCGTCCAAACAATGAAGGGACGCGCGGGCATCCGGCACGTCTGTGGCAGCCCTGCCGTTGCAGCTTGGGGCGCGACGCCCTAATGCCGGGCCATGATCCTCCTCCGCCACGGCCAAAGCTGGTTCAACCACCACTTCACCCTGACCCGGCGCGACCCCGGCATCGCCGACCCCGCCCTGACCCCCATGGGCGAGCAGCAGGCGGACGCCGCCGCCGAGGCCCTGGCCGATGCGGGCATCCGGCGCATCCTGGCGTCGCCCTACACGCGCGCCCTGCAAACCGCGACGCCCGTGGCGCGGCGCCTGGGGCTGCCGATCCACATCCACCCCGTCGTGCGCGAACGCTACGCCTTCACCTGCGATGTCGGCACTCCGCGCAGCACCCTGGCCGGCGCCTGGCCCGACCACGACTTCACCGGGATCGAGGAGGTCTGGTGGCCACAGGAGGAAGAAGGCGCAGAGGGCGTGATCGCCCGCGCCGCCCGCTTCCGGGCCGAGATGGCGGCGCTGCCGGACTGGCGGCACACCCTGGTGGTCAGCCACTGGGGCTTCATCCTGTCCATGACCGGCACCAGCGTGAACAACGGCGACTGGCTGCGCTGCGACCCGACCGGCCCGGCGCCGGCCGAAGTGGTGTGGCGGCACAACTGATTGCCAAGCCAGGGTAATTGCCAAGCCCGGGCGAGCGGCAGAGCCGTTCCACTTGCTGCGCCCGAAATCATGGCACGGAACGATGGGCACGGCTTCTGCTCCCTCTCCCTCCGGGAGAGGGAGAAGGGCGCCGGCTGCTCCCATAGGCAGCAGCACCGCCGTTGCACTCGCCTGGCGCCGCTGCTGCGCTCATGCTACCCGCCGGGCCAGCAAGACCGTCGCCCAATCGCCCCAAGCACCGCAACGAGGACACCCCATGTCAGATGCCGCCAACGCCGCCCAGGGCCAGCCCGTCCCGCCGCTGACCGTCAACATCCAGTATATCAAGGACCTCTCGTTCGAGGTCCCGAACGCCCCGGCGGTGTATGCCACCCTGCGCCAGCAGCCAAACGTCGCCATCAACCTGGACGTGCAGGCCACCCGCATCCAGGAGGGCCAGGACGTGTTCGAGGTCGTGCTACAGGTCCGCGCCGAGGCCATCGAACCCGCGGCGCCCGATGCCGCCAATGGTGCCGGCACCCCTGCGGACGCGCGCGTGGTGTTCATTGCCGAGATGTCCTACGCCGGCGTGTTCACCCTGGCCGGGCTGCCGCCGGACGCGGTGGAGCCGGTGCTGCTGGTCGAGTGCCCGCGCCTGCTGTTCCCCTATGCCCGCAACATCCTGGCCGACGTGACCCGCGACGGCGGCTTCCCGCCCGTGCTGCTGCAACCGATTGACTTCGTCGCGCTGTGGCAGAGCAACCGCGCCCAGGCGGGGCAGACCGCCCAGGCATAAGGGACGGCAGCCGCCTTCCCGGGCCTGGACCGCGGCGCGGATCAGGGCCAGGTCATGCACGCCGCCAAAGCGCCGGACCTGGCCGCATGCAGCAGCCGTCGTCCGGGGAGTGCAGCCAGGCGGCACAGGAGGCAGCAAGCACGGCCTCTGCTGCCTTCTGCGTGACGCCGTGAACGCGGCCCGCGCCGGCAGCGTGCGCCATCAGCCGGGATGTCCGGCGGCCGGCATGGGCGAAGCAGGCCGCGCCGTCGTTGGCGCGGTCCCTGCGCCGCCACAGCAGGCCACATTGAATCAACCCTCACGCCCGATGGGTTCGTTGCGATACTGTGTATAATACCGGCCGGGGCAGCGCAATGAAGCGCCGCAGCCGCCGGCATTGCAGAGGGGTTCATCCCAGGCCGCACCCACACGCCGGCTCCTGCTCGGAGGTTTGACGCAGGCCGGAGCCGCCTAGTCCGGCGCTTTTGCGGGAAGTGCGGTCCGGGCGCCGTCCAGCACCCCGCGCAGCCGTCGCGCCAGCTCCTCGGCCTCCCACGGCTTGCTGATGAGGCTGATGCCCGTATCCAGCTCGCCGTTGTGGACGATGCTGTTCTGCGTGTAGCCCGACGTGAACAGCACCGCGATTCCCGGCACCAGCAGCCGCGCCTGCTCCGCCATCTCGCGGGGCGTGACGGGGCCGGGCATCACCACATCCGTGAACAGCAGCGCCGGGCGCAGCCCGCCGCGCAGCAGCGCCAGCCCGGCGGCGGCGTCCCCGGCTTCCTCCACCGCATAGCCCAGCCCGCGCAGGGTGTCCGCCGCGGCGGCGCGCACGGCCGCGTCGTCCTCCACCAGCAGCACCAGCTCGCCCCGCCCCATCGTAACGCCGGGCGGTACCGCCTGTGCCGCACGCGCGGCGGCCAGGGTGCGCGGGACATACAGCCGAGCCGTCGTGCCGCGCCCGGGTTCGCTGTACAGTTGGAAGTGCCCGCCGGACTGCTTGGCGAAGCCGAACACCATGGACAGGCCCAGCCCGGTGCCCAGCCCGTCGGGCTTCGTCGTGTAGAACGGCTCGGTCGCGCGGGCGAGCTGCTCCGGCGCCATGCCCACCCCGGTATCGGTCACGGCGAACATCACGTACTGCCCCGGCGACACCTCGTGCGAGCGGGCGGCATAGGCGTCGTCCAGGGCGGCGTTCGCGGCCTCCACCGTCAGGCGGCCGGTCGGGATGCCGTCGCGCGCCATGGCGTCCCGGGCGTTGACGGCCAGGTTGAGCAGCGCGTTCTCCAGCCCGCTAGGGTCGGCGCGCACCAGCCACAGGCCGCCGCCGATCACCAGCTCCAGCGCCACCGCGTCCCCCGCCATGCGGCGCAGCATATCCTCCATGCCTATCAGCAGGCGGGCCGGCTCCAGCGGCTCGGGCGCCAGGGGCTGGCGGCGGGCGAAGGCCAGCAGGTGCTGCGTGAGGCGGGCGCCGCGCAGCACGCCGTCGCGGGCGGCCTCCAGCCGGGCCAGCACCCAGGCGCCGCCGTCGTCCAGGGCGCCCCGCTGCTTGCGCACGCGGCTCGACGACAGCTCCAGGTTGGCGGATACCACTTGCAGCAGGTTGTTGAAGTCGTGGGCGACGCCGCCGGTCATCTGGCCCAGCACCTCCATCTTCTGCGCCTGCCGCGCCACCAGCTCCGCCTGCACGCGACGGGTGATGTCGGCGACCGCGACCATCTGGCCGCCGTCCGGCATAGCGCTGCGCCAGACCTCTAGGGTGCGGCCGTCCTGCATGGCCTCGCCGATGGCGGGCTTGCCGCCGGGCCGTGGGTGGTCGAGCAGCCGCGGGTCGAAGCGGTGCGCCGCCACCAGCAGGGACAGCGGCGCCTCGGGCCGCACGACCTCCGCCGGCAGGTCCAGCAGGGGGGCGAAGCTGCTGTTGCTCAGCACCAGCCGGTCCTCGGCGTCATACACCACGACGCCATCGCGCACCTGCTCCACCGCCGCCTGCAAGCGGGTGGCGCCCAGGCGCTCCCGCGCCTGCGTGTCGAGCAGGCGCGCACGGCTCCACAGCAGCGCCAATGCCGCGGCGCCGAGCAGCAGGACGCCGCCGACGACAGCGGCCTTGACGTCGTCGGCGCCGGCGCGCTGCCGGGCTTGCAGCAGGCTGGCCTGGCGGGCGCGCTCGGCCTCCGCGCGGCTGCCGATGCTCTCCACGGTCCGGCGTATGCCATCCATCAAGGTCTTGCCCTCGTCGGTCAGCATCACAGGCAGCGCCGCTTGTAGCCCGCCGTTGCGGGCCAGGGCGATGGTGCGGTCCAGTTCCGCCGTCTTGGCGGCCACCAGCGTCCGCAGCGCCGTCACGTCTTCCAGCAGCCCCGGCGTATCGGCCGACAGGCCGGACAGGCGGTCCAGCACGCCGCCGACCTTCGCCTCCGCGGTCTGGTAGGGTTCCAGGTAGTAGTCGCGCATCGTCAGCAGGTAGCCGCGCTGCCCGGTCTCGGCGTCCTGCATGGCGTCCAGCACCTGCGCCGCCGCGGCGCCTTGCAGGCGGGCGCGGGCGGTGCCCTGGATCAGCGCCTGGATCGAATCGTCCAGCCGCGATTGCAGCAGCGTCCCGGCGCCGAGCAGCAAGGCCACCACCAGCAGCAGCGCCGACGCCTGCAGGCGCAAGGCGTGGCGCAGGGCGGCGGAGCGGGGGCCTACTGCGTCCACACCGGGTCCTTCAGCCGGGTCAGGAAGGCGGCGTGGCGTTCGAGCGCCTCCTGGTCCGGCTGCACCAGGCGCGGGGTGCGCGGGCCTGCGGCGGCGTAGGTGATGCCAGGCAGCCCTTCCGCCCCGTCCTCCGCCAGCAGCAGGCCGCGCTGGCGCCCGCCGGTCAGCTCCACATAGACCTGGGCCAGCAGCCGGCAGTCCAGCAGGGCGTTGTGGCTGGTGCGCTCCGTCAGGTCTATGCCGAAGCGGCGGCACAGCGCGTCCAGGCTGTTGGGGGCGCCGGGGAAGCGGGCCTTGGCCAGGGCGAGCGTGTCCACCATGCGCGCCCGGTCCAACCGCGGCAGCCGCAGCCGCGCCAGCTCCGCATCCAGGAAGCCGAAGTCGAACGGCGCGTTGTGCGCGATCAGCGGATCGTCGCCCAGGAAGGCCAGCAGCTCGTCCGCCACCTGGGCGAAGCGCGGCTTGCCGCGCAGGTCGGCGCGGGTCATGCCGTGGACGCGGGTAGCCTCCTCGGGGATGTCGCGCTCTGGGTCCATGAAGCGGTGGAAGGACACGCCGGTCGGCAGGTCCCGCCACAATTCCAGGCAGGCGACCTCGATCACCCGGTCCCCGGTGAGGGGGTCGAGGCCGGTAGTCTCGGTGTCGAACAGGACGGATCGTGTCATGGGCAGGCCCGGCGGAGGTTATGGCGAGGGATGTAGAGGGTCATCGGTGCAGGTCCAGCAGCAGGCGGCGCAGGCGGCGCAGCGCGTGGTGGCGGGACAGGCCGGTCCGCACCACCACGTCGGCGCGGCGGCGCTTCTCCTGGTCCGGCATCTGCCGGGCGACAATGGCGCGTATCTCGGCCGCGGTCATCCGCCGGCGCCGCAGCACGCGCGCCATCTGGATGGCGGGCGGGGCGCTGACGACCACCACCAGGTCCACCCGGCGGTCGCCGCCAGTCTCCAGCAGCAGGGGGATGTCCAGCACCGCGGCACGGCGGCCGGCACGCCTGGCGCGGGCAAGGAACGCCTGCTCCTCCCGGCGCACCAAGGGGTGCAGGATGCGCTCCAGCCGGCCCATCGCCGCGGGATCGGTTATGGCGGCGCGGCGCAGCAGGGCGCGATCCACCGCGCCGTCATGCACCGTGCCGGGGAAGGCGGCGGCGATGGCCGGCACCCCGCGCCCGCCGCGCGCCTGCAGCCGATGCACGGCGGCGTCGGCGTCGAACACCGGCAGCCCGGCCCGGCGGAACGCCGCCGCCGCGGTGCTCTTGCCCATGCCGATGCCGCCCGTCAGGCCAATCACCTTCACCTGTCCGCCTTGCGCCTGGTCATCTGCGCGCCCAGCCGTTCGGCTGTCCCGGGCCTGGCCCGCCGAGGCGCCGCTACAGGCCCGGGAAGCCGAACCCGGCCCGGCGGGACGATGCGCCGGGGACGTTCGGCGCCTCCGCCCCAGGCCAGATTAGCGCCTGCCCGACCACGACCGCGGACCCGTCATAGGTCATGGCCGGGGAGCCATAGAGCTGGTAGCCAAGATCCAGCGCCTCCGACACGCGGCGGCAGAAGGCGTCGTCGTCCGGGCCGGTCAGCAACCGGTAGCGCGGCAGGTCGTCGGGCGGAGCATCCATGGGGGCCGTGATCCCTGTGTGGTGCGCCTTATCTAATGCAGGTTCCCCGGTTCCGCTACGGCGCCCCGCTCGGCGCCGCAGCGTGCCGCCCTACTTTGCGGCGGTTCCGATCAGCATGTGCATCGGCTGGTGGGTGTCGCCGGACACGAACCCGCCCGGGCTGGCCGACGCCGCGCCGTTCAGCGTGGCGCCCTGCACATACAGGTTGCGGTCGGCACCCGTGGCCGGGTTCCAGAAGTCGTTCAGGAACGTCACCGCCAGGTCGTGCGTGCCCGGCCCGAAGCTGCCCGCGAACGTGAACGCCTGCGACGCCCCGGCCCCGTGCAGCGCCGTCACCGACTGCGCCGCCCCCAGCGCATGGCCGTCCACGCTCACGGTGAACTGCGCGTCGCCCTGGTAGGCGTCCTCGGACAGCCGCAGAACCAGCGTGTCCGCGGTGATCGGCGTGGGCGCTCCCGCGGCGGGCGCGATGACGCTGAAGTCCTTATGCCCGGCGGAGTACAGGGGCGTTTCCGTAACCGGCGCCGTCGCCCCGTTCAGCGCGATGCCCTGCACATACAGGTTGCGGTCGGCGCCGGTGGCCGGGTCCCACAGGTCGTTCAGGAAGCTGATCGAGACCTGGTGCGCCCCGGGCGCGAAGTCGCCGGCGAAGCTGAACGCCTGCGGCGCCCCGGCCCCGTGCCGCGCCGTCACCGCCTGCGCCGCGCCGAGCTGGGTCCCGTCCACGCTCACGGTGAACTGCGCGTCGCCCTGGTAGGCGTCCTCGCTCAACTGCACGACAAGGCTGCCCGTGGGCGCAGGCGTGGGCACCGGGGTCGGGGCGGGCGTGGGTGTCGGCACGGGCGTCGGAACAGGCACGGGCGTCGGCACGGGCACAGGGGTAGGTGTCGGAGTGGGCACGGGCACCGGCGTCGGCAACGGCGCAGGCGTCGAAGCCCCTGCGGCATAGGAGGCCGGCGTCGTGACGGTCGTGGTCCATGAGCCGCCGCCGGGCACGAAGCCGTTGCCAATCGTGGAGGCCGACCCATCGAAGGTGAGGCCGTCCACATACAGGTTGCGGTCGGCGCCGGTGGACGGGTTCCACAGGTCGTTCAGGAAGCTGACCGCGACCTGGTGGTAGGTCACGCCGAAGTTGCCGGCATAGCTGAAGGTCTGGGAGGCTCCCGCCCCGTGCAGCGCCGTCACCGTCTGCGCCGGGCCGAGCACCTTGCCGTCCACGCTGACGGTGAACTGCGCGTCCCCGGCATAGGCGTCCTCGCTCAGGCGCAGCACCAGCGTGTCCGCGCTGTCCGCAATGGGCGGGGCGGCGACCGGCGTTGCCGCAGGCAGCGGCCCGGACGCCGAGGCGCCGGCCCAGGGCGGCGCCGTCGCCAGCGCCGGCTCCGACGCGAGCGTCGTGTTGCCGGACACCGCGGCCCCGCCTCGCGTGAGCTGGTCCGGCGTCAGGCCATAGAGGCTGTTGTTCATCACCGCCGCAAAGGCCGGCGTCGCGTTCCAGACCGCTATGGGACTGTGCGAATGCAGGTCGTTCAGGATCGTGTTGCCCACCACGCTCAGGGAGGAGCCTGCGTGCAGGTTGCCCTCCTCGCCGAAGGCGATGATGGCCGGGTTCTCGGACTGCGGCCCCTGCTGGATCACGTTGCCCTGGATCACGACCTGGCCGCCGTTGGGCGTGTCTATGCTGTAGCTGCCGGTGCCGTTGGGGCCGTCCTGGACGCGGCTGTTGGTCACGGTCGTCGAGTAGGCCCGGCTCTTGATTTCGTGCCCGACCACGCTGTCGTGGAAATAGCTGTTGTCGATCACGACGCTGGCGACATCGCCGGCATAGAAGTTGTGCGTCAGGCCGTTGCCGTTGCCGTTGTGGCTGAACTCGCTGTTGCGGACGGTGATGCTGCCGGTGTTGCTGACCTGCGGGCCGCCCAGGAGGCCGTTCTCGTTGTCGTGGAAATAGCAGTTGGTGATGGCGAGGTCGCCGCCCTGGTAGCGGATGCCCGCCCCGTTCGCATCGGCGACGGCGGCGCCCGAGAACTCCAGGTGGTCCAGCGTGACGCTGCTGTTGACCGTCAGGATCGCCTTGCCGTCCCACGGCGAGGTGGTGGCGAGCAAGTGCGCCATGCCGCCCACGCCCTGGATGGTGATGCGGGTGTTGATGGTGGCGAAGTCGTTGACATAGGTGCCGGCCTGCACTTGCAGAACATCGCCATCTCTGGAAGCACGGACGGCGTCACCGATTGTCGAGAACTGCTTGCCAGCGCCAACGGTCAATATTGTCATCTGAGTTTCCCGCAACAAAAATTAACAACTAAATACAAAGCCCCAATCCAAATGTAAGACCGCATCACTTGTGACGGAATACGGTCTTTATGGTTAGGTAACTCTGCTTGTTCTTAGTTGATGCTTCACTATCGCAGAAATCTGTTCGCATTGGTGGTAGATATCGTCAACCCGGCGTTACATCTTTTTATGCGTTTCGATTGCAGATTGTTTGGGCGCATTGCAGGCGCCGTCGAAAGCGGTTGCGCCCCCCGTCCCCTCGCGCGCTAAAGTGCCGCGCCACCCCACGGGCATGTGCCCGGCAACCCATTGCCATGAGGCGCATGCGATGAAGCTGGACATCAACGGGCGGGTCCACGACGTGGACGTGGACCCCGCCACCCCCTGCTCTGGGTGCTGCGCGACACGCTTGGCCTGACCGGCACCAAGTATGGCTGCGGCATCGCCCAGTGCGGCGCCTGCACCGTCCACCTGGACGGCGCCCCCGCCCGGTCCTGCCAGCTTGCCGCGGGCGACGTGTCGGGCAAGGTCACGACCATCGAGGGCCTGTCGCCCGACAGCACCCATCCGGTGCAGCTCGCCTGGATGGCGCACCAGGTGCCGCAATGCGGCTACTGCCAGTCCGGCCAGATCATGGCCGCCGCCGCCCTGTTGCGCGACACCCCGGCGCCCACCGACGCCGAGATCAACGAGGCCATGACCGGCATCTGCCGCTGCGGCACCTATGGCCGCATCCGCGCCGCCATCCACAGCGCCGCCACCGGGAAGGCATAGACCCATGGCCCGCATCACCCCCCGCCTGGACAGGCGTGCGTTCCTGGTGTCCGCCGCCGCCGGGGGCATGACCCTCGCCTGGCCCGGCGCCTTGCCCGTTCCGGCCAACGCGGCGCCGGGCGCGGGCGCCGTGCCGCTCGGCATCTGGGCCACCATAGCCCCGGACGATGCCATCACCATACGCATCGCCCGGTCGGAGATGGGCCAGGGCATCCTCACCGGCCTCGCCCAGCTTGTCGCCGACGAGCTTGAGGCGGACTGGAGCCGTGTCAGCACGGAATACGTGGCGCCCGAGGCGAACCTCGCCAGCAAGCGCGCCTGGGGCGACATGCTGACCGGCGGCAGCCGCGGCCTGCGTACCTCGGTGGACTACGTCCGCCAGGGCGGCGCCGCGGCGCGCACCATGCTGGTGCAGGCCGCCGCCGCCCGCTGGGGCGTGCCCGCCGGGGAGTGCATGGCGCGCGAGAGCGTCGTCCGCCACGCGGCGACCGGCCGCACCCTCCGCTACGGCGAGCTGGCCGCCGACGCCGCCAAGCTCCCCGTCCCCAAGGACGTGCCCCTGAAGGCCCCGGCGGACTGGCGCATCATCGGCAAGCCGCTGCCCCGGCTGGACACCGCCCCGAAGGTCAACGGCAGCGAGACCTACGCCATAGACGTGCGCCTACCCGGCATGTTGCAGGCCGCCATCGCCCAGTGCCCGGCGTTCGGCGGCAAGCTGGCCGGGTTCGACGCCGCCGCCGTCGCCGCCATGCCCGGCGTCCGCCACGTCCTGTCGGTGGGGGAGACGGCGGTCGCCGTGGTGGCCGACACCTGGTGGCAGGCTAAGACCGCCCTGGAGAAGCTGCCCATAACCTGGGACGACGGCCCGAACGCCGGGGTCAGCAGCGCCACCATAGCCGCCCGGCTGCGGGAAGGGCTGGACGCCGCCGACGCCTTTGTGGGCCACCGCATCGGCGACGCCCCGGCGGCGCTGGCCGGCGCGGCGCGCAAGGTGCAGGCCGATTACGGCACCCCGTTCCTGAACCACGCCACGCTGGAGCCGATGAACTGCACGGCGCAGGTGACGGGGGACCGGGTGGAGGTCTGGGTCGGCACGCAGAACGGCGACGCCACCCTGGCCGTCGCGGCGGAGGCCGCGGGCGTGCCGCTGGCGAACGTGAAGGTCAACAAGTATATCCTTGGCGGCGGCTTCGGCCGGCGCGGCTTCCAGGACTACACGCGGCAGGCCGTCACGCTGGCCAAGCAGTTGCCGGGCCGGCCGGTGAAGCTGATCTGATCGCGTGAGGAGGACATGCAGCACGGCTACTATCGCCCGATCACCATGGCGCGGATGCAGGGCGCGCTGGACGAAAAGGGAAACCTGGTCGCGCTGTCCATGCGCATCAGCGGCCAGAGCATCGCCGCCAGCTTGCAGCCCGCGCGCACCGGCATGGACCCGCTGCAGTTCCAGGGGCTGCTGGCCGACGAGTTCGGCTACCTCGCCATCCCCAACCTGCTGATAGACCACGCCATGCGGAACACGCATGTGCCGGTGGGCTTCTGGCGCGGCGTGAACCACAACCAGAACGCCGTCTATCTGGAGTGCTTCCTGGACGAGCTGGCGCATGAGGCCGGGCGGGACCCGCTGGAGTTCCGGCGCTCGCTGATGGCGCGCAACCCGAAGCACCTCGCGGTGCTGAACGCGGTGGCGGAGCGTGCGGGATGGGGCACGCCGGCGCGCCCCGGCGTGTTCCGTGGGCTGTGTCAGAACGCCGGGTTCGGCAGCTACACCGCCGCGTGCGCGGAGGTGTCGGTGTCGGATGCGGGCAAGCTGCAGGTGCATCGCATCGTCGCCGCGACGGATTGCGGCGTCGCGGTGAACCCGGACCAGATCAACGCCCAGGTCGCCGGCTCGTTCGCCTATGGCCTCGGCGCGACGCTGCATGGGGAGAACACGGTGGAGAAGGGCCGCATGGTGGAGGCCAACTTCGACACCTACGAGGTGCTGCGCCTGGCGGAGATGCCGGCGGTGGAGACGATCCTGATGCCGTCCGGCGGCTTCTGGGCGGCGTGGGGGAGCCGACGATCACCGTCGCGGCGCCCGCGGTGCTGAACGCGATCTTCGCTGCGACCGGCAAGCGCATCCGGCAGTTGCCGATCAAGGACCAGGACCTGCGGCGGGCATGACGGGGCCTTTCTTTTCCTGCTCCCTCTCCCGGAGGGCTACGGTGGTCACACATCTCCGGAACGATCAAAGAAACCAAGCAATAACAGGCACTTGTCGAATGCCACCAAAGACCA